>Ga0070673_100000165_pt1 | contig 31811 bp, 37 predicted proteins | sample KBSM23metaG_FD_65342 | JGI IMG/M metagenome (GOLD analysis project Ga0070673, IMG submission 65342) | Miscanthus rhizosphere microbial communities from Kellogg Biological Station, Michigan, USA - KBS M2-3 metaG | ecosystem: Host-associated > Plants > Roots > Rhizosphere > Soil ... | reverse complement strand
TTTCCCTCTGGCCCCTCGTCTGAAAAATACTTCCCTCCCTGACTGATAACCTTCACGGCCTCAATCAGTTCAGTGCTGAGCCTCGCTTTTGAGACAAACCCGGACGCCCCCGCATCTTGCCAATACCTAGCCGCGACATCCACCGCAAAGGAAATCGCTAGGATGGGCAGGTTCGGATAGCGGCCATGTACCGTTCGCACGGTTTGCAATTTGGTGTGTTTAGGTAAGGAGAGATCAAGAATAAGGACATCCCATTCGTGGAGCCGTAGTTGGTCCCACAATTCTTCTACGCTGACCGCTTCTTCGCAGAGAACTTCGCCCGCCCCTAGATATTCCAGTAAGGCGGCACGAAGAAGTGGATGCGTGAGGGCGAGGAGGACACGGACCATAGCAGGTCGTGCTCCGAAATGTGCTCATTTGTACGGTTACGCTAGTGGTTTGAATGTCGGTGGGGCGGTAGAACCATAGACTAAACCTTATTACCACGCTACCCCTAGCTTAATCTGGTAAGGCCGTTCGATCCATGCCTATTGAGTGCAGATTACTCGCCCTGTAAGCAGCACTTCTGATTTTGCGGTATAGGAAATTTACTAGCATGCGTTACGCGCATGCCCTGTTATCGCAGGGATACGTATTCGTGCTCCGTAAAGTTTGAGAAGCGGGATCGGGGCGTGCTGAGTGGAAAGCTGCTGGGCTCGCCGTCGAAGGGGCACAGACTCATGGCATGTTAAGTACGTAGGTATACAATAATGGCTATGCTACCGTCACGACCTACGATTAGTAAACTAACCCAAATAACTTAATTAATGGGATCGCTTGAATGCTCGCAGCCGTAGCAAGGCGCTTCGACTTCCACGAGTTGTAGGAGGATATACAACAAGCGCAAGACATGCACCATCTTGTAGAGATTTATTACCTGCATTACACTCCGTCGGTATGAACGTAGTGCTTATCATAGATGACGATGCCGTATTCTTGAAGGCTGTCGCGGAAGCCTTGAAGCGCGGTGATCGAGACATAAAAATTGAAACCGCTACCACGGCGGAACAGGGCCTCCGGCTCCTTGGGAAACAGCACTTCGATGCCATCATCAGCGACTTTCGGATGCCGGGACTCAATGGGATAGACTTGTTGAAGGAGTGCGTAGTAGCCTGTCCCGATACGCCCGTCGTGGTCCTGACTGGCTACGGGAACCCTGCCTTAGAGCAGGATGCATTCAATCACGGAGCCTACGCGGTCCTTCAAAAGCCCGTAGACATTGGGGTGCTGCATTCGTCTGTGACGCGGGCGATTCTGCGAGCGGAGATGCTTCGACGAAGCCCGCCGTCAGCTTCCACCTCCCCTGAGATTCATCTACGAGAACTGATACGACAGCGGGATCACCTTTCCGCCAGAATCCGAGACATCACTGAACGCCTAGAACACACATTGGGCATGAAAAATCCTTGTTAACGGTGCTACGCTGGTCTATCGACCTATTCTCGGTCAGCCCGGCTTAGATACCGACTGGGCGAATTTCGTCCCTCCATCACACCAACCATAGTCTGTCGTAGCCAATATAGGAGATACCGACGAGGCCGGACACCTACCAGCACGTACGCCAAAGGGTAGCGGTCGTCGTGAAACCGACGCAGACAAGTCCCTCACACATCCAGTACTACCGCTTATATTCCGATAAAGAAGACATGGAACATCATCCCATCACCGCTGTGCTCCTTTGTTGCAAGACCTGTGGTCTCCTAAGAGTCTCGGATAACTACACGGCTGCCCACGCGAGAGGTAAAGCTCACACGGGGCTGTCAGGGCATTTGACCATCAAATATTCCTTGATCGAAGCACCAGATCGTCTTAGAGAGGCGCAGGCGGGCGAGACGGAGAGTAAAAAAGCGGTTAAGGGGTATGTAGAAGCAAAGAGCCATCGCCATTTACAGTAAAGTTTACGTCCGACGAGCAGACGGCAGCGTTCCAGTACCTTGGGAGCTGTAAGGCCGCTCCAGCCCAACCGGACTCTCAGGTAGACCTTGCGTTATTTGCTATTGTTCAGTTTCTGGAAGAGGGGCAACGTGCCGGTGCAGGCGGAGGCAATCAAAGCATACTGCAAAAGTGAGCTGGGATATAGTTCACGGACGGTAGAACGTGCGTTGAAGATAGGTATACGTGACGATGTACTACATAAACCGCAACGGGGATATTATCAGATCGTACGAAGGGAAGGTTCCCAGTAGAGTTCCGCCATATCTTCTCTTATAGAGGGCATTGGCGGAATGGCGGAAAGTCCGCCATTCCTTAGGGATCAGCAGCCGCCCGCTACGGCCTAATGTACATCAGAGTTAAGCGTCATCCTCATCATCGTCATCATCGCCTTCAAGGTCGGTTACCAGTTTCATAACGACATTGACAGCATGTTGTCCGCCTTTGGCGATCTTCTCCAAGTTCGTTTCATACTGTTCTTCTAAAATCTCGTCGATCTCTGCTTTGTCCACTCGCCCTCCTTGTCGGTTACTGTTTAATACAACACACGTGTCAGAGGCTTAATATGTTACGCAAACGTTGTATTTGGCAATCGGTGTTGGACCGACACTGGGAAGGATGGGACAGCATAGAGCCAACTGGAAGTAATCGGCTCTAATAAGAAGGTTCGCTATATTCTCATGTAGAGGAATGGCGGAAGCCTCCGGCTCCCGTATCGCCTAGAATTATCGAAGACGAATGCTAAAAATTTATCGGGCTCTCCTCCTGTGGCGCTTCTCTCGCTCCTTATCTAGTTCATCCAACGCCGCCGTCAACTCCTTTTCAACGGGCTGAATAAAAAGCCGCCGGATTTGTGGACGATCCTTCAAAATCTGTTTCGCCATGCGTTGGGCGAGTTGCTCCGATTAAGGCAGAGTGACCTGGATTGGAATGCTGGCATCCTGACTGTCCAAGAACAAAGGCGGGGGACATTCGCCGGATCCCTATGAACTCCATCGTGCAACGCATCCTGGCACACGTCTATAAACCATCACAGCGGTTATTCCCGCATGACGCCCGTTATCTTCGTCGGGCATTCTCAAAGGCCGTGAAGGAAGCTAGCCTTACTCCATTCCGGTTCCATGATCTACGGCACACGTTTGCTAGCCGGTTAGCCATGCAGGGGGGCGAACGACCGCACGATCATGGCGCTTGGAGGGCGGAAGTCTCCGTCGATGCTAGCTCGTTATACTCATCTATCTCCCACCAAATCTTTGGCAAGCGATAGAGGGACTGGCCCATACGAAAACCGTGACTGAAACCGTGACCGAAGAACAAACAAGCTAGGATGCAAGCGCCGAAGTGATTGACTTTATTTGGTGAGCCGGCTGGGACGCGAACCCAGGGCCCTCGCCTTAAAAGGGGAACGCCGCTCCAGAAGCAAAACTACTCATTCCAAAAAATCGCATAGTTCTCTACGTCGGCCCTCCCTCGATTTTGATCCTTTTTGGAATCTTTCGGCATCCATTCACGGACAGAACACGGACAGCGGCGTTGATCTTAATCACGCACTATGACGCTGCCGTACTGAACGAAATTCATATACCGGGAAATGGCGGCTGAATCCAATCTCAACTCATCATGGGTTAAGCCCGGCAGTTTATGATTTTCGGCGCCTCGAAGAGCCGGACTGTCCTGATCTTGAACAGGCATGAAAAATAACCAAGGCAGATAGAAACAGTCAGCGCCAGTGCCGTCGTAAATCGTCATATACCTCGTCGGTCCACGCGCTTCCTTCTCTCCGTCCGTTCCATTCAAGTTTCTTAACCACGCTGAGCCTGGCGTAATTTCATCACACCCAATGAAATCCTTCCATCCAATCAGCCAGATCAACCGGGCACGGCGACAGACCGAAGTCCCGTGGTTGGGACCGGCGATCCCCACAAAATTCTCGACAAGACCGGCAATATCGGGATGCTCCGCCATCATTGTTCGTACAAGGACAACACCTTTGGAATGGGAAATGATATCGATTTTCTGCGCGCCGGTGTATGCCACAACCGCCTTCACAAACGCGGTGACATCTGAAAGGTTCACTTGCACGTTTGTGCGGCATTGCGAGGACGGAGGCAGTTGCTTCGTAGACTTTCCATTATAGGAAATGGCCCAGAGTTCCTGCATCGAATACCCGGCGTTCAAGAACCGCTGTTTGACACTCTTCCCCGGTTCATCCCAATCACTGGCATCACGGGTATTGCCGTGGACAAAAATGATAGGGCGATGTTGTAACGCATGGCCTCTAGCGATGCCGCCCCAGCCTCCTAAGCCGTACGACCATTCCTGGTCTCGTAACTTTGGAAAGTCCGGGGCGAAGGCAACTTCCGCAGCTTCAGGCTGGCAGTGGGCCACCTTGTGTGTCGCGGTTGCATTCCCCAAAGGCAACAGGAGCAATATCAGCACGGTGATTGCGAGCACCGCGGATGGTCGTAAGGAGAACATTTCCATTTTCCTTTTTGTGCCTGTATGCCCACGCCGCAGCGATCAGCCCCGTGGCAAGCAGTACCATGCTTGACGGTTCAGCGACAGGTGACACCGAGACGCTGACTTGAAAGCCGAATGGTGGTTGCGGAGGTGTGGGAAGTGATGAACCAAAAAAATTTGATTCCACCCCGCCACCTCCTGTTCCAGTTTGCGTAATTAAAAATCGCTCAACTCTGTAAAAGCCGTTAGATAAGGTGGCTGTCTGTGTTTGAGACAAACGATGAGAGAGAACGGAAACGATTGTCCAGGGCTTCCTGTGCTTTGGTGCAAGCCAATATTAAGGCCCGGAAGTATACTAATCCCGGAAACTATTTGTGCGCTTGCTATCACGTCTGCCCCGAAGTTGTTTGCGGACAAATGGCCGTTTGAGGTGGCGGGAAAGCTTAGAAATTAAATCTAAGCTATTGACAAATTTGGTGAGCCGGCTGGGACTCGAACCCAGGGCCCTCGCCTTAAAAGCGCCAGCAAGCCCCCTGCATATCAAGGGGTTAAAAATCTAGCACTGCCAACTACCGACAGCTATTTACAACGAGTTACAAGTGGGCTGCCAATATTGGCAAGGTGCCGCTCTAACTGGCATCACATTGTGGTCGTTATTATGATCCAGAGAGAAGTTTTTCGGCAGACCGGAGCTCCCCACGCAACGACGTGAGCTCCGTCGAAAGATAACGATGAGTCGCTGCATTACCTTTGGATTGCTCGACGAGACGAACGAGGAGCGCCACCCGGTCCTTCAACAGGCGCACTGCGCTTGCTAATCCGCTCTCAAGTTCTGCATTCCGACGGGCCATGAGATCGAGCGTCAGCCCGATATCAACTCCGTTGAGACGGAAGGTCGCTTCTGGGACCTGCTTGAGTGCATTCGCGGGCATCTCCCACTGCTCAGCGTCTTCGGGGTTCTGAATGACCGTAAGGCCGCCAGCGTCATGCACGGCGCGTAATCCCTGTGACCCGTCGGACAGATAGCCACTTAAGATCACGCCGATGACTCGATCCTGATACGCCTTCGCCGCTGAGTCGAACAGACGAGTAATGGTGTAGCGCGGACTCGTGGTGCGCTCCAATGTTTCGAGAGTCAGTTGGCCATCGTGAAGAGTCACGGAGTGCCCCGGAGGTGCAACAAAGACGACTCCTTCGCGGAGGCGCTCACCCTCCTTCGTCGCACGAATCTCAATGTGTCCAAACTGTCGGAACCATTTCGACAAATCGAAATCACTGTCCGGCGCGACATGCAGCATCACGACGATGGCCGCTGGGATATCGTGCGACAAATCCTTCAACACCGTCCCAATGGCCGCTCGCCCACCGGCCGACGCCCCAATCACAATCAGGCTTCGAATGGGCCGCTCGTGTCCCCCTGTCTGCTCATCCGACGACTGGGATGGCGGTTCACTTCGTCGCAGCATTTCGTAGTGGTCCGTGCGGTTTGGTGACTGCTGAGAATTTATTGTGAACTGGATCCAGCGAAACGGCAAGAGACGTAGCCGCCTCGAGCCGTAGATAGAAAGGATCTAAGCAGTATGGCAGTAAGGCATCGGTGTGCCCTTGCAAACAACACAGTCCCAATTCGTTAAGGAGTTTCCATGGTCGGCCGAATTGACGGGACGGAGGATGAAGGTACCGTACCCCGACCTTGGCCTGGCCTGAAGATAAGCCGGTGGATCTTATAAAGTGAGCAGCATGGTGACGACGGCGACGACCGCCGGCACGAGGATGAACGAGGCAGGGCGCAGGCTCTTCCATACCCCCTCATCGTTGCCGTTTCGTTCGGGGAGGACGCTGTGAACCCGCCCGCACTCCCAGAGGACAAAGAGAGTTCCATCCCGGTCACGAATTTCATTTGCCACTAAGCTGCGTTCACACGTCGAACAGACCATGGGATACCTCCTTAACTCCGGACCGGTGCGAACCCATACGTCTCCTTCATTCATTCGGCATGCCTCGTGTCGGTCGGTGAATTGTCTCGGAATGTCAGCTCGTTACCATTGCATCGCCGGACAGGTCGTGGGGCCGAGACGGTCCATGACTGTCGCGTGAGACAGTCGCCGGACCATCAATATGCCCCTCGGTCCCGTCTTCCAAGGCAGTAGCTCCGAGGCAAGGGCAAGGAGCCATCGGGCGTGCTGGACTCACATTGAAAAAATGTGACGCGAACTGAGATGCCATCCTGGCTCATGGACCATCCTCGCGCCCGTCAATAATTGTACCGATCATCTTGGCCTTGAATACTTTTGGCACACGCCGCACAACGGCGGTTATAGCGAGGATCGTACGAGTCGAACACGTCACCGCACCGTAAGCACGTGGTTCGCTTCGCCCGATAGACCTGCATATCCAGTGTGTCGTTGGCCTGCGGAATAGCCGTCGCGCCTGGCACGGCACTATGGTCCGTCGAGAACGGAGAGCCCTTCATCATCATGTCCTTTCGTGAAAAGAGTCCTGCGTGTCACGGTTGAGCGCCGCGGCGATGGCGTCGAGAAGAGACGTCATCTCAAACGGCTTTCTCAGGATGGCCGTAATCTGTAACATCTCACACACCTCGGGGCCGGCTTCGACGGGAGCGCCACTTATCACGATGACCGGCCGATGCCAGCCCCGTTCCCGGAGGCGTTGAATGAACGACCAGCCCCGGAGACCAGGGAGGTTCAGATCCGTGATGAGCAGACGCACATCGCCCTCTTGCACGGTTCGCCAGGCCTGCTCGACCGCAGAAACGGCAGTCACGGTGAGGGCGGGCAGATGGGTCGCCAATGTCTGGATCAGCACCTGCGATAGTGCCGCATCGTCCTCGATGAGCAGAAGATGGGGCGCAGCGTCCGGCTGGCTGCTGTGACCTGCATGTTCGCCTCTGGGAGGGTGACCATTCATACGTGACCCTGCGAGCAACACACTATCGAGCGTCCTCGGCTGACCGCACTCGCGCAGGACGCGCCGTGCGGCGAAGGGTTCGGAGGGCCGACCGCTCGACCTGTTGACTGTATTGACGGGTCCAGCCATGAGCGGCTCCAATAGAGCCATACGTCTCGCCTGCGAGACGACGTTCCAGTACGGTCCGCTCTCGCGCTCGCAACGCCCCAAACCAGGCCCGCCAGCGTCCCAACTTCCGGGCCGCACGCTGAAGACGGCGCCGCCGGGCCGCCCCGTTGCAGCAGTTGTCCTCACAATACCCCTGACCTTTTCGTCGCATGATGTCCCCACATCCGGGGCACCGGTGAAGTCGCACCCGATATGGTGGCAACGGCCGCCGGAGCTGGGCATAATATAAACGCAACCCATAACAGGACGGACACAAGCCTTTGGCATACCGGGGGCGCATTCGTTTGCAGCGATGACACGCGGTCAGGACGATGGTGGTAGCCATATCTGGCGCACCTGCCTCTCGCAGCTTCACACTGCTGCGGACAGAACTTAAGCGACTACGCGGCTGGGCGGCTGCGGTCCACACCAGACCCAAGACGAAACCGTGAGGCTACGGAGCAGCGTGGCCTTGCCACTGAACTGCGCCAACACGACTCGGGCTTGGGCCGCTCCATACTTGCGGTGCCAGTATTGGTCGTTCTCAATCCAGGCGAGATAACCGATATGATGCATGATGAGCCCCACAACGAAAGATCGGGTCACAGACAGACTTTGGAACCGCGTGGTAGCAATTTGACGTAGGATTTAGGCCCACGTCATATTACATTAACTCTTACGGAAAGCAATCCTGTGAGGCGCCTAGGCGAACTAACGTATCCAAGGACCACCGCTGTGGGATCAATCGCTCAAGCAATGGGTTCTGGCCTGACCCAAACCTGTTGGAGTAGGCGGAGTAAGATCGGGTAGAGCGGAGGCTGGATGACAACACTTCTCGGCCACAGCCATGTCGGATATCAGGAGACAACAATGCTGCGCAAAACCATTCTAAAAGAACACGGGAGTGAGAAGGAGCCGGCGACCGAGGCGACAATGCTATCAGTTCCCGATGTGGCAAGCGTGCTCGTGTCGTCAGAGGACCGACCTGCCGCTCGTTTTATCTGCGTATAAACGATATCCTTCCTGCACTTGACTCTTTCTTCGCGGAGGGTCATCAGTAAGGGGCGGTGTCAGTGCTGTTGAATCGCCTTGGGCCGATAAGCCGAGCGACGTTAGAGTGACGAGGCGCGGAGTAATGGGCACCTAAAAGAACGAGGTATGCCATGTTTCGTACGGCCCGGGTGGGACATGTGAACAGGACAAAGCGAGTAGCGTTGTCGGCATATCGGTTCGGATGAGGAGTGGTCCATGAGTGGACAAAGGGAAAAGGCAACTGGGAATGTCGTAGCAGCTTGGGGAAAGCCGTTACACATACGCAACCCGGTTGGATCCACGAGATGGTTGGCATGGCTCGTGTTAGCCATGCTAGGGCTCAGCGTGGCCTGTGCCAAGGCCCCTTACGAGGGACAGCAAGCCGCGGAGAAGGCTGTGCAACAGGCGCGAAAGGTCGGCGCGCCGACGTACTTGCCCGAAGACTTTCACGCCCTGGTGGCGAGGCTCGAATCCGCGAAAGAGGAACTCGCCGCACAATTCAAGCTCTCAGAATTTCGCCGAGACTACAACCGCGCCAATAGTTTACTGGCGGAAACCCAGGCTGACGCAGAGCGGATCATCGCCCAGACTCAGAGGCGGAAAGAAGATGCGAAGGCGGCCGCGCTGCAGGAGCGGGAACAGGCGCAAGAGGCGGTCCACGAAGTACGCGAGCTCGTCGAACGGACTGAGAAAACGTCCGGCAGTGCGCCTGGGAAAGTCCCGGATGAACTCAAGGCGGAAGCCGGCGAACTGAATCGTACACTGGCCGAAGTCGAAACAGCCATTGAAGCCGACAACCACCTCACAGCCAAAAATAAGGCGAAGGCGGTCTTGGAAAAAAGTCACAAACTTCAGAACCAGGTGCAGCATCGTGCCGAAAAGCAGGGACCGTGAGCAGGTCGCGGGATTGCCCGGCACATTGCCGCTTCGAATGATTTTTTTGATGGTCCGCCGGACGACTGACGACGAATGGAAAGAAATCGCCCATGTCTCAATTAAAAGAGCGTGCTCCGACAGCGCCTCCTCCGTCCCTCGATCACCATACCGGCATTGTGGCGGGCGCGGTTTGGATGGTGGTTCTATCTCTCGCACTCTTTTTTGTTCCGGGTCTCAATGGATTGATCGCCGGACTCGTCGGAGGCTATCTGGTCGGCTCTCTCGGACGCGCGCTGGCCGCCGCGGTCCTTCCGGCGCTGATCGTAGCCGTCGGGCTCTGGATGCTCTTGGCCGATCTGGGGATGCCGATCCTCGGGTTTTTCGCCGGCGGCGCCATCACGGTCCTCATTGTCCTCGCTGAAGTGGGTCTTTTCCTCGGAGCGGCTGTGGGCGCCATCGTTCATCAGATCATCCCATCACAATAGTGAGTCGCGCGCTGGGCAATGATTCCAGGTCTCACTCTGCCAGGCATAGTCTGTTCCTTTTGTGGTGACTGCTCTGTTCCGCCCGCTCGGTAGCGGCCTCATCGGTCTCGCTATTCTGAACCAATTCGGTCGCCGCCCGATGACCGTCTCATAGGCTTTCTGCATCACCCCTTTGCCACGTTGCTGATCGTATCGTAGACGTCGACGTCCGAATAATCGAGCCGTGGCGCTTCGCTTTATGCTCATTGAGGTAGGACCAGCACGGCAAGCGTCTGAAGGACAGCACACGAAAATGGAAATGATTCAACGCGTAATGAACGGTACTTTGGGGATGGACGGCGAGCTACGGGCAATCGCGGGAAAATCCCTAAAGGAGATCGAGGGTCTCGAAATGAAAGCGTTGGAAGGACCTACAATAGCCTGAATGATGCTGAATATGCCGCAATAGGCTAGGCGCTCCCCTACTATGAAGGCGGCGGTCTGCCAACTGTTGTGGGAGTAATCTACGATGGTCGTGCGTTTCCAACTTTTATATCGACGTGGTAAGCCGCCGCAGCTTCATTAACATGGTCGACGGCATCTAATTCCCCTAATATTCTTTCAATGCAATCGTGCACACCCGTTTGCTCATTTTCCTTGTCTTGCAGATGCTGTTCCTGGTCGCGAAGTTGTTCTTGTGACTCACTTAATTTTATCTTTAGTGTGGCATTCTCGCGGTTGACATCTTGAACAAGCTGCACCAAGTTCCTGACCCGCGACTCTAAGACGTTCAGTTTTTCAAGCGACATCTTTCACCCCCCGTATTTCACCGTGCTTACTGAACCCGTGTCCTTACAGTTCCCTTTTCATTGTGCGGAGCCGGCCCTGTGCAGTCTCTTCCGCTAAACTTTAAAAGAAGCCGCACGATACAACGGCAGGCCATGGCCTATCAAGGGTTTCTGACCTGCCTATGACCTGAGGAAAAGTGGCCTGAACCACCAAGAGGTCGCTACCCAGTCGCGATCACGGCGCACAGGCCATTGAGCGGCTCGTCGCTGTTATGAAAACCAACTGGTGCATGGCGGAGAGGGTGGGATTCGAACCCACGGTCCCGACCATTGATCATCATCAGTCGTCATCCTCGCTATTTCAGGCACTTCGATGTGATCAATTTTGACCAGCCTGCACGCGTGGGAAGGTTCATCATATCTCTTTAGCAAAAAAAGCATGAGATGATGGGGCACCGTGTGACAAGCCTGCACCGGTTAAGCGTCCGCATACTTGTCGGTGTCATGGTGACAGCGGTTCAATTGATCTGCGTTGTCATGGCCACTGCCGGTCCACCCACTGAGGCCATAAAACGAACGAACGAAAGAGTGGTGGCTCTGGTTCAGAATGAGGACTTAGGTCAATTTCTACGCACTAGCGAGCAACGTCAACGGCTAGTGGATGAGGTTGGCAAGCGGTACAGTTGCGAAGACATGTCGAAGCGGTCGTTGGGCGATTACTGGGAGATATTGGACGACAAACAACGGCAAGAATTCAGGTCCGTATTTCAGGCGCTGTTGGCAAAATCGTACGTCAGCGCGCTATGGTACTTCAGCAAAATCGAACAGCATGGCGGCCAACCCATGCAATATATCCAGGAACGGATCGGGAACGGGTATGCGGAGGTGCTGGTAAGAATAGCCTTCTCAAAGGAACAGTTGCTCGTAAACTTTCGACTCGTCGAACGCGCCGGAGATTGGCTGGTATATGATGTGATGGTGAACGGGGTGAGCTTGATCGACAATCTCCGAGCTCAGATTGTTAGAATGTTAGCCGTCGCTTCGTATGAGCAATTGATCGGCCGGATACTAGAAAAGGGGCTTCTCCCCTTGGCCACACCCCACCAACGATAAGGTCTCCATTTGGTCAGCGTTGCTGGACGCGCTCGGAGGCACTCTGCACAACCGACTCGGCCATTTTCAGTTAGATACCTCCCTGCTTGAACCTCAATAAGCCACGACCCATCGAGCTCAAGCGCATTACCTCACTGCGGTCAGAAGTGAAGCTACGGCAAGCCATCCGGTCACCCAAAAAGGTGAAGAGAAAGCCTTCCGCCAGAGGATGAGTTTTTAATGCCACCTGAGTTATGTGATCGACGCAAGGATCCAGCGCTATTACGGCCGTTGAACCAGGTATTTACCAATGTTGACCGTGGACGATGAGGTCGCTCGGGCCGTCTTTAGTGTTTCCTCACAGGGATTAAAAAAGTCGATGCAAGCATGGAGACATGGAGAATGTATCGTCGGGGCTGGACTTTCCTGAATCAGATCCGGTTTCTTCGAGCGATGAGGAAGGCACGAGTGCTCGCGACGATAGATATCCCGGCGAACAAGAGGAATCCCGACCGATAGGTCCCCGTCGAGTCCTTCAGCAGTCCGAAGCAAACCGGCAGCAGGAATCCTCCAAAACCGCCCGCCGCTCCGATTAATCCTGACGCTGCACCAATTTGCTTTTGGAAGACATCAGAGACGATTTGAAAGATGACCCCATTCCCAAACCCCATAGCCGCTACCGCCGCCACGATCAGCGGGATCGCGAGTGACTCGATCGGTAACCAGCCAACGCAGATGACTAGCATTGCGATTGATGCCAAGACGAGGGGAAGAAGTCTGACACCGCCCAAACGGTCCGCCGCATATCCACCGAAGGGGCGGATCATGCTCCCGGCCAGCCCGCACAACGCTGTCAGGGATCCGGCAGTGATGGAGGTCAGATGATATTGATCATGAAAGAAGATCGGCAGAAAGCTGCAGAAGCCGACGAAGCCGCCAAACGTGACCGCATAGACTGCGCAGAGCCAGTAGCTGGAGCGCTGCTGCACCAAATCATGCAGCCTGCTCCACCAAGATCGGATCCGGGGATGGGTCGCGCCGTCATGCGGAGCCTGAACCACAGCAATGAATATGACCATGGCAACGAGAACAGGCAGCGCCATCACCCCGAACACGAGATGCCAGCCGAGCACCTCGCCGATGCGCGGTGCAAAAAAGGCGGCTAGCACGCTACCGCTATTTCCTGAAGCAGCCACACCCATAGCCAGACCCTGATGTGCCGGCGGATACACGCGACTGGCTAAAGGAAGCGCGACAGCGAAGCTGGCACCGGCAAAGCCGAGAGCAAGGCCAACGCCGAGCATTTGAAGGTACGTTGTTCCTGCCAGCCAGCCGGCGAGGACAGTGAGCAACTCACAGATCAGCAGGGCTAGGCCGACCGGCTTGGGACCGAATCGATCGGCGCTCATGCCGACGGGAATGCGGAGGAGAGCTCCTCCGAGTAGCGGAACGCCGACCAGCAATCCCTTTTGAGTGGCCGTCAATGCGAATTCTTCAGCAATGAGGACGCCGAGAGCACCGACCAGCAGCCAGACCATGAAACTGACTTCAAAATGCAGCCAGGCTCCAATCAGTGATGGCCAGTGTCCGCTGCGTAGTGCTCGAAGAATAGTCATCGAATTTCTATTGATCGATTTTAATCAAGCGACTGAAGGAAGGCAGAAGGGACAGCGCCTTGAAGCCTCGTAGATGGTCTCCTTTCTTGTTGGTACATGTCGTTCTTCCGCTTCACAGGATGTGAAGATTGACTAGGACATTGCTGCCTGTCTGCGGCATAGTAATATCATTTGATATTGATGAAGACATGCTCAGTATCGCGATAGTCCTTAGAACCATGCTAGCCCGCGAGATCTGAGGTTGAGGAGGTTCCCCTGGTTGTGGTTTCGGCGGCAACGGGGAAGGCGGATGCGGCTTTGGGCGGGTTGGATCGGTCGGATCGGTCGGATCCGTCGGATCGGTCGGATCCGTCGGATCCGGACCGGGATTGGTCGGCTTAGAGACCGGATCGGTCGGGCTCGGCGTCGGAGACGGCTCGGCGGCTCCAGTTGGATTGATTGGCCGCGGAAGTAACATCGTGATGACCACCGTCAGGATAAATGGGCACTTTCATACAGCATACAATGAGCACAACAGCACATCCATCCGTTCGCTTCTCTCCATGCTCTTGCTTGAAGGAGTTTCCGAACGCTGCACGATGTCAGCCATCGACACCATTCCCTGTGTAGCTCCCTGTTGATCCACAACAGGAATGCGACGAACCTGCGCGACGCGGTGATGAGGCTCGAACAGGGCTTTTTGGTCTATGAAACGGTCTATGGACTAGTTAGAACGAACCAGCGCGTGGCGGTGAACGCCGCGAAAGATCAGGGGAACAAGTGGTGGTCCCAACGGGATTCGAACCCGTGTTTGAGCCTTGAGAGGGCTCCGTCCTAGGCCAGGCTAGACGATGGGACCAGCCGGTCGATTTACGAGAGCAACATGACCCTCACAACGCGCCGCTTCAGGCGGCGGAAGATCAAAACGGTATCATAGAGATCGTTCTGTTGGCAATCGAACGCTTGAAATGTGTGATGCAGTCGTCGTGCGCATCACTTCTTGGGAGGATCGACGATGTTCACATCCCGCAGGCCAGCCTCCGCCTGTGCGGTATATGTTCGGTAAGCCGGTCCTGTATAGGTTGCCAGTATGCGTTGATAGGTGGCGCGGGCTTGATCGTAGCGCTTTCTAATTACAAAATAGCGGCCTAGCGCCAACCAGTTCTCTACCGCCGTCTCACTGGCCGTTTTATACAAGACGCCTTCGCGATCGACTTCGTTCATGGCCGGCTGATTGGCTCGCGCACGAATGCCTTGGCCCATCTGATCCGCCATTGCCTCGATCTGTTCATTTTCTCGGATGGCTGCTTCTACGCGATGAGCCTTCAAATCATCATAGAAGGCTTCGACATGATTCTTCATCACATCGGCACGTTTTTGATAGGGGTCATGCGTGCAGCTTGCGATCATCAGTAGACAGAGACAAGGAAGGATTCGACTCCACCTCTGAACTTCCATGTCGTCCTCCCTTAAAGACCGGCAGACAAGTCAAGCGACTCATGATAATGGATGACCACACTATCACCGTTCCCGTGTCCCATCAAGCGTTTGACGCGACACCAGGCATCGCGACGAAAGCACGGGAGGAAGCCTGCAAAGTCTATTAACGGTCGTCTGTGAAATCAGACATGAGTCGATTCAAAATAATTCAATTATGCTAAAACTCACATCTAACTCGGCCTGGACTCCACAGAAGTGGCATCACCCACAGGAGGCGATTATGAAAGAACGTCACCTATCATTCGCTCTCGCTCTCTTTGCTTCACTTCCTTTTCTTGCCTACGCCGATGAGACGCGCATGGACTCCAAAAGCAGTCAAACTTCTAGCAGCCTACAGGCTGACGGTGGCATGAAATATTTGTTGACGTTCGCTCTTCGCGGCGGCAAAGATTCACGAATTGAGGCCATCACCCGATTTAAGAAAACAAAAGGGGAGCCGCCCAAAGGCGTCAAGCTGCTAGGGCGAGTGACGCGTTTAGACTTTAGTAAAGTATTTGTGCTGGTAGAGACACAAGATGCCGCGGCATTGGCTCAGTACGCGCTGGAGTGGAGCGATGTGTTTGAAGTTCATACCATGCCTGTCATGGATGATGTTCGGCTCATGGAAGTCTTAGAGCGCGTTTCACAATAAAGCAGGAAGGCGGAACGTTATTCATTGAGAGACAACTCTTCTTCGATCTACTGCGAGGTATAATTTTCAGCGACGCGGACTTCTACCTGTTTGGAGAATCGCTCTGTCTAACGGTGTACAATGCAATTATGAATATGATCCTTCATGTTATTTTTTGTCTGGCCAGCCTGTATGCCTCAACTTCTTTTTCCAGTTGAATCATTTTTAACTCGCGCCCTACGACGACCTCCTCAAATTTTTCTAATTCCTCGATCCGTACTTGCAGCTCTTCGTTGAGTTTTCGAATCGCTCGCTCCTGTTCTTTTACTTGCGTGATGTCCAGCATGGAGCCGACCATTCGAATGGCCACCCCGTTCCTATCTCGCTGAATGCAACCTTTATCCAGCACACAGGCATAGGTGGCGTCGGCGCGACGGAACTGATATTCGCTTGACCAGAATGCCGCTCCAGACCTACGAACACATTCCTCGAGATCTCCAATCACCCTCCCGCAGTCATCCGGATGAATTTTGTCCCGCCACCATCCGGAGTTGTCGGCCACCACGATGCCATCTTCGCCGGCGGGATATCCCATCACGGCTCGAATGGATTCCCCCCACAATACCTTTCCTTCCACGATATCCCAATCCCAAATAACGCCGTGAGCTGCTCGAACGGCTAATCGATATCGGGCCTCGCTGAGGCTTTCCGTGGGCTTATTATGCGTCATGCCTATGACCGAAAGTAGCGTAGTTAGCAAATCGATGGCAAGTCGTACTCAAGTCGGAAAAAATGTAGTCCGATGTCCCAAAATCTATGGAGGGAGGGTAGGAGGGCCTACCGTCAGCACGCAATTTTTGATGCAAAACATTGCAGGGAGAAGGTTGGCTGGGGGACAAGGATTCGAACCTTGGTAGTCAGATCCAGAGTCTGACGTCCTACCACTAGACGATCCCCCAACCGTGCCGAGCAGACTAATCGAAACTCCGGGTTGGAGTCAAGAATGGCCGCCCCGCGCAAGCGCCACTCCGCTTCGTAGTCGGGCTATCGTCGCATCCCGGCCCAATAGGTCGACGACCTCAAAAATTCCGGGGCTGATGGCGCGTCCGGTCAGCGCGACGCGCACGGGCTGTGCCAGCTGTCCCATTTTCATGCCGGCCTCATCGAGAACGGATTTGAAGAGGCTTTCCAAGTTCTCCTTGGAAAAATCTTGGGCATCATTGAAGCGCTGAACCAGGGTGTCAAGAATAGGAGCGATGGTCGGCGTCATAAATTTTTGAACCGCTTCCTTCTCCATTGCGGGTTCCTGTGCGAGGTAAGGTTCGGCGGCCTTGGCCATTTCAACGAGTGTTCGGGCACGTTCGCGCAGCATGACCACAAGCCGCTCGATCCAACCCGCAGGGGCCGCCTTCACCGCCCAGCCATACCCACTTTGTTCGAGAAACGGTACGAGCAGCGCGGCAATACGAGATGGGGCGCCGTGACGGATATGATGGGCATTGACCCACAGTAATTTTTCGGGATTGAAAACGGCCGCCGATTTTTGTACGTGCTCCAAAGAAAACTGCTCGACCAACTCCGCGAGAGAAAAAATCTCCTGATCGCCGGACGACCAGCCCAGCCGAACAAGATAATTGATCATGGCCTCAGGCAGATACCCCTGGTCACGATATTCGAGAATTGATGTAGCGCCATGCCGCTTGGAGAGTCGAGTCTTGTCCGGCCCCATGATCATCGGTAGATGCCCGAACTTCGGCACGTCGAATCCTAGGGCTTTAAACATGGGAATCTGGCGGGGGGTATTGGTCAAATGGTCGTCGCCACGGATGACATGCGTGATGCCCATCAGGGCATCGTCCACGACGACGGAAAAGTTATAGGTTGGATATCCGTTGGAGCGGAGAATGATCAGATCATCCAGGACGGTGTTATCGAATACGACTCGACCTTTGATCAGATCGTCAATGACCGTTTGCCCCTCTTGGGGAGCCAGAAAACGCAGCGCCGCCTCTCCGGTGGGATTACGGATGCCTTTCTCACGGCATCGTCCATCGTATTTTTGCTGCGCTCCCTTAGCCTGTGCCTCCTGCCGTCTGGCATCTAATTCTTCTGCAGAGCAGATGCACCAATAGGCTTGCTCGCGCTCCAGCAATTGAAGCGCACGCTCTCGATAGAGCGCCATGCGGTCTGTCTGACGAAACGGTCCTTCATCCCAATCCAGTCCGACCCATCGCATCCCCTCCAGGATGGCCTGTATCGCCTCATCCGTCGATCGGCCTTGATCTGTGTCTTCGATACGAAGCAGAAACGTCCCTTTTTCCCGCCGAGCGACCAACCAATTAAAAAGCGCCGTGCGCACTCCACCGATATGGAGATATCCCGTCGGGCTAGGAGCAAATCTGACTTTAACAGGATTCATGGATGAGAAGGCGTGAGCAGTGTGGCACCCGTCAAGAACTACAAGGAAGGTTGGCTGGCATTTGTCTCAAACTTAATGGCCCTCTTTCGCAAGATTTTTATTCACGGCTGGAATCTCTACGACCAGATCCTGAGTTCCGTTCGCGACGCACTGGCAGCCTAACCGCGACTGGAGCGTTAAGACCGGCGCTTCCTCGAGTTGGTCAAACTCGTCGTCTGTGCCTTCATTGCACGAATCCAATCCCTGCCGGACGATCACATGGCATGTGGAACACGCGCAGACCCCCCCACAAGAATGTTCCAATTCAACTCCGGCACCCATTGCAATGTCCAGAATGCTGCCGGGGAGCCCTGTGGGGCCATACGGTATTTTGTCTGGAATCACGTCAACAACCTGTTGAGTTTTATCGGGGTGGATGAACGTCACAGTGAATGGCTTCGTAGGCAGTTGAACATCGGCTTTTTCAATATATGGATTCGTTCCACCCATGGTCACCTCGGTACTAATCGACTATGAACAGGGTTTACGTTACCATAGGCGGCGTTTCCAATGCACGGGGATTTCAGGGTCATAACTCCTTAAAATGTTGATTTATTTTTCGTTGACAGGGCACCAAACCCAATGCTACTCTGTATCCGACCATTTTAATCGCCGACCAAATTGATCTCCGATAGAACGGGGGAGTTCTGGTGTTGAAGTTTTCCAAAAAAGTTGATTATGCCTTGATGGCGCTTCAGCACATCGCTTCTCTACAATTTGGTGAAGTGACAAAAGCGAGAATCGTCAACACAAAAGAGATTGCCGAGGAACATCACATTCCATTAGAGCTCCTTGCTAAGGTTCTACAAACATTAGCCAAGCATGGTCTCGTCGAAAGTCAGAACGGTCCAAAAGGCGGGTATTTGCTGGCCCGGCATGCTCGTTTGATCACCATTGCGCAGGTCCTTGAAGCCATTGAAGGCCCCTTGGGTATCACGGAATGTTACCATGAAAAGAGTGGCTCTTCGTGTGAACAGCATGACCGTTGCAATATCCGAACACCGTTGTTAAAGATTCAAGATAGTATTGCCCAGCTTCTAAACAGTATGACGGTCGAAGATATGATGGGCGGTTCACCGTTAATCACGGTTCAGTCTCTCTCCGCAGAAGGAGTCGAACGATGAAATTGCCGATATTTATGGACAATCATTCCACGACGCCCATGGACCCCAGGGTCCTTGAAGTGATGTTGCCTTATTTCGTCGAGAAATTTGGCAATTCGGCCAGCCGAAATCATGCGTTTGGCTGGGAAGCTGAAGAGGCCGTCGAAACTGCACGAAAACAGATCGCTCGCCTCATCCATGCCGACTCGAAAGAGATTGTGTTCACCAGCGGGGCCACGGAATCCGATAATTTGGCCATCAAAGGCGTGGTGGAGATGTACCACGAAAAGGGTGACCACATTATTACCAGTGCCACAGAACATAGGGCGGTGTTGGACACCTGCAAAGCTCTTGAGTCCAAACGCGGCGTGAAAGTGACGTATGTACCGGTCGATAAAGCCGGGATGGTCAATCCAGAAGATGTTCGCAACGCCATTACCGACAAAACGATCCTCATTACCATCATGATGGCGAATAATGAAATCGGCACGATCAATCCAATTAAGGACATTGGGAAAATCGCTAAGGAGAAGGGCATTCTGTTCCATTGCGATGCGACACAAGGCGTGGGGAAAATTCCCGTGGATGTCCAGGACATGGGGATCGATTTAATGTCGTTCTCCGCCCACAAACTCTACGGGCCCAAAGGCATCGGCGCGCTCTACGTGAGAAAAAAAGCGCCGCGTGTTCGTATCGCCGCGCAAATGGATGGCGGTGGACACGAGCGAGGGATGCGTTCTGGTACGTTGCCGGTGCCGTTGATCGTTGCATTTGGAAAAGCAGTTGAACTCTGCGAGCAAGAGATGCCGACCGAATCCAAACGCCTGTCGGCCCTCCGCGATCGGCTGCAGTCCGCGATTACCAGCCAAATGGAAGAAGTCTACTTGAATGGGCATCCGACACAACGCCTTCCGAATAATCTCAATCTGTCGTTTGCGTACGTCGAGGGCGAATCCTTGCTCATGGGACTAAAAGAAATCGCCCTCTCATCAGGCTCGGCATGTACGTCGGCTACGCTTGAGCCCTCCTACGTGTTGCGGGCTCTGGGCGTGGGATCCGATCTGGCTCACTCGTCAATTCGGTTCGGATTGGGGCGATTTACGACCGAGGAAGAGGTTGACTATACAGCGAAGCGTATTATTGAAGTAGTGACCAAGCTTCGAGAGATGTCGCCGCTCTATGAAATGGCGAAAGAAGGAATCGATTTGAAATCCGTCCAATGGGCGGCTCATTGAACTCTGCTTGGATCGCGAGGAGGTATCATCATGGCATACAGTGAAAAAGTAGTTGATCACTTTAATAATCCCCGCAATATGGGATCGTTCAAGAAAGAAGAAGATGGCGTAGGAACCGGCATTGTCGGCGCGCCCGAGTGCGGCGACGTTATGAAGCTGCAGATTAAAGTGCAGAACGACACGATCGTGGATGCGAAGTTTAAGACATTCGGGTGCGGTTCGGCGATCGCCAGTTCCAGCCTGGCTACTGAATGGCTGAAGGGTAAGACCGTCGATGAAGCCAATCAAATCAAGAATACGGACATCGTCCAAGAATTAAATTTGCCGCCGGTGAAGATCCACTGTTCCGTGTTGGCCGAGGATGCGATCAAGGCCGCACTGGCGGATTACAAAAAGAAAGCTGACGACCAGAAATAAAGATCGTTGTAGGAGGGACATGATGGAATCTCAAGAAACTGCAGCCGCCCCCATAATTACCCTTAGTGAAGCAGCCGTCAAAGAAGTGAAACGGCTGATCAATGTTCAAGGCATGACCGAGGGGGGGCTTCGCCTCGGCGTCAAGGGTGGGGGTTGCTCGGGGCTCAGCTATACCATCAATTTCGACGAGAAGATCGGGCAATACGACACAGTGTATGAAATTGAGGGCATCAAAGTGATTGTGGATACGAAGAGCGCGATCTATCTGCAAGGCACGCAGCTTGATTTCCAGAAGGACTTGCTCGCTGGTGCCTTCAAGTTCGTGAATCCCAACGCCCAGAAGACCTGTGGCTGCGGAGAGTCATTTTCCGCCTGATCTTCCTTATCCTACTCATGAGACGAGCGGTCTAAACTGGCGGAGTCGTCGCCATAACGCTGAATCATGGATCATACTCTGCACAACACACAAACCGGGCGTGCCGAGCTGCCGATGGCTCGAAGCATGTGCTGGCATTGCCAATCGGAGGTCACCGGCGAATATTTTTGCGACCGGTGCGTCAAGGTGCAGCCGCTTGCAAAAGATTCTGATTACTTTACGTCATTCGGCCTTTCGCGCCTGCTCCACATTGATCTCGCGGCGCTCGAAGCCAAGTTTTATGAACTCAGCCGCGCCTTTCATCCCGATTTTTTTCAGCAAAAGACCCCTGCCGAACAGACCATCAGTCTCGGCAATTCCGCACTACTCAATACCGCCTATCGCACGCTGAAAGATCCGATCCGTCGCGCGGAGTATCTCGTACAATTGGAAGCGGGGTCGGCGAAAGATATTCGTACCTCTCCACCGGCCGATCTCTTCGAAGAGATTTTGGAATTGCAGGAAGACCTTGAAGCCCATCGCTCTTTGCCGGTTGAGACCCCTTCAGGAGAGCGTCAACGGCTTCAATCCAAGCTCAGAACCCAACGCGAACACTTGGAGCAGCGGCAAGTCACGATGGAATCCGATCTCGAAGGGCTCTTTTCAGAATGGGACGCATTGCTGGGGCAGGATGCGCCAGAGGTCGGGATGCGTGCAAAAAAAGATGCGATCTTGAAGCGCATGCGCGACATTCTTTCGAATCGCACGTACCTAAGAAACATCATTAACGACCTGATCGCTACAGCGGGACAATAATTCATGGCTCGGATTTTCGGGATCGACCTCGGCACCACCAATTCACTCATTGCCTATATGCACGCCCAGACTCCACGGGTCATTCCCGGCCGTAACGGTCGCGCCATGGTTCCCTCCGTCGTGGCCTTGACCGATAACGGTTTGCTCGTCGGTGATCCCGCTAAAGAGTATCTCGTCCGAGATTCAGAGCGAACCGTCTATTCCGTGAAACGATTCATGGGCAGGGGATTGGCTGATGTGTCCGAAGAACTGGCATACTTTCCTTATCGGTTAACCGAGGAAGGCGGCGTGATCAGAATCAAACTCGGCGAAAAATCCTATTCGCCTCCGCAGATCTCCGCCATGATCTTAAAGGAGCTGAAGCAGCGGGCTGAGGCGCAACTCGGCGAAGAAGTCTCCAGAGTTGTCATTACCGTCCCCGCTTATTTTAATGATAGCCAGCGGCAGGCCACAAAAGACGCCGGCCTGATTGCCGGGCTAGAAGTGCTCCGAATTATTAATGAGCCAACGGCCGCCTCGTTGGCCTATGGTCTGCAAAAGCGGACACAAGGACGGATCGCGGTGTTCGACCTAGGCGGCGGAACGTTTGACATTTCAATTCTCAAATTAAAAGACGGCATCTTCGAAGTGCTCTCGACAAACGGCAATACCCATTTGGGTGGTGACGACTTCGATCGTCGAGTGGCCGACGTGTTTGCAAAAGAGATTCTCACCCGCCATGGCCTAGACGTGCAGGCTCATCCTGATACGATGCAGGCGGTGAGACTGGAAGCGGAACGCGCGAAGATCCGCTTATCGGATGAACACACCACGGCCGTCACGATCGACCTGCCCGAAGGCAAAGGCACCTTTCATAGTGAGTTGACCCGAGATCAGCTCGAAACGCTGACGAAAGATTTAGTCGAGCACACGCTGAAGCCATGTCGACTAGCGCTGAAAGATGCCGGTCTGCAAGCGGCGGACATCGATGAAGTCGTGCTGGTCGGCGGATCCACCCGCATGCCGCTGGTACGTCGCTGCGTTCAGGAACTATTCGGGAAGACGCCGCACAGTCACCTCAATCCAGATGAAGTCGTGGCATTGGGCGCAGCGGTGCAGGCCGACATTCTCAGCGGCGGGATCCAAGATATGCTCCTCCTGGATGTCACCCCCCTTTCGCTGGGTATCGAAACGATGGGCGGTGTCATGAGCACCCTCATTCGCCGCAATACCACGATTCCCGCCAGCGCGAAGGAAATGTTTACCACCTATGTCGATGGCCAAACATCGGTGGACATTCATATCCTTCAAGGCGAGCGAGAGCTGGCGAAAGACAACCGCAGTCTGGCCCGTTTTCAACTAAAAATGCCGCCACTGCCTGCCGGCGTGCCGCGTATCGAGGTCACGTTTTTGATCGACGCCAACGGCATTCTGAATGTGACCGCCCAAGATGTACGCACGGCGCAGATTCAATCCATTCAGGTGAAACCGTCATACGGATTATCCGATAATGAAGTCGAGCGGATGATTCGTGAGTCATTTCAATTCGCAGCAGAGGATTTGCGAGCCCGGCAACTTATTGAGGCACGCACTGAAGCCGACGCCATTTTGACGGCGACGGAAAAGGCCATGCAGCAGGGCCAGGGACTGATCTCGACCCAGGAGACTGCCGCGATCCGATCATCACTGGCCGCGCTAGAGGCCGCGCGCGCCCAGCCCGATCATAAGGCCATCAGGGCTCGCATTGCCGAGGTGGAAAAAACCACTCATCACCTTGCCGAGGTGTTGATGGATCACTCCCTAAAAGAGGCGCTTGAGAATAAGAAGCTCTCCGAGTTGACGTAAACGGCGTCGAAGAGGGGTCTGTATGGATTTGAAGTGGCAGAATACGGAAGACATCGCCATCCAGCTGGTCGAAGCACATCCTGATACCGATCCGCTTTCTGTGCGGTTCACCGATCTTCATAAATGGGTGACCGCACTCCCGGACTTCAACGACGATCCTCAGAAGTCCAACGAAAAAATCCTTGAAGCGATTCAAATGTCTTGGCATGAAGAATACCAAGACGCCAAATCGTAACCTGCTCGACAGATTAGTTAAGGTTGAGTGGTGACCGGAAGGTCCGCGGCTCCTTCGAGCCCTTGATCGATTTGGTAGAAACGAGTCGAGTCGGTACGAGGTGGAGCGGATTGAGTCGGTTCGGTGCCCTTCAGAAAAATCTCTACTGTCCCCTGCCCGCCGTGATCCGCTGCGAGTAAGCCCGTCTCAGGGTCCACGTTCACGAACAGAATGTTTTCCGGAATTTCGAAGGGAATTTCCGGCAACTGCTGCAAAGCTTCCCGCATAAAGTCGATCCAAATGGGCAGGGCAGCATGCGCCCCCGACTCGGTTTCCCCCAGCGAGCGAAGATCATCGAATCCTACCCAGACGGCAACGACGAGGTTCGGCGTGTAGCCTACAAACCAGGCATCGGTGTAATCATTGGTAGTTCCCGTTTTCCCGGCAATCGGCCGGGCCAGGGATTTCGCTTGCTGGCCAGTGCCGCGTTGAATGACGTCCTCCAAGACATTGGTGATGAGATAAGCTGTTTCCGTCGACACCACCTGTCTCGGCGCAAAGAGGTTTTGGCCGAGAATGGCGCCGCTCGGATCTTGCACGACACTCACCGCATACGGATCAAGACGAAATCCCTGATTGGCAAACACGGCATAGGCGGAAGCCAATTCTAATAGCGTCATGCTGGACGACCCAAGCGCCAGTGAAAGATCGTGGTTCAACGGACTTGCAATCCCCAGCGTTTTTGAAAAGTCGATCACGCTTTTCACGCCGATCTTATCGAGCAGCCTGACCGTGGCCAAATTATGTGAATGCGTGAGCGCATTGCGCAAAGAGGTCATCCCGTGAAAACGCTTGCCATAATTCTCGGGCTTCCAGGTTTTTTCCGGATCGTCCTGCTCATAGACCACCGGGGTATCGAGCACGACCGTCGCGGGGCTGAGACCGGCATTGAACGCGGTGGCATAAATAATCGGCTTGAACGCCGAGCCGGGCTGGCGCCGCGCGAGCACGGTCCGATTAAACTCGCTGCGAGTAAAGTCGTACCCGCCGACCATCGCCCGGATGGCTCCTGTGCGCGGATCGAGCGCCATCAGCGCGCCTTCGACCAACGGTGTTTGCTCCAGATCAAAATAGACGGTATCGCGCTCTTCGGTCTTGACCGCCACTTCGATCACATCGCCGGGCTTTAACAGTCCTTTCACAGTGGGAAGGACCACGACGTCTTTGGCAAGATCCCGGCCTCGCAATCGACGTTTCGCCCAGGCCATATCGTCAAAAAGCAGCTTGCCTTGTGTCGAACCCACACGAACAAGGACGTGGTCTTTCCCAACTTTCGTCACTACGCCTTCCAAGACCTCACCCTTTTTCAACGGACTCTGGGCTGGAACTAGAGAAGGACTGGAGACGGCGGCAATATCCTCCGTACGCAACGGTCCTCGCCAGCCTTGGCGTTTATCGAGCTGTCGAAGTCCGGTGCGGAGAGCCAGTTCCGCAGCGCCTTGCATACCGACGTTGAGGGTCGTGAAGATATCGAGACCGCCCTTGTAGACCGCGGTCTCCCCGTACTTGACCATCAACTGTTGCCGAATGTACTCCATGAAATAAGGGGCCGTCTGCGAAGGCATTCCATGTCGGAACGAGAGGGGCTGAGCGGCCGCTTCTTCGCGCTCAGCCGACGTGAGAAATCCGGCCTCCTCCATGCGTGTCAGCACATGCTCTTGACGTTTCTTGGCACGCTCGGGATTCTTGTAGGGAGAATAATTATTCGGCGACTTGGGTAGACCCGCCAGAACCGCGGCCTCGGACACCGTCAACTTCGAGACATCCTTACCAAAATACGTTTGCGCGGCGGCGCTGGCTCCATAGGCGCCTTGGCCGAAATAAATTTGATTGAGATATGTTTCAAGAATCTGGTCTTTGCTCAGCACCGTTTCAATTTTATAGGCCAGCAACAGTTCCTTGAATTTCCGCACATACGTCCGCTCAGGTGAAAGCAGAAGCGCGCGGGCAAGTTGCTGGGTGATAGTACTGGCGCCTTCGACCTTCCCCCCTCGTCGGAGATTCATCCAGCCGGCCCGGGCGATTCCAATCACGTCCAATCCCGGATGTTCGAAAAATCGGGCATCTTCCACGGCTATGACGGCATGGATGAAAGAAGGAGGGATATCGGCCAGCGGCGTCAAGATCCGTCGTTCGACAAAGAACTGCCCCACGATCTGGCGATCATCTGAATAGACGCGGCTGACCAAGCTCGGCTGATATGCAGTCACGGAATCGAGCGCCGGCAGATCCTGCGAAATATACCAGAACGCGGCCGCAACTCCGCCGACTGCGAGACCACACAGCGCCACGAGAACGAGCACGACAATCACCCAGCGCGAGCGACGTTTCGCGCGCCGCGGCTCGTCGTACAAATCGGAATATGCCATGCGGAAGAACACTCCAAGGGGTTGTGCAGGCGGGAAACCCAGATTACCTTACAATGCGAAGTCCGAAAACTCAAGGCGCCCTGAATGACGCACGCCTCCTCCATTCGGCTTGTAATCGTGCCTGTCATGAATTATACTATCCCTCGACGCCGCACGAGTCGGCGTCTTTTTTTTGTTTTTAACCAGGTACACCATGGACGCACATCTGACGACCGACGCCATTCAAAAAATCCGCCGCACTCCGCTCGGTCAACGAGCCGACATTCGAAACATCGCTATTATTGCCCACGTCGATCATGGGAAAACCACGTTGGTCGATGCCATGCTCCGGCAGACCCACGTCCATCGGAAAATCGACGACATGGGCGAGCGGATTATGGATTCGATGGATCAGGAGCGGGAACGTGGCATTACGATCCGCGCGAAGAATGCCAGCGTCATCTATGAAGGCGTCAAAATCAACATCGTCGATACGCCAGGCCATGCCGACTTCGGCGGGGAAGTGGAACGGACCCTCCGCATGGTTGAGGGGGTATTATTGCTGGTCGATGCCAAGGAAGGCCCGATGCCCCAGACGACCTTCGTGCTTCGAAAGGCGCTCGCGCTCGGACACAAGGCTATCGTCGTAATCAACAAGATCGATCGTCCGGATGCCGTGATCGACGATGTCTTGAATCGCACCTTCGATTTGTTCGTTCATTTGGGCGCGACGAACGAGCAGCTTGATTTTCCCATCGTCTATACCTCAGCCATTCAAGGTGTTGCGACGCTGGATGTCAATAAACCGGGGAACAACATCCACCCGCTCTTCGAGACTATTCTTGGACAGATCCCGGCGCCCACCATCCACGCGGAAGCTCCGCTTCAAATTCTCGTACTGGCACTGGCCCAAGATTCGTATAAAGGCAAAATGGGCATTGGGAAAATTCAATCGGGCTCGATTGCACGGCGGCAGACCGTCATGCAAATCAAGCGAGATGGCGCCCAGGTATCCGCCAAGGTATCGGACCTCTCTGTCTTCGCCGGCTTAGAGCGGATGGAGGTCGAGAAAGCAGACGCAGGAGAAATCGTGGCAGTGGCCGGCATTTCGGATATCGGCATCGGGGAAACCATCGCCGACGCCAACGATCCCATCGCCCTCCCGCCGGTGACGATCGATGAGCCCACGGTCCAAATGACGTTCGCCGTCAATAACAGCCCGTTCGCCGGACGGGAAGGCAAATACCTCACGTCGCGGCACCTCCGGGAACGTCTCTTCAAAGAGTTGGAAACGAACGTCTCGCTCCGCGTCAACGAAACGGACAGCCCCGATCGTTTCTTGGTGGCCGGTCGCGGAGAATTGCACTTGGCCGTGTTGATCGAACAGATGCGGCGGGAAGGGTACGAGTTACAAGTCTCTCAACCCGAAGTGATCATACGCCAGGAAAACGGCGTCACGACCGAACCGTATGAAGATTTGTCCATCGAAGTACCCTCCGACTATCAAGGCAGCGTGATCGAAGAAGTAGGCCAGCGCCGAGGTGAACTCCGCCATATGAAGGTGATTCACTCTGAAGGGAATATCAGCGACACGCATATGGAGTTTTCCATTCCTACTCGTGGCGTCATCGGTCTTAAAAATGTGCTCCTGGCCAAAACACGCGGCACGGTCATCATGCACCATGTCTTTCATCGCTACGAACCCGTCGATCCGCGGCTGGTGACAACGGCGGCCCATGGATCGTTGGTCGCCTTTGAAGACGGAACGAGCAATGCCTATGGTTTGTACATGATCCAGGAGCGCGGAACTTTGTTCATCGGCCCGAGCGTGGATGTTTACCGGGGAATGGTTGTGGGGCAAAACAGTCGGGACGAAGATCTCGACGTCAACATTTGCAAGGCCAAACAGCTGAGCAACATGCGCGCATCCGGCTCCGATGAAGCCCTGGTTCTGACGCCGCCCCGTCAAATCACGTTGGAATATGCATTGGAATATATCGGCACGGATGAACTGGTCGAGATTACGCCGAGCTGCATTCGCATTCGCAAGCGCTTACTCAATCCTGAAGACCGTCGAAAGGCCCGCAAGGGGCGTTCTTGAAAATCCGTCGGAAACTACCGAAACCGTCTCGATCGAAGCCGCCGCTTTACGTCATCGGGTTCTCCGCGCGCCCCATACAGGCTGAATTTCAAACTTGGTTCGACCTCGAATACGGAGGCCCGCTCTCATGTAAGAGCAGTTCGGCCGGCGACGATCCGGCAGGCTCCATCATGATGATGACCCATGGTCCCTGGACATCCTGGGTGCAATGGTCGGTTCCTTCTGCTCAAGCTGACGCCTGGCAACACCGCCTTGAATGGGGACATTCGTCATGCAGCGCGGTCGGCGCCGCATCGTCGACCCGAAGCAATACGATGGATGTCGTGCTGCACACGGCACGCGTGGCGCGAGGCCTGACCTTATTGACCGGCGGTACCGCGTACGATGTCGCCACGGCGACCTATCTCAATCCATCCGACTGGACGGACCGCCCGCTGACACGCTTTAATGCCAACGATCACGTCACGGTCGTCCAATCGGATGACTCGGAACATCGACGAGAATGGTTTTATACAAGAGGGCTGAGCAAGTTCGGCATAGACGAGGTTGAGGTGTTTCAACCCATTGGGCTACCGTCACCCCCAATCCTGGAGAAGCTATCCGGCATCGCTGAAGAGCTGATCCGCAACGGACACTCCCCTCCTGTCGGGTCGTCGGTCACCATTCAACATTTGGCGCTGTCCGTTCGGATCGTCCGACATCGCACTCATCCATCGATGGACATGCCCCTCATTCTCAGAGAAGTGTCCTGGTAAATCCAGCGTTTCGGGAAACGTGAATGGCAACTGGATCCGGGCCATCCGATCAATGGGCCGCCTAGGCCTTTTGACCCGTTGACAATGTTTTTGACGACATGTTACCAAACTGGGTTGGAAGCGAACGATTTTACAGAGGAGGGTTCAATGGCAACCGATGTCGCGTCAGAAATTAAGGTGGGAGATACCGCTCCCGACTTTACGTTGAAAGATCAAGATCAAAAGGATGTGAAGCTGAGCGAGTTCAAGGGGAAAAAGAACGTCGTTTTGGCATTCTATCCGTTGGATTGGAGCCCGGTCTGCACAACTGAGAACAAGTGCTTGACCGACGACTTCCCGAGCTTTCAGTCTTCGAATGCCGAAGTCTTCGGTATCAGCACGGACAGCTTCTTTTCTCATAAGTCGTGGGCCGATTCGTTGAACTTGAAGCACCGCCTCCTCGCGGATATGCATCGCACGGTTTCGAAACAGTATGGGCTCTACTTCGAGCCGTTGAACTGTGCGAAACGCGCGACCGTCATCGTCGATAAGGACGGCAAGGTCGCCTATGTGAAGGTGCAGGAAATTAAGACAGCACGTGACGATAAAGAAATTCTTGGTGTGCTTCAGAAACTGAAGTAATGGTTGCGGGGTTCCGTCGTCGTTGACGGGACCCCGAATCCGTCTTCATGACTCGAGGGTTTCAATGAGTGGGATGGTTGAAGAAGTCAGCGACGCAAATTATGATGAATTTCGACACGCGCCCGCAGCGGTCGTCGCATACGGCATTGCCTCATGCGAACCGTGCAATGAATACGATCCGATTCTAGCGGAAACCGCCGAGAAGTTTTCGGACGTTCGTATCGGCAAAGCCAAAATGCACGTCCCAGGACGATGCCGTGAAATCAAAAAACAGCATCAGTTTGAGACCTACCCGACAACCCACCTGTTTTCGAAAGGGCAATTGCTGCTCACTCGAGAGGGCAAAGTTCCGGCGGACGAACTGGCTGCCCTCATCAACGATCACTTATTGAAAAGCTGATGCTCCACTTCCGACCGCTCGCCGCAATACTCGAATAACCTCTCAGGCGTTTCGCTAATACCAATTTTCTCCAGACGTCCGGCAGCGACTTGACCCGTGAGCAACCCCCAGATAGAGCGCGAGAGATTCTCGCCTGTCGAAGGGGCCTTTGAAAACAGCTCGTCCTCATTGAGATTCCGAGCGTCAAAACGCGCCAATACATGACTTTGCACCAGATGATCCAGCGCGGTGATGTCGGTCACCATCCCGCTTTCCGGATCAATCGGACCGCCGACCGTCACCGAGAGATCGTAGTTGTGGCCGTGAAGGCTGGCGGAGTGACAGTTTCCGAACAGCCGCTGATTCTCCGCCTCGCCCACTCGATCGGCGCTCACACGGTGAGCGGACGAGAAATGATAGCCCCGCGTGATGAGCGCCGCTCCTTGATCAATCAGATCCTGATTGACCTCGGCATAGAGGTCGTCTTCCTCATACAACCGGATGCTTTCCAGCGTGCTGATTTCAGGACGCGTTGCGAGAAGGGACCATAGCACACTGGCAATATTTTCCGTGGTGGGAATGATGTTCTTGAAGTAGGGGGTATCCAGGTTCAGATGTTTATGATCAAACTCCATCAGGACTTGGAGAAGGATCTGCTTGAGATCGAACAGATTGACTACCATGCCGGTATCCGGCGAGACCGCTCCCCTGATGGTGACATCCAACAGGTAGTTGTGACCATGACCGGCGGGCCGGTTGCAGGCGCCGAACACGGCGCGATTGCGCGCCTCATCCCACTGAGGATTGTGATAGCGGTGGGATGCGGAGAATTCGATTCGTTTCGTGAGCCGAACATTATCCATAGCGAGCACCTATCCAAATACAAGGGCCAAATGACAAGGGCCGGAGCGGCCATGAAAACCTGCTCCGGCCCTCGAACGAATGTTGTGCTTATGCGCTGAATGAACTACCGCACCCACAGGTCGTTTTAGCCTGAGGATTTTTGATCGAGAACCCCGATCCCTGCAAGCTATCGACATAGTCGACTTCCGCGCCGCTCAAGAGTGGCGCGCTCTGAGAATCCATAATGACCTTGATGTCCCCCTTCTCAAGGACACTGTCATCTTCGCCGATCTTCGACTCGAATGCCATCCCATATTGATACCCGTGACATCCTCCTCCTCGAACGTAAACACGAAGGCCCACAGCATCTTGTTCTTCCTTAATCAACTCTCGAATCTTCTGTTCGGCGACGGCACTAATCGTGACCATGTGGCTCCTCCTTCTGTAGATCCCTGATGGCGCTATTACGCTGATAAGGCCGTTCAGGGATCAGTCAACCGAGCTTCGAAAAAGAATCCATGATCTGGACGAGCATCGCTGAGATGGCTCGCATCCGATCCAGCCCGCTAGGGAAAATGAGAAGTGTACTCACAGGCGACCACGAACCGCTCATTTTTTAAAGCTCTCCAACCCCTTGGCAAAGCGGCCCGCCTGCGAACGTGCGGCCTTGGCGAGAGTGTCGAACCATTCGGCTAATTCAATAAACCCTTCTTCGCGCGCCGTCTTCGCCATGCCAGGATACATCTGAGAATAGTCAAACGTCTCTCCTGCGATGGCAGAGGCAAGATTCGCTTCGGTCTGTCCCATGGGCCGATCCGT
>Ga0070673_100000163_pt1 | contig 32129 bp, 35 predicted proteins | sample KBSM23metaG_FD_65342 | JGI IMG/M metagenome (GOLD analysis project Ga0070673, IMG submission 65342) | Miscanthus rhizosphere microbial communities from Kellogg Biological Station, Michigan, USA - KBS M2-3 metaG | ecosystem: Host-associated > Plants > Roots > Rhizosphere > Soil ... | reverse complement strand
TTCGCTGAGCCGCGCATGGAATTCGCCCCAACGGTGATGATCAGCAGTAAATGTGAATCCCGCCAGGGGCTGGATCTTCCCTTTCGGCATCACCTTTTGCGAGCGCGACAAAGCTTCGCAGGTTGCGCCGCGATCGATCGCCGCCCAGGCCCCCCCGGCATAGAGGACGGTCCCGCGCGCGTTCGCGCTCGCAGCCGCTGCGGCGGTCGCAACGATGATGATCGACAGCCTTTTCACTTGTGCGACGCTAGTCCGGACCATGCCAGCATGCCAGCGTCTCAATCTAGTTCGAAACGGACTATCTTGTCGTTATATATCAGCTGTGGCATCCGTCCGCACGCTCGGTTCGTTGATTCGCCTGCTGGGAGGGCATCATGAGACGGGCACTACATCCACACCTTTCGGTTCGATCCTAGGACTCTGGCCGAAGCTCCTATCAAGGTGGGATTTGCCTTCATCCTCAGCCGCGTTGCCGCGGAACTCGCGCTGTTCGCTGGCGTCGGATTCCTGTTCTTTGCGGTCAACGACCTCATTGTCGATCTGATCTATTTCGCGCGGCGCATTTGGCGCTCGCTGCGGGTCTACCGGCGGCATCGCCGCGCTTTTGCCAGTTATTACCTGTTCAATCGAAACCCGGGCCTCTTTGCCATCTTCATTCCCGCCTGGGATGAATCCATGGTCATCGCATCGATGCTGAAGGCAACCCTTCAGCGCCTCGATTATGACCGATATCGCATCTTCGTCGGCCATTACCGCAACGATCCCGCGACCGCGGCCGCAATCCGAAGCGTGGTGGATGCACGAGTTCAGCCGGTCGAGATCCCTGTGGATGGGCCGACGACGAAGGCCGATTGCCTCAACCATCTTTACGACGCGCTCTTGCGATATGAGCAAGCCAACCAGTGCAAGGTCAAAGCCGTCGTCCTTCACGACGCCGAGGACGTCGTTCATCCTTTGGAGCTTCGCACGTTCGACGGATTGATCGATCGCGCCGCACTCATCCAGCTTCCGGTCCTGCCGCTCCCCGATCCGAACTCGCGCTGGATTGCGGGCCATTATTGTGACGAATTTGCCGAGGCGCACATCAAGGAGCTCGTCGTTCGCGAGGCGGTGGGAGCCGCGATCCCGCTTGCAGGCGTTGGCTGCGCGATTGCCAGAAAGCCGCTTGCAAGGCTGGCCTCCATGCAGGACGGCAAGCCGTTCGCGCTGGGCAGCATGACCGAAGATTATGAGCTGGGCCTGAAATTGGGTGCGCTCGGCCTCAAGACCATGTTCGTGCGAATCCGTGTCCAGCCCGGCCACCCGGGCGTGGTAGCAAGCCGGGGCCATTTTCCGGCGACGATCGGAGCGGCGGTGCGCCAGAAGGCGCGCTGGCTCGGAGGAATCGCACTTTCCGGGTGGGACCGGCTGGGGTGGAGCGGTGGAATCGGTGAGCGGTGGATGCGCCTGCGTGACCGTCGGGGGCCGCTGGCTGCCTTGCTGATGTTGGCCGCTTATGTCGCTGCGATCCTCTGGTCGCAGATCTGGGTCGCCGATGCCCTCGGAGCGCCGATCGGTGCAGAGCTCGATCCGGCACTGCTGACTTTACTCAACGTCAATGGCGCGCTGCTCGGATGGCGGGTGCTGATGCGCGCCTTCTTCACTGCATCCGCTTATGGCTGGCGTCAGGGCCTGTTGTCCGTTCCGAGGCTGTTCGTCGGCAACGTCATTGCGATACTTGCCGCGACGCGAGCGGTTTCGATCCACGTGGGCGGCGGCGCGACCCGTTGGGACAAGACGGGTCACATATTTCCCGCGAGCCTGCCCCAATGAAACCATCACTACGATTTCTCGCTTTCGTGCTGATCGCCTGGGCGGCGATTCGCACTGCCGCACTTGGATCGCTCTCCGCCGCCGAACTCTTCCGGATCGGACGGAGCGAAGCCAAACCGCCGCCGATCGTTGCGACCAGCTTTCCGGCGATCGATCCGGTGCGGCAGGCAGCTCCCGAAGCAATTCCCGTTTATGTCGGCATCCCGGCGCAATCGTTGAGCGTGCCGGTGCTTTACTCCGCGCAGGTTTCGCCGCCTGCCGGCCGACCGAACGGGTTAAAAGCATCGAAGCTGTTGTTCACTGCATCGGATTGGGGTTTGGACGAAGGCGCATTCTCTCGCCCTCGTGAGCGCCCAGCATATTCTACAACGGCAAGCACTGAGCCGCCCCTTCCGCCTCCGCCCGCGCCTCCGCTGGAGCCTCGGCTGGACCGGTTGCAAATCTCAAGCTGGGCATTGTTGCGCAGCCAGAATCCGGCAATCGCGGGATCGCATTCGCTTGCAAATGATGGGCAGCTTGGCGCCAGCCAGACCGGCATTCGGCTGATCTATAATGTCAATCGTCGGATCGCGTTCACCGCTCGGACGAGTTCCGAAGTCGGCCGCAGAGGCGGCGAAGTGGCCGCGGGCGTTCGAATCCAGCCGGTAGGAAGCATTCCCCTGTGGTTCACCTCCGAACGGCGGCAGGCAATCGGCCGCACGGGCGGCGGACGAAATGCCTTCGCCTTTTTCGCCGAAGCGGGAATTTACGATCGACCATTGCCTTTCGGATTCGCCCTCGACGCATACGGCCAAGGTGGCGTCGTCAGTGTCCGTAGCCGGGACCTGTTCTTTGACGCGGGAATCAGCGCGACGCGTCCCGTGTTGCGTCGAATCTCCGCTGGTTTCGGCATTTGGGGAGGAGCGCAACCGAAGGTCTACCGCGTTGATGCCGGGCCTCGCCTCACGGTGAAGGTAAGGCCCAACGTGAAGCTCCATGCCGATTGGCGGCAGCGGCTTGCCGGCAATGCTCGCCCGGGTTCCGGCCCCGCCCTGACGCTCGCAGGGGATTTCTAGCTTCCCTAACTTGGCCGCGGCGCCGATTTGCGGTTAGTCCTTGCCGCAGGCATGGACATTTACCTCCCGATCGCAGGCCAATCGGTCAACGCACTGTTCATCGTGGTGCTTGGGTTTCTGGTAGGCCTTCTCTCCGGCATGTTCGGCGTCGGCGGGGGCTTCCTCACCACTCCGCTGCTCATCTTCTATGGAATCCCGCCGACTGTCGCGGTCGCATCGGCGGCCACGCAGATCACGGGCGCCAGCGTCTCGGGCGCGATGGTCCACATGCGCCGCGGCGGCGTCGACATGAAAATGGGCGGTGTCATGATCGCCGGGGGCTTGCTTGGCTCCTTCGTCGGCGCCGGCCTGTTCCGCTTGCTGCAGACGACTGGCCAGATCGATGTCGTGATCGGATTTCTCTACGTCATGATCCTCGGGTGGATCGGAGGCCTCATGCTGATCGACAGCCTGACGTCGCTTGGATTGATTCAGGCCAGCACCGACGCGAAACCCCGACCCCGGCACCATCGGTGGGTGGCTTCCCTGCCCTATCGGTGGCGTTTTCACGGATCAGGCCTCTACATCTCGCCGGTCGCGCCGCTTGCGCTCGGCTTCCTTGCGGGAACCCTGACCGTATTCCTGGGAATCGGCGGTGGCTTCATCCTTGTCCCGGCGATGATCTATCTGCTCGGGATGCCGGCCCGCGTCGTGATCGGCACGAGCCTGGTGATGATCCTCGCAGTGAGTGCGGCGACGACCATGGTCCACGCAATCACCACCCGCGCCGTCGATGTCGTTCTGGCCGGCCTGCTGCTCGTCGGCGGCGTGATCGGCGCCCAGTACGGCGCCCTGCTGGCGCTGAGGATCAAGCCCGACATGCTTCGGCTTGCGCTAGCGATCATCATCCTCCTGGTCGCGCTCCGAATGGCGCTCGGCCTGGCGTGGCGGCCTGACGAGATTTTCTCGATCGAATATCTGTGAACCGGCGCTTACATCCCATGCTGCTTGCATTCGTCGTTCCGATGCTGATCGGCGCGGACAAGCCGGTGCTCGTTCCGGATATCAGCGCGCGGCAGGTTCAGATCCGTTACAGCTTCACTGGTGCGCAGCTGCTCCTGTTCGGCGCGGTCGTGTATCCTGGCGGGCGGCCACCCGACCGGCAGGTGGACATTGCAGTGGTCCTTCGCGGGCCCGTGCAGCCGATCCTGGTTAGAGAAAAGGAAAAGATCGCCGGGATCTGGATGAATGCGGATTCCAACCGCTTCAGGTCCGCTCCCTCCTTTTACGCCGTCGCTTCCTCTCGCCCGATCAAGGACCTGATCGATGAGCGGACAGCAGCGATTTACGAGCTTGGACTGCATGATTTGCAGCTGTCGCCGGGGGGCGGAGCGCTTCCCGAAAAGGAGCGCCGTTTCGAGGCGGGGCTGCTCGACCTTCGCAGCCGTCACGGCCTCTATTCCGAGAATCCGCATGGCGTGGAGATCAATGGGCGCGTTCTCTATCGCGCGGTCATCACCATCCCGAGTCAGGTGCCGGTCGGCACCTATACCGCGGAAACTTTCCTCATCGACCGCCGCAAGGTCATTGCCGCGGCCACGCGCGACATCGAGATCAACAAGTCGGGGTTCGAGCGCTACGTAGCGCTAGCCGCCCGCCGCCACCGCTTCCTTTATGGACTGACCTGCGTGCTCCTGTCGCTGGGGCTGGGTTGGGCTGCCGCTGCTGCATTCCGCCGGCGCATGTAAATATTCCAAACGTCCTCAAGTTAATCTTAACCGCTCCAGCGTAGTGCCGAGCCCATATTCTCTGGGAGTAACAGGGCACATGGACGATCAATCCAAACCGAATCTGCGCGAATTTCTTAATGAAGTCAGCAGCTTCAGTGAAGATGAGGCTCAGCCAGCCCCGGCGAAGGCACCGGCCCCTGCGCTCGGCGCAATCGGCAAGGTCGTCGAAATCGCAGGCTCAGGCTCCCAGATTCGGCTGGATTCGGCCGCCGTCACGACCCTGCAATCGCACAAGGATCCCTCGGTTGCGATGTCGGGCCAGGTCGGCAGCCAGATCAAGACCGTGGTGGGTAACAGCTGGCTGATTGCCAACGTGCGCACCTTGCGCGCCGGAGAGACTGGCGAACTGGTTGCCCATGTCGACTTCCTTGGCGAAGGCAGCCGCGATTCGACGGGCAGGATGACGAATTTCCGTCGCGGCGTGACGCGCTATCCGATCCCCGGCGCCGACGTGCTTCCCGTCACGACCGAGGATCTGCGCTCGATCTTTGCCGCGAGCGACGAGCCGCACATCGAGATCGGCACCGTTTACCCGACCGACGATATCCGCGGTGCGCTCTATGTGGACCCGATGCTCGGCAAGCACTTTGCCGTCCTCGGATCGACCGGTACCGGTAAATCCACGAGCGTTTCGCTCATTCTTCATCGGATCTCGGAGCTCAGCCCCGAGGGTCACATCGTGATGATCGACCCCCACGGGGAATATTCGGCTGCCTTCAAGGGTTGCGGCGAGCTTTTCAACGTCGACAACCTCCAGCTTCCCTATTGGCTGATGAATTTCGAAGAGCATTGCGAAGTGCTTCTGACAACGTCGGATGCCGAGCGTCAGCGCGACGCCGACATCCTCGCCAAGTGCCTGCTTGCGGCCCGCACCAAGGGCAAGGACATGAGCCAGTTCGGAAAGGTGACGGTGGACAGCCCGATCCCGTACCTGCTGACCGATCTCAACGGGATCATCGTCAATGAGATGGGCAAGCTCGACCGCGCCGGCGACACGCTTCCGTTCCAGCGACTGAAGACCAAGCTCGACGAGCTTCGAGCGGATCCGCGCTACACCTTCATGTTCTCCGGAATGCTCGTTTCCGATTCGATGGGCAGCTTCATTTCGAAGCTATTCCGACTTCCGAGCCAGGGCCGCCCGATCTCGATCGTCGACGTTTCAGGCGTGCCGTCCGAAGTCACCTCGGTCGTCGTTTCGGTGCTCGCACGCATGGTCTTCGACTATGCTATCTGGTCCAGGACGGAGGCGCAGCGTCCGCTCCTGCTCGTCTGCGAAGAGGCTCACCGCTACGTTCCCAAGGACGAAACGACCGGCGGACAGGCTGTCCGCAAGATCCTGGAGCGCATCGCCAAGGAAGGCCGTAAATACGGCGTCTCGCTGGGACTCATCACGCAACGCCCGTCCGACCTCGCCGAAGGCGTACTTTCTCAGTGCGGCACGATCATCTCGATGCGTCTCAACAACGACCGCGACCAGGCCTGCGTCCGCGCGGCCATGCCGGAAGGTGCGCGAGGCTTTCTCGATGCCATCCCAGCGCTTCGTAACCGCGAATGCATCGTCTGCGGGGAGGGCGTCGCCATTCCGATCCGAGTCCGTTTCGACGATCTCGAGCCCGAAAAGCGGCCGGCCTCGTCCGACCCGAGCTTCGCCCGCCTGTGGCGCGAAACCGGCGACGAACCGGGAATCATTCAGCGCACAATCAAGCGCTGGCGCGGCCACGGCCGCTGAGGCACGGACCAGGCACGTCCAGCGGCTAAAGCCGCGTGGCGCTTCTGTTCAGCTTTTGCGTACTCCGACGCTGAGCAGCGCCTTCAGCCGTGCCTTGACTGCATCGGCGAGGTGATCGTCAACCACCGGCGCGCTGACGAACCGCACGCCGAGCGGGTTCACCGGGGTGCCGTCCTTCAGCACCTCATAGTGCAGATGCGGGCCAGTAGAGAGACCGGATGAGCCGACATAGCCGATCAGCTGGCCGCGCCGAACGAAACTTCCGGGCGAAGCGACGATCTCGCTCATGTGGCTGTAGGTCGTGACGAGGCCTGCGCCATGCCAGATCTGGACCTGCCGGCCGTAGCCGCCTGCCCAGCCTGCGCCCGCGACCTGTCCGTCGGCCGCGGCGACGATCGGGCTTCCCCAACTCGCTCCGAAATCGATGCCCGCGTGAAAGCGGGTGAAGTGCAGGATCGGGTGATAGCGATAGCCGAAATAGGAAGTGATGTGGCCCGAGACCGGCCAGGCCATTCCGTCGGCCACCGGCGCGGCCTTTGCGACATTCGCGGCATCGACCCACTCGCTTCGTCCATTGGCATTCCAGCGGACAAGCTGGAGATCAGAATTCATTGCCCGGGACAGCCCGGCATAAAGCAACTCGTGGTTCGCTCCGAGGATCAAATCGAAGGCATCGGCAGGTCCAACGTCTCCAACGTCGATTTCCGTTGCGAGCGCCGCCAGATATTGCGCAGCCACTTCGGGGGTCGCGCCCGCAGCGCGTAGAGACCAATAAAGGCCTTCGCCCACGTGGCCGCGAATCCTGAGCGGTCCGGTTGCGACTGGCGCAGGATTCGCCGCAACAGGCGCTTCAATCCGCACCGCGCGCCGAGGCACGAAATCAACCGCCTCGACACCCTCGGTCGGAGCCATTGGCATTCCGCTGACGCCTCCGTCGGAGAGGGGTGCGATGCCCAGCGCATGCCACTGCGATTGCTCGTCGGCCGGCAGCTGTATCGGGCGCGGCAAGCTTGCCCAGGCCACCGTGCTGCACAGCAAGGCGAGCGCGCCAGCGCTCTTCCAGCCCGGACGAGTCCAGGCTGGTTCGAGCGCCTGCCGCAAGGGATGCGCATGGTTTCGTGAAATCAGCACCCTGCCGGTGTCGCTAATCAAGGTTAAGACCGGCCTAATTGGCGAAAATGGAACCTTGCGTTCCGCTCACGCGCTGCCACATTCCAAGATGATGGCGCGCCGCTCAGACGCTCCGGTCCGGGCCATTCTCGGGCCGACCAACACGGGGAAAACCTACCTCGCGATCGAGCGGATGTGCGGCCACAGCTCGGGCGTCATCGGCTTTCCGCTCCGCCTGCTGGCCCGCGAAGTTTATGACCGCGTCGTCGCGATCAAAGGGGAAAAGCAGGTCGCATTGCTGACCGGCGAGGAGCGGATAGTCCCGCCCCACGCGAGATATTTCTTGTGCACCGCCGAAAGCATGCCCGTCGCCGGCGGCGATGCCCATCACGACGGCGACCTCAGCCGCGATTTCGCTTTCGCAGCCATCGATGAGGCGCAGCTGGGGATCGACCCGGAGCGCGGCCATGTCTTCACTGACCGGATGCTTCGCGCTCGAGGCCGCGAAGAAACGCTGATCCTGGGCTCGGAAACGCTCAAGCCCATCATACGCGAACTCCTGCCCGACGCCGAAATCGTCAGCCGCCCGCGATTCTCGACGTTGCGCTATTCGGGAGGCGTCAAGCTGTCGCGCCTGCCGCCCCGTTCGGCCGTCGTCGCCTTCTCCGCAGAGCAGGTCTACGCGCTCGCCGAGATGCTCCGGCGCTTCAAGGGTGGGGCTGCAGTCGTAATGGGCGCCCTGTCGCCGGCGACACGCAACGCGCAGGTTGCGATGTTTCAGCGTGGCGAGGTCGATTATCTGGTCGCCACCGATGCCATCGGCATGGGCCTCAACATGGACGTGACCCATGTCGCCTTTGCCGGGCTCGACAAGTTCGACGGCCGCCGTGACCGGCGCCTGACGATCGCCGAAATGGCGCAGATCGCGGGGCGCGCCGGACGGCACCAGAAGGACGGTACCTTCGGAACCCTCGGCCTGACGGAGGAGAGCGGCGGCTTCAGCGAAGAAGAGATTGCGGCAATCGAGGACCACCGCTTTCGCCCACTCGACTCTGTCTATTGGCGGAATGCCGAGCTCGACTTCGGCGATGTCCGATCGCTGATCGCCAGCCTCGAGCGAAAGAGCAATGACCCGCTACTCCGTTCAGCACCCGAAGCCATCGATCTCGCGGTGCTGAAGCTCATCGCCGAGGACCCGGCCATTGCATCCAAGCGCGACCAGGCAGCGCGGCGCCTATGGGCGGTCTGCGGCCTTCCCGACTTCCGCAAGGTCGGACCGATGCATCACGCCAGGATGGTCCGCCGTGTCTATTCATATATCGGCGAAGGCGGCCATGTGCCGCACGAGTGGTTTGCGGCCGAGGTCGCACGGCTCGACAATATGAGCGGCGACATCGAGGCGCTCGCCGACCGCCTCGCCGGAATTCGAAGCTGGGCCTATATCGCACACCGCTCCGACTGGCTGAAGGAGCCGGCGAAATGGGCAGATCGTACCCGAGCGGTTGAAGCGCGCCTGTCGGACGCGCTTCACGAACGGCTCACCCAGCGCTTCGTCGACCGCCGGACTGCAGTGCTCGTCCGGGACATTGGAGCTCGAGGGTCCGACGCCTTGCCGGTCACAGTCGCCGCCGACGGTGAGGTCAGCGTCGGCCCGGAGCCGATCGGTCATCTGAGCGGCTTCGACTTTCGCGTAGATCCATCAGCGCGCCTCGCCGACAAGCGCCTGTTGCTTGCGGCCGCTGAACGGCGCCTGGGAGACGAGCTCGATCGCCGCGCCAAGGCGCTTGTCGATGCGGAAGATCATCTCTTCAAGCTGGTTGTGGAAGAGAGCGGTGGACTTGCGGTCGCCTGGGAAGGCCACGTCCTCGCGCGGCTCGCTCCCGGCCGATCGCTGCTGGAGCCCGCGTTGCGGACGGCGCGGGCGCTCGATCGGCTGTCCGCGCCGACGCGAGCGGCATTGCGCGAGCGGCTGGAGCGATGGCTGGATGCGCAAATCGACAGGCACCTGCAGCCACTTCAGAAGCTTGCGGCGGCTGCGAGCGATCCGGCTAGCTCGCCGGGGGTTCGCGCACTCGCGGCAATGCTTGCCGATGCGGGCGGAGTGCTCCCTCGAAAGTCTGTCTTGAGCGCCATCGCCCATCTCGAACAAGCGGACCGGCAGGCGTTGCACAGGCTTCGCGTGCGTCTTGGGCCCCTCGACGTCTTCCTGCCGCTGCTGCTGAAGCCCGGATCGCAATTCTGGCGAGCCGCTTTGCTGGTCGTGAAGCAGGGGCAGGCCATGCCAAACCTTCCTTCCGCCGGAGCGGCAACGCTCGGAGGCGAGACCGATCCGCGCGGCGCCGGGCTAGCTTATCGGCGGCTTGGAAGGAGCTGGATCCGGATCGACCTCGCCGACCGGCTCGCGAGCCACGCCCGAAAGATGCGATCTTCCGGCAGCGAAAATCCCGTCGACGAGGAACTGGCGACATCGATCGGTCTGGACGACGAGATGATCGCCCGTCTGATGAACGAGATCGGCTTCACCCGCGCCGGCGATGCCTGGCGCTGGCGCGGCAGGCGCGGTCCCCGGCCCGAGCGGCGCGCGGCTTCGTCTCATGCATTTGCCGAGCTCGAGAAACTACGACGAAAGTGAGGATAGACCGATACCTGTTCTTCATTCGGCTTCTGAAGAGCCGGACGCTCGCTCAGCATGTGATTGAAGAAGGTTACGTCCGCATCGACGGCAAAAGGGTCGAGAAGCCGTCCGAGGAGGTGCGCATCGGGAGCATCATCGCATTTCCGCTTCACGACAAGGTGCGCATCGTTCGGGTATTGGCATTGCCGTCCCGCCGCGGCCCCGCACCGGAGGCTCGCGGCTGCTACGAAGAGCTGACAATTGACGAGGACGCCGGTCGCTCTTAGCGATCATGCCAAAGGGAGCGTGCTTTCATGACCTATGTCGTCACCGACGCCTGCATCAAATGCAAATATATGGACTGCGTCGAGGTCTGCCCCGTCGATTGTTTCTATGAAGGCGAGGTTATGCTCGTCATCAATCCGAACGAGTGCATCGATTGTGGCGTGTGCGAACCCGAATGCCCGGCCGAAGCGATCCTTCCGGATACTGAGAGCGGCCTCGAGAAATGGCTCGAGCTCAATTCGAATTTCTCAGCCGACTGGCCGAACATTACGCGCAAGAAGGACAGCCCGGCGGACGCCGACGAGTACAAGGGCCAGGAAGGCAAGTACGACAAATATTTCACTCCGGACGCCGGGTCCGGCGACTAGGCGTCGAGCACATTCGGACAGACGGAACTTTCGGCAGCGCTCGGCCGCTGTCATAATCCGAAAAGAAGATAACAGGGGAAAGCCATGCGTCATCAGGCCTGCATTGCGCTTGCGGCCTCCTGCCTCAGCGCTCCGGCGATCGCTCAGGACCAGCCGGCAGCCGGGCAATTGCCGAGTCCCGAGGAAGTGTTGAAGCGCGACACGGTCACGGTTGGACTCGGTGCTGGCGTCACGCCCGATTACGAAGGTTCTGACGATTACCGTTTCATCCCCGCCGCCGCGATCCGCGGCAGGGTCAGCGGAATCGCCTTTACGACGCGCGGTACCTACCTCTACGTGGACGTCGTATCGCTCAACGGCAACAAGGTGGATTTCGTTGCGGGCCCCATCGCCGGTGTGCGGCTGGGCAACCGCCGACACATCAAGGACGACGTGGTTGAGCTGCTTCCGCGCCTGGACCGGGCCATCGAGGTCGGCGGTTTTGTCGGGGCGAGCGCGCATGGCATCACCAATCCCTACGACAGGCTGGGATTCCGGGTCGATGTGACCCATGACATCGGAGGTGCGCACAAGTCGACGATCATCAGTCCCAACATCGAGTTCTCAACGCCGCTTTCCCGAACGACTTACGCGAGCGCAAGCGCAGGCATGGAGTTCGTCAGCAACAAGTTCGCCGACTATTATTATACGATCACTCCGGCGGACCGGCTGGCGACCGGCAACCAGCTCGCTGTCTTCGATGCCGACGGCGGGCTGAAGAACTGGAAGCTCGGTTTGCTGCTCAATCAGTCGGTTAGCGGCGATCTGCTTCATGGCGTTTCGATCTTCGGCCTCGGCCAATATTCGCGCCTCGTCGGCGACTTCAAACGCGCGCCGATCGTGTCGCAGCGCGGAAGCGCCAACCAGTGGTTTGGAGCGCTTGGGGTCGCCTACACCTGGTGATCTTCGCGCATTCGCCGTTGGTGGTAGCGAGTCCGCGCGATGATGACGCCGATCACCAGCACTGCTCCCACGATCAATAACGTGCCCCACAACTTGTCGCGGGAGGGATCCAACATCGAACCGAACATGGCAATGATGAGCAATGCGAGCGACGCGAGGCGCCACGGCCAATAGACCCTCCTGAGTTCCGCTCGATAAGCGCGCCGCTGGGCTGGGTTCGAAAGATCGGGACGCGTCATTTCCGCTTCATCAATTCCTTGACGATGAGGTCTGCTGCAGCACCGGCGCTCATGCTCGTCGTGTCGATCCGGATCTCGGGCGACTGCGGCGGCTCGTACGGGCTGTCGATGCCCGTGAAGTTCTTGAGTTCGCCTGCCCTGGCCTTCGCATAAAGCCCCTTGGTGTCGCGCTTCTCGGCTTCACCTAGTGGCGTGTCGACGAAGATCTCGAAGAACTCGCCCTCAGGCAGCATCTTGCGAACCATCTCGCGTTCGGCCCTGAACGGCGAAATAAAGGCGGTGAGGACGATAAGTCCGGCATCGGACATGAGCCGTGCCACCTCGCCCACCCTGCGAATATTCTCGATCCTGTCGGCCTCGGTGAAGCCGAGATCGCGATTGAGGCCATGGCGGACATTGTCGCCGTCGAGCAGGAAGGTATGGCGGCCGCGCAGCACCAGCTTTTGTTCGACGAGGTTCGCGATCGTGGATTTGCCCGCGCCCGACAGGCCGGTGAACCAGAGCACGGCGGGCTTCTGCCCTTTCAGCGCCGCGTGCGTTTCGCGGCTGACGTCCAGATGCTGGCGATGGATGTTGAGCGCCCGGCGAAGCGCGAAATGAAGCATTCCGCAGGCAACCGTTGCGTTCGTGAGCTTGTCGATGAGGATGAAGCCGCCCAGCACCCGATTGGGGCTTGAGCCTTCGACCTCATAGGGCTCGAACACGATTTCCCGGTCCGTCGCGATTTCCGCAACGCCGATGCCGTTCAGCGCAAGGCTCTTGGCCGCGAGATGATCGAGCGTGTTGACGTTGATCTCATATTTCGGCTCGTGGACTGTCGCGGTCACGGTCTGCGTACCGATCTTCAGCCAATAGCCGCGGCCCGGAAGCAGCTCATGCTCGTCCATCCAGACGATCGTCGCCTCGAACTGGTCCGCAGATTCCGGCGCATCGGCGGCGGAGGCGATGACATCCCCGCGCGAGCAATCCACTTCGTCGGCGAACGTGACGGTGACCGACTGGCCGGCAGCGGCCATCTCGACGTCTGCGCCGCCCACGACGATCCGCTCGATGCGGGTGACCCGGCCGGACGGAAGCACCCGCACTTCAGCGCCCGCTTCGACGGTTCCCGATGCAACCTGGCCGGCGAAGCCGCGGAAATTCTGGCTCGGGCGATTGACCCATTGCACAGGGAGCCGGAACGGCTTTGCGGCATCCGCAGCGACGTCCACGGGGACCGAATTGAGGTGCTCGAGCAAGGTCGGACCCGCGTACCAGGACATGCCTTCGCCGCGGGTTGCGATATTGTCGCCGCCCAGGCCCGACACCGGAATTGCGATCCATTCCGCGATCCCGATTCGGTCCGCGAAATCACGATATTCGGCTGAGATCGCGTCGAACGCTGCCCGGTCATAATCGACCAGGTCCATCTTGTTCACGGCAAGGACGAAACGGCGGATTCCGACGAGCTTGGCCAGAAAGGAGTGGCGCCGCGTCTGGGTCAGCACGCCCTTGCGGGCATCGACCAGAAGGACGGCGAGGTCGGCGGTCGAGGCGCCGGTCACCATGTTGCGTGTATATTGCTCGTGCCCCGGAGTGTCCGCGACGATGAACTTGCGCCGCTCGCTCGAGAAATAGCGGTAGGCGACATCGATCGTGATGCCTTGCTCGCGCTCGGCCGACAGGCCGTCGACGAGAAGCGCGAAGTCGATCTTCTCGCCCTGAGTTCCGTGCTTCCTGCTGTCCGTTTCCAGGGCCGCGAGCTGGTCGTCGAAAATCTGCCGGGTTTCGTAGAGCAGCCGGCCGATCAGGGTCGACTTGCCGTCGTCGACGCTTCCGCACGTGATGAAGCGCAGGAGCTCCTTATGCTCCTGCTCGGCAAGCCAGGCGCTGACATCGGCAGGCCCGGTCAAAAATAGCCCTCCTGCTTCTTTTTCTCCATGCTCGCGCTGCCGCCGTCGCGGTCGATCGCGCGGCCCTGCCGCTCGCTGGTCGACGACGCGAGCATCTCGGCGATGATGTCCTCGACGCTGGCCGCGTCGCTCTCGATCGCGCCCGACAGGGGGTAGCAGCCCAGCGTCCGGAAGCGGACCCGGCGCGAAACGACTTCCTCGCCCTCCTCGAACCGCATCCGCTCATCATCGACCATCAGGATCAGGCCGTCGCGAACGACGGTCGGCCGGTCCGCCGCGAAATAGAGTGGGACGATGTCGATCCCCTCCCGCAAGATGTACTGCCAGACGTCGAGCTCGGTCCAGTTGGACAAGGGGAAGACGCGCATGCTCTCACCCTTGTTCTTGCGGACATTGTAGAGCGACCAGAGCTCCGGTCGCTGACGCTTTGGATCCCAGCGGTGATTGCGGTCGCGAAAGCTGAACACGCGTTCCTTGGCGCGGCTCTTCTCCTCGTCGCGCCGTGCGCCACCGAAAGCTGCGTCAAACGCGAACTTGTCGAGCGCCTGCCTAAGCCCTTCGGTCTTCCACATGTCGGTGTGAAGCGGGCCATGGTCGAACGGATTGATGCCCTTCTCAAGTGCTTCTGGGTTCCGGTACACGATAAGATCGATGCCCTGTTCGGCAGCGACGCAGTCCCGAACCTCATACATGTCGCGAAACTTCCAGGTCGTATCGACGTGCAGCAACGGGAACGGCAGCGGACTCGGGAAGAAGGCCTTCCGGGCGAGGTGAAGCATCACCGCCGAATCCTTGCCCATCGAGAAAAGCATCACCGGGCGCGCGGCCTCCGCCACGGTCTCGCGCAGGATGAAGATGCTCTCCGCTTCCAGGCGGTCAAGATGCGTCAGGTCGCGGGTCATTGGCACCGGGTTTGCCCGCTTCCCGGCTCCAAGAAAAGCGCCCCCGCCAACTTGTTGCTGGCGGCAAGCTCTCCAAACAACTAATTTAAGGCCAACCGCCGGGAGAGTAAGCTCGTGATGAAAAGCCAGTCGTTCGCGTTCGCCGCCACATTGATGGCCATTGCCTCGCCCGCCCTGGGCCAGGCGGCCGGCAATGCGCCGAAGCCTGTCTCAAAGGCCGATTATCTGAAAACGATCGACAGCCGCTTCGGAGCCATCGACACCAATCATGACGGCATCATCACCAAGGCGGAGCTGACCGCGGCCGAGCAAAACGTCGGGCAACAGCTCACCACTGCCCGAAACCAGAAGATGCGCGACCAATTCAATAAGCTCGATACCAACAAGGACGGGAAGCTGAGCTTCGACGAATTCATGGCGGCGGCGCCGGCGGTCCGCGCGGCCCAGACCCCCGATCAGATCATCCAGATGTATGACGAGAATAAGGACGGAAAGGTGAGCGCCGAAGAATTCCGCGCTCCCGAGCTGGCCAAATTCCAGAAAGTCGACACCAATCACGACGGGATCGCCTCGCTTGAAGAGATCAAGGCCGCGTCCGGCCGCAAATAGGCCGCTGGCGCGGGGCGCCCGGCGGTCCTAAGGACGAATCTTCCCTGGGGAGCCGCTTGCGGGCGGCTGAGATCGGCAAAAGCCGGGACCCATCGAACCTGATCCGGCTGGCACCGGCGTAGGGAGAAGGAGAGTCCTATGGGCGATGCGCCCGCACGCACCGAGTTGAAAGTCACCACCGGCCCGATCCGCGGATCGCGCAAGATTCACGTCGACGGCTTGCGCGTCGCCATGCGCGCCGTCGACCTGGAGCCGTCGTCGGGCGAGCCGCCAGTCGTTCTTTACGACACCAGCGGACCCTACACTGATCCGGCGAGCCGCATCGACATCATGGCCGGGCTTCCCGAGCTTCGCCGCGACTGGATCCGCTCGCGCGGCGACGTTGAGGAGGTCGCGCAGCGCGAAGTTCGTCCGGAGGATAATGGCCAGCTTGGGCCAGACAGGTCGGGCGGCGTCCAGGCGTTCCCCAATGTCCGCAAGCGCGTGCTGCGTGCCAGGCCTGGCTCCAACGTCACGCAGATGCATTATGCGAAGCGCGGCATCGTCACTCCAGAGATGGAATATGTGGCCATTCGCGAGAATCTGGGCCGCGAGCGCGCGCTGTCGGAGGCTCGCGATGGCGAGAGCTTCGGGGCTTCCATCCCGGACTTCGTCACCCCTGAATTCGTCCGCGACGAGGTCGCCCGAGGCCGGGCGATCATCCCCAGCAACATCAACCACCCGGAATCAGAGCCGATGGCGATCGGCCGCAACTTCCTGGTCAAGATCAATGCCAATATCGGCAACAGCGCGGTCGCTTCCGACGTCGCATCGGAAGTCGACAAGATGGTTTGGGCGATCCGCTGGGGCGCCGACACGGTCATGGACCTGTCGACCGGCCGCAACATCCACGACACGCGCGAATGGATCGTCCGCAACTCTCCCGTGCCGATTGGCACTGTCCCCATCTACCAGGCACTGGAGAAGGTCGGCGGGATCGCCGAGGATCTGACCTGGGAGATTTATCGTGACACCTTGATCGAGCAGGCCGAGCAGGGCGTCGACTATTTCACGATCCACGCCGGGGTTCGGCTCCCCTACGTTCCGCTGACCGCCAAAAGGGTCACCGGAATCGTCAGCCGCGGCGGATCGATCATGGCGAAGTGGTGCCTTGCCCACCACCGCGAAAGCTTCCTCTACGAACGGTTCGACGAGATCTGCGAGATCATGAAGGCCTACGACATCGCCTTTTCGCTCGGCGACGGCCTTCGCCCCGGAAGCACCGCCGATGCCAACGACGAAGCGCAGTTCGCCGAACTCTACACGTTGGGCGAGCTGACGAAAAAGGCCTGGGCGCACGACTGCCAGGTGATGATCGAGGGCCCCGGCCATGTGCCAATGCACAAGATCAAGGAGAATATGGACAAGCAGCTGGAAAGCTGCGGTGAAGCGCCCTTCTACACTTTGGGGCCGCTCACCACCGACGTCGCCCCCGGGTACGACCACATCACATCCGCCATCGGCGCGGCGATGATCGGCTGGTTCGGAACGGCGATGCTTTGCTACGTGACGCCCAAAGAGCATCTCGGCCTTCCCGACCGCGACGACGTGAAGGTCGGTGTGGTGACATACAAGCTCGCGGCGCATGCGGCGGATTTGGCGAAGGGTCACCCCGCCGCACGGCTTCACGACGATGCGCTCAGCCGCGCCCGGTTCGAGTTCCGCTGGCGGGATCAGTTCAACCTAAGCCTGGATCCCGATACGGCGGAGGCGTTCCACGACCAGACACTTCCGGCCGAGGGCGCCAAGACTGCGCACTTCTGTTCAATGTGCGGGCCGAAATTCTGCTCGATGAAGATCACCCAGGAGGTGCGGGAGTTCGCACGACTGCAGGAGCAGAAGATTTCCGAGGACGCATCCTCGCCAGCCGAATCTTCAGCCGAGGAAGGCATGGCGGAAATGTCGAAGCGCTTCGAGGAAGCGGGCAGCGAGATCTACATTCCGGCCCAAGAGTAAGCCACCGGATTGACTAGGCGGCGACGAGGGCGCCTGCTTCCCGCTCAACCACAGAGGGGCTAGTCATGGCCAAGCGCAAGGTCAAAGCGCAGCGCTTCGATCCCTACAAGAACTTCAAATTCCGGGTGAAATGGGACGGGCGCGTGATTGCCGGAGTGTCGAAGGTAAGCGCGCTCAAGCGCTCCACAGATGTGGTCGACTATCGCGAAGGTGGTAACCCTTCGACCACGCACAAATCGCCGGGACTGACCAAGTACGAACCGATCACCCTAGAGCGCGGAGTCAGCCACGATCCGGATTTCGAGCAATGGGCCAACGCGGTTGCCAGTCATTCGGCAACAGCGGGGCAGGGCGCGTCGGCCAGCGATTTTCGCAAGGACATCACGCTCGAGCTCGTCAGCCCGGCGGGAAAAGTCCTGCTATCCTACCGAATCCACCGCTGCTGGGTGTCGGAATTCCAGGCGCTGCCCGACCTTGACGCGAATTCGAACGCGATCGTCTTCGAGCATGTGGTGCTTCAAAACGAAGGCTGGGAGCGCGACGATTAGCCGCCGCCCGGAGGCCCGGGCGACGGCCCTCCAGTCTTAGCAGCTGCAATTCTTGCAGGTGCAGGGGTTGCACTTGCAGCCGCCGCGCGTGTCGAGCTTGGCAGCCTCGACCTGCTGTTCGGTCAGGGTGGTCATCCTCAATTCTCCTCTTCGCGAGGCGTTGATTCGCATCGCGTAAAGGACCTATGAGGTCCGTACCATAGTACGGAATCAAGGAAGAAATTCGCATGTTTGCCCGTGACGTGCCGGCCGGCCAGATTTTCTACCACGGCACCAAGGCCGATCTTGAAGTGGGCGACCTCATCACGCCCGGCTTCGGAAGCAACTTCGTCGACCGCCAACTCAAGCACATCTATTTCACCGCAACGCTGGAGGCCGCGACCTGGGGCGCCGAGCTCGCAAAGGGGGATGGGCGCGGGCGCATCTACATCGTCGAGCCCACGGGCGAGTTCGAGGACGATCCCAACCTCACCGACAAGAAATTCCCCGGCAACATCACAGCGTCCTACCGCTCGTCGGATCCGCTGCGCGTGATCGGCGAGGTCGAGGAATGGATGAGCCATTCGCCCGAGCAACTTCAGGCCATGCGCGATGGCCTTGCGCGGCTGAAGGAAGAGGGCGCCGCGGAGATCGAGGAATGATGGCGCGCGATACCATCGGCGGGCTCGCCCAGGCGGCCGGCGTCGGGGTCGAGACCGTCCGTTACTACCAGCGCCGCGGTCTCCTCAGGGAGCCGTCGCGCCCGCCGGGCGAAGTCCGCCGCTATGGCGAGGATGAATTGAAGCGCCTGCGTTTCGTCCGCTCCGCCCAGGCCGCCGGATTCACGCTCAACGAAATCAAGGAGTTGCTCGACCTCGACGCTTCCGATGATCGCGCCCGCGCTCGCGAGCTGGCCCAGGCCCGAATCGCCGCGATCGACGAGAAAATTGCCGAACTGCGCGAGGCGCGCGATGCACTCTCCGGCCTCGCCACAGAATGCGCGAGCAAGCGCGGCGGCCCATGTCCGATTCTCAGGGCGTTCGATCCCAAATAGATTTTTACGCGCCCAGCGGACGGTGATAGTTTCATGCCCGTGCGGCCTTGCGGAAGGGTAAGCGATGGAGGCCCTGTTTCGATTGCCGAGCGCGGTCCGGCGCGATCCGGCGGTCGAGACGTGGTTCTTCGACCTGACCGATCCGCTGCGACTGATCGCACGCGAATGGTTCCTGCGGATGCGCCGCTGCGGTGACGACGTCTGCGAAATCCTCCATGACGGCTGCCCGACCGCCTGCGTCGGCGATGCGGCCTTCGCCTATGTCAACGCCTTCTCAGGACATGCGGCGGTGGGCTTCTTCCACGGATCGACGCTTCCCGATCCGGCCGGGTTGCTCGAGGGAACGGGCAAGCGCATGCGTCACGTGAAGCTCCGGCCGGGCGAGCATGTCGACGAGAGGGCCCTCGAACGGCTGATAAGGAGGGCTTACGACGATCTGCGGGTTCGCCTTGCCGGTCAATCGACAATACGCCCCGTCCTCCGCTCCTAAACCCCCAGGAACTGCTGAAGATCGGCCCAATTGTCATCGACAAACTGGTTGCCCGCGGCGATCGCCATCTTGATGTCGGGCGGATTGAAATCGAGCGTGCCGTAGAAGTCCCGGTCGGGTGCGATAACCTTCACGGGGACGAGCCGGAACCGGTCCACCTCCGCCTGAAACGGCCGCATCACATTGTCGATCTGCTGCTGCTGCAGCCCGAGCTGGCGGAGCGCGATCAGCTGCCGGTCTCGGGCTGTCAGCAGATTGTTTATCAAGTTCACGTTCTTGAGGTCGTTTTCAGACACCTCGTTGTGCTGGATGTCGACGGCCCGAAGCCCGATCTGGACGAGGCTCTTGTAAATCTTCGGCTCGTCGGGCTTCGGCGGTCCGCCGGCGCGGACGACCAGGACGGCTCGCGGACGTTCGAGCATGGCTTCGTCGAGCGGAGTGACGTCGCGAACTCCGCCATCGACCCACTGCTCCTCGACCCCCTGAGCGCTCCGCGAAAGGAGCGGCGGGAAGACAAAGGGCATTGCGCAGCTGGCGTAGACCCAGTCCGCCAGATCGTCGGCATTCTCCGCGATCGTAATTGCCTGGCCGGTCGTGATGTTCACCACCCGGATCCTGAGCTTCTTGCCGGTCGCACGGATCTTCTGCTCGTCGATCGCCGCTTTCAGCAGCTTTCGAAGGGGGTCGGTGGAGTAAAGCGACGGCTGACCGCCAAGGATGCTGAGGAAGGTCCCGCCGCGGCTTTTGAAAATGTCGTCCGGCCCCTTGAGGTCGGTCCAGAACTTGACCAGCGAAGAGATGTCGTCCTGCGCGACCGCCGCGGCCTGGATCGAACCGGTGGAGGTGCCGACCGCGGTTTCAAACTTGACCTTCTTCCTGGAAATGAGCCCCTGGAGGACGCCGACCTGGAAAGCGCCCTTCGCGCCGCCGCCGCTCAACACGATCGCTAGCCCGCCTGCCATCGTCTGATCCTTTCGAATGACGAGTCCACCGAGCAGTCGGGCAGAATAAAATCCTGAACGAGGTTAGTCGAATCTCACCTGCGCCCGAGTGGATTTTCGGGTCAAAAATTCACCAAACAAGGGTGCATCCTGATGCATCTTTGGAGCTCCGGTGCTACGATTTCGGCTCTGAAATTTGGCCAGGCAGCGGGGGCTCAATGGGCCGGACACGTTTCTTCAGGAGGTGGCTTCTTGCGCCGCCGCTCTCAGGTAAGTTGGCAATCGCCTGCTCTGTCGCCGCGGTCGGAGTGCCAACACTTTTTCGACAATCGATCGACGGCATGGCGATGGGCGTGGATTGCCTTCCTTATTGCCCGTTCGTCCTCGTTGCAGCCGTCTTGACGGGCTGGCGCTATGCGACCCTGGTGGCGATCGCATCCGCGCTCGTCTGGGACTATCTGTTCATGGGACCCCATCACCTTTTGGAGACTGATACGGATTGGTTCGGGATGGGAATCTTCCTCGCTTATTGCGCACTAATTATCGGGTTTGTGGAAGCTGTCAGGAAATTGGTCGCGGGCTTCCCACGCCAGGCCGAGCGCGACGAAGTGTCCAGCGGAATCATTTTCAGCCTTGAAGATGGACAGGCTTGGGCAAGCTGGAAAGGAGCGGATTCTCCGGTTCCTCTCGGCCCTTGCGATGAAGTCTCTGAAATGATGGAAGATTTCCTTGCGCAGGTGGAGCTTGGCAAGCGCCTGACGGCAAAGGCCGTCGCGCGGCGATAAAGTTCGCCAACCATTTGTTCACTCTCTCAGAGCACAAGGGGCGAGGGGTAAGACTCGCCATGGCAAAAACTGCACCAAATCCTGCTGAGCGACGGCGCGTCCTGCGCCTCGGCTTGCGGCTGACCGCGACGATGCGGGACGGCACGCGGAGCCGGGTGCGAGTGCGCGTGATCGACATGTCGACTCATGGTTGCCGGATCGAATGTTCGTCAACCGTCGAGGACGATAGCTGGATCTGGCTCGGGATCGCAGGTCTCGAGACTCAATATTGCCGTGTCGTCTGGCACTGCCAGGAATTCGTCGGCCTCCAGTTCGAAAAGCCGCTATCGGAAGCGGTGTTCGAAAAGCTGCTGTCCGATCAGGGTCAGCTTCCCGAAGGCGCGATCAACGACCTTCGCAGCATCGCCACGCGCACGCACTGGCTCGCGCGCCAGGCGAGCGATTCGGACATCGCCATCCTCGCGGAGCTGTCACGCAAATGCGCGGTCGATGCAGTGGTCGAGGGCCTGAGGCGCGGCGACGGGTCCAAGGACCGCTCAGCCAAGCGCTGATCTCGTTCGAAATCTTGGGAGATTGGAGGAAGGCCGCTCTCAAGCGGCCTTCTTCTCTCCGTTCAGGATGCGCGTGATTCCGCCGGCCGATTCGATCCGATCGGCAAGCGCGCCGCGCGGCAGCTCTTCATCAAACGCCCAGGCAAGGACGGCTTCGAGCTGCTTGATGGTCGCATCGTCGCACATGCCGTCGAACGCCAGCTTGACCACCGGCTTCATCGGAGAGCGAAGCTGGATCTTCAGGCCCTGCGCCTCAACGAGACGGAGATATTCCTCGGGAGCTTCTTCGGCATCGAGAGCGAAGTCGTAAGCTGCGCTGAGGCCCTCGTAGAGTGCCATGTTGGCGCGCAGCTTGGCCATCCGGGCCTCGTCGGCCTTGGAACGGACGTCAGCGAGTTTGTCTTGCAAGGTTCCCTCCGATGGACTGGTCGATTTCTCCGGCTGTTTGGGAGTGGGCTTTTCGGCGACCGGCTCTTCAAACGTCTCCGGTTCTTCAACCGGCGATTGTGCCGACGCCTCTTCGACAACAGGCTGTTCGTCGGCCGGCTCCTCGTCTTCTACCTGTTCCTCCTGGACCGGCTTCTCGGCGGCCTTCTCCTTGGCGGGTTCTTCCGAAGCGGGATCGGGCTCGATCACCGGTTCGACCTGAACCGGCTGGCTGCCGTAAAAGCCCGTGAGTCCTGCGAGGCTATCGAGCAGCTTCGAGAATCCGGGAGCGGCCTTCGCGACTGCGGTCGCGACCGGCTCCTCTTCAGGCTCTTCCGCCTTTGAAGTTTCCTCCGCGGCGAGCTCTTCGGGCTCAACCGACGCTTCGGGTTCCTCGGCCTCGTCGGCCGCAACCTCTTCGTCGAGGACTTCGTCTTCGACAACCTCGTCTTCGACCGCCTCGGGCTCTTCAGCGACTTCGGCCTCAGGCTCCTCATGAACCTCGGCTTCCGGCTCGGATTCCTCTTCGGCGACCGGCTGTTCGACCGATTCCTCTGCGACTTCCTCGGGTTCCTCAACAGGCTCAGCAGCGGCCTCGTCGGGTTCGGCGGCCTTCGCGGACTTGGCCGATTTGGCGGGCTTTGCCGCCTTGTCGCCTTCAGAATCGAAGCTCACCAAGGCGTAGACATAGTCCACCCAGGCACCGCCGGCGCTGAGCGGCAGCAGAGTGATCCAGCAGCGCGTCTTTCCGTCGTCGGTCGTGAAATCGTCCTCGAACGCAAGAAAATCGCGCGAGATCGCAACGATCGGCAGCTTCTTCGCGATGCAGGCAAGGATCGACGGATTGGGAGCATCCATGATTTGCTCGGGCCAGTCGTCGCCGCCCCGAAGCGCTTCGCCAAGATGGCGGATTTCCGCGTCATGTCCGCCGCTGATGAGCTCGAGCAGCGCGCTGTTCGGCCCAGCGTCGGAAAGTTCGAGCGGATCGAGATCGTGGAGCGGCGGGAATTCCTTGTCGCCGCGGATCGACAGCCAATAGTTGAGCACGCTCGCATGTTTGCGCCGCTCGGCTGCGTTAATGGTCTTGAACGCCGTAAGCAGCGTCTCCGCTGCCGGCTGCTCAGCCGCTTTCATGCCCTGGCTGGGCGCCCCCATTTCCGCCTCCGCAATGTGAACCGTGACAGAGATTGCGCCCACGGGTGCTTAGAAAGGGTTAATGTAAACGGCACCTTGTCGATAATTGTCGGCTTTGCCCGCGGCGGATAGAAGTGCCCTCGCATGAAACACTTCCTGCTCTTTTATGAGGGCGGTCCCGACTATCTCGAGCGGCGACCGCAATTCCGATCGGATCATCTGCGGCACGCCTGGGATTATCATGATCGGGGCGACCTGGTCGTTGCAGGAGCGCTCGCCGACCCCGTCGATGGAGCAATATTGATGTTCTGTGGGGAGAATTCCTCCGTTGCCGAAGCTTTCGCCCGAGCCGACCCGTACGTCCGGAACGGGCTGGTCAAGAACTGGCACGTGCGAGAATGGACCACGGTGGTGGGCGATTTCGCCGCCACTCCGGTCAAGCCGGAGTAGGTCCACGGTCGCACTCTTTTCCTACGGAACGCTGCAACAGCGCGAAGTCCAGCTTGCGACCTATGGCCGCGAACTCGAGGGCTCACCCGACGCGCTGGTCGGCTATAGGCTCGCGTCGCTCATCATCAGCGACCCCCGCGTGGTCGAGATAAGCGGCAAGCCGATACACACGATCGCGCGCGAAACCGGCGCGAACACCGACCGGATCCCGGGATTCGTGTTCGAGATCAGCGAAGCGGAACTGGCCGCCACCGATCGTTATGAGGTCGATGTCTATCGGCGCGCCGAGGTCACGCTCGAGTCCGGGCGTGTCGCCTTCGTCTTCGTCGGCAAGCCGCTGAAGCTGTAATCCGGAAAGAGAAGAGGGCGCCCGTTGCCGAGCGCCCTCGCGCCTGACGCTGCTTCAGCGCCGGAATTACTTGGTTTTCTTCTCGGTCGTGTTCGACGAGCTATTCTTGACCGCTTCGGCCTTGTTCTCGCCCGCGTTCTTGATCGCGGCTGCCTCGTTCGACGCTTCATTCTTGACGGCCGACGCCTTGTTTTCGGCGCTGTTCATGATGTTCGAAGCCTTGTTCTCACCGGCCGCGGTCACGTTCTCGGCCGCATTCTCGGCGTTGGCCTCGATTTGCGAGGCTTCATTTTCTGAAGGATTCTTCTTGTTGCAGGCCGCGAGTGCGACGACCGCGGCGGCAATGATCATGGTAGTGCTTGTCTTCATTCGCTTTCCCCGTGTTGGCGCCCTCGAGGGCGAGCGGGGGAAATAGCTCCGGCCCGATGACGGGCGGATGGCGGGAACATTAACTGCAGCCAATGGCGACGCGGGTCGATCCCGTCTTCACGAGGCGCACCGCATCCTTCGGCGTCCCGGGCTTCAGCTCGACCTTGATATCGTCGAGATCGGGCTTTCCTTCCTGGGTGAAGACCGTCCGGAAGTGTCTGTGGCCCAGGACGAGGTGCTCATCCAGCGGCTTGCAACCCGTGGAACCGACCGATCTTACACCGACGAGCATTCCGTCTGCGTCATACAATTCGGAATAATTCCAGTCGGTATCGATTTCGCCGTCCTTCAGAGTTCCCGGACATTCCCTGCGGATCGCTTCGCAAACGACTTCGGTATCGGGGTCCTCCGACCAGCGCGGCTGCGGCGAATAGTCGAACGCCGCCGGCGGAGCGGCTGCTCCGAGCGAGGCGGCTGCGACGATGACTGCCCCCCGCACGGGCCGCTATTTCAGCGCTTTCACGGCGGCGAGCGTCCTTGCGACGTGCTGGCTGAAGTCCAGATCGTCGTGGACCATCGCAACCTTTCCGCGCTTGTCGATGACATAGGAGGTTCGCGTCGTGATCCCGGGATGCGCCGCCCAGGCAACGTCATATTCCTTCTGCATTTCCGGCGTTGCGGTCGCGACAGGAAATGCGCTGCGGCACTCCTTCGTCGAGAAATCGTGGAGCGTCTTCAGATCGTCTGCCGACATTCCGATCACCTGCGCGCCGGCCTTCTTGAAGTCGTCGATCGACTCGCTGAAGGCATGGGCTTCGGCTGTGCAACCGCTGGTGAAGGCCTTGGGGAAGAAATAGAGGACGACCGGGCCCTTCTTCAGTTGCTCGGCCAGGTGAATCTTGAACTCCTTGCCGCCCACGGCGCCCATGGTGGTGAAGTCGGGGGCCTTGTCGCCGACCTTCAACGCCGCCGTGGCGGGCGCTGCCAGGGCGGCGGCGGCGAGGAACAGGAAAAGCTTGCGCATGGCGGTCTCCCTCGGATCTGCAGATCGCGTAGGTGCGCTGCTTACCGCCCGGCGTTCAACAATGCGAGGGTGCGATCGTCGGACTTGCCGCCAAAGAATGCCCGAAGGCCCTCATCGAACCGGGCATTCGGCTCGGCCTGGTCGAACAACGTCAAGCTGGAGCGGAGCTTCAGGGCATCGATGCCTCCCATCAGCTGCTCTGCCGACCGGCGGCCCGCCCAATGAAGGCTGGCGTCGACGCATTCCCTGAGCCGTGGTCCCAATGAGGGGTGCTCAAGATAGGCCTGCGCTTCGGCAAGTGAGGAGATGCCGTAAAATTCGGCCGTGGGGCTGCGGCCGAGGCCGCGAAGCTGCGGAAAAATGAACCACATCCAGTGGCTCTGCTTCGATCCGGCGCGCAATTCGGCGAGAGCCGTAGCGTAGACGTCTTTCTGGGCGTCGACGAAGCGCTTTAAATTGTGTGGATCGCTCACACCTTACTGATGGGCGCTCGGCGCCCGGTGTGGAAGAGCGGCTCGCGCCTATTGATGCGGCGCGAGCAGCCCCGTCACGAGGTAGAGAAAAATCATCACGGGACCCGTCACGAGGGTCAACGCAACCATTCCAACGCGGACCATTGTCGGATCGACGCCGGTATAATCTGCGAGACCGGCGGCGACGCCCATGATCTTGGCGTCGCCGCGGTTGATCAGGAAACGTCCGTTCATCTTTGTTTCCTTCGGTTCAATTTCGGCTTCAGGCGATCGGCAGCGAAGTGGCGGCCGAAACGAGCAGCAGGGCGGAAATGAACGCACCGGCAAAAACGGTGGCGGTTTCACGGACAGAAGCGATCGAGAACATTGGTAACCCCTTTCAGTCATCGAACCCGACCATCGGGTCCGTGCCAAACACAATGCAGGGGCCGTGCCAATTGTAAAAAATGCTTATTTATCAGTGGCGACATGGCGAACTTAGCAAGGACAGGCGAAAAATACTGCCGCCTGTTGGTGAAATTTCCCACAATTGGCCCATTCGACCGGCGCGCTCGGTGTCCGGATCCGGACACGCGCTACAAATGTAGTCCGATTCCGGTCACTCGCGGCCGTAGCCCAGCCGTTCCGCCCATGGCAGCAAGACGGGCAGCACGGGCTCGAGTTGCGATTTGTAACGGCGCCACCGGCCGCTCGGGCGTTTCGTCAGGGCTTGGGTCACGCTATCGTAGCTCGGAGTCTTGATCGCGCTCTGTTTGGCTGCCGTCGTGCGATGATCGAGAAGCTCCGGCTTCCATTCCAGGCCCAGGAACTCTGTCACCGGTCGAAGCGTGCCTTCCGGATCGGCAACGAGGTCTTCGTAGACCAAGGTGTGGACCGGGAGTTTCGTCCATTCACGCCCGCTCATGAAGACGCGCATCGCAACATCGTAGAGATCGGCGGATTCGGCCAAGTCGAAGAAGCTCGCCCGCGCGTCGCTCGGAATGAACGTCTGCATGAAGCAGCTGAGCACGCAGTCGCACGGATGCCGCTGAGCAAAGATGATTTTCGCGTCCGGGAAAATGCTCGCGATCAGCGGCAGGCTGACCAGGTAAAATGGCATCTTGTCGACGACGATGCCGGAAAAGCCGGGCCCCACCAATTCGTCCACCTCGGCGTAATAGAGATCCCGGGCGGCCGCCAGCTGCTCCGGCGTCCCAGCCGGCGGCTGGAAGATTCCGCCCAGGCCGACGGATACGCGTCCGAGAATCGCATCCTCGTCGATCAGGTGGACATCGGGATGGCCGCGCAGGAAGGTTTCGGTGAGCGTCGTTCCCGAACGCGGAAAGCCGACGAGAAAAGTTGGACTCGGACGGGCCGGATCGGACAGGCGGGCAGGCTGGGGAGGCCAATTGACGATGGCCTGGTCGACCCGGCGAAGGTCATCGCGATAGGCGCGTCCACGGGCTCGCCACTGGCCGGGATTGGCGACCGACCAGTTCATCGCGCTTGCAGCGGCAAAGGCTTCGGCCGGACGGTCGGCAGCGTCGAAGATCTTGGCCTTGAGGCCATTCAGCCGATAGGGATCGGGCCGGATATCGATCTTTTCGGCGAGGCGGGAAGCCTCATTCACGTCGCCCGAGCGCAAGGCTCTCAATGCCCACAGGTCAACCAGCTGCTCCTTCGGCACGCCATCCGCCAGCGACGTGTCGAGCAACTTGCCTAGCTCGTCAAGCTGGTTGCTACGCTCGAGTGCCAAGCCGAGCTCGTGGCGAACCGTCAGGACCGGAGCCAACGAAAGGGCCTGGCGGTAGGCAGCCACTGCCTCCAGGAAACGATACTGATTCAAATAGCTTCGGCCGAGATTGGTCCAGGCCATCGAATCCTGCGGGCGAATTTGGCAAAGCGCCTTCCAGGCTTCACCCTCGGATACCCGGTCCCCGGAGTAGAAGGCTGCTTCCGCGCGAACCCGCCACAGCTCGATCTCCACATCACCGGTCCCCGCGGGAGGTTGCGCGACCTCCAGCGCTTCGGCCGCTCGACCACCGTCGATCAAGGCGCGGGCGAGGACGATCCTGTAGGGAAAGTTGGCAGGATCGCCGTCAACCGCGCGCTTCAGCCGTTCAATGCCGCTATCGAACTGACCCGTGCGGCAGTCGATCAGTCCAATGAGATGATGAAGCAAAGGGATCTGGTCGGACTTGGTGAGTTCCTCCTCGGCAAGCTGGCGAGCGCGCCTGAGATCGCCCTGCTGAAACGCCGAAATTGCAGAGGAAACCGATAATTGGCCGTGCACGCTCGCTCCCATAAGCTGACGTCATGCCCGATAGCTAACTAAAGTACTATACCTAAAGATATGTAGGTATATGCCGCGGATTGCGGCCCGACGCATTAACTCGAAGTCGTGTCTCCGCCGTCGGGGTGAAGCACCTGCGCCGTCATGTAGCTGGAGTCCTCGCACGCGAGGAACAGGAAGGAAGGAGCGACCTCATTGGGTTGCCCCGGCCGCCCCATCGGAGTCTTTTTCCCGAACTCCGGGATCTTTTCCGGGTCCTGGCCGCCGAACGGATTGAGCGGAGTCCAGATTGGCCCCGGCGCAACGGCGTTCACTCGAATGCCCTTCTCCACAAGGTTCAAGGCCAAAGATCGCGTGAACGCAGTGATCGCGCCCTTCGTCGCGCTATAATCGAGCAGGTGCTTGGAACCGGCGTACATGGTCTCCGACGTGCAATTGATGATCGCCGACCCCTCCTCGAGATGTTCCGCCGCCGCCTGGGTAAGGAAGAACATGCCGAAGATATTGGTCTGGAAGGTCCGCTTCAGCTGATCATCGGTGATATCGCGGATATCCTTGTCACTGTGCTGCTCGCCAGCATTGTTGACGAGGATGTGGAGCCCGCCGAGATCCTCGACCGTCTGCTTCACGGCCTTGTCACAAAATTCCTTGCTGCCAATGTCGCCCGCAATCGTGATCGCGCGGCGACCTTCTTTCTCGACGATAGCCCTTGTTTTCGCGGCATCGTCATGTTCGCAAAGGTACAGGATCGCGACGTCGGCGCCTTCGCGGGCGAACAATGCGGCGACTGCGCGGCCGATGCCACTGTCGGCGCCCGTGATCAGTGCGACCTTGCCCTTGAGGCGATCCGATCCCTTGTACCGCGGTTCCCAGTCAGGCTTGGGTTCGAGCTGGCTTTCGTGGCCGGGCAGCTGGTCCTCATGAACCATCGGCTCCACGACATCAGACATGAGTTCATTCCTTCGACGCGATCCCCATCCCTTCGCGTTCGAACTCTTCGGAGGTCGCTTCGGTTGCCTCGCGACTCTTCAATAACGGCTTTTTGGGCCGGGGTTTGGGCCTGGTCTTTGGGTTGCTGGGCTTTTTAGCCATTAACGACCTCCCGTTGGCGATCGTGAAGTTCCTACACGAGCTTTTGCGTTCAGGCAGCATCGAAGCGCTTCGTTTGCGGCGCGCGGATCGCCGCCCTACCTAATAAGCATGCCGGAAGACGTTCAGCAGCACGCCAAGCCCAACGCGGGATTCGCAGCGTTATGGCGTTTCCTGCCGATGCTTTGGCCTGAAGGGCAGGCCGAGCTAAAAGTGCGCGTCATCGCAGCCGTTGTGCTGGTTCTCGCCGGCAAGGCGGCAACTCTGCTCATGCCCTTCGCCTACAAGGCGGTGATCGACGGAATGTCGGGACGGCACGCTCCGTTCATGATCATTGCCGGTCTCGTCGCGGGCTATGCGACCGCGCGCTTCGCCGGAGTCCTTTCGGACAATCTGCGCAATGCCTTGTTCGAAAAGGTCGGACAGGATGCCGCAAGGAGGCTCGCGGGAACGGTCTTCCGGCATGTCCATGATTTGTCGCTGCGGTTCCACCTCGAACGCCGGACCGGTTCGCTCACGAAGATCGTGGAGCGGGGAACGAAGAGCATCGACATGATGCTGTATTTCCTGCTGTTCAATATCGCTCCGACCCTGATCGAGCTGTCGGCAATCTGCATCATCTTCTTCGTGAAATTCGGGCCTGGCCTGGTCGCGGCGACGCTCGTGATGGTCGCCAGCTACATCACCTTCACGCGGAAGGTGACGGATTGGCGAGCGTCGCTCCAGCGGCAAATGAACGACGTCGACAACAAGGCGATCGGCCGCGCGGTCGATTCGCTGCTGAATTACGAGACGGTCAAATATTTCGGCGCCGAGGAGCGCGAAGCGAAGCGATACGACGAAGCGATCGGCGCCTTCACTCGGGCCGCCGTCCGCAATGAGGTCTCGCTAGCCTGGCTCAACATCGGGCAAGCCTTCATCACCAATTTGATTATGGCCGGGGCGATGATCTTCACCGTCTGGGGCTGGAGCCACGGCCGGTTCACTCCGGGCGACGTCGTGCTCGTCAATTCATTGCTGATGCAGCTTTTCAGGCCGCTCGACATGCTCGGCTGGGTCTATCGATCGATCCGCCAGGGCCTCATCGACATGGAGGCCATGTGGGATCTGCTCGACACTCCGGCCGAGGTCACCGACAAGCCCGGGGCGGAGCCGCTCGAGGTCACGCGAGGACGCGTCCAGTTCGAGCATGTCCGCTTCGGATACGAGCCCGAACGCGAAATCCTGAAGGGACTCGACCTCGACATTCCCGCAGGAACCAGCTGCGCCATCGTGGGCCCATCCGGCGCGGGCAAATCGACCGTCGCGCGGCTGCTTTACCGTTTCTACGATCCATCCGCAGGGCGCATCCTGATCGACGGCCAGGACATTGCCCGTGTCGAGCAGCGGAGCCTGCGTGCGGCGATCGGAATCGTTCCGCAGGACACGGTGCTGTTCAATGACACGATCGGCTACAACATCGGGTACGGACGGGCGGACGCAGATCAAACGGGCATCGAAGGCGCGGCTCGCGGGGCGGCCATCGACAGCTTCATCGCGGCATTGCCCGACAAATATGATTCGATGGTGGGTGAGCGCGGTCTCAAGCTATCCGGCGGCGAGAAGCAGCGCGTGGCCATCGCACGCACCCTGCTCAAGAACCCGCCAATCCTCGTCCTCGACGAGGCGACCAGCGCGTTGGACAGCCGGACCGAGCAGGCCATCCAGGAGACGCTGGACAGGGTGGCCGAGAGCCGGACCACGATCATGATCGCGCACCGACTGTCGACAATCGTCAACGCCGACCAGATCGTCGTGCTCGATGCGGGCCGGGTCGCCGAGCGCGGAACTCACGAGCAATTGCTCGACCTGGGAGGGCTCTACGCCGACCTTTGGTACCGCCAGGCTGCGGAGCAACTGCTTGAAGAGACTGCAGAAGCTGCGGAGTGATAGCCGTTTGCAGAATTCAGGCTTGCGTAATTTGCGACTCGGTTGAAGAGCCTTCACGGGATTGCACTTAGCTCTGGGATAAACGATGATTCGCAACGTCCTTTTCTGCGCCACGGCACTCGCCGTGATTGCGACCGCGCCGGTCGATGCTGCAACGAAGCGCAAGACCGTTCCAGCCGCCTCCGCTGCATTGCCAGCCTCAAATCCGTTCGCAAAGCCGAGCACGCTGCCGCTCGAGACGCCGGATTTCTCCAAGATCAAGGACAGTGATTACCTGCCTGCGCTTCTCGCAGGCATGGAGCAGCAAAAGCGCGAAATCACGGCGATCGCCAACCAGAAGGCGACTCCGACTTTTGAAAATACGGTTGCAGCGATGGAGCGGTCCGGGCTTCTGCTCGAGCGCGCCGGCCTCGCGTTCAACGCGGTCAATGGTGCGAACACCAACGACACGCTTCAGGCGACCGACACGAAGACCTCTCCGCTCTTCGCCGCGCACAACGACTTCATCTATCTCAATGAGAAGCTGTTCCAGCGCTTCAAGTATCTGCACGACCATCAGGCAGAGCTGAACCTGAACCCTGAGCAGGCAAAGCTGCTCGACGTCTATTACAAGCAGTTCGTCCACGCGGGGGCGCAACTCCCGCCTGCCAAGCAGGCGGAGCTCAAGGCGCTCAACAAGCAACTCAGCACGCTCCAGACCTCGTTCGGCCAGAAGCTGCTTGCCGCAGCGAAGGCCGGCGCTTTGCATGTCGATGACCCGGCCGCCCTCGCCGGCCTTTCTCCGCAACAGCTCGCCGCGGCGCAGGAAGCTGCAAAGGGACGCAAGGTGTCGGGCTATGTCATCCCACTGCAGAACACGACGCAGCAGCCCTCGCTCGAATCGCTGACCAATCACGACACGCGGCAGAAGTTGTTCGAAGCGAGCCTCAATCGCGCGGAGCGCGG
>Ga0070673_100000162_pt1 | contig 32272 bp, 51 predicted proteins | sample KBSM23metaG_FD_65342 | JGI IMG/M metagenome (GOLD analysis project Ga0070673, IMG submission 65342) | Miscanthus rhizosphere microbial communities from Kellogg Biological Station, Michigan, USA - KBS M2-3 metaG | ecosystem: Host-associated > Plants > Roots > Rhizosphere > Soil ... | reverse complement strand
CCATGACCCCTGTTAACAAAAAGATCATGGAGGCGGCCCTGCTCGCAGGACGAGCCAAGCTGGGAGAACAGCACCGCCGCAAGAGGCAATCCGACAGAGACAAGCTGCGTAATGATAATGAGCGGCTGCTGACGGCGCTGCGGGAGATACGGGCCAATCCGTCTCTTGCATGGTCGATTGCCGTGCGCGCCCTGGAGCACAAGCCATGACCGACATCGTTGAGCGGCTGCGCCATGGCATTGCCGACCGAGGTGCGGAGCATCTCATGGACGAGGCCGCCGACGAGATCGAGCGGCTGTGGGAACGGCTTGGGCCACTTGGGTTAGAGGTGGTCGAGATCAACGGTGCGGGTCACTACGTCAACAAGAAGGTCAAGGCAGAGATCGAGCGGCTGCGGGCGGCGCTGAAGGACATTGCAGGCGACGATTACCTGCCGGATGGCATACGGGCCATAGAGATAGCCCGCCGCGCCCTGGAGCGAAAGCCATGAGCGATATCATCGAGCACGCGCGGGCGCTGGCAGCGTTGCGAGCCGAATTGAACGTTGAGCTTGCAGAGCTGCGCGGCGAAAACAAATGGCTGCGCGGCTTGCTTGCGGACGTCATCCGCGACCCGCGCAAGGCCAAGCGGCTGCAATCCGCAGCGGGGGAAATCATGGACTACATAAACATGCTACCGCGCGAGCGTAACCGGCCGTGACGTGCCTGGCCGGGTATCCACGCCAAGCATGGGCGGATGCTCCAGGCCCTGCGCCACGGCCCAGCGCATCAGGTCGCAGAACGCCATGTCCTGCAAACGTAGCGAGCGGAGCTCAGTCTTGTCGAGCTCCGGCTCCGGTGTCTCGCTCAGAAAGGTGATCGTCATCGGCCACCTCCTGCTCTGGCTGCTGCTTGCCTTAGCTTCACCACATCCAGCGCCTGCAACGCCATCACCAGCCGCTGCGCAAACGCATGGTCATCGGCAAGCTGTGCCCCATTAGCCGGTGTGGGAAACGCCGCCAGCATCCGCGTGATCGCCTGATCGCGGGTCATCAGCTATTTCCCAATGTTCCGATGGTAGCCATGCCGGGACGCGGCCTAGCCCACGATCCGCCTGCGGAGCGGATGAGGTTCCGCGGGCGCCGTGATCGCAATAGCGGTCGCCAGGTCGCAGCCCACGAATATGCGTTCCAGGCGCTCCCGCGTGTTGGGATCGGTCGCTAGGTCAAGCGCATCATCCAGCGCGTCCCTCACCGCCTCCGGCAACGCGTCCAGTATCTTGCGGCTCATTTTGGCCAAATCACCCTCCCGCTGCTGAACTTGCCCCGGTTCCATCCTCAGAACCCATTGAAAAACCCCAATACTTGACATCGAGAAATAATTTGCTACGCGCGTAGAGCGCATAAGAGGAAGCAGTGTCTGTTGCCGCAGCACCTCCCTCAACTGCCTCCACATCTCTGCCTGCTCCCTCGGTGATATTGCTGCGTTGCAGCAATCTCCCCAGCGGTCGCCCCGAAAAATCAGCGCCCACATTGGGTCCCATCTGACGGGTGCAGGCACTAAGGGCCACCGCCCTATGGAAAGCTGTGATGGCTCCAAGACGCGGCTTCATCCTGCTACCGGGGGGGGGTCCAGAATGTGGTGCCTGCCTACCGCTGGTGATTATGGATGGCCTTGGTAGTCACGCGAGACCCGCCAACAGACTACCAACACCCAATGATATCAATGACTTAGCTGCGCTGTAGCAGTCATGGCATATGACTGCATGATGCTGCTACGGTACGATGGTACGGCGTTATGCAGCGTCGCTGTCAGGCAATGTGGATTGATCCACAATGTGCTCCGCTCGGTCCCCCTCGCCTGCATTTTCGCCGCTTGTGGCGTCCGTGTCCTGCCGTTCCGTGGTTTCCGGGGCCATGTCTGCCGTGTACCGGTATTTGCTGGCCACATCTGCCGCGTCCAATATCCGCACGGCTTCATCCACGATCGCTGCGGTAGCCTCTGGCGTAGCTGCTGGCGCGGGTTCTGCTGTGGCGTCTATGTCGCGGACCATCTTTGCGCGGACTGCGGCGAGGTGCTGCTCGAGCGCCTCGAGCTCACCGTCGCTGATATCGCTGAAGGGGCTTTGCACCTTTTCGGCTTGTTTGGGGAGCAGCGAGACGCAAGCCGTGAGATAAACTTCGGGCCGTCGCTCCCTGACGCGACGGATCGCTTCCACGCCGTATTGCTCGAAGTCCTGATGCAGCGCGCGGATCACGGCTTCCTGCAATTTGGAGCGCGATCCTTTCGGGCGTCCGGCCGGATTAGCGTTGTTTCCAGGGCCAAATTGATACGCGGCAAGATGCGACGCGCGTTCCGGTTTTCCCATTGCGATTTTGCGGCGGTTGAAATCGCCGTTCCCTTAGCGTTTACGCTTTGCTGATTTTCCGCTGCGTCGCGCGGTGTCGAGCGCGATGGCGACCGCCTGTTTAGGCTTCTTGCCATGAGCAATTTCGGTCCGTATGTTGGACGAAATAGTTTTGCGGCTTGAACCCTTCTTGAGAGGCATGATGCCAATCTCCGTGTCATGCGAGCAATGCCGCCGCGTCATTCTGGTGCGGCCATATCGAGCAAAAACATTCCGCTTCTGCTCGCGAAGCTGTCTGGCAAAAGCGATGTTGCCAGCGATCCAAATTCCCCGACTGCAAGCGATCAGAGGCAAGCGCGCTCACAACAATGGCGGGCTGACAAAGCCGTGTGCGCAATGCGGCAAGCCATTTGCACTGCCACCAAGTCGCGCCAGGTCCAAACAATATTGTTCGCAAGATTGCTATTCAGCAGCGCAAAGCATCGGCATCAAACGCGAGTATCGGCGCATAACCGTCAACGGCCGTCGCATTCTTGAACACCGCCACGTCATGGAAACCGCGCTAGGCCGCCAGCTGCTGCCGCGCGAGCACGTCCATCACATCAATCGCGATACGCTTGATAATAGGCTGCAAAACCTAGCTATTCTCGACATCCGCGAGCATGGCCGCATGAGCTCCAGCCATCGCGGCCAAAAATAATCTACAACAGCTGCAAACTGTCGCTTGACAGGCATACAGTGCTGCTGTATGGTGTGTTCACTGAGACGGACACAACAGAGGGCAACACGATGTTTCTCGAATATGACTGGACCTTCGGCGTTTACAAGCCGCGCTTCGGCAACACGTTCACCAGCGTGAACGGCTTTCATTCGTTCGCAAGCATGGACGAAGCAAAGCAACATCTGGCCGCGTGCAAGCTGCAACTCGGCAAGAAAACCGATACCCGCACTTGGCAGATCGAGGTGCAGTCATGAGCGACAGCAACACCAAAGGCACATTCCGTATTCGCCAAACTGGATACGAATACGTGGTCGAAGAACTGCGGCACGGGACTTGGATGATTATCGAAAGCCTTCCAAGCCTCACTTTGGCTGACATTGCCTACAGCGATTACAGCCACGACGGCCATAACATCAACTGGCACATCTGAGACCAAACCAACTCAACAGAGGGCAACACGATGCAAACATTTCGCGAATGGTTCACCGAGCACTTGGCCGACAGCGCGCAGGATATCGCCAACCATGGCGCCGATGCCGGTTACCCCGAGATTACCTACACCAAGGATTGCGTCGCGCTGTTCGATAAATTCGGTGACGAAATCTGGGAAATGGCCGTGCAAGACGCCGAAGGCATGGGCCACAAGAACGTTATGGAAATGATCGCAACGTTCAAGCGCTCCGATCTGCTCGACACACTAGACGGCTTCAAGAACCTGATGGTTTGGTATGCCTGCGAAAGCGTCGCGCACGACTACCAGGACATGGTTGCCGACGCGCAACCCACGTCATGACCGCTCCCGCCAACAAACACGCGGCCCTGCGCCTGATGGTGTCGGGTCGCGCCACCATTGCCGAGGTGGCAAAAATTATCGGCATAACGCGACAATCGGTGCGGCAATGGGCGGTAGACGCCAACCTCGACGTCACCAAGGCACGCCAGGCGTTTCTCGTGAAACTATGGCAGCGCACGCAGAGGGCAAAATGAGCGACGCAATCATGAAACGGCTCGGCGAAATGAGCCAATTGCTACTGGCGCTGAACGATAACGTCATCGCGAACAACCGCCGCTTTGACCGCATCGACGAGCGTCTAGACGAAATGATCCGAAAGTTAGAGCGGATCGAAAATCGGCTCGGCACACTCGAACTCCGCGTGATCGAGTTTGGTGTTAGAATAACCGCGCTGGAAACCGCGCGGCTCTAATGTCGGATACCCCACATTAAGCCCCTGATTATCAACACAAATCCACAGCATTGCTCATTGACACGCTACAGCAAGGCTGTATAACTCGCCGTTGCCAAGTGAGTTGCGTGCGTAGGCGTCAACCGGAACGTCGGACGACAAATCCGGCAAGCGGGTGCAAGGCCCGCACCCGTTTTCAGAGGGGACCATGCGCAAGTGCCCGATCTGTCTGACCGATGACCCCGAGCTGATCCGCAGCTGTCAGCTGCGCGCCACCATCCCGCAATGCGCCGGCGCTAAGGTTCGGCCCGCTCCCATAGCCAAAACGATATCCCCACCGCGCCCGCTAGCGCGACGACCAGAACGCCGATAGCCGTCAAGGTCACAACAACATCGCCAGACATGGGCAACCGTTCCGGTTGCTGGTTACAGCCAGGATATAAAAAACCGCACCCGGTGAGGGCAACTCAACCGGGCGCGGCGCCAACTGGTGCGAAGGTCGCTAACGCTACAGATATCCGCCCGTTCGCGGGGTCTGTCAATGCGTTGATTTAGTTTCACGGGAAACAATCCCCAGGGAAGGCTTACAGGCGATCTGGAAGGCCGGACCCTTCCCGGAGGTCATCCCGTCCAGAATTTCGCACCGGCGGCCTTCCTACGGGCAGGAAACGGCGGCCTAGCCGGGGGACATGGACGGCCGCCGCTCCCGTTTGCCGCCTAGCGCGGCGGCTGACCGGGCTGCTGTCCCGGTTTCGGCTGGTTCGGGTTCGGGTTTGGTTTGCCTTGCCGGTCGTCGTCGTCTTGCGGCTTGTTCGGGTCGTTACCCATAGGCGTTGCCTCCGTCGCCCCCGCGAAGGCGGGGACCGGAACAACTCGCGCTCACAGCAACCGTTCCTTTTCGGCCAGCGGTCGCAGGGCGTCCACAATCGCGGCCATGGCGGCGAGCTCGTGCGTGGCCTTGCCCTCGCTGATGCGGCCTTCCTCAACCCAGCGCGGATACACCCGATGGCGCATCTTCAATTCGCGCTCGGCGCACGCCAGCATGTCCTCGGCAGTGATGATATCGGTCATTGAGCGGGTATTCCCCTGCATTGGTCGCTCAACGCCGCGCGTCCAATGAACTCGGAATAGGCGGGCGGGATTGCTTCCGAAAGCTCTCCCCTGGTCATCCAGTCAATGCCCATGGCCGCACGCCCCTCGGCAATTTTGTTCTTGCGCCCCGCTGCTACACCCTTCCGGCGATTGCGAACCTCGTGACCAAAAATGACGTAATAATCCTCATCGTGTGAGGGACACGGCGGCGTCATCATGAAAAAACTGGTTTCGAAAAGTCGGTGCCGTTTGATCTTTAGACCAAACGCCAGGCCACAGAGTGTCGCTGGATTTTCCAGCGGCGCTCCTACGACGTTTTCAATAACGTAAGGAACCCCGCTGGCACGCAACATTACCCTTACCGGAAGGACAAGGTCAGGGTGTGCGTCGGCGTTCTTAGCCGCGTTCTGTGCCATGGTGTAGCGTTGGCATGGCGGACTAGCCCAAATGAGATCGAAGATGGAAAGATCAAAGGGTGGCCGGAGCGCGTCACCCTGCACGAAGCGGAACGGATAGCGCGGCTGCGGCCGAACATCGACACCAATCACGTCAAACCCAGCCCGGTGCAGCCCCATGCCAGCACCGCCAGCACCGCAAAATAGATCGAGAGCCAGCGGCTTCACCGCCGCGGCCGCCCCTTGGCCGCCTTCACCTCGGCCAAGGTCGCCAGCGCGTCGGAAAATCGGTCGATGGCGTAGCGCTTGCCGCGCCGGCCCGGTCGCCCAAACGCCGCCGCCGCGTCCACAAAGCTCACCCGCTCGCCCAGCACCATCCACAATAGCCGCGCATCCCAGCGCCCCAGATGGCGCACCAGCCACGCCAGGAAAGCATTCACCGCCGCCGCCCGCTCGGCGCCAAACACCGCCATAAGCTCGGCCGACGTGGCGCCGTCCACGCGGTCGCCCTCCAGCCATTGGCCGCCGCCGGCAATGTGGCTCATGCCTTCGAATACCCGCTCCACCTCGCGGCCGACCAAGTAGGACGCCTCGTCCAGCCGGCCGGCGCGGCGCTCCTGGTCCAGCAAGTCGATCCGCGCCAAGGCCCGATGCCGCCGTCGCGCGTCGTAGGTGTCGGGCACCGCAATGATTGCGACATTCCCCACCCGATTATGGACGGAGGTCGCTAGGACCGGATAGCCGTGGACGGGCTCCGGTACGCGCGCCAGATCGTGACGGCTCACGCCGCGCTGTGCTGTCATTCGGTTGCCTCCAATGCGTGGCGTAGCTGCTCGATCTCATCCAGCCAGCCTTGGCGCTCCGACAGGAGCTTGTCGATATCGGCTTGTAGACGCGCAATCTCAGCATCCATTTCCGCCACATACGCCCGGATGACCTCGGGGTTGTCGAGGTGACGGGCGACGTCGAAGGGGCGGGTCTTGGGCATGCTGGTCCCCTCTGGCATACAGGACTTCTTTAATACGATTGTGGATGCTTCGGCAAGAAGCCGGCCAGCGCGTTCGGTGCGCAGATTTTTATGTGAACTATTTAGCTGGATGAAGCGACCCATCCTTGACCTCTGTATGAGGTCTTGTCACTGTCGCTTTGTGGGCATCGTGCCCCGCATAGAAAGGAACTGAAAATGGCTAGAACGGACCTTCGCGTCGCCCCCCCTCTTCCTTCCAGCATTGATGAATGGGAACGTGTCAGCAAGGCTGAGCGCACGCTCAATGACCTTGTTGAGGAAGTTCATCGCGTGCTGGTTGACGACGATAAGCTAGGTGAGAGATACCGTTCGCTTTTACGCGCCGTCTACGATGCCCATGCCGTCGAAGGATCGCTCGCAGCCGACAACGTGCTGGCCGCTATGATGATCCGAGACAAAGCCGCAGAAATGCGGAGCACTGAGATCGTTAGCGAAAAGTTGGCGATTATCTCCATGTCGCTCAACGTCGTACTGCGACGCTATAAGTCGTCTCGCAAAGAACGGCGACAGATGCTCGCAGGCGAAGTCGTCCCGGGCGACAGCGGCGATTAAATGCACGCGCACTAAGAAACGTGGGGCCGGGGAGACAACTCCCTGGCCCTCTTTGTTGTGTGCGGGAGGGACGAATGAACCTTAACGATCAAGTCGAGGCAGTGCATCGCATACTGGTTAACGACGTCGAGCAGTATCGAGCCTTGCTACGCGCGGTGTTTGATGAGCAGGCCATCGAAGGATCACTCGTCATGGATGACGCACTTGCCGTCATCATGATCCGCGAGAAAGCCTTGAAAATCGGGTATTCCGAGTTGGCCACAGAAAAATTAGCAACCATCCGTCGGTCTCTTCGCGTCGTGCTGCGCCGTTATGGAGCTTCGCGCGAAGAACGGCGCAAAAGAATTAGTGCCGATTTTGTGGTCACACCACAAGGCGAAGTTCACGAACAGACCTAACGCGCGCATAGCGTCGCGCTAAATGGAGTTCAAAATGGCAAACGATCTTGAGCAGCTGCCTCAACTGATCCAGCGCGCCGCAGCCGCGCTCGCCAAAGCCACAACAGCCGGCGAAATTCTTGAGGCGCGCAACCACGCTGACGTTGCGTACAGCGCCGCAAAGAAAGCCGCGCAATTCGCCAAAACCAAAGATGCCCACGATGCCGTCGTTGCCGCGTGCCGAAAGGTGATGGCTGACGCGCTGGTGATTGAGGCACAAGCACAATGCCGCTTGGCCGACGAGTATGACGCGGCGCAGCAGCGGGGCGAGGTGAAAGGTCACGGCAACAAAAGGAAAAGTGATATTCCCAAAGAGAATATCACCTCGACCGTTACCGACATCGGCCTAACCTCAAAGCAAGTCCACGAAGCGCGTGCCGTACGCGATGCCGAAATCAAAAAGCCGGGCATCGTGCGCAAGGCTGTCGAGGAGCGATTGCAGGCCAACGAAGAACCAACGCGTGCCGACGTTAAACGAGCGGTCAAACCCGCCGTCAAGAAAAGCGGGCCCCGTGCACAGCGCACGGGCGATGAAGAACGCGAACTTCGAAACGAGAAGATCATCGCGCTTTATTTCGATAAAGGCGTGTCACCGCGTGAGATCGCAGCGGAGTTCGGCTTAGTCGAGCGCGGCATTCACATCATATTGGATCGCGAGAAAGCCAGACGCAAGGGACAGACCACTCTCGTCATCACTCGCGACGATTTATCGAAGACGGCGCAAGAAAAATTCGACGTCGCCATTCGTCAGCACAAGCGGAAACTAGAATTGAGTTTTGACTTAGCCGTCCGCGAGGAAAGCCGCAAATGGCTCGACGAGATGGGCCTGCCTTTATGGAAAGAACGGATAGAGGAAGCAAAAAAACTCTACGGCGCCCGCAGGGGGCTCATGGACAAAGCGACTTTTAATGCAATCAGGCGTGGCCTACACCCTGACAGCCGCAACTCGATTAGCGACGCGGTGCTTGCCGCAGCGTTCGACAAATTCATGGCGTTGGAGAAGTATCTACTTAACGAAACGGATAGCCCAACAATGCTTGGCAACGTGCCGAGCAGTCTTGCAGAGTGGGACAAGATGCGAATGAAAAGACCGGCACGACGAGCAAATAGCCGTTCAGCTGTCAGGCCGCGCTAGGAACACAACCATGACCGACAAAGAGGAACAAGAAATACGCGCTGCATTTGAGATACGAGAACATGCACTTTCCGAGGCGTATGATGCCGCTGATAAAATCACTTCCATCATTAGTGAACAGACCAGACTCCATGGTGCCAAAGCCGTCGTGGAGTGGCTGAAAACACGACATCCACGTCGGCTGCTCTCCCCCGCTGGTGACAAGGATCAATTTTTTATGGATGTTCTTCATGTCCTGCCAGGACGCGGCGCGAAAGGAACACTTATCCGCATCTTGTGTGACGCAGCGGAGGCACTTAAGACAGTTCGCTAGCAGTCATCGCCGCACCCAATCCTTAGCCACCTTCTGCTGTCATTCCGCCGCCTCCTGCTTTGGATGCGAGGCATGAGCTTTGACCCTCGACGCGAGTTGAAAGCCACCCCCACGCAGCTTCACCAGAACGCCGTCGTGGACGGCATTACCCGGCTGGCTAGCGTGTGCGCCGATGTTGCGGATGATGGTGTGCCACTTGCAGTCCCCGGGGCGTGAGCGTGAAACTTCCTTATCAGCGGGCGAGAGCTTGATATATTTTGACAGATGAAAAAAGATCGTCCTGAAATCAGCCTCGCCATAAACCTGCCTCTTTAGGAACTCGACCAGCGCAACTGCAAGCTCCGCTTCGGTTGCGCGCTCACCCGCAGGGATAATCATTCCGCCGCCTCCTGCTTCGGATGCTTCGGCGGATACTTCGCCAGCAGGTCGGCGGCGGAAAACCGCTGCCAGGGATCCGGCTTTGGCTTCGCCGCCTCCGGTGTCAGCGATGCGTGGTAGTCGTCCAGAATGCGCTTCGCCACCTCGCGGCGCCGTTCCAACGGCTCGGCCTGCGTCTCGATCTCGTCGCGCTCCCGCAGCTGCTCGCGGCTCTGCGCCTCCCATTGCGAGGCGAATTTGGTCGTGGCCGTCAGAGCCTCGAATTCCGCCTCGATGGCCGGAATGGACGGAATGAAATTTGGATCGTTCTTGCGGCTCGCTTCCGTCAAGGCACGGTCGCCGACCGCTACCGAATGGCGCGTCAGCAACAACGCCAACTCAGCGGCGTAGTGCTTGGGATCATGCAGATTTAATGATGGATAGCGGCCCAAAAATCGGACTATCCGGGCCGTCGCTTCCTCCTTGGTCATCAGCCGATGACGGGTCATCGCGGTAGCTTCTGAGGGCTTCCATGACATTCCAGTTTTCCTCCTGCCGATGTTCTTTCGAGCCCGGTCGGGGCTTGCGCTCCTGTGACGGGCCAGGTTGATCGGTCCAGCGGTCTTGGTTGAGCCAGGTCGCGGGATTGCACCAAGGGCGGTCATCGGTCTTGGCGGCGTAGCGAGCGAGCCCGTCCATAATTTCGGGCATCGAGGCGCGCTGCCGCGCCGTCGCAAACGCCTTGTGTGCCGCGCGCTTCCCAACCCGGTTCGGGCACTGTTGCCAAAATGTCGCGAACTCGCGCTCTAGTGCCCCAATCTCTGATCTTTCTTTCTGAGAGAAAGTAGTAATCAATGAAGGAAGTAAGGGAGAGCCACACGCCTCCGGTGGAATTCCGGTGGAAATTTTCCGGTGGAATTCCGGTGGAATGACCTCCTTGGCTTTGCGCTTCCGGTCCCGGTCCCAGGCGCGTCTTTTCTCGGCTGTATGGGCGTTTTTGGCCGCTCGGAGCTCGATTGCGCGCACTGCCAAAACGATGCTTTCCGGTGGAATTCCGGTGGAAAGCATTTGCTCGATCATGTCAGCTATCGGAGTACCGCTCATCGGATGGCCCCCCACGCGATCAGCTTGGCCAGCGCCTGGTCGAGCCCGTAGGCCACCTCCATCGTGTGCCCAAGGTCAGCCATGGTCGCGAGCCGCGCGCGTTGGGCCGGCGAGAGCCGTCCATTTTCCGTCTTCAATTCGAGCTCGTGGTATTTGCCGGCCGGCGAGAGCGCGGACACGTCGCCCACGCCGGGGACCATGCCCTGGCGCTTGAGCTCGGCGCCGTAGCGCGGCGTGCGCTTGCTGGCATTGGGCGTGGCCCAGAACTGCCAGCCCGGTTGCTTGCGATAGGCGATGTGCTCGAACAGCGTGCGCTGCAACAAAGCCTCCGGCTGACGGCGGCGTTGCCGCATCGGTGCTCACTTGGCTGGTAACGAGATGATGCGCCAAAGCTCGGCCGGGGCGTCGCAGCGCTTGCCGTGCAGGGCGCGGAGATGGATCAGGTAGTATGCCGGTGGCAGCTTACCCTTGGCCTTCCAGTTCCAGACGTGTTGGGTTTTGACCGCGCGCTTCGCCGCCTTGCTGGTGAGCTTGGCCATCGGTGCCAGCCCGCCCAACGCCTCGATCACCGCCCCCGACGTGGTCAACGTCTTGGTGCGGCCGTTCACCTTCGCAGGCTCCGGTTGCTGATTGTTACGACGAATATGACGACGCGCCATCGCGCCAATCTAAAGCTGGGCTGTAAACCTGTCAAACACAGAAATCTTTATCGACCAGTCGGACCAAAAATAGGACCATGCGCAACGGTCCACAGCGCGGGGAACTTTTCGTTCAGCAGCGCTGTACTTTCCCAACAGAGTGTGTAATTTACCATCCATCTTGTTGAGTCATGGCAACGGAAAGCTAGGGCTAGTGTGTTGAGCAGCGACCAGCCGGTCTACAGCCTCGTGATGGTGTCGCGGCGCTTGCGACAAGCACGCGAAGCCCTCGGTCTATCGCAAGCCGAATTATGTCGCCTGACCGGGATCAATCCGCAAATCTGGAATAACGCCGAGACCGGCGACAACATGCTCTCGGTCACCAATGCGATCCGCGTCTATGAAAAAACCGGCATCCATCTGCATTGGATATTCTACGGCATGGCCGACGTGTCTCTGCCGGCTGATTTTCGCGCCGCGCTTATTGCGCAAGCCGCGTCAACGCGGACCCAGCACGTAGACGCTACTCCACGTCACGGCCGGCGGCGTCATAAATAGCCTCGGTCTTTTCCGAGGGCGTCACCAGACCAGCGGCCACGCGGCGCTCGCCGTAGGCGCCAAGCATCAGCCCAACCACGTCAATCGAAAAATCTGGATCGTGCAGCGGCAGCTGCTCGGCAAGCTCACGGGCAAGCTCCAATTTTGCCTCATGGTCGGACATAACAGGCACTGATTGCCCCACGATGAGCCTCCCGCACTCGCATTATTTTTGGGAAATTTTATTACTGTCTAGGCCGTCCACCTATGGCTGTGGGCGCGTTATTGTCAGGATGACTTAAAGGTTAACACACGTCTCCCGAGTGGGCAATTGTGGATCGCCCCTAGGAAAAACTTTTCTGTCGGGTACCCGGCTTACAGCCCAGCTATAAACTGCTTGACTTGCTACAGCGCAGCTTTACATTCGCACCCATTGGTTAACGTTGCCCAGGGGTGTGCAAATGACTGACAAGACAATCTCTTTTGCCGACGCTGCCAGAGCGCGGCGGCAGCATTACCCGGCCGCAGGCGCCAGCGATGCCAACATTGTGGACGCCGTGCATCGCATCGACGTTCTCACCCAACTCTATCTCAGCACGATCCGCGAGACCGTGCTGCCGCTGAACGAGCAGCTGCCGATCACCAGCCCGGTCGCCGACTACGAACATTTCGCCCAGGTGCTGCACGGCCTGGTCGCGCTCAAGCTGGCGCGGCCGTTGCTGCGGACAATCGGCCATGACCCTAACGCCGATCAAGGTGCGTGAAGACCTCTACAACCATGCGCTCTACTGGATCATCCGAGAGCGTGCTGGTGCCGGTGGCTGGCCGCCGCGCGATGTCGCCCGCGTCTCTGGCTGGACCGTTGTGCGCCTGGTGGCCAGCGTCCATGGACTGCCGGTGAACGCGGTCGCAAAGGATTTGATCGAGCGCTACGCGCTCCACGAGGAATGCTGATGCTGACTGCCGCTCAGATCGCGCGACGGAACGGAAAAATAACCGGCAGTCGGATTGCCTGTCTGATGCAGGGCGACCGCGACAAGATCATGCGGATGTATCGCGAGTTCATCGGCGAGGAAATGCCGGAGGACCTCTCGCATATCTGGCCAGTACGCCTCGGTGAATGCACTGAGCAGCTGTCGCTCGATTGGTATGAGCAGAAGCACCGCCAGGCGATTAGTCGGCGCGGCGACTTCGTGCAGCATCCATTTTTGGATTGGGCGGGCACGACCTTGGACGGCTGGATCGACCAGCTGCAATGCGTGATCGAAGCCAAACACTGCGGCGGGCGCGAGCCGATGGAAGTCTTGATCGAGCGCTATCAGCCGCAATGCCAATGGGCGATGGAAGTCACCGGTGCCGATCAGTGTGCGCTGTCGGTGATCCTCGGTGCCAATGAGCCGGTAGTGGAATTCCTCGAGCGCGACGCCGGTTACGCCAGCGAAATGCGCCGACGCGGCGCGCAGTTCATCGCCGCCGTGAAGCTACGCCAGCCGCCGGTCGAGCTCGACCCCGTGCCGGCACCAGCCGACGCCTCCAAGATTTACGACATGGAGGGCAGCAACTCCTGGGCAAGCTCGGCGGTGGTCTGGCTGGAAACGCGGGAGGCGGCAAAAACTCACGATGATATCGCCAAGGTGCTGAAATCGCTGATGCCGGAAGATGCCAGGAAAGCGCATGGCCACGGCGTCCAGATTACGCGCAGCAAGGTCGGGCATTTGTCGTTGCGGGAGTTGCGAGAATGAACCCGCGAAATTGTTGCTATTGCGAGCAAGAGTTCGAACCAAAAAATGCAATCCAGCGATATTGCAGTAAGCTTTGCTGGCTTGGCGATCTGCACCCATCGCGACTTCGCACTAAGCTCATTTGTCCTAACTGCAAGCAGGATTTTAAGCCAAAGCCAAGCCAACGATATTGCAGTCAATTCTGCACGCATCAGGCACGACGCATCCGACTACGCCGTCCGCGCGCTTGTCGTCACTGCAAACAAGATTTTACCGCCTATAGGGGAAACCAACGATATTGCAGTCAACGATGCGGGAATATCGCGCGGCGTCGTCGTACATTGCCAGGCCGGCGTTCCTGTCTCCTCTGCAAAACACGTTTCAAGCCATTCAAGGGTAACCACCGGTACTGTTGTCGATTTTGTCGAGATGTCGCGCGACCTCCACGACCTTATCAGCCTGTGGTGTATGTTCCGCGCCCATGCCTCTACTGTCAAAAAATCTTTACGCCGGTCAATCGCACCCAACTCTATTGCTCCAAGAACCATGGGGAGATGTCTAGGCGCAGGCGAGCCCCCGAAATAGCTAAAGCACAACGCGAAAAAACAAAGCAATGGAGAAAGGATAACCCAGAAAAATGGCGCGCCATCCAGCGGCGCGCTTACGATAAACGAGCAGCGCTTGTTCAAGCGGCGCTCCAACTAATGGAGAGTGAAAATGGAAATCAATGATTTTCTGCACGCTGTTCTCGGTGGTCCAGCAGTCAGGAAGCTGGTATCCGTCGGCGCAGAAGAGTACATGACAAATCTAAAAAGACAGCATCCCCAGCTAACGCAACCCGCACTGGTCTCCCTGGCTTACGAGAACCTTTGCGGCAACGATGAGTGGCTAGAAGCTGGACTAAAATACTTTCTCTTCAATACTCTTAACAACGTTACAAAAAAGGAGCGTTATCACAGCAGCTACTGGACAGAACAGCGCAAGCAAAGAGGGCAAGCGATCAGCGAGCGGGCGCGCGAATACGTCAAACAAATAAAAACAAGCTGCATTGCAGACTTTGTCTGTCCAAACAAAAAGACAATCAGGGAAAATACCGGGACTTATCTTGGTCGTATGGGCGGCGCATTTGCACAAGTTGGCAAGGCCGCCGGCACCAAAGTCGTCGGCAAGGTTTTGTCGGACGAGCAGGTGGACAAGCTCTTCAAGGAGAGAATGTGACCTGCGTGCTGATGGCGCTCGGCTTTGCCAACGGAATGCCGTGTCCGCACGATGGCGAGTACGTCAAGGCGTTTGACTTCGAAGCCGATGACGGCCTGGGCTTCGGCGAGTTCACGCCGGACATTGATGCCGCGATGCAGTTCGAGGATGTGGCGGCGGCCGGCGAGTTCTGGCGCACGCAATCGAAGACCAGGCCGATACGCCCGGATGGTCAACCGAACCGACCGCTGACGGCACTCAGCGTGGAGATTGTGAAAAGGGGAAAACAATGAACGCCGTTGTCCCGTTCACCTCTGCCGGGCTTGTCCCGTCCAATATGTCCGAGGCCATGCGCCTCGCCGAAATGATGGCGACGGCAAAGTTGGTTCCCACCGGCTTACAGAAATCGCCGGCCGACTGCCTCATGGTCATCCAGCAAGCGATCCGCTGGGATATGGACCCGTTCGCCGTGGCCCAGGAATGCAGCGTCATTCAGGGCAAACTAATGCACAGCGGCAAGCTGGTTGCAGCTGTTGTGAACGCGCGCGGCAACCTGACAGAGCGGCTGTCATTCTCATACGAGGGCGAAGGGGCCAACCGCACCATAACCGTGGCGGGGCGTCTGCAAGACGAGCTCACCCCGAGAACCGTAACCGTGAAGCTCGCCGATGCCAGAACCAACAACAGGGTTTGGCAGACGCAGCCCGATCAGCAGCTGATGTACCACGGCGTTCGCGTTTGGGCGCGTCGGCACACGCCGGAGCTTATGCTTGGCGTTTATTCCCCCGAAGAATTTGACGAGAAGCCCAAGGGGCCACCAGTGCCCGCGCCCAACGTCATGCAGCACGCACACCCGTTTAATCCAGAAGTGCTCGGGCACGATCCAACAACGGGAGAAATCACCCAATCTGCCGTGGACGACGGAGATACACCCCCTTCGGCTCCAACAACGGCAGATGCCGCCCCGCCTGCCCTTAGCACAGGTGGGGCGGCTCAAATTTCGATTGAGGACATGGCGCGCAACGCCGCCGCGCGCGGCGAGGATGTTTTCCGCACTTTCTACCGCAATCGGAGCGGGCCGGAACAAGCACGGGTCAACGCCATTGGTGACGAGCTACGCGAAATTATGGATGCGGTACCAAAGCAGGAGTGAGTGTCATGCCGAACGTGCGACGGCCAGACCGCGTCAGTTTGAGTTTGGCCGACAAAGCAGCCCGCGCCATCCACGAGCTTTCGCAAGAGAACGATTGGCTGGTGTGGAGGCTAGAAACTCTGGAGCGCGAGAACCGAGAATTGAGGACGGCCAATGATGACCACCGTGTTCGTTCTCAGCGTGCTCGGACTGATGGCGTGTTTAGCCGGGTGGGTCTGGCTAAACCGCGAACCACGAAGACCTCGACGGGTACTAATGGAGAGCGACGATGACCGAGAGATTGGCTGACCTTGTGCTCGGCTTACAGCGGATGGCCGAGAATGTGCGGATGCGAGGCGACGACTTACGGCATCTCCAGCAGCAAGAAACCTATGACCACATTCAATGGCTCGATCATCAGCTGGCCATGGTGGAGAAAGTACGCGCCGTCTTCCTGGAAGAGAGGAAGAGGTTCATGCCGGTCGAGCGCGAGCGGGTTCACCAGCTACCGCATGACACGCCGGAGAAGATGCCGCGCGTCGTGCAGAAAGCGTCGGGATGACCGGTCTTCTGTACCCCGATATGCTCGCGAGAATTGGAGAGCTCAAGCGCGAAAACGAAGAGCTAAAATCCTTTATCGCGATGCTGGAAGCGTTGAAAGCCGAGCTTGAACGGAGTGAGGATAATGGACGAGCCGCTTTACCTGACCGACACTGAATTGGCTCGGCGCATTGGCTGTCCGCATAGTACACTGCGCGACGCACTATCAATGTTCGACCGCGACCCCCGCAGCGGCTTCCCAAAAAAACAACCATTGTTCGGGGGCCGGCGCTACTGGCCGGCTGTACGTGATTATTTCGACAAACTGAACGGAGTTCATAGAGGGCAACATGACAAAAACGGACAAGCGAAAGCCGCCGAAAGTAGATAGCGCACCGGGGCTGACGTGGCGGGAGTTGAAGACGGGATGGGAAGCGCGCTGGCAGGCGAGATCGGACATCGCCAAAAAAGGCTTCAAGCCGACAGTGCAGCGCATTTGGTTCGGCGATAATCCGACGCCGACAGAGTGCCTATGGATCGCGACGCGATGCCAGGCTCTACAGAGTGAAATGCTAGTGTGGTCGCGTGGCGGATTGCCGCCAGCACCTGAGAAAAAACCAACCTCGTTGACAGAACTAATCGAGGTGTACCGCGAGCACCGCCACAGCCCATATCTGAAACTGCGGCATCGCACCCGGCAAGTCTACAATAGCCGCCTTCGCATCATCGGGCGCGACCATGGCAATGAGTTGGTCTCCGACATCAAAGGGACCGACCTGATTGATTGGTATCAGACCTGGGTTGGCCCCAGAGTACAGTTGCCCCGCGCCTACTATCTGGTGGCGATGCTGCGTTCGCTGTTTGCTTTCGGCCACGGCATTCTGGAAGACGCGGAGTGTGCGCGCCTCTCGGCCGTTCTGGGCAAGCAGCGTTACCTTGGTGGCACCGGCGAACGAGAGGAACGGCTGACCGCCGAGCAGGTCACCACCCTCCGAGCGATGGCGCACCGGGCCGAGCGTCCCTCAATTGCGCTCGCTCAGGCGTTCCAGTTTGAGCTCGCGTTGCGCCAGAAAGACGTCGTTGGGGAGTGGGCTCCAGTGCGGGAGCCTGGCACCTCCGACATTGTCTACGGCCAGTCCAAATGGCTGTACGGCATCCGGTGGTCGGAGATCGACCAGTCTATGACCATCCGCCACTACACCAGCAAGAAGGACAAGCTGGTTGAGGCGAGCTTGTGGGGAGCCCCGATGGTGGTGGAGGAACTGGACCGGCTGACCGGCGGTCGGTTCAAGAGCGTTGGTCGCGCCGCGCTTCCCGCTGCCGGTCCTATCATCGTTAATGAACTCACCGGACGACCCTACAATGACCAGACCTTCCGCGACCACTGGCGGCGCCTGGCCGATGACTGCGGCATCCCCAAGGACGTCTGGAACATGGACAGCCGGGCGGGGGCGATTAGCGAGGCGACGGAGGCCGGCGCACCCATAGATCATGCGCGCGCATTCGCCACCCACAGCAAGGAAACGCAGACGGTGAAGTACACCCGCGCGAATAAAGCCAAGGTGGATAACGTGATGAAGTTCCGCGTCGATCACCGGCAGAAGAAGCTCGCGAACGTTACAGAAACAGAATGACTACCAACTCACTGCCAAACAGGAAATTCCGCAATCATATCAATGCCCCCGTCTCCCGGGGCAAGTCCACCCAACCATTGATATGGTTAACGTCTGGTAGTCGCCATTTTACAGATTTCCTGTAAGCCGCTGGAAGGGCTAAAAATTGAACCAATAACGCGACCCTTCCAGCGCATCTTTAAACCTGCTCGTATGGATAGACCACCTCGACCTCGTCATCGGTGGTGATGTCGAGGCTTTCCATCAGGCCCGGCGACAGGTCGGCGGCGCGTCCGGTCTGTTCTTCGTGCGGTCCCCAATCGGCAGGGTGAGCCAGCCGCGCGATCCCGGTTTTCTTCGCCGTGACCAGTGCCATCTGTCCGCTGTCGCGGAGCATCGTCTTGGGCGTCTTGTCGTAGTCCCAACGGCAGGCGAGATAGAACACGTTGGGGTCCAGCCTGCGCGCAAGACCCGTGGTCCCTGATGGCTGCTTTTGCAGGAACAGCCACGGGGCTTCGTCAAAATCGTAGATGAAGGCCAAGCCCTCGCTCGCCGAAACGCCGGTGTCCTGGGGGCCTCCGAAGGTCGAGCAGGTGCCTTCGGCGTGGAACAGAACGCCCTCGGGTTCCGGCTCGGGTTCCGGTCCCGGCTCCGGCGCGATGTCGTCGCCGGCAATGCCGGATGCGATGGCCTGGCAGACGTGCTCAAACTCCTTGCGATACAGATCGCAGTCCGGCTTGGCGTCACAGAAGCAGACCTCGACCAAGGCGGCGATTTCCTCCGTGCCGTTGAGGAACGCCAGGTCGGTCCGCTTCTTCGGTCCCCGGTTGATGAACCCGACCGCATCACAGACCTTGTCCACGATTTCGTCGGCGAGCTCCAGGCCGGCGCTCGACACGTAGAGCACTTCGCAGCCGCGCGCGGTTGTCGTCGTGACCTCGTAGGCGTTGAAGTGGACGCTGATGTCGAAGTCGCGGGTTTTGGAATTGTGGAAGTCCACGATCCGGGTCAGGTTCTCCGACTGACTGTGGCTCACGTCGTCGTGATAGGTGATTGTCTCGACGCCGAAGCTGCGCAGGTTGGTGGCGACTTGCTCGACCACGCGCCGCGCTTCGTTGACTTCGTCCAGCCCCCACGGCACCGGCCCGGCGGCACCACGGATATATTTGCCGTGGCCGGATGAGATCACAACTTTCATGGCTTGCTCTCACAGCCTGGAGGGTTCCACGCAATCGCAAATTTGCGCGCGCGGACATGGGCGTTGACCGCATTCGTCATCCCGACTTGCGCTCGCTTCGGCTGATCGGTGTCAGGGTCTTTTTGCCAAACGGTGTAGAGATGTGCCGCCGCTTGCACAAAGCCGTCATCAATACCCTTCAGCGCAAGCTCACGCACGCGCTCGCGCTCGGTAGGATCGACGCAGTCGTAGGGGATTTTGGACGACGCTTCGCGATCACACAGGGCCAGAACAATCAGCGTCAGAATGATGGTGACGACGCCGACCGCGAGCCGGACGATCATCAGATGGTCTTGTTGACGCTGGTTTCGACCGCGCTCTGCAAGTCGGCGTCGGTGATTGCCGCGCCCGATGTCTTTACCTTGTCGTCCATAATCAGGATCGGCATGATCTCGTTGACGGCGTTCTCACTGGCCGCAAATGTATTCTGTGCCCATTTCAGTCGCGTGGTGTGTGCGGGTACATCAGTGGCCTCATCAACAATGTAGGCCGCATAGGTCAGACAGGCGATCCGCGTGCGCCCGTTAAAGTCGGCGTCGTGCATCAAATCTGATGCAGTCTTATAGTCGATTGCCATAACAATCTCCCTCAGATGTATTCTGTGATGATGACAAAACCCGCCGAGCCTGCTCCACCAGCGGCCTTGGTTGCGGTGCCTCCAGACACAGCGCCGGCACCACCAGAGCCGTAATTGGATGCGGCACCGCCAGCTGTGGCCGCTGCGGAAGTGGCCGCCGCCCCCAACCCACCCCCACCAAAGAAGCTGGAACCCCCATTACCACCAACGGTATTGCTGCCGGAGCCGGTATTGCTACCACTGTTCCCTGGCTCACCCGCTGCTATTATATCGCCGACCGCACCAGTAACGCTGCCACCGGCACCACCACTCCACGCCGAGGCAGATGCTTGGCCAATTCCGCCATTGCCACCGTTGGCAGCACAGATAGCTGTTGCAAAATTTACTCCGACAAATGTTTGCCCACCATTACCTCCGTTGCCGGAAGACCCCGCTACGCCGGCAGTTCCAGCCGCGCCGATTGTCACGTTCTTACTGACACCGATTGTCGCAGCCGGAACCGTTATGCGCGAATAGCCGCCTGAGCCGCCGCCCCCTAATCCTGTACTGCCACCCGTGCTATCGCCACTAGCGCCACCACCACCACCACCACCGACCAGTTCAATCGTGCAGAACTTCATGCCAGCAGTGGGCGTATAGGTATTTGCGCCTACGGTAGTAAACTTTTGAATGGCAATGGTGCTAAAGCCGCCACCACTAGCACTCGCCGCCAGCGTGGTGCCGGTCATGGTCAGGCCGGTGCCGAGTGTTATCTCCTGCGGATCGCCCGAGCCGCTATCACCGCGTCCAATCAGCAGCGACGCCGCCGACACGTTCTGCATCTTGGCGTAGGTGACGGCATCGTTGGCAATCGTCGTCGCCAGCGCACCGGAAACCGATGTCACGTCGCCGGTCAGAGTGGGGAAGCTCGCCGCCTGAATAACGCCCGTTGCTGCCGCCGTCTTGGACAGATCAATCGCGCCAAAGGCCAACGCAGTACCGGCACCGTTGATGCGGAGAACCTGGTCGGTCGTGCCCTGGATGCTCGCAACATCGGCGGTCGCATTGGCGGTGACGCCGAGCACACTGCGGGCGCTGCCCTGCGCCAATGCGCTAAACGGCAGATCGCCCGTGGTGGCGTTGGCACTCGCAAGATCGAGCGCGCCCCACGCATATGTGGACGCTCCGGTAACGCGGAGCACTTGCCCGACAGTCGAGCTATTGGCAATGCCAGTGACAGCGCCGGTGCCGTTGCCTTGCATCAGCCCGGTAATGGTGCCGACGCCCAGGCCACCGCGCGCGACCGCCAGTGTGCCGGTCCACCCAAGCGTGAGAGACACGGCACTGTAGAGCGCAGCTGCGGGCGTGCCGCCCAATGTCAGCGTGACATTGGTGTCGTCGGCCTTGGTGAGATCGCCTGACCCGATGATCGTCTTGGCATTAGCGCCGGTCAGTTCCTCTGTGCTGCCAGCCCCGGCGGTGATGCGACCGAGAAATCTATTGGTGACCGATACGTTCTGTATCTTGCTGTAGGTGATGACCGCCGGACGAACGGTCCAGATCGTTCCTGACCCACTGACCGCAATATCAGTGTATGTGCCGTCAGGAGGAAGCGAGCCGCCGCCGCCACCCGTTGCCGTTGCCTTGACCTGACCGGGCGTCGTGAAATCCCAAATTACGGTCGCCGTGTTTGTAAGCACGCGCTCGTTAGTCAGGGTGCCATCGAGGGCGGCAACAACATACTCCGCACCTGTCGGCGCACCGCCACTGGCCGGCGTGGCCCACGTTCCGTCTGCGCGTAGAAAGTTTGCGGTGCCGCCGCCGGACGCGGGTGCAACACCTTGCAGCGCGCTCGTAAACGGATTGAGCAGAGTTGTTGCCTGCGTCCCCGTCAGTTCCTCGGGATCGCCAGCGCCTGCGGTGACGCGACCAATAAAGCGCGCGGTCGCACTGACGTTCTGCATCTTGGCGTAGGTGACAACGTCATTGTCGATTGTCCAAGTAGCACCACTACCAGTGACAGTGATGTCGCCCTTATCGCCGTCACTGACGCCGGTTGCCGTCGCCGACAGCGTGCCACCACTGAATGATAGTCCGGTGGAAACAACCACCGGCGACCATGTATTGGCCGCCGAGCGGTAATAGATCGTATTGGTGCCGGTCAGCGCCGCAAGCGCGGTCAGGTCGCCATCGAGCGGCTGCACTGCTGCCCAGGCCGCATTCAAGCGGCCGTAGGTGGTGCCGTCGCTCGGCGCGTCAGGAATGCCGCCGCTGCCGGCTTGCGCGTCTACATACTGCTTGGTCGCGGCGTGCAGCGGCGCTGTCGGATTGGCGTTGAGCGTGAGAAAGCCGGACATGACGTCGCCGGTGCGATCCACCTTGTTGGCGGTGGCGGCGACAGCTGTATCGGCGGCGGTTTGCGCTTGTTGCGCAGCGGCGAGGGCAACCGCCGCAGCCGCTGCGGCATTGCTTCCCGGAATGGCCGGCAAGAATTGTAGCTTGAGCGCCTGCGGCATCGTCAGCTTGAGCCGCAGGGTCGGATATGCGGTGAGGCTCATGCCGCAACCACTCCATCCACTACAGGCAGCTGGCCGGCAAACAACTGATAGGTCACGCCGTCCGCGAGCTTTACGGTGATACCGATATCGAGATCGCCGGGAGCGAAGCGCACCATTTCAGCGCGGTTGAACCGCACGTCGAACACGCCGAGACCAACGACGGTGACATGGCCGTCCAGATTGGTGCCGCTGATTGCGGGCAACGACTGCGACGACGGCCGCAGCGCGACCGTGATTGTGGACCCGGTGAGATTGACGTTGTCGTTGGTCACGGGGTCAATCAGGTTGACCTGGAACAACAGGTCCGCGCGATTGCTCGCCGCCGCGATGTGTCCGGTGTAGAACGGCATCAGGTTTTCCCAATAAAAAAGCCGCCCCGGAGGGCGGCTGTCAGGCGAGATGTCAGAATTTCTACAGTTTGATGTAGATCGTCATCACTAGCGCCGGGGCCATGGTGCGGTGTGCTGTGCCCGAGCCCTGTGATGAGGTCGTGAACGGGCTGCTTGCGAATGAGTGAGTGTGATTTGAGCTCATACCCCCGGTTGGCCCGGAGATCGTCACCTGATGGGTGTGGTCGTTGCTCTCGCCGCTGGTCGCATTAACGACGCCGGGAGCAATGACACCACCGCCGCCCGTCGCGGAGCCTTGTCCACTGCTTCCGTACAGATGGGTGTGGCTTGCGCTCACGCCGCCAGTCGTGAATGTTCCCTGCTGCGCGTGGGTGTGATCGGTCCCGGTCTGATCGGTCGTGCCTGACGCGGTGCCGGTGTGCGTGTGCGCTGGCATGTTTGCCAGGGAAAGAGTGGTGGCTTCGTTGCCGCCAACGTTGCCAAGCACAATGCCCGATGAGCCAAAGAACGCGGACGTCAGCCGGCTCGCGGCCGTAGCCCCCATGTCGTCCATACCGGCGATCACGCGACCGCGCAAATCAGGAAGGATCATCCGCTTTAGATCAATAAAATCCTGATGGGCATTTGCGCCCTTCGATGCACTCTGCAACGTGATGTTCGGAAATGCCCAGAGATATTCAAACAGCGCTTGCGCTAACGTCGTATCGGCCAACTCATTTGCGCCCGATCCCGTTGCGCCAATGGTGTTGCCGTTACAACGAACAAACCCAGTTCGCGTTTGGTTGTCATATCTGACTTTAATATCGCCGGTTTGCAGCACGGTCGTCGCATCAACGGCGCCGCCGCCACCACCACCACCACTCGCCGGGCCGATAATCAACAGCTGGTCAGCCGCGAGGATGGTAACGCCGGCCTTGTCAGTGAGCCTGATCTTGATCTGACCGCTGGCATTGCCCTCGGCTAATGTTGAGGCGAGATAGAACATCGGTATGCGCCCGCTGGCGTCGAGCACAACCGGGTTTGGCCACAGGATCGTGAGCCCGCTGTCCTGGAAGGCGTTCTGCGGCGTGGTAGAGCCGGCGGCGAAGAAATATAAAAAGCCGCCCGAAAGCGGCTCTCCATCCATATCGAATTGCTGACTGAGTGCGAGATTGATTGTGCCTGCCATCTACGGCCCCTGTTGCTCTCCCGCAATCGTGCCGCCGACACGACCGAGCGCGGCGGGACCAGGCGTGAGTGCGTCTGTTACTTCGTGGAGCATTCGCCGCCAGGCCGGCTTTGCAGTCATCATCTGCAATGCCTTGCTGTACTCAGCGGGATCGCTGGACATGAGCCGTTCGGCCACCTGGCGCATCACTTTGGCGTTGGATGCGTTCCACCGCTTGGTACCAGCGCCAGCGAGAAGACCTGCGACCGTTCCAACTCCTATGTTTTTCGGATCGTAGTCGCCAAAAAAAGCCCCGCTGGCGCTGCCCGCCGCAGTGCCAATTGGCGACGCATAGCGCAGCGCGTCCTGTAGCAAACGCGACGTCGGCGAGCCGCCCGACACCGCCGCGCGCGATTGCTCCATCAGCGTCTCGACGCGCAACCAGTCCTCGATTTGCGCGGCCTTCTGCGTACCGAGCATGGTCTGCATTTCGGTTTTGAAGTTCGGCGAGGTCTTGATTTTGTTAAGCAGGTTTTGCTTGTCGGCCGCCGATTGCACCTTGTCGATGAAGGCTGGAAGATAACCGTCTTGCGCAATCGCCTTCTGCTTGTCCGATAGCTTCTCAAACCCGGCGAGCCGTTCGCGAAAATCCTTCTTGGTGCTGGCGCCAAAGAAGTCGCGGCCAAAGTCGAGCGCGTTCTCGCTGCCGAAAAAGTCTTTCGCCGACGCTCGCGCTTTTGCGAACTCAGGAACCTCTTTGTCCAGCGCCGTTTTCAGGCGACCGGCGAAGCCGCCTATAAGTGACGCGGTATCGTTGTCACCAGCATCCCGCGCACGCGCGGCCCTAGCTTCAAGATTGCGTCCGGTATAGTCCCACAGCTGCAAATTTGGATAAGTCGGAAAGCCCCGGCTGTTGGTAAACACCATTTCGCCAGTGCGCGGATCAATGTCAATCGGTGCTTTCAGGTTGCCATAACCGGCCGCTACTTGGCGGTCTCGCCAGCGCGTAATGCTTTCTTTCATCGCATCCCTAACGGCAGGGGCCGATAATAAAGTATTCAATTCTGGATTTTCCAAGCCGATGGCACGGTCGCCAGCCTCGTAGGCGCGCTGGTAGAGCGGTCGATTTTCCAGGCCGCCAACCGAGCGGATAGCGCTCGCCAATTCGCCGTCGTCAACATGGTTGGACATGGTCTTGAGGAATTCGCCCATGCGCGGGGCTTGCCCCTCGAACCGCTCGCGCAGCTGCGGCTCCATAATGGCCCGCGCCTCCGGCGAGGCATCGGCAGCGGCCCGCGCGAGTGCGCGAGTGTTGGTGCCGAATTGATCGAGCGCCGTCACCGGCTGGCCGCGCGCTCGTGCGAGCTCGGCCTCGGCGCCGCTCAAGCCGACGTCGCCGGCCGCAACGTCGCGTCCAGTAACGTCCACAAAGCGACGCGCTTCCTCGGTGGCGGGCAGCCCACGCAGCCCGCGCGCGATGTTGAGCGTCGGGCCAAGTATCTTGCGCACTCCGGCACCGACCAGGCTGATGGCGGGCGACGCCACGAGCCCAGCGGCCAAGCCATAACCGGCGCCCTCGACCGCAGCCGGCACGCGCTCGCCGAGATCGCCCTCGGCTTCGCCCAGTCCAGTCAGGCCACCCTGCACCGCGCCGGTGCGCGCTGCTGCTATCGCGCGCGCTGGCCATGTCGCCGCTCTGGCTGCAAAGCCAATCGGCAGCGCGACGGCGCCCGTAATCTGGCCAGCGGTCGTTGCAACTGGCTGGTCTTCGGCCAGCTGCTTGCCTTGCTCGCGCTGGCGCTTAACCTCTTCGGCATAGAGCCGTTCGGCCTCGGGATCGCCGGTGAGCTTGCGATAGGCGCCCTTGCCAATCCCGTAGATCAGGCCAGGTAGGTCTGCGGGATTGGTGCTGTTCGGATCGGCGCCGCCGGCAGCACCCAGGCCGGCGAGCTCGTCGCGGAAGCCGAAGCTGGCGGCGCTGGTGAAGCCTCGCCCAAACGCATCGCTCGCCGTTGTCTCCGGCGGCGCCGCGCCGGGAGGGCGCACCGTAATGCGCGCGGGAGCGCCTTCGGTGGCCGACGTAACGTCGCCGCCCCTCGGGATCAGGGCGGCATAGGGGTCGTCGTCTTTGGGCTTTGCGGGAATGAGGGCGGCGTAGGGATCGTCTTCGGCTGCCATTTAGTTGCCCAGCACCCGCTCAGGGTTCGGGATGCCGTCCTTGCGCATCTGCTCCAGCACCGCCTCGCGTGGCGCCCCTAACCGATATGCCCTCCGCGCACGGCCGGTCGCATCATTGGCCTCTTCCTGATTTTGGACCTTCGTCGAAGCCGGCGCCGTTTGTCTCGCCGACGATGCCGGCGGAATGGCCTTGCCAAACTGCGACTGAAAGCCCGTGACCAAGTCTTTGCCGCCGCGCCCCCTGCCGACCTCGGTTCCAACATAGCGGAGAGCCTGCTCGAGCTCGTTGAGCTTGCGGACCTGGTCTTCCCTGGTGGGCGTCTTGATGTCGAAGGCGTAGCGCCGCTTGTAAGTCGCGGCTTCCGACGCGGGCATGCCGGCGCCGGTCAGCATGCGTTCCAAACTCTCGGCGCCGCCGTCGATCACGCGCGCGAGCTCGCCGGGGCCGCCCGTATTGATAAACGCTTGCGCGCGACCGCCGAGGCTTGCTGTCTCGCCAGCGATGATGCGCGACCTGATCCCAGGAACGACGTTTCCTTGTTCGTCCTTGGTGTCGTCCAGTTTGCTCAGGAAATCGTTGCCCAGGCCAACGCGGCCGGCGACCTCGCCACTTGGCGGCGTTCCCCGCTTCTGAAACTCTGACGCATTAAAGTCGGGGCGATATTGCTTCGCCGCTGCCAGGAGGGCGGGTCGGTCCTTGGCCTCAAATTCCTTTACGTCCACGTCGTAGTTCGCAATTTGCTTCACAATCGAGCGCAGCTGCGGCGTGCGTAAACTGTTGAGATAGTCCTCGTTGTAGACCGGCGCGGCCTTCGCGTCCGCAGGGGCGGGCGCCACTACTGGCGCGACCACAGGAGCAGCGGTCGCCGGCACGACGGCGGGTGGCGGTTGTGGCGCAACCGCCGGAGCCGCCGGTGTTGCACCAGGCACCGCTGGCGCGGGCGCCGGCACTGGACCTGGCGCAGCGGTCGCGCCGGGGAATGGATACATTGTCGGCGCCCCACCTTGGCGGGGAACCGAGTAGATGCCACCAGGATCGGTCAGCGAAGGCGGAACGGCATGAATTGTCGGCCGGTTGGCCTCCATTTCGGCAATCCGGCGCCGTTCGGCCAAATCCGCCTCAAGCGCCTTCTGGTGCGCCGACGTAATGTCCTGTCCGCGCTCGGTGAGCCGGCGCCCTTCCGCCCGGTCGGCTTCGGCCGATGTCAGAGCCTTCTGCCGCAACGCGCTATCGAGCAGGCGATTGGCCTGGCCGGCAAAGCCGGCGGCAGCCATGTCGCGCGCGGCCTTATCGAGATCGAGTTGACCATCCGGGCCGGTGGCGCCCGCGAGGATGCCGCCGATCTGCTGCTGCTGGCGATACTGCCCGATGCCCTCGCCAATGCTCTGCAACGGCGAGAAGTCGATGGGGACCGGCCGCAGTGGTTGGGGGAGTTGTAACTCCCCGACGCGGAAGGGATTGATGGCCATGATTTAGCTCACTTCGCTGCTGCCGGGCCTGCGTATGCTTTGGCCGCAGCGCCGCCCAGGTTGCCGAGCAGGTTCCAGAAGTTCGAGGCGTCCTGCATCCCGGCCTGCGCAACGGAGTTGTTGCCCGCCGCTGTGCCGGAGGTGACGTCGCGCAATGCACCGGCCTGGCCCTGCGCCACGTTGCCGTAGATATTGGACAGGTTCTGTCCCTGGTTGGTGTAGAGCCCGGCGAGTGCGCCGGAATTGGCGCCGTAGGCCGAGCCGATGCCGCCGTAGCCGCTGCTGTAGATATCGGCCAAAGTCTTGTTGGCGCCGGCAATGCCCGATGCCGCGCCCGCCGTCGCCTGTAGCTGCGGATTGACGAAGCTGCCGAGCCGGTCGAGATACTGATTGTAGTTCTGGTCGGCGAAGCCTTGCGCGCGGCTGCGGATCGCGTCGAGGGTATTACCAGAGCCGGCGATGCCGAGCGCTGACGCCGAGTTGGCCGCAGCCTTGGTGCCCTCATCGACCGCAAACTGATAGCCCGGCCCAGTCTGGAACTGGCTCTGTGCGCGCTGGACACCGCCCGGCCCGTTGAGCCCGAGCGCGTCGTAATAGCTGTCTACGGCCGTTCCGTAATACCCCCCGAGCGCACTCAGCGGATTGTAGGCGGCAACGCCAGCCTGGCCGGCGCCTGCCGCAAGATCGGTGCCGGTGCGCAGCGCGTCGATCTGGTTGGTCAGCCCGCTCCCGAGCGCACCCACACCTTGGTTGAGCGCGGTGTTGAGCGCGCCGGTCGATTGCGTGCCATAGGTGCCATAGATGTTGCCGGCTTGGGCACCGTACTGCTGGTAAAGCGCGGCGTTCTTGGCCGCAGCTTCCTCGGCGTCATCTTTGCCGGATAAAAAGTCAAACAGGCCCATCACGTCACCCTGATCTGCACGGCGCTACCATTGCGGTAGAACCCATTGAGGGGAACGCCGCCGGCTGCGGCCGCAGCATCGGTGGCGAAGTTCTTTAGCGGCGTGCCGCCCGCCAGACCGGCCAGAAAGTCGTACCAATATGGGTCGATCATGCCGGTCTTCGGATCGACCAGGCGCACGCCCGAAAGCGGAATACTGACAATGCCGACTGCCATTAGCCGATGTCCGATACTTTGGGGCTGATGTTCTGGTAGGCACCCATAAAGCCGACATGCACGGGATCGGCGATATCGAGGCGCCAGCGGCGCGCGTTCCACGAGCTCCGGCCAGTGCAAGCAATCAGCGACACCAGCTGCCGGGTCTGCGCCTGGCGCCCGAGCTTGCGCTGGATCGGCGCGTAGTAGGTTTGCCCGCCGTCGTCGCTCCAGGAGATTTCCACAATGGGATCGGTCTGGATCGGATCGGTGCCGACTGCCTCGCCGACGCCGGTAACGAACTCGGCATCGAAGCGGCCAACGCGCGCACCCACCGGGAAGTTCTCGACGGCGCCGCTTTCCAGGCGCCAGCGGAAAGGCTGGCCGATTTCGGTGTGCGTCTGGTTGGTGATTTCCTGCACGTTGCCGGTGAGCGTGTCGCCGCACAGCCATTTGCCGAAGGCAAATACGCCGCCAGTGATGCGCGAGCGCGACTGCAAGTAGCTGTTACGTTCGGCCCATTTGTTGTTGTTGAGATCAAACACCCAGGACCAGGTGAGCGATGACAGCAAAATGAAAGCGTGGCCCCGGCTGATGTAGCAGGACATTTCCAACTGTCTTTTATCGGTCACGCGCTCGATCAAGCCGTCGAGGTCGGGCGGGCTGATCTTCTCCGGGGTGTAGCCGTTGAGCCGAACCACGGTGTTGTCGTCAGCCACCCACACCAGCGCACGGCTGAAATTGTCCTCAAAGCCAGAAACGCAATATGGACCGGCGATGCCGCGCGGGATGACCACCGAGCGCTTGAGCGGGAACGGCGTGGTGCCGGCGTTGGCCCACACCTCGGTTGTGGACGGCCCCATCAGAAACACCTGGCCGGACCAAGCCACGCCCCTGGTCAGGCCATCCGCCTTGGCCTCGGCGGTGGCGAACGATAGGGGGGTCACATCGGTCGAGTTGAGGTCGCTGGCAAACGCGCGGCCATCGCCGATGGTGTAGATGAAAAAGTTGTCCAGAACGCACACCGAGTTCGGCGCCGGCAGATCGGTGTCGTAGTTCATCGTGATCGCGTTGGTGGAGAGGTCGATCTTGGCGTAGTTGCCATCGGGATCGCAGAACACCAGCTGCGGTGTTGGCCGCAGCATGTTGCGGGCGAAGAACCCTTTCGACGTTCCAGTGAGATTGCCGATGTCGGTGGCAGCCCCACCACCTGAGTTAAACGACACCAGGCGATTGCCAAAGGCACAATAAAAGATGCTGTTGATTTCGATGCCGCCGCGAAAACCGGTGCGAACCGTGGTGCCGAAATTGCGCAGGCCCGGTGCGCGGCGGAAGATTATTCCGGCCGGCGCGGTCGGCGCGAGCGGCTCGACATAGCTGTTGATGATGCGCCCGCCACTTTCCTGAAAGTGGCCCGGCGTCCCCGGCATGGTGCTGTCGGGGAATGGAATGGGGAGTGTACCGACCGGCATCAGGTGCCCCGACTAAAGCTGCCGAACGGTGTTGAACGCAAGCCGCGCAGCTGGATATCGGTGCCGAGTGTGCGCCGCGTCGAAGCCGGACGGCCGATGATGCGAAGCACGCTGATAGCCTCGATCTGCAACGCCTTGAGCGACGGGCTGTCGGCCAGATTGAAGCCGCCGGCCACCGACCAGGCGATGCAGCTGGCGAGCGGCATGAACAAGGCGTCGTCTATTTCGCCACCGGCTGGCGGGTTGGGCGTGCCGGCGTCAGCGACATAGACGATGGCCTGTGCCGCCAGGGTCGCGAGAGTAGGGTCGATGACGCCATCGACCCTGCTCACCGCTTCATCGCCGGGCGCCTGCCCAGGCACCAGGACGCCTAGATTGTCCAGAACCTGGTCGATCAATTCCCGGCGCGTTCGTGCCATGACGATTACTCTGCCGGGACCGCTTGCTTTTCGCCTTCGCGTTGCTCGGGCGTCATGTCATCGTCAGGCTCTTCGATCTTGCGCGGATTGCTCCGCACCTCGACGGCCTCGTTGTAGGTGCAGAGCAAGCGGAAGCCGTAGACACCGGCGCCTTGCAGCGGCGGATCGAAATAGAGGTGCAAGCCCTCTTCGCTGGTGGTGATCGGCCGTTTGTCGTCAACCAGACGATTGTTCGCCGAGATTTCCTGGATGCTGTCGGGTTCCTCGGACAGACCGAGACAGCCCCACTCGATGACGATCTCGTTGAACACGCCGGGATTGGCGAGCGTGACTTGCACTTGTACGGGGATGCCGACCGTCCCGAGCAGCGTTCCCGGCACATCTTCGGCGCGTGGCGTAACGCTCTGCGCTTTGCGCTTTTTCTTCTTGGCTGTCGTGGACTTCTTGGCGGATGCCATCATTGCCGTTGCTCCTTTTGCAATAGGACGAACGAGCGCCCGCGAAGGCGCTCGCCGTTGCTCTTGCGGTTACTGGGCTGGATTGCCGAGCGTGGAGGCGCCGCCGGTCATGCGGACAGCCATGCGGTTGTCTATCGTCTTGACGCCATAGAGGACGTCGAAACGATAGTTCGAGACGTCGTTGGTGCCGTCGTAGTACGGGATCAGACGAGCGCTGATGCCCTTGTAGGTTTCGCGCGCAACATCAACGGCGCCAGGCGGCTTCACCATCGGAACCACAACCAACGCGAATGCGTTTTTGTGGAACATCAGGTTCTGCCGGTAGTTCTGGCTGTCGCCGCCGACCACCTGAATGGTGGCGCCGGCACCGGCCGCGATGTTGGTGGTGCCGAACGCCGCGTCCGCCGTGATCGGGATAATGGGCGGCGTGATCGACAAGGTGGCTGCACCACCTACGGCGGTCACGTCGGCCAACACCGTGAACATCTGTTGGAACGGCAGGATGGCCTTGGTCACTGGATTGACCGCGAGCACAGCGGTCGCGCCGGTGCCGATGGTGAACACCGTACCGGCCCGGATCAGGTCGGTGGTGCCCCACGCGCCCGTCACCAGGTTCATGGTGCCAGGCACTGCTTCGGTGTCTCTCACCGCCGCGTAGGTCGTGGATTGTGCGCCGGTGACGGTGGCCGCGTCGTCGTTGGCCGCAGTGCCGAGATAGGTCGGCACGTTCTGCGACATGTAGGTGGCGACGCCGCCGATCTCGCCGATCTCACCCCGGCGATAGGCTGCCTGACCGATCTGCGGGAGGAACAGGCCGGTCTGCGAGGTGGCCATCGCCCAATAGCTTTCGGGCGCGAGCACGGCCGAGCGCATGTCTTGCGGCACGGCCATCTGGTCGAGCCGCTCGGCACCACGCGCGAACATGGCAAACGACGAGATCGGCGCGTCGGCGCCGGTCGCGGGTTGGCCCACCCAGTTCGGGATGCGGTAGAATTCCGCCATCACATCAACGTCGATCTGATTGGCGAGGCGCACCATGGCCGGGCGAATGACGCGCTCGGACAGGTCTTCGATCTTGAGCGTCAGGTCGCGGCTGGAGAACGAAAAATCGACGCCCTTTTGCTGGTTGACCACCAGGGAGAGCTTGCCTTCCTGGACGTCTTGCAGCACCGCCACTGCCGTTTGCCGCACCGAGAATTGCTGCGGCTTGCGGATGGAGATGGTGTCGCCGATTTCGTAGCCATTGACCTTCTTGTCGAACTCTTCCTCGTAGCCGCGATAGACGCGGCTCGCCATGACGAGCTCGTTTTC
>Ga0070673_100000150_pt1 | contig 33331 bp, 22 predicted proteins | sample KBSM23metaG_FD_65342 | JGI IMG/M metagenome (GOLD analysis project Ga0070673, IMG submission 65342) | Miscanthus rhizosphere microbial communities from Kellogg Biological Station, Michigan, USA - KBS M2-3 metaG | ecosystem: Host-associated > Plants > Roots > Rhizosphere > Soil ... | reverse complement strand
CCCCGGCGTGGTCGCATCGGCAGGGCCTCAAGGACAACTGGCAGACCAGTCCGAAAGGCGCTGCCGAGGCGCATTTATAGGTGCGCACGCGAAGCCGATGGACGCTGGTGGCCACCATCCTCGCGTCGAGCATGACGTTCATCGATGCCACCGTCGTCAACGTCGCGCTGCCCGCCCTCCAGGCGGACCTTCATGCCACGATCACCGACGTCCAATGGGTGATCGAGGCCTACGCGCTGTTCCTGGGCGCGCTGATTCTGGTCGGCGGGTCGATGGGCGATCAGTTCGGCCGCAAGCGGGTGTTCCTGTTCGGCGTCGTCTTCTTCACGGCCGCGTCGATCCTCTGCGGCGTGGCCGCCTCGTCACGCGTCCTGATCGCCGGCCGCGCGCTGCAGGGCGTGGGGGCGGCGTTCCTGGTCCCCGGCAGCCTCGCGATCATCAGCGCCACGTTCGACGAGGCCGCCCGCGGCCGCGCGATCGGAACGTGGTCGGGATTCAGCGCGATCACCACGGCGATCGGCCCGGTGAGCGGCGGCTGGCTGGTCGAGCACGCCAGCTGGCGCGCGGTGTTCTTTCTGAACGTGCCGCTCGCGCTCGTCGTGCTGGCGCTGTCCTTCCGGTTCGTGCAGGAGAGCCGCGACCCATCGCGCACGGGGCGGATTGACTGGCGCGGTGCGGCTCTCGCCGTCCTCGGCCTGGGCGGCCTCGTCTTCGGATTGCTCGAGTGGCCGCCGCTCGGCGCGCGCCATCCCGTCGTGCTGGCGGCGCTGGCCATCGGGACCGTCGCGCTCGTGTGGCTCGTGCGCGTGGAACGCCGCGTTCCGAACCCGATGCTGCCGCTCACGCTCTTTCGATCGCGAACCTTCACCCTCGCCAACGCGCTGACGCTGCTGCTCTACGCCGCCCTGGGCGTGATCATGTTCCTGATGCCAATGAACCTGATCCAGGTCCAGCGCTACACGCCGACCGCGGCCGGCGCGGCGCTTCTGCCCGTGCCGCTGATCATGTTCGCGCTGTCGCGGTGGTCGGGCGGCCTGGTCGCGCGGATCGGCAGTCGGCTTCCCTTGACGATCGGCCCGGTCATCGCAGCCTGCGGCCTTGCGCTCTACGCGCGGCCCGGCATCGGCGGGTCATACTGGACGACCTTCTTTCCGGCGGTCGTCGTGCTCGGCTCTGGCATGGCGATCACGGTCGCGCCGCTCACCGCGACGGTGATGGGCGCGGTCGATGCGCGCCACGCGGGGTCCGCATCGGGCGTCAACAACGCGGTCGCCCGCGTGGCCGGCCTGCTCGCGATTGCCGTGTTCGGCGTCGCGCTGGCGCGAACCTTCGACGCCAGGGTCGCGCCTCGGCTCGACGGGATTGGCCTGTCTCAGACCGATAGGCGCGATCTGGATCGCGAGCTGTCGCGGATGGCGGGTGCCGATATCACGCACCTCTCGATCCCGCCGCCGCAACAGCGCGCGATCCGCGCGGCCGTCGACGAGGGTTTCGTGTCGGCCTTCCGTGTCGTGATGCTGTGGACGGCGGCGCTGGCGCTGGCCGCCGCCGGCTGCGGCTACGCCATTCGGCAGCCCGAGCGATAAGGGCGTAAACGAGAGTTACGCGCTGGCCGACGACGCCGACGCGAAAGGGATCTCCACCCGCCAAATACCAATCAGCGGCGTCGTCCCGGCTTTTTTGCTCGCGCCGGGGGTTTTCGCAGGTCACTCCAGAGGGTTCGGATCGTGTCGCCGCGCCGGCCGAGCGATGTGGCATAGCGCGCGAGCCTCTCGACGTCCTGCCTGGTGAGATCGGTGAACCGCGTTCCGGAGGGGAAATCGAGATTGAATTCGGGCACGACGACAGACGGGGCCGTTCCCGCCTGGCCGCATCGGTCGAGCTCGTCGATGAACCGATCCCATGCCTCGCCTCGGCTGAACAGTGGCGACGGTTCGTTCTTTGAGTCTTCGGTCACGATCCCTCTTTTGAACGCCCTGGCCGTGTGTCCCGGATCGCGGCGCGATCCGCTCGCACGTAATCATAGGCGAGGTCGCCCCTCTGCGGCGCTCAACCTATCTCGCCGAAGGTGTCTGGCCCGACGTTGAAGGCGCGGGCAAAGCCCTCGACATACCGGCCGCGGCCGAATCTGAGCTCGTAGAGGTTGAAGTCCCCCAGCTGCAGCGTCACGGCGGCGGCCGGGAACCGTACGACGAAGCGATCGGCGGCGGCCGCGTACGCCGGGCTGTCCCTGTCGAGCACAGCCACCGTCGCCTGGACCGACAGCCGCGGCAGCTGCATCGGGTCCGCGTCGGGCGTATCGCTGGCGTGCACGAGGACGCCGACGCGCGCGCCGGCCTGCAGCCCGCGCGTGTGCCGCGCCAGGCCCGAGGCCTGCACGAACACCGCGCCGTAATCGTCGCGGTGCGCGAACGGCAGCAGGGCCGCCTCGGGATCGCCGTCGACGAGCACCGCCAGGCTCAGCACGCGCGCCCCATGCAACAGATCCCGAATCGCATCCAACACGGCGCGGTCCATCACGTCGGCTCCTCTCAGTGACGTCGTACCGTCGACGCACCAAACAGGTCACTTCGATCGACCGGAAGCTGGTCGACTCGAAGCGGCGCTGCAGCTCCTTCGGGCGCAACCTGCTCCAGAGTCTGAATCTGACGACATCAGTGACTAATCTGAATTCTCCGGCTACTAACAGACTCTCTCAACTCGTCGAGCATCGGTTTCGGGAGCGCCAGCAATTGTTCACTGCCAGGGCCCCGAACGGAAGGCGATTTCAACGTCGTGACAACGACAATCTCCGCACCCATCTCCAGCAACTGGATGTTGCGTTCAAGTGCGTCGATTCCAGCAACGGCGTTTGGATTCTTGAAGATGTCATAGGCGGTCTTCTCGCGCGGCACCCTCGGCAACAGCAGAAACTCCCATGCGCCGTGAGCTAAGCGCCAGCAATACAGTTCGTAGACCGTGCGGGTCGGCTGGCCGGCGTCGATTGTGATTCTCCGTCTCCTGGCTGTCTTTCTCAGGTCGTCAAGCATCCGCTCTGGAGGAATGCGCAATCGCTCGCTGCCAGATGCCGGGCCCAGGCGGCCAGGCGCTGGCAACTCTGCGAGGATCAGAACCCTGGCACCGGCCTCAAGGGTTTCGAGACGATGTCGAAATGCATCGACGCCAGTCATGACATTTGGATTGTTGAAGACCTCGTCGGCGGTCTTATTCCGGCTCGTATTCGGCAACAGCACGAATTGCCAGACAGCTTGAGATGTCTGCCAACAGTAGAGTTCATAAATCCCGGCGATTGGCGATTGCGTACTCTGTCTGAAGTCAACCGGGGCGACGCACAGATTACTGACGATCAGCAGAGACAGACATGACGGCACAATCCTCATTCGCTAGTCCTCCTGCCTGCGAGCGCACAACCGGTTCGGCGGCGAGGTCTCTAGTGCAGGTCGATGACAACCGTCGTGGCAATGCAAAGCCTCCTCGAGCGGCATCCGCGTATCATCCGTCCGGTGCGGGTACGCGATTGAGATTTCCAGACCCGGAGCGTTTCGCGATCGGCGCGAACCTGCCGTGGATCGGCTACGGGACCGACGTCGGCGCCAGCGCGTGGTTTCCCGCCGGCGGCGTGAGCACCCGCCCGGACGCGCTCGACCTGCTCGACCGGACGCTGGCCGCGCTCGCCGCCGACGGGCTCTCGATCGTGCGCACGTTCCTGTTGTGCGATGCGCGATCCGGCGTGCGCTTCGATCGCGACGGCATCCCCGTCGGCCTTGATGACGCCGTCTTCCCGGACATCGACGCGCTGCTCGCCGCCGCCCGCCGGCACCAGATCCGGCTCATGCCGGTGCTCCTCGACTTCCATCTCTGCGGACGTCCACGGATCGCGGACGGCGTGCAGCTTGGCGGACGCACGAACCTGATCGTGCAGCCCGATGCGCGGCAGGCATTCGTCGACCTGGTGCTGCGCCCCATCGTCGAACGGTACGGCGATGACGAGGCCATCGCCGCCTGGGACGTGATGAACGAACCGGAGTGGTGTCTTGCGGGGGGACCGCTGGGCCGCCGACGGCGAGTCGGCTTCGACATGCTCCAGGGTTTTCTCGGCGAGGTCGTCGCCTGCGTGCGCGCCTCGGCGCGGCAGCCGGTGACGATCGGCTGCGCCACCACGGCGCGCCTCGACCTGGTGCGTCCGCTCGGCCTGGATTTCCACCAGGTCCACTGGTACGAGAACTTCGGATGGCCGGCGCTCGAGCAGCCGGTGAGCGAGCTGGGCCTCGGCGGCGCTCCCATCATCCTCGGCGAATTCCCCGGCCGCACGAGCGCGGTGACGCGCGTGCTCGACACCGCCAGACGCGCCGGCTATGCCGCAGCCCTGGTGTGGTCGGTTCTCAGTGAAGACGACCAGTCCGCATATCCGCCCGATCTGGCGGAGTGGGCCAGAGCCAACGCGGACTGACAAGACACGGGGAATTGTCGAGTCGGCGCGGTGAAGTTCCAACCGAACGCTGGCGCGGACGTCTAATTCCCTACAATGACTCGCCGGAGAACGTCATGACCAGCTCACGGTTCCTCGTAATCGCGACCGTCGCCGCGGCCATGGTCACCGGGCGCGCCACGCTGGCACAGCAACCCGCCGCCGACCCGGCGGTGCAGGAGGTCCGCCAGGCGATCGACGCCGCGCGCAAGGAAGTCGACGCCTACAAGAAGGCGGGCGGAGCGACGGACGCCGCGGACCAGCCCGCGATCAAGTGGGACGCGGCCTTCTGGGGCTACCGCGAGCGGTATCCGCGCAGCGACGCGGCGGCGCTCGCGTCCGCCGAGGCCGTTCGCCTGCTGGGGCGCGCCGGGTTGTGGGAGCGCGCGCACGCGCGAGTCGCCTCGCTCGAAGCCGACGATCCGGCCTGGCTGCGGGTGGCGTCGCCGGTCTACGACGATGGCATCGCGCGCAAGGATCTGCCTTACACCATCGACACGCTGTCGCGCGTCGTCGGGGCCACGACCAACCCGGCGATCAAGTCGTCAGTGGGGCTGATCGTCGGCCGCGCCTACCGCCGCCAGGGAGACCTCGCTGCCGCGACGCGCGCGTTGGAAGCGGCCAAGGGCGCCTCACCCGGCACGCCGTACGCCGAAGAAGCGGACGGGCTGATCTACGAGATCAAGTTCCTGAGCGTCGGACTGCCGGCCCCCGCCGTCGAGGGACAGACGCGAAGCGGCCCCACCATCAGCCTGGCGTCGCTGCGCGGCAAGGCGGTGGTGCTGGTCTTCTGGGGCACGACTTGAGCGATGTGCATGGAGGAGGTTCCTCTACTCAAGGACTTGCACACTCGCTACGCGCAGCAGGCGGAGATCATCGGCATCAGCATCGACGTCAGCGTCCCCCGCGTCGATCGCACCATCAAGGAAAAGGGGATGACGTGGCCGATCCTCGCCGACGGCAACGGGTTCGACGGCCCGGTTCCCAGGGCGTACCACATCCAGGGCACGCCGGATCTGTTCATCGTCGATCGCGACGGGAAGATCTTCGCGCGGCTGGGCTCGGCGACCCAGCTCGAAGACCGGCTGAAGGACGCGCTCCGCTAGGGCTTCGCGCCGAGCACGTCCACCCGTTCGATGACCGGAGGACTTGCCAGCAGCTCTGATGCTCGCTGCCCGAGCGCGGCGGCAATCTGCCCTGAGAGATGAGCGGCACGCCCGGCCTCGTCGGCAAAGGCGTCGAAGATGCCGAACGTCGACGGCCCGATCTGGAATCCGTACCAGACGACTGTCGCGGGCTCCGCCTGCGCGAGCGGCAGCCCGGAGCGCAGGAACGCCGCCAGATCGCGTTCCTTGCCCGGCTTGGCGTCGAGACGAACCAGCAATCCCACCTTGACCATCAATCGCTCCTCTGCATGCGGCCGATCGCCGCGGCTAGACCAGGAAGCGGTCGAAGATGTCGATCAGTTCGAGCATCTGCGAGATTTCGGCGTGCGGTTCGGCCGACTGCACACAGCTCGAGACATGGAACCGGCCGACGCCGTGCGCCACCTGCGACAACGCTTCCTGGGCCGCGGCCAGCTCGTTGAGCAGGCGGGGGCACGCGACGCCGCCGGCCGTCAGCGCAGCGATACTCCGTACCCGCACCTCGATGCGAGCCAGCCGGCGGTCGACCGTCGATTGCATGTCGGCGTCGAGCATGACAACTCCATGCATACCTTACCCGGGCTCCGCGTGCCGCGGCGGTTAAATCTCTGTGACATTGAGGGGGCACGTTCGAGCCCCGGCAATACGTATTGCTTATTCAGGATCCCCCCGGTACACTCCTTGCCATCCCGCTGATCGAGCAATCCTGAGCGCGGCTCGCCCACCCCGCGAAATGGCGTCATTCGCCACTTTCGCACCGGAGGCGTGCGTGAGCAGGGGTTACATATCTGCATTTGGACGGACCAACATGAAACCTCTCACCGGTATCGCCGTTCTTCCGTGTCTCGCCGCGGGCCTCGTGTGCGCGGCGGGCTGGCCGACCGCCATTCAGGCGCAGGACGTCAAGCCGACGTTCCGCGCCTCGGTGGCGCTCGTGCCGATCACCGCGGCGGTCCGCGACTCGCACAACCGCATCGTCCGCGGCCTGAGGAAGACCGACTTCGACGTGCTGGAGAACAGCCAGCGGCGGGAGATCGTCGACTTCGTGGCGTCCGACGACGCCGCCGTCAGCCTGGCGATCGTGGCCGACACCAGCGGCAGCATGCGCGGACGGAACTGGGAACGGGCCAACGACTTCGTCGATCAGCTCGTCGGCCGGATGACCCGGCCGGACGACGAGATGGCGCTCTTCACCTTCGACAAGAGGCTCGACCAGCACACGCCCTTCACGACCGACCGCGACAGCGTGCTGGACGCGATGCGCAGCGTTGAAGCCTGGGGGCAGACGGCGCTGTATGACGCGGTGGCGGAAGCGGCCCGGCGCGTGGCGGATCGGCGCGGACGGCGCGCGGTGATCGTGATTACCGACGGCCTCGACACCATCAGCAAGATGACCGCGTCGGAGGTCTCGGGCCTCGCCGGCGCCATCGACGTGCCGGTCTACGCGGTGTCGGTCACGCCTCTCTCGACGCCCGCGGCTGCGGCGAACGACAGCGAGGCGGGGCTCGCGCAGCTCGCCTACTGGACGGGGGGCGACGTCAGCCACCTGGCCGAGGCCCCGGGCCTCGATCGCGCCATCAATGCGCTGGTGACGGAGCTGCGACAGCAGTACTTCCTCGCGATCCAGTCGGATTCGACGACGTCCGGCTGGCACCGCATCGACGTGAAGACCCGGCGGCGCGATCTCACCGTCCGCGCCCGCATGGGCTACTTCGCGGCAGCACCGGCGCCGGGCGTGATCCACTAGCCGACGGACGCGGTCAGCCAGGCCGCTCCACTCGCGGAGGGAGCAGCCTGGCCGGCCTTTCTTCAGCCCTTGCCGCCTTTCCGCGGCGGCGCGGGCTTGACGGTCCACGCGATGTGCTGCGTCGCGGTGACGCCGTCCTGCGAGTAGGTCACGATCACGTCGAACGTCGTGACCTGCGTCACGCCCGCCCGGATGTGACCGCTGATCTCCCCGTCCTTCTCGATCTTCAAGCCGTTCAGTCCGGCGATCGTGAACACGCCGCGAAGCTCCGGCTCCGCGCGGTCGTCCTCTGCCCTCCCTCGCAGCTTGTGCGTCGCTGTCGCGGGCGCCACGACGACGACCTGCAGATCGACCTCGTCGCCGTCGGTGTTCGTCTGCGGCGGAATCGGCGCGATCGTGATGCCGGCCGGCGGCGGGGGCGGAGGTGGCGGCGCCGTGATGGTCAGCGTGCTGCCGGTGAACGCGATCGAGTAATTCCCGCCCGCGGCCAACGTGCCTTGCGTGATCGCGTAGGTACCAGGAGCCTCGCCGGCGGCGCGCGCGAGCGATCCGGTGAGCACCGCCGCGGTGTCGCCGGCCTGGAAGCCGCTCGCCGTGAACGTCAGCGGCGGATCGATCGAGCCCGCGACCTTCGTCTGCGGATCGGCGATCACTGACAGCGACGCCGGCGTCACCATCAGCGCGCCGTTCGCGTACGTGATGGCGTAGTTGCCGAGGCCGCTGCCCAGCGCAGCGCTCGGGACGATGTCGTACGACCCGGCCGCCGCACCGGCCGCTTCACCTGCGCTCGTGAGCGTGACGCTGTCGACCGTATCGACGTTCAGCAGCCCGGCGGCCGTGAAGCTCGACGCGGTGAAAGGCGTCCCGTACACCTTCGTGTCGCTGCCGGCGGTGATGGTCAGGCTTGCCGGCGTGATGTCGAGCGCGCTGCCGGTGAAAGCCAGCGAGTAGTTGTCGGTCGCCGCGAGCGTCCCGATGCCGATCGCGTACGAGCCCACGTTCGATCCCGCGTCGCGCGACAGCCCGCCGGAGAGCGCGGTCGCTTCCGTGTCGCCGTTCTGGAATCCGGTCGCCACGAAGGACAGCCCGGGCTCCGGGGATCCGTAGATCGCCGTCTGATGATTCGCGACGACCGACAGCGGCGCCCTGTCGACCGTGATCGACATCGTCATCGTCTGCGTGCTGTAGGTCGCCGCGTCGAAGGGCGTGAAAGCCACCTGCAGGGTGCGCGTGCCGGCCGGCAGGATGGCGCCGAGGGGCGGCGTGTAGGACAGGGTCCCTGGAACGGACGCCCCGTTGGCGCTGACCGAGGCGTTCAGCTGCAGATCGCTCAGCGGCGTGCCGTAGGTGATCGCCGCGGGGAGCGGCCACGCGATCAGCGGCGTGACGCGGTCGCCCAGGTTCTCGGCCGCCATCTGCGCGCCGATGAAATCGCCGACTTCTCCGGGACCCGGCGCGACGCACTCGGTCGTGAGATCGCCGGGAACGGCACGGATGCAAAGCAGGCTGGCTTCCTGGTCGTCGGTGCTCAGGACCTGGCCGCCTCCCTTGCCGCCGCCGGAGGTGCCGCCGGGCGGCACCACGGCGCCGGTGTACTTGTAGAACTCGTAGCGGCGCAGGATGGCGTGCTTGCCGCCTCCCGGCGAACCGTGCCCGACCAGCCGGCTTCCGCCCTTGTCGGGATTCTTGACGTCCAGCTGCAGCAGCTTCCACTCGGTCTCCGTCTCGCCGCGCTGATTCTCGCCGTTGGGCACGACGTCGTTCGGATGTCCGCCGACCAGCTCGTCGAGGTCCGCGTCACGCGGCAGCTCGGTCTTGTAGACCTTCACCCACTCCGCCTTGCCGTAACGGTGCAACGGCTGCACCGGCGGCGCCGCGGGCGCGACCACCTGCACGTCGGGGACGCCGCCGACGATGGCGCCCTGCACCACCGGGTGCGCGATTGGCACCGGCGGGACCACGAGCGGATCGGCGGCGATCAGGTGGCCCGACGCATTCGGATCCGCGACGAGCCAGCGATACGTGACCGTCTTCACCGCATTGGGAAAGCGGCCGGGGCCCGTGCTGACGCCGAAGTGCTCGCACCCGCTCTGGTCGTACGCCGCTCCGGCGCCCAGGCTCCAGCACGCTTCACCGGTGACCGGCATCGGATTGGGATTGCCGACGCGGCTGGGCGTGCCGTGGCCGCCGCCGGGCGCGTTGGGCGGCGTCACGAACGTCGCGCTGAACGCGTCGTAGTTCGCCGTCCAGCGGACGAACACGCCGAAGGGGGCGATCCCCGGCGTGCCGTACGGGGTAATCGTGCCGATGCAGTAGCGGATGTAGCAGGTCGCGCCCGACTGGCCGAACACCCGCGTGATGTCCTGCGGCTCGAGTCCTTCGAGCTGGATCTCGAAGCCTTCCTTCTCGCCTTCGGTGTCGTTGACGGCGTCGAAGTTGGCGAGCGAGCCGACGATGGTGGGAGCGGTCTGCGCGCGCGCGCGCATCGGCGCGCCGAGCAGGCCCGCGACGGCGAGGCCGGCCACGAGGGCGAGGCGGCATGCCCGGGAACGCATACTGGGACGATGAAGTGCCATGGTCGTAGTCCTTCTTCGAGAATGAATGCCGGGCTCCGCCCCCGGCGCGGGCGAGTGGGCGTATCAGTACGTGAGCGTCGGAAGCTCTGAAGCGATGCGGCCGCAGTCCGACATCCGTGACCCGAAGAACGGGTTGCGAACGGTGTCTCCTTCCTGCAGCCAGTACTGTCGGGTCATCGGGCAGTAGGCGACCTTCACGCCGGCGCCGAGGCTCGCGCGCCCGGCCCTGGCGTACCGCAGGATCGCGTCGCCGAGACGGCCGAACGACGCGCGCGCACCCTCGAGGTCGCCGGCCTGCTGCACGGCGGCGGCGGCGGTGCCGATCGATGCGCCCTCGGCGCCCAGCTTCGCGGCCTCGAGGGCGACCGTCCTGGCTTTGTCCCGCACTCCGGCCACCAGATCGGCGCTGAGCGCCCGCTGGATCCCGAGGTACGGCGCCACGATCGTGGTGAGGCTGGCGTCGTGATGCGACGCCACCTCCGTCACGGGGGCATCGGCGGCGGCGCTCTGCTTCTTCAGGTAGTCGATCAGGACCTCGGCGTCGGCGCTGCCGAGGCCGAGGTTGGGCATCTGCACCTGCTTGTATTTCGCGGCCAGCGCCCGCGCCGTCGGGTCGCCCGACGCGAGGACCTGGTCGGGGACAGTGATGAAGCGCGAGAGCCACTGGCTGTCGCGCTTCGCGGTGACGCCGCGGAGATCGGGGCCGACGAGATCGCCGCGGCCGATCGTGTGGCACGCGGCGCAGTGGTTCCTGAAGGTGTATTCGCCGGGGTCCAGCGTCATCGCCGGCACCGTGGCGTAGGACGGCGCGGACTTCTTCGCCGTCTGGAAGCTGTTCAGCCAGTCGCCGATGGTCCGCGCCAGGAACTTCGCGTTGTCGGTCGCGGAGTTGCGCATCCATTGCCCGGTGGCCTCGTTGCCGACCAGCAGCATCGGCGTATGGCCGTCGGGATTGCGCGGGTTCGGCTCGGAGTAGAGGCCGAGCTTCTTGCTGATCAGCTCGATGTCCGCAGGCTTGCCGGTGAGGAACGTCCATCCAGGGCCGGCGTGGAACTTCTCCGCGTACTCCTTGAGCACCTGCGGCGTGTCGTGCTCCGGGTCGATGGTGATCGAGTAGAAGAAGACGTCGCGTCCCATGCGATCGCCGAGCAGCTTCGCCACCTGGGCGAGGCGCGCGGTCTCCAGCGGGCAGGCGTACTTGCAGGTCGTGTAGATCAGACTGATCGCCACGATCTTGCCCTTCACGAGATCGTCGTAGAAGCGCACCGGCACGCCGTCCTGCGTCGTCAGGACGACGTTGGGGAAATAACCGGCGCCCCAGCGCGAGTTGTCGGCGGCGGTGCGGACTGGGCGGAACACGCCCAGTCCGATGATCGCCAGCCAGACGACGACGCCGAGAAAGATGCCCGCGGAGATCGCGCGTCGCATGGTCCGAGGCTCCTTCCGTGGTTACGTCGGGTCTTCCCAGGTCACGCCCTGCGGCGTCGGGCACGGCGTCGGCAGCGGCGCCAGGAACGGCTCGCCGCCGCCGTTGATCTCCCAGCGCAGCAGCATCGCGTTGTCCTCGTGCACCGTGTTGTGGCAGTGCTCCATGAACATGCCGCCCCAGTCGCGGAACTGCATGGTGATGGTGATGGAGCCGCCGGGATGCAGGCGGTAGACGTCCTTGCGCCCGCGCTCCCACGCCGGGACGTTGGCGAAGCTGCCGTCGCGCGCCAGCACCTGCCCTTCTTCGAAGTGAATGTGAATCGGGTGATCCCAGCCGCCGCCGTCGTTGACGAGATGCCAGACCTCGCGCGTGCCGAAGCGCGGCGCCGCGGAGATGCGGCCGTAGTCGGCGTCGAGCTTCTTGCCGCCGTCGACGCCGATCGCCCACGGACCGACGAACGCGGTGTTGAGGCTCGTGCTCGGCTGGCTGCCGCCCTCGCCGAAGACGAAGGTGCGCTCGCGCACGACGGGGATGCCCGAGAGATCCGGATTCGGGATCATGACGTCGGGGATGCGGCTGTTGTCCGGCCTCGCCGGGTCACGCACCACGCGGAACTCGAGGAACCGCCCCACGCACGGATCCTGCGAGGTGCCCGACAGCGCCGCCGCCATCGACAGGTCCTTCGCCGGCTTCTTGCCGTCCTGGTGCTCGCAGAGGTTGACCAGGTGCATCTTGTCGCCCAGCGAGCAGTTCGAGAAGTCGATGATGATGTCGTAGCGTTCGGCGATGCCCTGTTGGTCGAGCGCGAGCAGCGTGACCGGCGCGGGGAACAGGTTGCCGTCGTTGGCAATCTGTACGATCGGCTGCGACGCGCCCGAGGCGTTGGCCAGCGCCACCTTGAAGAAGCGCGACACGCTGGCGTTCAGAATGCGGAAGCGGTACTTCCGCCGTTCGACTTCGAAGTACGGCCGGTAGGCGAGGTTGACGGTCATGACGTCGCCGAGGAAGCCGTCGAAGTTGAAGATGTCGAAATAGAGCTGGCCGTCGCGATCGAAGGCCTTGTCGGCGAGCATCAGGTTGACGTCGTAGTCGAGGTTGCCCCAGTCCTGCGCCGAGCCGCTCGGCAGCCGCAGGTTCACGCCGTCGTCGATGTCCTCGTTGCCGCGGTCGAGGCCGCTATAGAGGTTGAACATCGCGGCGTTGCCCTTGTAGACGTTCTGCGACGTGAAGCTGAACATGTGGTCGTGGAACCAGTGCGTGCTCATCGTCTCGTGCCAGTCGCCGGGGATGTTGATCAGCCCGCCGCTGCCGTCGGGCGCGCTGGCCATCCGATCGCTGGCGGCGGTGTTCATGGTGAAGTGCCCGGCGAGCACGATCGGCCAGTGGTAGTCGTAGTACTGGTTCGGGAAGAAGTAGGCGCCGGTGAAGCCGTCGTTCTCCGCCCCGTGGTGGCCGTTGTGCTCGTGCGTCGAGATCGTGTGGCGGCCGAAGCCGCCGTTCTGCCGGACGTCGGTCGTCAGGCCGTTGTGGTGCCGGAACAGGAGCGGTTCGCCGTAGCGCCCCTGCACCAGCTTCGGCGGAATCGTGCCGTTGAAGGTCCAGACCGACGTCGGACTCTGGTTGGGCATCTTCGGGTGGAACCGCAGCGGCAGCCCCTGCGACGGATCGATGCCCGAGTTCAGGCTCGAGTCCACCTGCGGGTTGTAGGCATAGTTGGTCGTCGCGCCCGCCTGCGTCGCCTCGACGCACACGTTGGGCATGAACTCGCTCCAGCGCTGGTGCGCCCAGACCGGACCGGGCGGCCGGCCCTCGCACGGCCCCATGCCGCCGCCGAGCAGCGGGTCGACGGGGATCATCGTTTGATTCGATTCCTGCTGCGGCGCCGGCGTCAGGCACGAGAGCGGATTGCGCGCCAGCACGTCGAAGCGCGGCATCGCCTGCGTGAAGGGCTTGGCGCCGAACAGCGGGCTGCGCGGCGCGCCGGTCGGGATGTTCGAGCCGTCGGCCGACGCGCTCGGCACGAACGGACTGAGGCCGCGGATCGACGCCAGCATCCCGGCGCTGGTGAACAGGCCCCACTTCATCAGGTCGCGCCGAGAGACGCGGCCCCACGACAGTTCCCGGACGATCTCGAGACGGTTCTCTCTCGCGCGCTCGGCGATCCGTTGACTCGCCTTCGACGCGTTCCACGGTAAATAAATGCGGCTCATGGCTGTCTTCTCCTCGAATGACGGGTGTCGCTACCGCTTCAACTCGACGATGGCGAAGTTCCACTGATCGGCCGTGGGCGCGGTGGCGTTGAGCGTCACCGTCGCGCCCGCCGCCGACGTCGGGCTGTTCGCCGCCTGGACCCAGAAGGTGTCGCCGGTCGGGGCGAAGAACTCGTGCACCTTGGTCTGTCCGGCGGGAATGGTTCGGGCGATGGCCTGGTCGAAGTCGTTGCCGACCGCATAGACCAGCGATCCGGCCGCCTGCGCGGCCAGGCTCACCGCGGGGGCGCCGCTCGCGCCGCTGCCGATGTTCGACGCGCCGACGCCGCTGGCGCCGGTGAACGTGACGACGGTCAGCGACTGGTTGACCGGCGCGCCGAGGACCGAGGTCACCGACTGCGTGCTGGTGACCGTGGCGTTGGTCAGCGCCGCCGGCGCGGTCGCCGTCCAGATCTCGGCGACGCCGCGCTGCGTGGCGGCGCGCTGCACGCGCGTCCACGTCAGGCCGGCGCCGGAGACGGTCAGCGACTGCGTGTTGGCGCCGGTCGTCGGGCCGTCCGACGCGGCGAAGGCGAGCAGCACTTCACCGGCCGCCGAGGTCGAGAACGCCGGCGTCGTGCGGGCGCCCGTGCCGTCGGAGAACACGGTCTTGTCCACGACCGGGGCCGCCACCGGCGCGCCGGTCGACACCACGAGCGCAACCGCGCTGCCCGAGGACACGCTCGAGCCCGAGGCGGGCGTCTGGCCGATCACCTGGCCCGCCGGCACCGTCGTGCTGCTCGCGTTGGTGATCGCGCCGACGGTCAGCCCGGCGCCGCTGATCGCGGCCTGCGCCGCGGACTGCGTCAGGCCGACCACGTTCGGCACCGTGACGGTGACCGGCGCGGGCGCGGATCCCGGCGTCAGCTCGACGATCGCGTAGTTGAACTGATCGGCGGTCGGCGCCGTGTCGTTCAGCGTGACGGCCGTGCCGGCCGCGGCGATCGGGCTCGCCGCCGACTGGACCCAGAAGGTGTCGCCGACCGCGGTGTCGACGAACTCGTGCACCTTGGTCTGGCCGGCGCCGAGCGTCCGCGCGACGGCGCGATCCCAGTCGTTGCCGACCGCATACACGACCGAGCCGGCCGCCGTTGTCGTCAGCCCCACCGACGGCGCACCCGAGGCGGCGCCCGCCGTGTTCGAGGCCCCGACTCCGGCCACGCCGCTGAACGCGATCACGGTCAGCGACTGGTGAACGCCCGCAGACGACTGCGTGCTCGAGACGGTGACGTTGGTCAGTGCCGTCGCCGCGCGCGCGGTCCAGATCTCGCTGGCGCCGAACTGGGTCGCGGCGCGCTGCACGCGCGTCCACGTCAGGCCCGCGCCGGAGATCGTCAGCGACTGCGCGTTGGCCGCCGCGGGACCGTCCGAGGCGGCGAAGGCGACGAGCAGATCGCCGGGCGTCGCAATGCTGAACGCTGCGGTGGTGCGCTTGCCGAGCCCTTCCGAGAAGATCAGGCGGTCCACCGTCGGCACCCCGACGACAGGCGCCGGACCGCTGGAGATGACGAGCGCGATCGCCGTCGACGGCGCCACCGACGCGCCGGCCGCGGGGTTCGCGCTGATCACCGATCCGGCCGGGACGGTCGCGCTGTTCGCGGTGGTCGTCGCGCCGACGGTGAGCCCGGCGGCGGCGATCGCCGACTGCGCGCTCGCCTGCGTCAGGCCGACGACGTTCGGCACCGTGACGAGCGCCGGACCGAGCGAGACGGTGAACGCCACCGGGCTCGATGCCGCCACCGATACGCCGAACCCGGGGCTCTGGCTGAGCACCTGCCCCGCCGGCGCCGTCGCGTTCATCGTGCTCACCGTGCCGACGGTCAGCCCGGCGCCGAGGATCGCCGCCTGCGCGTCGGGCTGCGTCAGCCCGATGACGTTCGGCACGGTCGCGAGGTTGCGCACGGTGACCGTCACCGGCGCGGACGTCGCGGTGTTGCCGGCGGCGTCACGGGCGACCGCGCTCAGCGCGTGCGCGCCGTCGGTGACCAGCGACGTCTGCCAGGCCGCCTGGAACGGCGCGCTGACCACGTCGGCGATCTGCGCGCCGCCGTCGAAGAAGGTCACGCCGACGACGCCGACGTTGTCGCCCGCCAGAGCACTGACGGTGACCGTGCCCGAGACGACGGCGCCGCTGAGCGGGGCGGCGATGCTCACCGTCGGCGCGACCACGTCCGCGGTGACGGTGACGCTGACGATGCCGATCGTCGTCTGACCGGCAAGGTCGCTGATCTCGTAGCCGAAGGTGTCGACGCCGCGGAAGCCGGCCGGCGGCGTATACACGTACGGGCCGTTGCCGGCGATCGTGCCGCCATTCGTGCTGGCGCGGTCGATGCCGGAGAGAAGGATCGCGTTGCCGCTGTCGTTGCCGACGAGCGACGCCGCGGAGAACGTCACCGCGACTCCGCCGGTCGCACCGAGCGAGTCGGGCGCGGCCACCGGCCACGTATCCGCCTGCGGCGCGGGCGGGACGTAGCAGGCCGGCTGCAGCGGGAAGGGCGGGTTCTGCGTCTGCGACGCGACCGTCGTCGCCGCCATCGCCGCCGCCATCGCGACGGCGGTGAGCCGCCACGCAAAAAATCTGACTGACCGAACGTTCAGGTGCATTGCAGACTCCTCTAGGATTTCGGCGTGAACGGCTGGAGCGGCCCGAGGCCCTTGGCGGCGCGGCCGGCCGCGCCCACCGCTGGGATCGTGAGGAACGTGTCCTTCGCGGTGCCGTCGGTATTCATCGTGGTGGTGTATTCGTCGCCGGCGCTGCCGTGCGGAACCTTCAGCGACGGGTGATCGAACGGCGCCCTCTCCCAGCGCACGCGCTCGTCGGTGAGCGCCTTGAGGAAGGCGACGATGGCGTCGCGATCGTCCTTGCCCAGCAAGAGCGGGAAGATGTCCTGGTCGAGATTGCTGTCGTTGGCGCCGTAGCCGGTCGTGTCGCCGCCGGCCGCGCGCCAGCGGCGGTTGCCGCCGCGGTTGTAGAACTCGACGACCGAGTCGAGCGTCGCGTAGCCGCCGTTGTGGAAGTAGGGGCCGGTGAGCTCGACGTTGCGCAGCGTCGGCACCTTGAACGACCCGTCGACGGCGACGCGCGGGTTCAGGTCGCTGACCGGCACGCAGGGATTCGCCTCGAACGTGCACGGGTTGGTGAAGAAGGCGTCGGCCGCCGGCTGGCCGTTGAGCTTCTGCACCAGGCCGCGCGCGAACGACAGCGGATTGCCGAAGGGGTCGGAGCCGCCGATGCCGCGATCGTTTTCCGCGGGCGTGACGCCGATGTTGTAGAAGCCCTGGTCGTAGAGCGCGACCGGCCCCTGCGGCAGGCCGGTCGGGAACTGCGCCGACGGATCGCCCATGAACATCTGCTCGACGAGGCCGCCGGTCTCGTTCTCGAACTGCAGGTAGGTGCCGGCCGAGGTCAGCTCGGGTCCGCGGTGGCAGGCGGCGCAGTTGGCCGGCCCGAGGAAGAGCGTGAGGCCGCGGTTCTCCTGCGCGTTGAGCGCGCTGAAGTCCCCCGCCATGTAGCGATCGAAGCGGGAGTCGTCGGAGACGAGCGTCTGCTCGTAGAGCATGATCGACAGCCCCCAGAACAGCGAGAAGTTCTCCTCCATCTGGCTGTTCGAGCTGCCCGCGGCGAGGTAGAACGCGGTCTGCTTCGCGTTCCAGTACTTCGGCCAGAACGCCTTCTGAATCAGCTGGCGGTAGGTTTCCTTCAGCCCGTTGCCCTGCACGCCGGAAGCGTTGAGGTAGACGTGCGAGCCGAGCACGCTGTCGGTCGGATCGACCATCTGCCGGCTCAACGCGCGGGTGCCGCCGAGCTTTCGCCCGAGATCCACGAAGCTGCGGCCGGTGCCCGACATCTCGACGTCGCTCATCGCCGGACCCACCGCCTGCGATGCCGCGCTCGCGTTCTTCAGCGCGATGCGGATCGACGAGACACTGCCGGCGGCGTCGGTGACCCAGATGCTCGCGTTCGGATCGCGGCGCCCGAACGGCGTGCGGCCGTTGAACTCGTTGCTGGCCCGGCCGTCCCAGAAGTTGCGGAAGTTGAAGGCGGCGTTGATCACCGTCGGCGCGTTGCGCCCGGTCACCTGCCGCGTGTTGACGTCGCTCGGCGCGGTGCCGACGTGGAACAGGCCGTCGATCGGCGTGTCGCTCTCGTCGCCGGCGACGGCGTAGTTGAACGTGCTCTTGAAGACGCCCTGCGAGCCGGCGATGTCGTCGCTCGAGAAGAGCACGGCCGAATCGCGGTCGGCGGGATCGGCGAGCCGGTGAAAGGGAAAGTCACCCGCGCGCAGCGTGTAGTTCGGCCCGCCCGCGGCGCCCGACGCGGTCGAATCGAAACCGCCCGGGCCGGGATTGAGCTGGTTCTTGATCCGGCCGTCGGCGCCGGCGTTGAAGTGGCAGCTCGCGCAGGCCTGCGTCTCGTCGCTGCCGGCGTTCATGTCCCAGAAGAACGCCTTGCCCAGGACGATCGCCGCCTGCCGATCCATCACGTAGTCGCCCAGGTCCGGCGGTTCCGGAACCGCGACGCCCTTGAGCGACTGCGGTCCGCGGATGAGCGGCTCGATCGCCTGCTGCTGGTGCTGATCCTGCGCCGGCAGCGCCGCCGTCGCCAGCACCAGTCCGTAGACGATCGCGGCCGCCATGACCGCCCGCCGTGCGACGCTGCTCGAAATGCTCTTCATGCGCGTATCCATTCCGTGTGAAGGCTGCGGCGCTACTGCCGCTTCAGCTCGACGACGGCGAAGTTGAATTGATCGGACGGCGCCGGCACGGTCGCATTCAGCGTCACCGTCGATCCGGCGGCGCCGGTCGGCGCGTTCGCCGACTGCACCCAGAACGTGTCGCCGGTCGGCGCGAAGAACTCGTGCACCTTCGTCTGCGCCGCGCCGACCGTGCGCGTCACCGCGCGATCGAAGTCGTTGCCGACGCCGTAGACGAGCGAGCCGGCGGCCTGGGTCACCAGCCCGGCGCTGGCGTTGGTCGAGAGTCCGCTCGCCGCGCCGGTCGCGCCCACGCCGCTGACGCCGCTGAAGGCGACGACCGTCAGCGACTGGTTGTAGGGGCCGCCCGCGGTGACCGACTGCAAGCTGGTCACGCTGACGTTGGTGAGGACGGCCGGCGCGGTCGCGGTCCAGATCTCGACGACGCCGGGACGGCCCGCCTGGCTGCGGACGCGCGTCCAGGCCAGGCCGGCGCCCGAGATCGTCAGCGTCTGCGCGTTGGCGGCGCTCGGCCCGTCCGACGCGACGAACGCGACCAGCACCTCGCCGGCAGCGGTCGTGCTGAAGAGCGGCGTCGTCCGCGCGCCCGTGCCGTCGGCGAAGACGACCTTGTCGACCGCCGGCGCCAGCGTGACCGTCACGCTCACACCGGTGCTCGCCGTGCCGCCCCTGCCGTCGCTGATGGTGTAGGTGAACGATCCGGCGCCGGAGAAGCCGGCCGCCGGCGTGAACGTCACCGTGCTGCCGGTGATCGCCGCGCTGCCGCCGACCGCGCCGCCGACCGCGGTGATGGCCAGCGGATCGCCGTTCGGATCGCTGTCGTTGGCGAGCACGGCGACCGCCACCGCGACGCCGGCGCTGGTCGCCGCCGAATCCGGATTCGCGACCGGCGGCTGGTTGGGCGGCGGCAGCACGATCACCGTCGCGGATCCGTTCGCCGTGCCGCCGTGCAGGTCGCTGATCGTGTAGGTGAACGACGCCGTCCCCGAGAACCCGGCAAGCGGCTGGAACGTGATCGTCGTCCCGCCGTTCACCGTCGCGGTGCCGCCGGAAAGGTTCGACACGCCGATCACCGCCAGCGCGTCGCCGTTGGCGTCGGTGTCGTTGGCCAGGACCGCGAGCGTCACCGCCGTGCCGGCGTTGGTCGTCGCCGAGTCGCCGTTGGCGACCGGCGCGACGTTGGCGACGATGTTCGAGACGTTGACGCCGACGACCGCGGACGTCGTGATGTTGCCGGCGACGTCGCGCGCCACGGCGGTCAGGTTGTGGATGCCGTTGGCGACGAGCGTGGTGTTCCACGACTTCTGGAACGGCGGCGCGGTCATCTCCGCGTCGATCGGCGTCGTCCCGTCGAAGAAGCGGACGCCCGCGACGCCGACGTTGTCGGTTGCCGAGGCGGTCAGCGAGATCGTGCCGGAGACGAGGCCGCCCGACGGCGACGTCAGGCTCACGACCGGCGGCGTCGCGTCGGCGGCGGCCGACACGGTGACGACGCCGAGGGCGGTCTGCCCGGAGCCGTCGCGGATCTCATAGGTGAAGCTGTCGGTGCCCGAGAACGCCGGCCCCGGCGTGAAGGTGAACGGATCGCTGCCGGCGATCGAGCCGCCGCCGGCGCTCGTGGGGGCGACGGCCACCAGCGTCACCGGCGCAGAGCCCCGATCGTTCGCCAGCAGCGTCGCGCCGGTGAACTGAACCGAGGTGCCGGTCATGCCGATCGCGTCGGCGAGCGCCGTCGGCGGCGGCCCGAAGTCGGGGAAGGCCTGCGTCTCGCCGCCGCCCGGAAGGCCGCAGCCAGGCAGTGGGGTCAGCGCGCCGGGCCACGGCGACAACTGGCCGAGCGTTCCCGATTGACCGAGCTTGCCGGTGTAGGGCCCGGAGCCCTGCGCGAGGAACTGCAGATCCCAGAAGTTCGCCGGCAGCGGATCGATGCCGCCGGCCGGCGCGGGCTCCGAGAACAGGAACTCGAAGATCGGCGCCGTGTACTCGCCGGCGAGCAGGCCGTTCGGCGTCGGCGTCGCCATCGTGCCCGAGCTGTTGCGGACGCGCAGCTCGCGGATGCCGGGCAGGAACGTTTCGTCCTTGGCGCTGGGCCGGAAGCGGAACCGCCCGAGCGCCACGAGGACGTCGGTCGCCGCGAAGCCCCAGGTCCGCTCCGACTCGGCGCCGCTGCAGGGATCGACGTCCAGGGCCATGACCTCGACGACGTTGGCGAGCGAGACGTCGGTCGAGAAGCCTTCGACGCGGGTGCGCACGGCGCCTTCGGTTCCGGGAGGGGCGCCGGCCTTCGTCGTCACGCCCATCACCATCACTTCGATCCCGACGTAGGCCGGCTGCGTGCCGGGCGTCGTCATGATCGTCATGTTCGAGACGATGGTGTGCGCGGCGATGTAGGGCCCGCCGGCGTCGCTGATCTGGATGCCGCTGTAGTCGATGAAATCGCCGACCTCGAACGGCGCCATCAGCCGCGGGTCGGGGCCGGTCGTGCTGCCGACCGGCGGCGTCGTGAACAGCGTCACGAACTTTCCGGTGGAGTCCCTCGGCCGGTTCTTCTGCGGGCACAGCGGGTCGTCCACCGACGCGGGATTGGTGCGCGGCAGGCACATCGGATAGAAGTTGTGCGTGTGGATCGTCGGGTTGTCTTCGTCGATCGTGAAGCGCTGGTCGGGCGAGAAGGCGCGGCCGAAGCGGCCGATCGGATCGTTGATGCGCACGCGCGTATCGAGCGACGGATTGCCGGCGGCGCCGCCGACGCGCATCTCACCGGTCGCATAGTCGATGGCGGTGATGAACCCCTGGCCGGCGTGCAGCGACTGCTGCGCCAGGAACATGAGGCCGACGATGTGCTGGCTGCCGACGCGGTTGCCGACGACGTGCGCCTCGTAGGTCGTCGCCGGCCGCGGCACGTCGTTGAGCGCGAGGCCGGTCTGCAGCCTGGTATACGGCGCCGGCGCGAGCGCGAACGCTTCCTGCCAGGTCATCGCCGTCGCCGGGAACTGCAGCAGCGTGTTGCGCGGGACGATCATCCGGATGTTGTTGATGGTGATGGTGCCGCCCGAGAACATGTCGTTCGGGTCGTCGACCGTCGCCGACTGGATGAACCCGGTCATGTCGAACGGCGCCGCGACCGGCAGCGCCGGCTGCGCGCCGGTCGTGACCGACAGCACCGCGATCGCCGCCGCGACGATGAGCGGCCATCCCGCCCGTCGCGTCCGTGTCTCCGTTCTCTTGACGCCGTGCTTCACCATCGCTGACTCCTCGAGGCAGACAGACATCCCCGGGCTCGCAGGCGGAAGGCCTGCGAGCGCGAACCGGGCACCAGATTGTTTTGAGCGAAGAAGGCTAGCGAACCCGTCGAACCCGAACTCGAAAACCCGACCGTCCTACGCCGCCGCGCGCCGTTCCGCGGCGGGCCCCGCGAGCGTCAGGCGGTGGCGCATCGCGAACACCGCCAGCTGCAGCCGCGTCACGACGCCAGTCTTCGCGAAGATGTTCGCCAGGTGATGCTTCACCGTGGACGGCGCGATCGACAGGCGGCTCGCGATCCGGTTGTTCGACTCGGCGCGCAGGACTCCTTCGAGGACGTCCAGCTCGCGTTTCGTGAGCCCGAACGGGTTGACTGCTTCCATCACAATTGCGCGTTCCATGACCATCTCCTGAGAGGTGAAAACCGGGGCGGGCCACCGCGTGGCCCGCCCCGTCCGATGAAACCGGCTACCGCTTGATCTCGACGATCGACAGGTTCCACTGATCCGCAGCGCCTGCCGCCGTCGCGTTGAGCGTGATGCTCTGGCCGGCCGCGGTCGACGCGGCGTTGAGCCTCTGCATCCAGAACGTGTCGCCGGTCGGCGCCAGGAACTCGTGGAGCTTGGCCTGGCCGGCCCCGACCGTGCGGGCCACCGCGCGATCGAAGTCGTTGCCGACGCCGAACACCAGCGAGCCGGCCGCCTGGGTCACCAGCGTGGCGGTCGCATTCGTCGAGACGCCGCTCGCCGCCGTCGTCGCACCGACCGCGCTGGCGTTGCTGAACGCAAACACCATCAGCGACTGGTTGACCGGAGCGCCGAGGACCGTCGTCACCGACTGCGTGCTGGTGATCGCGGCGTTGGTCAGCAGCGCCGGCGCGGTCGCCGTCCAGATCTCCGCGACGCCGCGCGACGTTGCCGCGCGCTGCACTCGCGTCCAGGTCAGGCCCGCGCCCGACACGGTGATGTTCTGGTTGTTGGCGCCCGTCGTCGGGCCGTCCGATCCGATCAGCGCGATGAGCACGTCACCCGCCGCCGTCGTGCTCAGCGTCACGGTGCGTGCGCCCGTGCCGTCCGACGACACCGACCCGTCCAGCGTCGGGCTGGCCGCCGCCGACGGACCGAGCGAAACGGTCAGCGCCACCGCGGTTCCGGGCGCGACGCTCGCGCCGGCCGCCGGGCTCTGGCTGATGACGGATCCGGCCGGGACCGTCGCGCTGTTCGCGTTGGTCACCGCGCCGTTGGTCAGGCCGGCCGCAGTAATCGCGGACTGCGCCGCTGCCTGGGTCAGGTTCACGACGTTCGGCACGGTCACGTTGACCGGCGCCGGACCGAGCGAGACGACGAGCGCGACCGCGGTTCCGGGCGCGACGCTCGTGCCCGCCGCCGGGTTCTGGCTGATGACCGATCCGGCCGCGATCGTCGCGCTGTTCGCGCTGGTGACCGCACCGTTGGTCAAGCCCGCACCGGTGATGGCGCCCTGCGCCGCCGCCTGGGTCTGGTTGACGACGTTCGGCACCGTCACGAGCGCGGGACCGAGCGAAATCACCAGCGACACGGAGCTTCCGGGCGCGACGCTGGAGCCGCCGGCCGGGTTCTGACTGATGACGGATCCGGCCGGGACCGTCGCGCTGTTCGCGCTGGTCGCCGCACCGTTGGTCAGGCCCGCCGCGGTGATCGCACTCTGCGCCGCCGCCTGGGTCTGGTTCACGACATTCGGGACTGTAACGAGCGCCGGTCCGAGCGAGACGACCAGCGACACGGACGCGCCCGAAGCGGCGGCCGATCCGGCGGCCGGGCTCTGGCTGATGACGGATCCAGCCGGCACCGTCGCGCTGTTGGCGTTGGTGACCGCACCGTTGGTCAGGCCCGCACCGGTGATCGCGCTCTGCGCCGCCGCCTGCGTCAGGCCGACGACGTTCGGCACGGTGATGCTCGCCGAGCGGTTCACGGTCACGAACCCGAGGGCCGTCTGGCCGAACGAGTCCCGGATCTGGTAGCTGAACGTGTCAGCGCCGGTCGATCCAGCTTTCGGCGTGTAGAGGTAGGGGCCGGTGCCGGTGATCGTGCCGCCGAGATTGCTGATCGGCGACACGCCGACAACGGCGAGCGTCGTGCCGGTGTCGTTCGCCAGCAGCGTGGCCGCGCTGAAGCTCAACGTCGTGCCCGTGATCGTCAGCGTGTCCGGGTTGGCGACCGGCAGCGGCGTGCCGGCGGGCGGGGCCGGCGGTGGCGGCGGCGGTGGGGCCGCGCAGCTCGTCGTCGTCAGCGGCGCGATCAGGCTCGGCCAGGGGGAAATCTGACCGGTCGGGGCGCCGCCGTTGTACGGGCCTTCACCGCTGACGAGGAACGGAAGGTTCTCGAAGTTGTTGGGCGGCTGCGGGCCTGCGCCGGGAGGCACGGCCTCGGCGAAGATGAACTCGAAGTCGGGCGCGGAGTATTCACCCGCCATCAGCCCGTTGGGCGTCAGGATCACGCGGTGATCGACCGCGTTCAGGCTGGTATTGCGCGCGCGGATCATACGCGTGCCGGGGAGGAACGACTCGTCCCTCGCCGACGGCCGGAAGCGCCAGCGTCCGAACGCCGTGATGCTGTCGATGTCGATGCTGAACGGTCCGCCGATGATCGCGCCGGTCTTCGGATCGTGGTCGTTCCACAGCCGTTCCGACTCGACGCCCGAGCACGCGTCCACGTCCACGGCGTAGATGTTCTCGGCGGTGTTGCCGCCGGCATCGGTGGACCAGCCCTCGACGCGCGTGCGGACCGCACCCTCGAGCCCGGCCGCCGCATTCTTCGAGACGACGCCCTGGAGCGCCACGTCAATCGCCGTGTAGGCGGGCAGCGAGCCCGGCGCGGTGAGGATCGTCGCTTCGGCGATCATCGTGTGCGCGAGCACGTAGGTGCCGCTGACCGGATCGTCCACCAGCAGGCCGTTGTAGGTGACCCAGTCGCCGACTTCGAACGGCGCCATCAGGTACGGGTCGGGCTGGTTGGCCGGCGTCGGCGTCGCGGCGGTCGCCGGCATCGTGAAGAACCCGAGACGCGTCACCCCGTCCACCGGGCTCAGCGGACGGTTCTTCTGCGGGCACAGCGAGTCGGCGGCCGACCGCGGGATGCACATCGGATACGAGCTCGAGGCGCGGATGGTCGGGTTGTCCTCGTCGATCGTGAACCGCTTGTCGGGGTTCTGCGCGTCCGGGATGCCGACGCTGAACCGGCCGATCGGGTCGTTGATCCTGACCCGCGTGATCCCGTCGATGGTGACCGAGCCGTCGGCGAAGTTGACCGCGGTGATGAAGCCCTGTCCGGCGTGCAGCGAGTGCTGCGAGAGGAACATCAGGCCGACGATCTGCCGCCCGTCGGGCAGCCGGTTGCCGACCAGGTGCGCCTCGTAGTTGTATTTCGGCTTGGGCAGGTCCTGGATCGCGAGGCCGGTCTGCAGGCCGGTGTAGGGCGCGGGCGCCATCGCGAACAGCTCCTGCCACGTCAGCGCGAACGCCGGCATCTGCAGGATGGTGTAGTAGGGGACGATGTACTTGACGTTGTTGACCGTGATCGTGCCGCCCGAGAAGATGTCGCTCGGGCTGTCGATCGTCGCCTGTTGAATGAAGCCGGTGACGTCGAACTGGGTGACGACGGCGGGAACCTGCGCCTTGCCCGGCACGGCAAGCGCCGCGACCAACGCGAGCATAACCAGGATCCACCGCGCCCGGGGCCGATGGGCGCCGCCGCCGAGAGGCAAGGGAGCAATTCGTGCCTTCATCACTTCTGCCGTCCTTTCAGGGAGGGGAAACCGCGCCTGATAACGGTAGGGGACGGCAGGACTCGGCGCGAGTCCGTGATCTAGAGCACTCGTTGGCAGGAATTCATAGCATCCCGCGGCGCGGGATCAACGGCGTCAGTCGCGCCGCGGGGTGTGGCGCGCGTACTCGTCGAGCGCGCGCTCGTCGGCGAGATTGAGCTTGCGCATGATGTTGCGGCGATAGACGTCGACCAGCGGCGGCTCGATTCCGAGCGCGCGCGCGATGTCGTCGGACGCCGTCCCGCTCGCGATCAGGCGCAGCACCTCGGTCTCTCTCTCGCCGAGCGCCCGCGCCTCGCCCGTGCGCGACGGCGCGGCGGGCAGCGAACCGTCGGCGGGATTGACGATGTAGGCGCCGAAGCGCGGCTCGGCCGACGTCGCCTCGTGAATGGCGTTGAGCAGCGAGTCGCCGACGTCCCCCTTGGTGAAATGGCCTACCGCGCCGGCGTCGAGCATCGCCTCGACGTAATGCGGATCGGCGTAGGCGGACAGGCCGATGACCCGGACGGCCGGACGGGCGGCCAGCAGCCGCCGCGTCGTCTCGACGCCGCTCATGCCCGGCAGGCGGATGTCCATGCAGACGACGTCGACCGCGGTCGTCGCCGCAATCTCCAGCAGCTCGGCACCGGTGCTCGCTTCGGCGACGATCTCGATGTGGCGATCGCGCTGCAGCAGCGCCCGCAGCCGCTCGCGGAACGGCTGGTGATCGTCAACGAGCGCGATGCGCACGCGCATCAGACCTGCACCTCGATCCGCGTGCCCTCGCCGCGGCGGCTGTCGATGGTGAAGCGGCCGCCCAGGAACTCCGCGCGCTCGCGCATGGTCAGCAGCCCGAGGCCGGTCGTGCTCAGCGCCTCGGCGTCGAAGCCGACGCCGTCGTCGGCGATGGTGAGCGCGATCAGCAGCGCCTGGGCGCTGCTGAGCCGAATGGCGATGTTTCTCGCCCGGGCGTGCTTGACGCAGTTGGTCAGCGCCTCCTGGACGATGCGGAACAGGCTGGATTGGACGGCCGGCGGCAGCGGGCGCGTCGCCTCGCGCGTGTCGAGCTGAACCTGGATGCCGGTGCGCTGCGTGAACTGCTGCGTGTAGGCGTCCAGCGCCGGCAGCAGCCCGCCGTCGTCGAGGACGGCCGGACGAAGATCCGACGAGACGTCGCGGATCGTCGCGGTGGTGTCGGCGAGGAGGTGGACGGTGTCGTCCAGCAGCGCGCCGATGTCCTCGGTTTCGCGATCGCGGAGCAGGTTGGCGAGCATCCGCAGGTTGATCTGGATCGCGGCCAGCTGCGGACTCGTGCGATCGTGCAGCTCGGTCGAGAGCTGCCGGCGCTCCGCTTCCTGCACTTCGACCAGGCGGCTCGACAGCTCGCGGAAGCGCCGTTCCTGCTCGGCGCGTTCATGCTCGAGCTTCCGGCGCTCGCTGACGTCGCGGACGATGGCAATCGTGCAGGGCTGGTTCTTGAACACCAGCGGGCCGAGCGCGATCTCGGCGGTGAACTCGCTGCCGTCGGCGCGCAGCCCGCGCAGCTCCTGGCGCGGGTGCATCAGGCGGACAACCGGCGCGCGCTTGTAGGCGTCGCGATGCGCGACGTGAGCCGCGCGGTGGGTCTGGGGCATGAGCGCTTCGACCTGCAGGCCCAGGAGATCGCGCGCCTCATGGCCGAACAGCTTTCCGGCCTGTTCGTTGGCGAGGACGATGGCGCCGTTCTGCCCGACGACGAGCGCGGCATCCGGGGCCAGCGAGAACAGCGCATCGAGATCGGCCTGTTCGCGGCGGGCCGTGTCGCGCCGCAGCCGGCCCAGCCGCACTGCCCCGTCCACGCGGGCCACGAGCTCGCGGCCGCTGAGGGGCTTGACCAGGTAGTCGTCGGCGCCGGCGGCGATGCCTTCGATGCGCGACTCTTCCCCGCCGCGCGCCGACAGCAGCAGGACGGGAATGACGGCGGTGCGCTCATCGGCGCGCAGCCGCTCGATCAGCTCGAAGCCGCCGAGGCCGGGCATCAGCACGTCCGACACCAGGACGTCCGGCGCGCGCATCACGCAGGCGGCGAGCGCGGCGTTGCCGTCGGCGACGGCGTCCACCGTGAATCCGGCCGTCTGCAGCACGGTATAGAGGTAATCGCGCGTCTCCGGATGGTCCTCGGCGATGACGACGTGGCCGCGGGATTGACCGGCGGGGACGGCTCGACGCGGCGGGGACGGCGCCGGCTCGGCGCGAGCGCGGAATTTCGCCACGGCCGAGACGTCGGCAGCGCCGCCGCGCAGCGGCACACCGACGACGAAGGTCGTCCCGCCGCCGACGGTGCTCCTGACGTCAATCGTGCCCAGGTGCTGCCGCACGACATCGCGGACGAACGGCAGGCCAAAGCCGCCTGCCGACGATTCCGGACTCGCAGGCGCCGCGCGCTCCAGCCGTTCGAACACGTAGCGCAGTTCGGCGGGCGGCATGCCGGGGCTCGTATCGCTGACCGTCAGTTCGGCGGCGCCCTCCTCCAGCCGCAGGCGCACCGCGATCGTCCCCTCCAGCGTGGACTTGAAGGCGTTGGCGACGAGGTTGACGACAATCCGCTCCCACGCCTCGCGATCGACGTCCGCCTGCGGTGACAGCGATGGGCAGTCGACCTCCAGTTGCAGACCCGCCGCTTCGCAGAGCGGCCGGAAGTAGCCGGCGAGCTCCGCCGTGAACGATCCGAGATCGGTCGTGCCCGGTGACGCGGCCGTCCCGCGCCGTGTCAGCGCGGCAGGCAGCAGGTCGACGAGCTGGAGCAACCTGACCGCGTCGCGGCGCGCACGCTCCAGGACGGCGCGCATGCCCGGCGCGAGCGCCGCGGCCGGGCCGTCGAGCAGATCCTGCAGCGGGCCGAGGAGGAGCGTCAGCGGCGCGCGCAGATCGCGCGAGACGTTGCCGGCAAACTCGGTGCGCGCGCCGTAGACCAGGCGCAACGGCTCGTCTTCGGCCCTGCCGGACGATGGGTCGCGTTCGTCGCTCATCGGGGGACGTGCCGCGTGGGCACATACGAGTGTCGCACGGAGTGCTCCGCCCGCGGGCTCCGGCGGGGAAATGCCGTGTTTCCCGCGCCAGCGGATGCTATGGATCCCCGGCAGCCGCCGCACCCGCGCTTCTTCTATACTGGATGCCTCAGCCGACATTACAAAACCGTTTTTCACCTGACGAGGCGTGTCGCATGGGCCAGGAAACGCACACCCGCACTCGGACCTCCGGCGTGCCGTCGCGCCCCAAGCCGGCGAAGTGGTACTACGTCTACTTCCTGCTCGCGGCATTCGACCTCGTGACGGTCTCGGCGGGGCTCTGGCTCAACTATCGGATCATGGGCATCTACCTCAAGTCGGTAGAGGTCAATCGCGTGTGGGCGGACCGCGTGTCCGCCTACTCGCATCTCGGCGAGCTGGCCGGCGACGTCGATGCGCCCGGCAACGACGTGTTCGACACGCACGACGTGGCGAAGGAATCGGCCCGGATGGAGCTCGCCGTCGCCAATTTCGACAAGGCGATCCAGCAGCAGCGCGAGGAGCTGGAGGCGGACCTCGATGCCCGGTCCGCCGCACCGCTGCTGGCGCTGCTGAACGCGATCTCGGTCGCCAAGACGCAGATGACCGAGGAGGCGGTGCGGATCTTCGACTACTTCCGTGAAGGGCACTCCGACCTGGCCGGCGAGCGCATGGCGACGATGGATCACAAGTACGCGTCGCTCAACGCGGCGCTCTTGGAGCTGCGCCGTGCGGTCGGCACCATCCAGCAGCAGAACTTCAGCGAGCAGACCGCCGTCGCGGCGGGACTGCAGCGCTACGAATACGGGATCGGCCTGTCGATCGTGCTGATGGTGCTCGGCGCGACGTTCTATGGACACAAGGTCGCGGCGCAGATGGAATCGGACGCGACCGAGCGCGAGCGCCACTTCAACGCCCTGCAGTCCGCCGAAGAACGCATGCGCACGATCCTCGACACCGCGGCCGAGGGCATCGTCAGCTTCGATCAGGAGGGACGGATCGAGGTCTTCAACCGCGCCGCGGAGCAGCTGTTCGCCGCCGATCCCGGCCAGACCATCGGCCAGGACATCCGGTTCCTGATCCCGGCGATGGCCGACTACATCGGCGTCACGGCTGACGGGCCGGGACGATCGACGCGGCCCGATCGCGCGCCGATCAGCGGCGAGCGCATCGGCGTACGCCTGGATGGCACGCAGTTCCCCCTCGAGTTCTCCGTCAGCGGCGCCAGCCTCGACCGCACCGGGACGTTTACCGCGATCGTGCGCGATATCACCGATCGCCGGAAAGTCGAAGAGGCCATGGACGCGGCGGCCGCGGCGCAGGCGGCCAACCGCGCCAAGTCGCGCTTCCTCGCCAACATGAGCCACGAGATCCGGACGCCGATGAGCGGCGTGCTGGGCATGGCCGAGATGCTGCTCGAGACCCAGCTCACGGCGGTGCAGCGCCGCTACGCCGAAAGCGTGCACCGATCCGGCGAGTCGCTGCTGAAGATCATCGACGGCATCCTCGATTTCTCGAAGATCGAAGCGGGCAAGGTGGAGCTCGAACGCGTCGAGTTCAAGCCGCGCGAGCTGATGGAGGAAGTCACGCAGCTGCTCCGCGACGGCGCGGAGAAGAAGGGGCTCGCCTTCAGCTGCCGGGTCTCGGCCGACGTGCCCGAGACGCTGCGCGGCGCCCCGTCGCGGCTGCAGCAGATCCTCATCAACCTGGTCGGCAACGCCATCAAGTTCACCGACCAGGGGCATGTCGCCATCGCGGTGTCCACGCTCGACGCCGAGACCGAGACCAAGGCGATCCTGCACGTGGCGGTCAACGACACCGGCATCGGCATCTCGCCCGAGGCGCAGCGGCGGCTGTTCCGTGCCTTCGAGCAGGCCGACAGCTCGACGACCCGTTCCTACGGCGGCACCGGCCTCGGCCTGGCCATCTCGCGCGAGCTGATCGAACAGATGGGCGGCCGCATCGGCGTGCACAGCGCGCCCGGGCAGGGGTCGCAGTTCTGGTTCAGCGTGCCGCTGGATCGGCCGGCGTTGCGCGCCTCGAACCAGGCCGCCGACGGCGCCGACGCCGATCGGCCGGCGCGGCTGAACGGCGTCCGCGTGCTGCTCGCGGAAGACAATCCGATCAACCAGGACGTGGCGGTGACGATGCTGCAGTCGCTCGGCTGCCGCGTGCACGTGGTCGACAACGGCGTCAAGGCGCTCGCCGCGCTCGCCGACGCCGAATACGACATCGTCCTGATGGATCGCCAGATGCCGGAGATGGACGGCTTCGACACGACCGCGGAAATCCGCGCGCGAGGGCTGCTCCGGCCGAAGCAGCCGGAGGGCGCGGTGCAGCCCGTGCCGCTGCCAGTCGTCGGTCTCACCGCGAGCGCGCTCAAGGGGGATCGCGAGATGTGCATCGCCGCCGGCATGGACGACTATCTCGCCAAGCCGTACCGCCGCGACGCGCTGCGCCGCCTGCTGGAGCGCTGGGTCCTCGACTATCCGCCCGCCGAGGCCGGGGCCATGGCGCCGCACGCACGCGAGACGTTGAACCGCGCCGCGCTGGAACAGCTGTACCGCACGCCTCGGGCGGCCGGCCCCCGCCTGGCGGCGGCGCTGACCGACGAGTTCTCGCGCGAGGCGGCCTCGCTCGTCGAGACGCTCGAGAGCGCCGCGTCGCGGGGGGACTTGGCTGTGCTGGCGCACGCCGCGCACCTCCTCGCGCAGCGGAGTGCGTTCGTCGGCGCGCGGAAGCTGTCCATGCTCTGTGAGGAGCTCGAACGGGCGGGGCTGGCGGCGGATGCGGAAAGCGCCGGCGCGCGCGTGCCGGCGATTCGCGAAGAGCTCGACGCGGTGCGCGCCGCGATGAGCGTGGTGCGCGCCGGCCGCTGATCGCCGGCGCCGCTCAGGCCTGGACCATCCCCTCCCGGATCGCGTAGCGCACCAGGCCGGCGATGTCGTGGATGTCCAGTTTCTTCATGACCCGGGCGCGGTACGACTCGGCCGTCTTCGTGCCGACGCCGAGCACCACGCCGATCTCCTTCGACGTCTTGCCCTCGGCGACCAGCTGAAGCACCTGCCGTTCGCGTCGCGCCAGCGGGCACGGCAGGGCGGCGTCGCCGTTGAGGCACGCGTCCACGGCGAACTGCGAGAGCTCGGGGCTGAGATACATCTGGCGCCGCATCACCGCGCGGATCGCCAGCACCAGATCTTCGGTCGGCTGCGACTTCAGCACGTAGGCGCGGATGCCGGCGCGCAGCGCCGCCGCCATCAGGTGCCCTTCCGCGTGCATGGTCAGCAGCACCACGTGAACGTCCTTGTGGGCGCGCTGGATCTCGCGCCCCGCGTCCACGCCGTTGAGCAGCGGCATCGACAGATCGATCAGGGCGACGTCCGGCTTCAGCTCGCGCGCCAGACGCACCGCGTCCTGGCCGTTCACCGCTTCGCCCGCCACCTCGTAGCCCCTGCGCTCGAGCAGCGCGCGGAAGCTCTCGCGGATCAGCGCGTGATCGTCGGCGATCAGCACTCGCACGGCCACGTCAGTTCTCCACCGGAACGGCGGCGCGAAGCCGCGTGCCCCGCCCGGGGCCGCCGTCCACGTGGAGGCTGCCGCCCGCGGCCTCGAACCGCGCCTGCAGCAGTCGCAAGCCGAGGTGCCGCGAGGCATCCGGCGCCAGCGTCGCCGCCACGTCGAACCCTTCCCCGTCGTCCGAGAGGCAACAGAGGATGTTCGACCCGTCGCGCGAAATCGTAATCGACGCCGACGCGGCGTGCGCATGCTGCGCGATGTTGGCGAGCCCTTCCTGCACCAGGCGGTAGATCAGCGCGCCGATCGACGGCGGGCACGGCATGTCGAGGTCCACGCGCGCCGTCAGCTTGACGCCGGTGCGCCGCGAGAAGACGCGGGCGGTGAAGGTCACCGCGTCAACCAGGCCCAGGTCGTCGACGATGCCGGGGTGCAGCGCGTGGGAGACCTCGCGCAGCTGTTCGGCCACGCCGTGGAGATGCTGTTTGACGTCGAGGATGCGCAACTGCGTCGAGACGTCCACGTCCTCCGCGACGCCGTCGAGCGCGATGTGCGCGAAGGCGAGGACCTGGCTCACGTCGTCGTGCAGCAGGCTGGCGATGCGGGCCGCCTGCACGTCGACGAGCGCGTTGAGCAGGCGCACAGCCCGCTCGGTGCCGGGAGCCGTGATCTGCTCATTGGTAACCGAGGCCCTGAGGCGCAAAAGGTCTCTCCCCACCAGAAATTCGGAGGTGTGGCAGGCCAGTGTGCAATCGGGATTCCACTGCCGGCGTGGGGCGTAACACTCCCCGGGGGAATGAGTTGACAGGATTGCGGCGCGGCCGCGGCAGCTACAGGATTGGCAAGAGTCTCACGATCGGAGGACTTCTCTCTGCCGCTCAGACCTCGCGGAGGCGGGACTGCTCCTCCATGACGGTGGGGCGCGACAGCGTCTCGGCCGGCGGCTGCCCCGCCTCACGCGCCATCTCGATCAGCGCCAGCGTCATCGCCACGACCACCGGCCCCAGGATCAGCCCGAGGACGCCGAACACCTGCAGCCCGCCGAGCACGGCAAAGAAGATGAGCAGCTCGTGCAGGGAGGCGCGGCGGCCGACCAGGCGCGGCGACAGGACGTTGTCGATCGAGCCGATGACGAAGATCCCCCACACCACGAGGATCCCGGCCTTGACGAAGGCGCCGGTCGCCGCGAGATAGAGCGCCGCCGGCATCCACACCAGGAACGCCCCCGCCATCGGGATCATCGAGAGGAAGAACATCACCACGCCCCACAGCAGCGGCGACGGCAGGCCGAGCGCCCAGAAGATGAACGTACCCAGCGTTCCCTGGATCGCGGCGATCGCCAGCACGCCGTAGACGGTGGCGGCGATCACGTCCTGCGTGCGCGTCGAGATCTCCTTCCACTGCACGCGCTGGAGCGGCAGCATCGTCGTCACCGCCTTG
>Ga0070673_100000148_pt1 | contig 33516 bp, 22 predicted proteins | sample KBSM23metaG_FD_65342 | JGI IMG/M metagenome (GOLD analysis project Ga0070673, IMG submission 65342) | Miscanthus rhizosphere microbial communities from Kellogg Biological Station, Michigan, USA - KBS M2-3 metaG | ecosystem: Host-associated > Plants > Roots > Rhizosphere > Soil ... | reverse complement strand
ACGTTTCCCGCGCTATTGCCGGTCAACGTATCGTCGAAGGCAGAGCCGGTCGCATTTTCGATGCTGATCAGCGTGTCGGTACCATCAGCGCCAGTCGATGAGCCGCCTGTCGCGGTCAGGGTGACCGTTACTGAGCCGGACGCGTTGGCGTAGGTCGCGGTATCCAGCCCAGTGCCGCCATCGACCGTGTCGTTGCCTGCGCTGCCCTGGATGGTGTCGGCGCCCGCGCCGCCTGCGATCGAATTGACGCCCGAGTTGCCGGTGAGCGTGTCGTTGAACGCGCCGCCGGTGATATTCTCGATGGCGACAAGGGTATCGTTGCCGTCGGCTCCGCTCGATGATCCGCCGGTTGCCGTCAGGATTACTGTCACGGCGCCGGAGGCATTGGCGTAGCTGGCAGTATCGATGCCGCGACCGCCATCAACCGTGTCGTCACCAAGTCCACCCTCAAGGAAATCGTTTCCGTCGAGGCCGCTGCCGGTACCGAAGTCGCGCTCGACGTCACCGTAGAGGCTGAACCCCCACGGCGACGAAGTCGGCCCCCAGTCGGCGACGAAGCGGCCGTCTCCGTAAAGGGTGTCGTTGCCGGCGCCGCCGACCAGCGTGTCGCTCCCGACATCGCCGAGAAGGACGTTCGCGTTGCTGTCGCCCGTAAGCGCGTCATCGTAGCGGGAGCCCGAGACATTCTCGAATCCGGTGGCACTGATCATGCCCTGCCGCCAGTTTTGGGCAGTGCCTTGGGCAGCGAGGCTGAACGCCACGCCCGCCGAAGAGATTTCGGCGCCGCCGTGCGCCCACAGCGACAAGGTGTCGTTACCTGTTCCGCCACTTAGCGTCTGGTTGCCGGCTCCGACTTCGACAATGTCGTCGCCTCCGCCAGCATCGATGATGTCGTTGCCGCTGGTGGTAAAGCCGTTCGAGCCGCCCCAAATCCAGTTATTCTGCCCGTCGCCGGTCAGGATATCGTTGAAACCGGTTCCGCTGAGATCCTCGATCCCGATCAGCGTATCCATACCGGCGCCGATCGTGTTCTGCGCAGCGCCCTGGATGTTAAGGTCAACAGTAACGCCCGTCGTGGCGCCGAGATTATAAGCCGCCCGATCGTATCCGGCCCCGCCATCGATGATGTCGTCGCCCATACCGCCGGAGAGATAGTCAGCGCCGTCGCCGGCGAGCAGCGTGTCGTTGCCGCCCCAGGCCGAGAGAATGTCGATCTCGCCGCCACCGGTCAGGACGTTGTCGGAGCTATTTCCGACCAGCGTGTCCTTAAAGGCGGAGCCCGTAACGTTTTCGATACTGACCAAGGTGTCATTGCCATCTGCACCGCTCGAGGAACCGCCTCCAGAGTCATCCAGGAAGACGGTGACCGCGCCAGAAGCATGCTCGTAGCTCGCGGTGTCGTGGCCGCTGCCGCCGTCGAGTGAGTCATTGCCGAGCCCGCCCTCGAGCGTATCGTCGCCGCCGACACCACCGACGAATTGTGTCGTGATGTCGGAATAGAAGGTGATCGGGCCGGAGCCGCCGACGCCGTGCGTGTCGACACCGAAAGCGCCGTCGCCGTAAAGGGCGTCGTTGCCAGCGCCGCCAACCAGGACGTCGCTGCCCTGCTCGCCGCCGAGCACGTTGTTGCCGCCGTCACCGGTTAAGGTGTCGTTCCATCCGGATCCCGAGAGATTCTCGAAGCCGCTGAGCGTCATGTTGCCGCCGCCCGTGTTCTGGGCAGCACCTTGCAGGGCCAAGCTGATCGTGACTCCGCCGGGAACGGTCGTGGAGTTCATGCTGAAGGTGTCGACGCCGGAACCGCCATCGAGGATGTGATCGCCGCGGCCATTGACGATCAGGTCGTTGCCTCCGTTGCCGCTGATCGTATCGGCCGTTCCGTCACTTTGACCGCCCAGCCAATTGTCGCCGCCATCGCCGATCAGGGTGTCGCCGAAGGAAGTACCGGTGAGGTTTTCGATGCCCACGAGGGTATCGACACCTTGAAGCGTTTCTTGAGCCACGCCCTGCAGGTTGAGGTCGACGTGAACGCCATTGGTAGCGTTGGTGAAATAAGCCGCGCGGTCGACACCGTCGCCACCATCGATCAGGTCGTCGCCCAATCCGCCGTTGAGGAAATCGTCGCCGAGCCCGCCGAGAAGCGTGTCGTCGCCGCCATTGCCGCGGAGGCTGTCGTGGCCGTCGCCGCCGGTCAGCACGTTCGCCAACGCGTTACCGTTCAGCACATCGTTGAACGCCGAGCCTTTGAGGTTCTCGATCGAATTTAGCGTGTCATTGCCATCGGCGCCGGATGAGTTGCCGTTTCCGGTCGTGTTGTTGAACAGGGTGGCGGTGACCGCGCCAGAAGCATGCTCGTAGCTGGCGGTATCGTTGCCGCTGCCGCCGTTGATCAGATCGTTGCCGAGCCCGCCCTCGAGAGTATCGTTGCCGCCAAATCCGCCAACGTAGAGGCTGCTTGAATCGGCAAGGAACCCGATCGGCCCGGACAGGCCGGTGCCGTGGGTGTCCATGAAGATCGCGCCATCGCCGTAGAGAGAGTCATTGCCCGCTCCGCCCGAGAGTGTGTCGTCGCCCAGATCGCCGGCGAGCACGTTCGCATTGCCGTCGCCAGTGAGGGTGTCGGCGTAAACAGTCCCCGTCAGGTTCTCGAAATTGGTGAGCGTCATGTTGCCCACGCCAGTGTCCTGCGCGGCACCTTGCGCGGCGAGGCTGACCTCGATTCCTGTCGCAATCGCGAGTGCTTCGTAAAGGAAGGTGTCGACGCCATCGCCGCCGTCCATCACATGGTCGCCGGCGCCATCGCTGATGAGGTCGTCTCCGCCTTGCCCATCGAGATGGTCGACCGGGCTGCCGAAGCCGTCCGATGCACCGCGAATGACATTTTGGCCGTCGTTTCCGGTCAAGGTATCGCCGTAAACGGTGCCACCGACATGCTCGATCCCGATCAACGTGTCGTTGCCCTGGCCGGTAGCCTGAGCGACGCCCTGGTTTCGCAGGTCGACCGTGACAGCTCCCGTGGCACTGCCGAAATAGGACAAACGGTCCCAGCCGTCGCCGCCGTCGAGCACGTCGTCGCCGAGACCGCCATCGAGATAGTCATCGCCAGCACCAGCGTGCAGCGTGTCATTACCGCCGCGACCGCGAAGGAGATCAATGCCGTCCCCGCCGGACAAGATGTTGTCCTGGTTGTTACCGATCAACTGATCGTTGAACGCGGACCCGGTCAGGTTCTCGATGCCTGACAGCAGGTCTTCGCCGTCGGCGCCCGTGGAGTCGCCGTCTCCGTTAGCGTTCAAATAGAGCACCACCTGCACTGCGCCCGATGCATGCTCGTAGCTCGCCGTATCGATCCCGGCGCCGCCATAGATCTCGTCGTCGCCAAGGCCGCCCTCGAGGGTATCGTTGCCATTTGCTCCGACGTCTTCGAACAGGGTTGGCGGACCGGACGCCGGCGCGCCGGAGTCGATCGCGCCATCACCGTACAGGGTGTCGTTGCCGTCCCCGCCGCTTAAGATGTCGTTTCCAGCCGACCCCGCGAGGATATTCGCGTTATCGTCGCCAGTGAGCTCGTCATTGTCGTCGCCGCCGCTCAAATTCTCGATGTCGTTCAGCGTCCACTGGCCCACACCGGTGTCCTGCGCGACACCTTGGAGCAGCAGGGACAAGTGGATCGCGGGATCGTCGCCGAAATTCTCGGTGAAGCCGACGGTGTCGATGCCATCGCCGCCGGTCAGCGTCTGGTTGCCGATGCCGGCGACCAGCAAGTCGTTGCCGCCACCGCCGTCGAGCGTATCGTTGTTGGTGGTCGAGACCCAATTGCCCGGGTCGATTGTTGCCGTCGAGCCCCACAGGATATTGTCGTTGCCGTCGCCTGTCAGCACATCGGCGAAGGGCGTTCCCGACACATATTCAATGCTGACGAGGGTATCTAAGCCCTGGCTGCCGGTGTCCTGGGGCCCGGCGATATTGAGGTCGACAGTGACGCCGCCTGCAGCCTCGTCCGTGTGATAATAGCCAGCGCGGTCATATCCGTCGCCGCCATCGATCAGGTCATCGCCTGCGCGACCGCGGATGAGGTCGTCTCCCGAACCGCCGTAATTGGCGTCGTTGCCCGCCCCGCCGGTGAGGACGTCGTTGCCGCCGCCGCCGTACAGGGTGTCGTCGCCCGCTCCGCCGTCGAGCGCGTCGTTGCCGTCTGCGGCGCCCGTGTTGCTGCGTGAATCGAGCGGATCGAAGCTGATTACGCCGTTCTGGAAGTCGAGGACGATCGACCCATCACCGTAGAGCGTATCGTTGCCACCGCCGCCAGTAAGAATGTCGGACCCGGCCGCGCCGGCCAAAACATTGTTCTGGAAATCGCCGCTGAGGACGTCGTCGCCGTCGCCCGCCGACAGGTTCTCGACGCTGTTCAGCGTCCAGCTCCCAGCGTTGGTGCTCTGGGCGCCGCCCTCAAGGTTCAGGTCGACGACGATGCCGACCTCAGGTCCGCCATTTTCCGAATATTGGACGGTGTCTATCCCGCTGCCGCCCGTGAGGCTGTGATCGCCGGCGCCGACGGTGAGGATGTCATCACCGCCCTGGCCATCGAGCGTGTCATTGTTGGCCGTTCCCCCGCCCGAGATCGAGCCCCACAACCAATTGCTGTTGTCGTCGCCGGTTAGCGTGTCGGCGAAGATTGTGCCCGAAACCGCCTCGACGTTGCTGATCGTGTCCCACCCGAGCTCACCGACATATTGCGCGACCCCGTGCAGCCTGAGGTCGACGGTTACGCCGGTCGTGGGGCCATTGAAGTAGCCGATGCGGTCAAAGCCGTCGCCGCCGTCGAGCGTGTCGTCGCCAAAGCCGCCAACCATGAAGTCATTGCCCGAGCCGCCGCGCAGCGTGTCATTGCCGCCGTTCCCGTTGAGGACGTCGTTTTCGCTACCGCCGTCGAGCGTATCGTCGCCGCCGCCTCCGCCAAGAACGTCGTTGCCTGCGCTGCCGTCGACATAGTCGTTGCCGCCCGCAGCATTGACTATGTCGTTCCCGCCTTGCGCATAATAAGCGTCGTCACCCGACGTCCCATTGAAGACATCGTCGCCCTGCGTTCCGCTGGTGCCGAAGCTCATCAGGACGTTCGGGGCAATTTCGCCGAGGGCGGCGGCCGTGTTCGCCAGGGTCAGGACCTGATCGGCGATCCCATCACCGTCGGTGTCCACCTGAAGCTCGGTATTGCCGTTGATGACCTCGTAGCGATACTCGCCCGCGGTCCCGCTGAACTGGCCCCCACCGATAAAGATGTAGGCGAGGAATCCACTACCATTCTCGTCGGGCGTGTTGTGGCTGAGGTCGATGATGTCGTCGGGACCGAAATCGGTGATCGTGTCGCCATTCATCGCTCCGACTGAAAAGGTGTAATCGTAAACGTCGGCGCCGCCGTTGCCGCTAAGGACATCATTGCCGAGCGTGCAGCCATCGATGGCGCGGAAGATGTCGTGGCCTGGCGACCCGATGGAGATATTGGTTCCGTTGTTGTCCCAGAACAACAGCCCGTCGTACCCGGTCAGCCCCGACGCATCGACCACGGTCAGCGCGGCGTCCCGATATTCTCCGAATGCAATGACGCTTTCTGCGTTGACGATCGCGTCGATCTGGACGCCGTCGAGCGTGAAATCGACCTGCCCATCGGCGCCGGTTACATAGACGGTCGCGCCGCTGCTGTTGTCGAACTCGGCGAAGACGAAATCCCACCCATCGCCGGTGTCGATCGTATTGATGCCGAGCCCCGTGTCGACCACGTCCGTAAGAGCGCTGCCGATGACCGTATCATCGCCAGCACCGAGGCCGAGAGTGAGCGAGAAATTCGGATCGGCCGAGGTCCATCCGCTGGCATCGATCGTGTCGCCGAAATTGCCCGCGTTCCGAGTGTCGAGTTCGATTGTTTCAACACCACTAATGGTGGTGTTCAAAGTCCCGCTACTGTCGAATATCCCGCTGCCCGTGATCGTATAGGTGCGGGAGCCGGTCGCTTCGGCGAACAGGCTGCTGTCGCTGAGGTCGATGAGTAGCTCGTCGTGGCCGTCGCCGCCGTCGATGAAGTCATTGCCCTGGCTCGCGTGGATCAAGTCGTCGCCGCCAAGGGCAGAGATGCTGTCGTCGCCGGTCGTGCCGGTGAGGACGTCATTGTTCTCAGTTCCGGAAACGTCGTTCAATGAGTGAATGTTGACCGTCACCGAGCCGCCGTCGACGTTGTTGCCATTGACGACGGTCCCCTGTCCGCCGCCCGGTGCGCCGTCGTCCAATGCATAGTTGAGCACTACTGAGGCCGGTGGATCGTCAGACGAGTTGGTGTATTGAAGGTGCTGCAACACGTCGTTTACCAGCGCCGTCGTCGCGGGCGTTCCGCTGCTGGTGAAATTGATGGTCAGCGAGCCGGCTGACTGGCTGATCGTCGCGAAAACCAGCCCTCCGGCTTCCAGATTGGCACCGTTCACCGTGAATCCAGCTCCGCCCGAAGCGAAGCTGAATATATCTTCCGGGTTCGCCTCATCGCGGCTGATGGTAAAGCTCGCGCCTCCATAATCGCCGGCGCCCCCGTTGAGAGCATCGAGATCTGCGTCGCTCACAGCGAGCCCCGGATTGATCACCGCCGCAACCTGCTCTTCAACGGTGATGGAAGGTGAGTCCGGCACCACCGGCGACTGATCAAGCATGGTATTCCCCCTGCAGGGCCGCGGGGTGATGCGGCCAGTTCGCGCAACGGGTCCGCCACAAACGCACCCGCGAAATTATGTCATTCGCCGAACGAGGCTTGAGATTAACGTAAATTAAACAGTCAGTATCAATCTCTTGGACCGCGAGTCGGTCCAACTAGACTGTTGCGCGCTGGGTTCGGTGCAGTCCTCCCCAATATGAGGGAGGAGTCAGCTGATCCGCGTAAGCAAATGAGCGGCTTCCGCCTTGCTTCGAGTCTCGGTCTTGGCCAGCAGCTGCTTTTGATGGGTGCGAACGGTCCCGATGCCGATGCCAAGCCGCTCGGCAATCATTGCATCGGAAAGTCCACGCATTGTCAGCATCGCGACGCGTGCTTCAGCACAGGTCAGGCCGAACATCTGGCGCCAGATCTCGGGACGAGCATCGGTGGCCCGTTCGGGATCATGTATCGTCATGATGAGCGCAGCGCGGTTGTTTACGCGCCGACGGAAATCTGCGGGCGCCGGAGAAATTTCCACGACGTAAGGAAACCCGCCGCGATGACGGGCGACTATCATCTGGTCTGGCCCGGCCGCGTTCGCGCCATCTGGGTTCAAGGCGCGTTGAATGAGCGCGTCAAACTCATGCTTATCCGCGCACCGCGTGAACGTGACCTTGTTCTTGATCGATCCGATCCCGTCGTTTCGAGAGAACAGGCCCTGGGCCGAATCGCTGGCCCAACAGACATGCCCATTGGCGGCCAGTAGCACGACCGCATAGCGCTGCCTGTTTATGACCTCTTCAAGGCCTTCCCGGTGCGCGCGGACGTCGGCGAACTGAGACGTCAGTCTGAACAGGTTGCGGACGTGGGGCGCCAGTATCTCGAAATCCGCACGCTCGCGTGACCGGCGGCGGAGCCCGGGCGGCATATGGAATGCCCAGCCGGCCACCACACCCTCGCCCAGGTCGGTGGAACGTCCGATCCGGCGATCGACTCCTGCCGAGGACTTGAGCCAGTGCGCATACTCGCTCCGCGCCAGTTCCGATTCTGAAATGAGTTCGTGCGTCTCGGTGGTTCGATCTGTCACCGACGCGGCGCCGAGGGCATAGTCGTGCCGCCACATTTCCTCGCGAAACTCGCGCAGCGTATCCGCACCGACGTTGAATGAGCCATCGAACAGAAATGGGGTTCGGGCGGCATCTCCTGAGGCGCCCCTTCGAACCACGTACCAAAAGGCAATCTCCGCCCCCAGGTGCGACGAGATTTTGGACATGACATAGGGAACGGCGTCGTCCTCGCCGACGGCCTCATAGATCGAACCGATCAGGGCATGATTGTCATCGGCCTTTCCAAGCTCAGCCAAGTCTCGCCCACCACCGGACTGAAATCATCATTCCCTCCCCCGAAGGAATCAAACGCAGCAGTCGAGAGCGAGACTGTCAGAATAAATACAGAAAATCCAGTCGGTTAAGCGATAGATTAATGATAATGACCAATGTTAATTGAGATTTGACGTCGCCAGGCTCGCGGCGGGCAAGCATTGTGCGAAGGCGCACAGGCGCTGGTTGGCTTCAGCCACGATTTCGGCGGCCGACTTTTCTGGTCCGTCGATCGTCATGTGGGCATCGATCGGCAGGATCACGTCGTAGCCCAATGCTGCCGCTGCCTCACAAGCTGCAGTGATGCAATATTCCGTCTGCATTCCGGTGATGCAGAGGCGGTTGATGTCGTGAGCCTTAAGCCAGGCGTCGAGGCGTCCATCCTCAAAAGAGCTGAGTACGTTCTTCTCCAAGTGAAACGCGGGCTCCAGATCGCGAAGCACAGGTGCGAGTTGCCATCCTGCGCTTCCCCGATCGAGAATTGTGCCAGGATCTGTCCAGTGCTGAACGAAGATGACCGGCCAGGAACGGGCTTCAGCCCACTCGAGCAATTCCGCGATCCGACCGATGACCAGCTCGATCTCCGCAGGTGGCGCGGCGTCGCAGAGTGCTTGCTGCAAATCGATCACGATTAACGCAGTCTGCTGAGCGGGGCTTCGAGGTTGATCGTTGGGCATAAGTTTTGAAAGTTAGCTGACGCTAGTGCGGGGACGGTTCGGATATCAGCCCGAGGCGGACATCTCCAAACTGGCCCGCTTGTGACTTGTTCACCAGGTCTATCGTCGCCTTCATTTTGCGGAACGCCGCGTCGCCGGGAAGCAGCAGCGCGGGCTGCGTCGGAGATTGGGGATAAGGCGCGAGCTCTAGGCCAACACCTTCGCCGTAATGTCTCAGCTTCTCCAAAGCATCGCTACGCCCAGTGAACAGGAAACCGCCGAAAGGATACTGCGGCTCTGCTTGTTCCACCTTCGGAGGTCCGGCGTTTGTGGGCTGACTAGTCTGCGCGGCGCAAGCCGGTGCGCAAAAAGCTGCGGCCACGACCACGAGACGGCACACCATCTCTCCACGTAACGCCGCGAAGCTAATGTCTGCAATGGGTGGAATGCAGACGTAGGCCGCTAGGCGTAAACATGTGAGGCCTTACGACGAAAGCAGGCTCCTGAGGCGCTAACCCGGATGCTTGAGGTCAGGCGCGAGCCAGTCATGCCCGACCAGCTTGAGCTGGCTGAGCAAGGAAACAAGGAAGGCCGTCGACCAGCCGAGCATGATTATCCCCGCGGCGCCTTCAATGGCGCCCAATATCCGCCACTGGTGGGGCATGAGCAGGTCGCCGTAGCCGATGGTCGCATAGGTGACAGTTGAAAAATACAACGCCTGCTCGAAAACGCCGAAGGTTCCAAGCTGCAGGTACAGCAGCGCGTAGAGCCAGATTTCCAGCGTATGAATTGCGAAAATTCCGATCGTCGCCGCCATTAGCAGCGTCAGGGGCATAATCGTAAGCTTACGAAAGATACGCCCGTGTGAACGCAGCACACGCATGAGCATCGCAAGGCCCAACAGATGCACCAGCACCGTGACGACGACCATGCCGGTCGCAAGCATCAACTGAGCCAGCATACACTTTTCTCCCGCACCAACGTCAGCCGCAGTTGCGCTGACGGCCGTCGCCGACCACTGTTCGTCAATGGCAGCCGGTAAGCAACGCCAAACACGAAAAGCTGGCCTGCGGTCGTTCGTCGGGGCACTCGGCCCGGGGCTCATAACCGGTGCAGCGGACGACGATCCGAGCGGCATCGGGACCCACAGCCAGATCGGCGCCGAGTTCGGTTATGGGCTCGCCTGGACATTCGTCCTGAGCTTTCCGTTGATGGTGGTGATTCAGGAGGTCGCCGCCGACATTGGGCGCATCACCGGGGTCGGCATCGCCCGCAATTTGAAGCGACACTATCGGAGCATGCTTTGGCCGATGGTCGCGCTTCTGCTTGTTGCCAATGTCGTCAACCTCGGTGCCGACCTTAGCGCGATGGGCGCGGCCATGGCCCTGCTCATCGGTGGCAATGGCGGGCTTTATACGCTGCTATTTGGAATTCTCTGCATCGGACTGGAAGTTGGCCTGAGCTATCCGCGCTATGCGTCCGTGCTGAAATGGACGACCCTGAGTCTCTTCACCTACGTCGGCGTCGTGCTTGTCGCGCACGTCCCGTGGCTGCATGCGCTCCGTTCGCTGGTTGTTCCCGAACTACAGTGGAATGCTGCCTATGCCACAGCTCTCGTGGCCATCCTTGGGACGACCATCAGCCCGTATCTGTTCTTCTGGCAGGCGGGGCAGGAAATCGAGGAGCAACGCAGGCACCATATCAAACCTCTCTGCATCACGCCCCGCAGAGCTGGACCTGAACTCAAACGGATTCGTCTCGATACCCTCACCGGTATGGCCTTCAGTACGATCGTCAGCCTGGCTATCGTGTTCGCGACAGCGGCGACGCTGCACGAAAACGGCATTCGCGATATTGCGACATCGCAGCAGGCCGCCGAAGCATTGCGGCCCATTGCCGGCAAGTTCGCCTTCGCGATGTTTGCGATTGGCATCATCGGCACGGGACTGCTGGCCGTGCCGGTGCTGGCCGGATCGGCGGCTTATGCGGTTACCGAGATGGCGGGATTGCCAGGCAGTCTCGACGATCGACCGTTAAGTGCTCGACTGTTCTACGCGACAATCGCGGTCACGACGCTCGCGGGCGCTGCGCTGAACGGAGTTGGAATAGATCCCGCGCGGGCGCTCTACTGGGCCGCCGTTGTCAACGGCATTCTCGCGGCGCCGCTAATGGCCGTGATGATGCTCATCGTTCGCAATCCCCGGGCGATGGGTCGGCTCTCTGTCTCGAACCGGACCATGATCCTGGGCTGGGCCGCAACGGCGGTCATGTTCTGTGCCTCGGCACTGTTCCTGGGGTTCGCAATTGCTTCGTGGCGTTGATCTCAACATTGCCAGTGCAGCGGAGGATAAAGAGTTATGTCCGCTTTGGGTCGATTGCTGACGCGGCAACCTGGTTGGAAAGCTAAAGTGGCGCGAAGCACGCTGCCGGTGTTAATGAGAAGCGGCAAGAGGAGGGGGACAATGACAAAATCGCTCTTGTTACTTTCAGTTACAGCGCTGCTGCTGCCCGCGTGCCAGGCCGGCACGAAACCCGCCAACGCCACCGCCGAAGTCAATAGCACCGGCCCAGTCGACACCGGCGCGGATGAGCAGGCAATTCGCGGGCAGGTCGATACTTGGCTCAAGCTTGTAAAAGCCAAGGATGCCGCAGCTATAGCGGCGCTCTACACCGAGGATGGCGCGGTGATGCCGCCCAACGGCCCTATCGGCAAAGGACATACTGCAATCCAGCAGACATGGGCCTCCTTACTGGCGATACCGGGGTTCGACCTGAGCTTCGTCCCGGAGCAGATCATCGTGTCATCATCGGGTGACATGGCGCTCGATCGCGGGACGTATAAACTGGCGGTCGCGCCGAAAGGCACTCCGCAGACGGACGCCGGCAAATACGTCGTCGTCTGGCGGAAGGTGGGCGGCGAGTGGAAGGCCGCGGCCGACATCTTCAACAGCGATCTGCCGGCCAGCGGCGGATAGGGCGGCGGGCAGCGCTGAGCGTAGGGCCAAGGGATTCGTTAACGATACGGAGTTGGCCGCAATGTCTGCAATGGGTCGATTGCTAACGCTAAGATCATAGCGGCAAGTTTGGGTGGATAGCGGACCTTAGACGAACATCATGAGCCAAGGGACGAGCGCCACCGAAAATAGTCCGAGCAGCGCCCATTTGCTTCGAGCTAAGTGCAACCCGACCGCCAGGACGATCGTCGCAAGGATTGTAGCTTCCCAAACGAGCCGCCCGCGTTGTGCATTCCGGAAGCACGCCGCGATGTCGACAGGGTCGCGGTTCAACTGACACTCGTTCATGACCCAAGGGAGAGCAGACGGTAGCGCAATGACAAGCGCGACAAGCGCGAGCAGCCCAAACCGAACATGCCTCATCGGGCAGACCTTAGCTCGGTAGCTAGTGTCCGTAATGGGTGGAAAGCGGACTCTAGCGTAACCGCCGCTCCGCGCGGTGCGCCAGCCGCTTGAAGACCGCCAGACCCAGCACCGAGCCCACGAGGACTGGAACGGCAATCCTGTTCGCGAGCGCCATCACATCATCACGCAGAAGGCCGACAAGAAGGAGTACGAACCAGCCCGCGAAAACGGCGAAGCTCAGCAGATAAAGCCAACTGAAGAGCATAAATCCTCGTCTAGGAGTCATCGACTTGAGAATAAGCTGACCTTCAGTGGCCGCAATGGGGGTGGAAAGCCGCCATTGCTTTCAAGATGGTCAGTCGAATAGGCTTGCCGCATGGTTTGGCACGTCTCCTTGTTTCAACTGGGCACGGCTATCATCCTGCTAGCGATCTCATCCATTTTGATCGTGAGGCGTCGGCGCGAGGCGAGTGAGGGCGTCGCGATCTTGCCGGCCTCTCTGGGTGGCTCCCCCCTTTGGCTGTGGGTCGTGATTGCCGCGTGGGCGGGGCTGTCCTTGGTGATTGCGGTCATTCTTCTCAACACTGGACATGCGGTGATCGACTACTAGCTAGCGGCAGCTTTGGGTCGTTATCGGACGCTGGAGCGACCCGGAAAGCGGCTGCACAAAGCACCCTCCTCGCATTTCACTTCGCGGCAACCGAACGACACAATTTTGTGCATCAGACCCAATCGCTGAGCAGCGTAGAGACTCCGATACATCTCGCACGTGAAGCCGATCTGCTCCTTGGCGCATTGCTTGGGTATGTCAGCCACGCGGTTGAACTGTTTTCGTGTCCTTGGCGGAAGCGTCGGCTCGAACGCCTCTAGGAACTCGAGGTAACCGCCATCTCCCATGAGTTCGACATTGTGGGATGGACACTCTCGGTGAAGCGCAACAGTCCAAGCGTCCCACGGATCAGCAGGCCGCGTCGCGCCCGTCAGCACCAATAACGAAGGCCCCAGCAGGCCGAAGCGCAGCATCCTCACGGGATCAAGATATATCGAACCGCTAGCGTCAGGAATGGGTCGAAAGCTGCCACTAAGTAACGCGACCCAACGATCCCGAGGACAGCCTCAGGCGAACACGTGGTTCGCGATTGCCGATATCCGGACGTCCTTTCGCAGCGGATCTAGGAACGGATCGACCAGGATCGAGGAAAGGCCCGGGTCCCGCTTCGTCCAGGCACGCTTGAGCGCGTCCATTCCCTGATCGATCAGGCCTGCCTGAGCATAAACTTGCGCGAATTGGTAATAAGCAGAGTCGGCATAGCGCCGCTCAAGCGCCTCAATCGCCTTTGACGGATCGCGGTGCCCCTGACGGGCGCTAATCGCCGCCTCTCCGACGATGCGGTGGTAATCGTCCGCCGGCGCTCGTCGAAACGCCTGCAGCGCTTCGTCGGTCCGCCCGAGCATCAGGAGTGCATTGCCTAGGAAAGTCGTTGCCCGGTTCCGCCCCGGCTCCAGCACCAACGCGCGACGGGCGGAGCGGGCGGATTCCTCGTACCTGCGGCCGTTGAACAGGACCCAGGACTGGATCTCCGATGCGAACGGGTTGAGGGGGTCCAATTGGATTGCCCGCTGCATCGTCGCCTGCGCGTCGGCTTGCCGGCGGGACTGGCCCAAGACCAGGGCATAGTTCGACAGTGTAATGACATCGGTTCCGCCAAGGGCGTCGGCCCGCTCGAAATCGCCGAGTGAACGCCTGAGCAGGAGTTGATCCTGGTGAATCGCGCCGAGGGCCGCATAGCTGAGCGCCAGTCTTGGAGCGATGTCGATCGCGCGCTGTGATGCCTGGATCGCCTGCGCTTGGCCGCGCTCCTTGTCGGCGACGCTCGCCGCGAACTGGCTCGCCCAGAATTCGAGGAACTGGCCCTTCCGTGCATGGGCTTCGGCATAGAGTGGATCCAGGTCCAACGCCCGGTCGACCAATGCGATCGTGCTCAGGATGTCCTTTTCGGAGTCGTCGCGCCCGGGTGCGGCCATGGCCTGGAGGAGGAGGTCTTGCGCCTGGGCATTCTTGGTTCCGCCCAAAGTCAACGCGGACCGCCCGATCTGGCCTAGCGCGAAGCTCAGCGCCTCGGCGACGCTGGCGGCGATATCGGACTGGATTTTGATCGCGTCACCCGGGGCGCGGTCGTAGCTTTGCGCCCAGCGCTCGACGCCGTCGGCACCGCTGACGAGCTGTGCGCTTACCCTGATTACCTCCGGGGAGCGGCGGACGCTGCCGGTCAGGATATTGGGAACGCCGAGCTTTGAGGCGGCAGCCTTCGCGTCCAGGTCCTTCACCGCTTCGGACGACGCCCGTCCGATCACTTCCAGCCCGATCCGGGCGAGTGCCGAGCGGAGTTCTTCGGCGACGCCTTCGGAAAAGTAGGACTGGGTCGCGTCGCCGCTAAGATTTGCGAACGGCAGGACCGCGATGCGCTTGGCATTGCCTGGCGCCGACGGCCGGAAATACCAGCCGCCAACTGCAGCAAGCGCTGCTAAGCCCAACCCGCTGGCGACAAACAATCGGCGGGAATGGCCCTGGCGGTGCTTGCCCAGGTCGATGTGCGCGATATCTTCGCCAGCTATGAGGTGACGGACCGCGTCGGCGATGGCAAGAAAGCGGGGGTCGCCGCGATTGCCTCTCCAACGCTTCAGCGCAATAGCTTGGACTTCACCGAAGCCGAGCGGCGGTTCGACGGGATCGATGCAGATCGGGAGGTAGGCGCCTCGCTTGCGAGCGTGGTTGGCCTCGTCGCGAACGAAGTCGCCGGCCGGACCGACGGAGCGCTTGCTCCAGGCGACGATGACGCATTTCGCCGCTTCCAGATGTTGTTCGATATCCTCGCGCCAATGGGCACCGCCGCCGATGTGGGTGTCCCACCAGACCGTGAAGCCCTCCGCTTCCAGGGCTGTCACCAGAGGCCGCAGACGCGAACGGTCCTCGGCCTTGTACGACACAAAAATGTCGGTCGCGCCAATCATTGCTGACCCCTGCAATGAGGCGGTCACGTTATGTCATGCGCTCCGATTCACAAAGCCTTGAAATGCTGGCAGATCACCAATGGCAGGAATGGGTCGAAAGCGGACATAAAGTCGCTACCATTGATTCAAGCGCGTAGCTTGTTCGCTTCCGTCTTGCAGTCATAAGGAAGGTCCGGTTCGAAGCAGAAGTCAGGCCAATTGCCGCTATTGCGCCAATATTCGAGTAGACCGAGACGCTTGGCTATTGCGATCATGCGTGGGTCGCGCCGAACGTTACGAAGCGATGGCCGAAACAATGCATCGACGACGTAGCTCACTTTGTCTGGATAGTGCCAGTTCAGCAGGATCGGGAACAGTTCATCTTCCCGGCCGAACGTGCCCAAAACCTGAGCCAAATGATAAATGGTCGTGGGTTGGCGGTCATAAAATGACCGTGCTTCTTGAACCGCCCGATCGATGTTCGCGGTCGAGGGATCGACCCGCGCTTTCACAAATGACTCTACGTAGGGCGTACCCGAGGTGGGTACTTCTCCCGACTGGATGAGGCGCATTGCTTCATTTGGATCGCCGTATCGCATGTGAACTCGAAAACGGGCCGCGGTGACGCTGCTCGCGCCTGGCCACAACCGTTCCGCCCGCGCAAGCTCGGCCAATGCGACATCAGTCTTTCCGGCATACGTGAGCGCGCCGATGAGGTTATCGCGTGCCGTCGGCGAGAGGGGATCTGCCTGTACGGCCTTCTCAGCTTGAACAACGGCCTCATTCATTCGTCCGACAAAAAGGAGGTTTTCGCTGAACGCGGTCAAGGCGGCGGCGTCGGTTGGCCCCTCCTTCACCGCTAGTTCGAGCAGGCTGATACGGCGTTCAAACGCCATCTCGGGCAGCAATGCCGCCTCAGCCAGGTAAACCTCAGGCATGCTTGCGTCCAGTCTCCGGGCCGCCGCAATGTGCGCGGGCAGCGGCGCCACGATCGCCCCTGACTCAGGAAGGTAGCGCATGCGCGTGAACTCACTCTCGACAAGAAGCAACTTTGCCCAGCCGCCGGCAAATTTCGGCTCAGCGCGCGTCAACTGGAGAAAGATTGGCAGCAGCAGGTGAAGATTTTCTGCCGTCTTGTCGGCGTAACCGGCGCAACCTTTGAGATACAGCTTTAGTGACTGCTCCTCGAGGCGCTGACCATCAGGGGAAAGCGCATCCAATGCGCAAGTCAGTACTTGGGCCGCCGTATAGGCCGCCTGCTGTTTGAGATCGGCTACTTTCCCGGAAGGCTGCTCGAAATCCTTAGACCAAAGAAGAGAATTATCCTTCCCATCGAAGAGCCCAACGGATGCCTCTGGGTGGTCGGCCGATCCAGACTCGCTGATGTTTAAAACCAGGGCGGGCTTCGCTCCGCCTGCGCGCAGCTCCGTGAACTGAACGGAATGAGATGTGGCCGCTTGCAGACTTCCAAGCTTCACGAGGAGGTCACGGGAAAGCGCCTCACTCTTCGCCGACTGATCGGCTGGACTGACTGCGACAATCGGAACCGATGATGATTGGCCGACTAACGTCCAGGCGATGATCCCGACGGTAACAAGCAGAGCCAATCCTAGAAGAGCGGCAATAGGCCAGTTGAGGCGTCGAGTATTGGCGACGGACGTGATTGGCCGTTGCGTGGTTCGCTCGCCAGTTTGCTGCTGGTCAGCCAATGCGCTGACTGCCGCCAACAGTTCTTTCAGTGCCGGCGATCGGCTACCGCCCCGCCGTCGTGAGAGATCCAATGTCTGAAACTGCCGGAATCCGAGCGGCGCCTCCGTGCCGTCGATCGTCACGGGCACGAACTTGGCGCTGTCGCGTCCGGTAGCTGCCTCGTCTCGTACCCACGGGCTTTCGACCGAATGTTCGGACCAGAGAACGATAACGGCGTCAGCACGTTTGAGCGCGTTCTCGATTTCTTTGCTGTACTGGGCGCCGCCCCTGATGTGACGGTCCCACCAGACCGAGTGGCCGGCTTTTTCCAGCGTCACGGCAATTGATCGCGCGCGATCTAGATCTTCGCGATCATAACTAAGGAAAACGCTCGCCATAGATGCCCCAATGCGATCGCGAAGGTGCGGCGAATTGGCAGTTTGAACAAGTCTTCATCGACAGACTGTCGCGGCGCCGAAGGCGGGGAATTACCTTGGCTTCAGAAATGGGTCGAAAGCGGACGCGGCAGCTTTGGGTGGAAAGCTGCCGCTAACTTGGCATCGCTTCGGCCTTACATTGACCGACGCGGTCGGCCCTCGATAGTTCACCGCAATGTCGAGCGACTTCCCCAAGGCAGTTGAGGCGTTCCAACGTGGCGACCTCGGCCTCGCGCTCGACATCGCCATCAGGACTACCGCGGTTGGCGATCCGCAGTGGCAGCATCTGATCGGGCTCATTCACTGCCGCCAGGGCGACCTCTTGCGCGGGTTGCCGCACTTGCAGCTCGCGGCTGGAGCTGCGACATCGAGGGGATCTCGCTCCACGGGTACACCGGGTGCCAATGACCAAGCCGCTTAGGATCAGCGAAAATTGTCGGCGTAGGCCTGGAGCTTGAGGCGCACCGGCGAGGCCGGAATCACGCTGTAGGCGAGGCCGTGCTTGTCGCAGTACGCGATTGCCGCGTCCTTGGTCGCGAAGCCGATCTTCACCTGCGTGTTGGTGTCGCCCGAACCATTCCAGCCGGTCAGCGGGTCGGGCCGAAGCGCCTCCTGCCGCTCGAATTCGAGCTGCCAGCGGCCGGTGTTCGCCTTGCCCGACTGGGTCGTGCGGCGATCGAGCTCAAGGATGCGGGCAACTGTCATCGAAACTCCTAATAAGCCCGGGCGATTGCAAATTCGACTGCTTCGGTCAGCGCTGACTTGGCCTTGCTCGCCGGAAAATTCGCGAGGGAATCGATGGCGCGGCGGCCGTAATGGCGAGCGCGCTCCAATGTGTCATCCAATGCTCCGGTCGCTTGGAGCAGCGTCGTGGCATGGACGAGGTCCTCGTCCGATGAGCTTTCCCCGGTGATGGCGGCGCGCCAGAACTTACGGTCATCTTCGCTGCCGCGCGCATAAGCCAAGATCACGGGCAGGGTGACCTTGCCATCGCGGAAGTCGTCGCCGCTATCCTTGCCCATCGTCGCTTCGTCCGACGCATAGTCGATGACATCGTCGGTTAGCTGAAAAGCGATGCCGAGGTTGCGGCCGTAGCATTCGAGCGCCAGCTCAAAATCCTCGCTCGCTTCGGCAACAACCGGAGCGACGCGGCAGGCAGCCGCGAACAGCGCCGCCGTCTTCGCGCTGATGATTTCCAGATAATGCTCTTCGTCGGTGTCGATCTGGCGCTGCGCCGTGAGCTGGTTGACCTCGCCCTCGGCGATCACCGCTGAGGCATGGCTGAGGATTCGGAGCACCTTCAGGCTGCCGTCCTCGACCATCAGCTCGAAGGCTCGGCTGAACAGGAAGTCGCCGACCAGAACGCTCGCCGGATTGCCCCAGATGAGATTGGCGGTGCGCTTGCCGCGGCGCATCCCGGAACCGTCGACGACATCGTCGTGGAGCAGGGTCGCGGTGTGAATAAATTCGACCGCGGCGGCGAGCTTGTGGTGGCGGGTGCCCGGGTAACCGAGCAGTCTGGCGCAAGCGAGCGTCAGCATCGGCCGCATGCGCTTGCCGCCGCCTGCGATGAGGTGGCCGGCGAGCTCGGGAATCAACGCAACCTTGCTCTGCATTCGCTCGAGAATGACGGAGTTCACACCGTTCATGTCGGCGGCGACGAGCGCGATCATCGGCTCGAGCGAGGGCTCGGCCTTGGTATTGAGCGTATGGACGGTCGCGGTCACGGCGCCGCCCTAGCCGGGCAGCGCCGCTTTTCCTAGTCGCCTACCAGACGTGAACGCGCTGCTCGGGCGGCAGATACATCTTGTCGCCGGGCTGTACGTTGAACGCCTTGTACCAGGCGTCGACGTTCCGGACGACGCCGTTCACCCGGTATTTGGCCGGGCTGTGCTCGTTGGTGAGCAGCTGGGCGCGGAGCGCGCCTTCGCGCTGCTTGGTCTCCCAGCTGTAGCCATAGGCGATGAAGAAGCGCTGGTCGCCGGTAAGGCCGTCGATCACCGGCGGCTCGCCATGCTGAGCGACATACTTGCGATAAGCGGCATAGGCGACTTCAAGCCCGCCGAGGTCGCCGAGGTTCTCGCCGAGCGTCAGCTGACCCTTGATGTGCACGCCGGGGATTGGCTCGTAGCCGTTATACTGTGCGACGAGCTTGTCGGCATGGGCCGTGTAGAGCTTCGCTGTCTGCGGGGTCCACCAATCGGTCAAAGCGCCATGCGCGTCGAACTTGCGGCCCTGGTCGTCGAAGCCGTGCCCGATCTCGTGGCCGATGGTCGCGCCAATGCTGCCGTAGTTGGACGCAGGATCCGCCTTCGGATCGAAGTAGGGCGGCTGAAGGATCGCAGCCGGGAAGGTGATCTGGTTCTGCGTCGGGTCGTAATAAGCATTGTTGGTCTGGGGCAGCATGTCCCACAAAGTGCGATCGACCGGCTTGGGGAAGCGCGACAGCTGCAGCTTCCAGTCGAAATCGTCCGACCGAATGGCGTTGCCGAGCAGGTCGTCGCGCTTCACGACTAGCGACGAATAATCGATATATTTTACCGGATGTCCGATGCGCGGGTCGAAGGTCGCGAGCTTCTGAAGCGCCTTCTCCCTTGTCGGCGAATCCATCCATGCGGCGCTCTCAATCTTGTCCTTCAGCGCTCCGAGGATGTTGTCGATGAGCTCGTGCATCTGCCGGTCGCTCTCGGGGGGATAATGGCGCTGCACGTAAATCTGCCCGACGCCTTCGCCGAGCGCGCCGTTGACGAGGTCGACGCCGCGTTTCCACCGCGCCCGCTGAGTGGGAACGTCGCGCAGGGTTTTCGAATAGAAGTCGAACCTCGCGTCATCGAACGCCTTGGGAAGATATTGCGCATTGTCGCTGATGAAATGGATGCTGGTCCAATCCTTCCAGGTCTGAAGCGGAACGGACGCGAATAGGCGTGCCTCCGCCTTGATCGCGGTTTTCTCACCCAGGACGACCTTGTCGACCTTTGCGAGATCAAGCTTGGCCAGTGCCCGATCGAACTGCAGCTCTGGTGCGTAGGCCTTCAGCTCTGCCCGCGTCATCGGATTGTAGGTCTTTACCGCGTCGCGTTGTTGCTCGGGCGTCCAGTGAATCTTCGCGATCGCCGTTTCCAGCGCAATGACGCGGTCCGCACGCGCTCCCGGATCGCTGATGCCGGCGAGCGTCTGGAGCTTCACCAGATAGTCGCGATAGGCCTTGCGATAGGCGTCGTACTTGGCGCCCTTGAGCAAATAATAATCGCGGTTCGGCATGCCGAGCCCGCTCTGGCCGGCATAGACCGCATAGCGGGTCGGGTTCTTGAGATCGGGATAGATCCCGATGCCAACCGGAGAGTCGAAGCCCGGCGTCGCGAACAGGTCGACGAGATCGGTACGAGTCTTTGCTGCCGCAACCTTGGCGAGATAGGGTTTGAGCGGTCCGGTGCCGAGCTTCTCGACCGCGCCCTCATCCATCCAGCTGTTGTAAAGATCGCCGATCTGCTGGCCGAGCCGCCCGTTGGCCGAGGGGTCCTTCGCCATGTCCTCGACGATCGAGCGGACGTCTTTTTCGATCTGGTCGTTGAGGACGGAATCGATCCCGACGAACGTTCGGTCGGGCGCGATCTCGGCCTTGTTGAACCAAGTGCCGTTGACGAAGGCGAAGAAGTCGTCGCCCGGCTTGACCGAGCTATCCATCGCTGCCGCATCATACCCCCAGCTCCCGTAGACCGGCTTGGGCTGGGACAGGCCTGGAGAGGCGAGCGCGACGGCTACGCCGCCCATCAGGAGTAGGTGGCGTAGCTTCATCGCGCTCTTCCTCATTCTCTAAATGGATTACCAGATGTGGACGCGCTGTTCGGGCGGCAGGTACATCTTGTCGCCCGGCTGGACGTTGAACGCCTTGTACCAGGCGTCGACATTCCGAACGATGCCATTGGTCCGGAACTTGTCCGGGCTGTGCGGGTCGGTGAGAATCTGCTGGCGAAGCGCGTCGTCGCGATCCTTGCCCTGCCATGCCTGGGCGTAGGCGATAAAGAAGCGCTGGTCGCCCGTCAGGCCGTCGATCTCCGGCGGCTCGCCATGTTTGGCGGTGTACTTCTTATAGGCAGCATAAGCCGCTTCGATGCCCGACAAGTCGCCCAAATTCTCACCGAGCGTCAGCTTGCCGTTGACGTTCACGCCGGTGAAGGGGCTGAACATATTATATTGGGCGACGAGCTTGTCGGTGCGGCTGGCATAGGATTTCGCAGCGTCCGCCGACCACCAGTCGCGAAGGTTGCCCTTGGCGTCGAACTTGCGGCCTTCGTCGTCGAAGCCGTGACCCATTTCGTGGCCGATAACCGCACCGATCGCGCCATAGTTGGCGGCCGGGTCGGCATTGGGATCGAAGAAGGGCGCCTGCAGGATGGCGGCCGGGAAGGTGATCTGGTTCGCCAGCGGATTGTAATAAGCGTTGATCGTCTGGGGAGTCATTCCCCACAAGGTGCGATCGACCGGCTTCGGGAAGCGCGATAGTTCGAGGTCCCAATCGAACTGGCCCGAACGCATCACGTTGCCGAGCAGGTCGCCCTTCACGACCTTCAGCTTCGAATAATCGATATACTTTACCGGGTGGCCGATGCGCGGCTCGAACGCCGCGAGCTTCAGAAGCGCCTGCTTGCGCGTCGCTTCGTCCATCCAGCTATTGCCGGTGATGCGCTCCTCATAGGCCTCGCGCAGGTTGCCGATCAGCTCGGTCATCTGCCGCTCGGACTCGGCCGGATAGTGCGACTTCACATAGATTTCGCCGACGGCCTCGCCGAGAGCGCCGTTGACCAGGCGAACCCCACGCTTCCAGCGGTCACGCTGCTTCTCAACGCCGGCGAGCTCCTTATTGTAGAAGCCGAAGCGGGCGTCATCGAGTGCCTTGGGCAGGTAGCTCGCATGGTCAGAGACGAACCGGAAGGCGAGCCATTCCTTAAAGGTCGCGAGCGGTGTCGAAGCGAGGATCTTGCCGGCGCCGGCAACGGCTGACGGCTCCGTCACGATGACCGACTTGGCAGCGCCAAGACCGGCTTTCTGAAGCGTCGCGTTCCAGGCGAACTGCGGAGCCAGCTTGGCGAGCTGGGTGCGGTCCATCGGGTTGTAGATCTTGTCGATGTCGCGGCGGTCAGCAGCCGGCCACTGCACCTTCGACAAGGCGGTTTCGAGCGCGATGATGCGGTCAGCCGAAGCGGCGCCTCCCGGTAGGCCGGCGAGCTTCTGAATAGTGATGATGTAGTTGCGATAGGCCGCGCGGTGGGCCTTCATCTTGTCGCTGTCGTCGAGATAATATTCGCGGCTCGGCATGCCGAGCGTGGCCTGGCCCGAAATTGCCGAATAGCGCGTCGAATCCTTAAGGTCCGGAATGATCGAGACGTCGATCGGGCTCGCGTAGCCTGGCTTCACGAACAGCGAGAGCAGCTGATCGCGGGTCTTCACCGCGCTGATCTTCGCGAGATAGGGCTTCAGCGGCGCAGTGCCGGCGGCTTCGATCGCCGCTTCGTCCATGTAGCTGCCGTAGAAGTCGCCGACCTGCTGACCAAGGACGCTGCCGTCGTTGCTCCTGGCGAGGTTGTCGACGATTTCGCGGACGTCGTTCTCCGATTTGTCGGAGAGCGTGATGAACGGGCCAGCCGACGCGCGGTCGGCGGCGATCTTGGTGTTCTTGTCCCAGGTCCCGTTGACATAGGCCCAGAAGTCGTCGCCCGGCTTGACCGAACGATCCATCGCGGCCGGATCATATCCCCAATCGCCATATGTGGGCTTGGCTGCCGAACTAGGGGCCGCAATTGCCACCAGACTCGCGGCGGCGAGTGCGAACGCTTTGAATTTCATGGAATTTACCCCTCCGGTAAGAGGCTGCGAAATGGCGAAACGCGCGCGATTCGTCAAAAGTTTTCGACGAACGGCGGGGAGTCGACGGCTATCAGCCAGCGGGAAGCGTCAGTCGTGCGAGCAAGCCGCCCAGATCTTCGCTCTCTTCGAGATGGATCGACCCGCCGTAGATTTCGGCGACATCGCGGACAATCGCGAGGCCAAGGCCGGTCCCCGGTTTGCCTGTCGTGTCGAGCCGCGCTCCGCGTGTGAAGAGCGAACCGCGATCCGCCTCGGGAATGCCCGGGCCATCATCCTCAACCAGGATGTCGACCATCTTTCCTTTGGGCTCGACGGTCACGAAGACCCGGCCGCCGCCATATTTGGCGGCATTCTCGACGAGGTTGCCGACCATCTCGTCGAGGTCCTGTCGTTCGACCCGGACGTCGGCAGCGTGGTTGCCGGCGATATCGACCGTCACATTTTCGTAGAGGCGATCGAGCGCGCGCTGGACGGCTTCGAGGCTGTCCCAGACTTTTGCACGAGCCTGGACTGACGCCCGTCGCCCGATCGCCCGGGCGCGGGCGAGGTGGTGATCCACTTGCCGGCGCATGATCGAGGCCTCGCGGCAGACGGTGTCGGCGAGGTCGGGCGAGTGGGCCGTGGCGGCGTTGGTGATGACCGTCAGCGGCGTCTTCAGCGCATGCGCGAGGTTGCCGGCGTGGCGCCGTGCTTCCTCGGCTTGTTCCTCGCTATGCGCGAGCAACTGGTTGATTTCCTCGGTGAGCGGACGAATTTCCGTCGGGAAATCTTCACCGATGCGCGATCCCTCGCCCGATCGGATTGCCGCAACATCCTGGCGAACCCGCCGTAACGGCCACAGCCCGTAGAAAGTCTGAAGGGCAGCGAGCGCGATCAGCCCGATGCCGAGCGCGAGGAAGCTCCAGAACAGCACCAGGCGCAGACGATGGATCTGATTGTCGATGGTCTCACGCGATTCAGCGACCTGGAAGCGCCAGCGGACGGGCGAACCGGGGAGGATCGCATCGCGCTCAATGATCCTCAGCGTCTCCTTGCTTCCCGGGGTCGAGAATTCATCGCTGTCGTAGAGGTGAGGCTTCACGTCATTGTGATTGTCCGACACCCGCAAGCGGCGGTCCCATAGGGAGCGCGAGGGGAAGGCTTCCGTGCCAATGCCGCTGATCTGGAAGTAAAGACCCGAATATGGCTCAATGAAGCGCTGATCAGCGGGAGGACGGCTGAACCGCACCTCGCCGTCAGGCCCGATCTCGGCCGCTCCCATCATGCCTTTGAGGATTAGCCGCAGCTCGTTGTCGAAGCTGTCGACGATCGTGCGCGTAAGGACTCGGTCGAGCGCAAAGCCCCCAATCAACAGCAAAGCGGTGATCCACAGCGCCGCGACGCCGATCATGCGCCGGCTGAGCGACCCGGTGCGATGGCGGGCCGCGCCTGGCGCTGCGGCGGCTCCAGCCCCGGCCGCCGCCGTTACCGGGGCGGCTTGTTTGTTCAACCGGCGCGAGCCTCCATGGGCTCTTCAAGGCTGTAACCGAGGCCGCGGATCGTCGTGATGACGTCAGCGCCGAGCTTCTTGCGGATGCGTGTGACAAACACCTCGATCGTATTGGAGTCGCGATCGAAATCCTGGTCGTAAATGTGCTCGATCAGTTCGGTTCGACTGACCACTTTGCCCTTGTGGTGCATGAGGTAGGACAAGAGCTTGTACTCCTGGGCGGTGAGCTTCACCGGTTCGCCGCTTTTGGTCACTTTTCCCGAGCGGGTATCGAGACGGATGTCGCCCGCGATCAACTCGGAAGAGGCATTGCCGGAGGAGCGACGGATCAGCGCTCGGAGGCGAGCAATGAGTTCCTCGGTCTGGAACGGCTTGGCGAGATAGTCGTCGGCGCCCGCATCGAGGCCTGCGACCTTGTCCGACCAGCTGTCGCGCGCGGTGAGCACCAGGACGGGCATCTTGCGTGCCTCTTTGCGCCAGCGATCGAGCACCGTCAGGCCGTCGATCTCCGGCAGGCCGAGGTCAAGGATCACCGCGTCATAATTTTCGGTGGAGCCGAGATAATGGCCGTCCTCGCCGTCGGTGGCGAGATCCACGGCATAGCCGGCGCCCTCGAGGGTCGAGCGGAGCTGCCGGCCGAGGTTAGGTTCGTCTTCAACGATCAGAACGCGCATATTTGCTTCCTGGAGACGTTCATATCTGGCCCGTCAACCCGCATTGCGGCAATCGGTTGCCTATCCGGAACGATCGCCTTCATGAGCCCTTACGCTGAGCGATGCCTCTTTACCACGATATGAACGCCTCGCGCATCGTGGCGATTAACCGCGAGAGGGAGTTGGGGGGTGAGCGCGAAGTTTCCGCGCAGCATCAAGATTTGATTCACCCAGTCCGTGAACCAAGCAGGAAGACCTGCTGGGCCATCTTGCCTCGTCCATTGAGGGGGCAGAAACATGAAATTCAAAGGTGGCAATAAAGCCGATTCCTTCGCCGGCACTGTCGGCAGCGACACTCTTGACGGTGGTCGCGGGAACGATTTTCTCGACGGCGGTGCCGGCAACGACACGCTGACGGGCGGTGATGGCGCGGACAAGTTCGTGCTTCGCTCGGGCGGCGGTCACGATGTCGTCACCGACTTCAATCCGGCGGCGGGCGATCGCGTCCTGTTCGACTACGGGACCTATTCCGACGTCATGTATCTTGGAAAGCTGAGCGATGGGCTGTCGATCAACTGTGGCAGCAACTGCTTCCACGTGTCGGCTGTCGACTACAACCATGACGGGGTCATGGACACTGTCATCAGCGTCAACGACGACAGCATCGCGCTCCTGGGCTGGTCTCCCGATCAGCTGTGGGGCTGGTCGCTGATGGGCGGCTGAGTCTCCCCAGTTCAACGCAGACCCAAAGGGGGCGGCTTTTCAGCTGCCCCCTTTTCGTTACGGCCTGGAGCGCCGGATGATTCGGCCGGTGAGGGCGTCGACATCGACCCAGATTACGCGCCCGTTCTCCATGAACTTCAGGCGATAGGTGTCGCCGTTGAGTTCGGGGCCGAGGTAATCGGCGCCGCCCATGAACGGCAGGACCCGGCGTTCAAGCTGGGGCAGGGGCAGCGCACGGCCGCGCTGGGTGTCGCGAAAGGCCCGGTCCGCTTCGCGCGGCGGATCGGCCAGCGCCGGAGCGCCGGCGAGCGTGGCGACGAAAAACGCCGCAAGAAGGGTACGAAACGGGGTCATGGACGCAGTTCTTTCACGGCCATGGTTCTACCAGACAGCATTGAATGCGTTATGAATATGATCGAACGCCCCCGTTCAGGGCAAAGATAGTGACGCAAAAGCCCTGCTTTCGCTAGGGGGCGGCATGGCAGCGCCAATCCTCTCTTACGAACAGCTGGGTCTCGTCCAGGGTGAAGGCTGGTTATTCCGCGGGCTCGACCTCTATATTGGGGAGCGCGACCGACTGGCGCTGATCGGGCGCAACGGCGCCGGGAAAACGACGCTTCTGAAGTGCCTCGCCGATTTGATTGACACCGACGAGGGCAAGCGCACCGTCGTTCCCGGCACCAAGATCATCCTGCTCGAGCAGGATCCTGACATGGCTGGCTTCGAAACGCTAGAGGATTGGGTTCTGGGCGGTTCCGGAGCACCGGAAGCCCATGAGGCAGCTGCGATTGCCGACCAGCTCGGCATTGATCTCTCGCGCGCAATCTCGACTGCGAGTGGCGGCGAGCGCCGCCGCGCCGCAATCGCCCGGGCACTCGCCCAGAAGCCCGACATATTGTTCCTCGACGAGCCCACCAACCATCTCGATCTCGGCGCGATCGAATGGCTCGAGGAATGGCTGAAGAGGTTCACTGGCGCATTCATCGCCATCAGCCACGACCGCACTTTCCTGGCGCGCCTGACGCGGAGCTGCCTGTGGCTTGACCGTGGAAATCTCCGTCGGGCCGAGATCGGCTTCGGCGGTTTCGAAACGTGGACCGAGCAGGTCTATGAGGAGGAAGCGCGCGCGGCGGAAAAGCTCGACGCCAAGCTGAAGCTCGAACTTCACTGGCTCCAGCGCGGAGTGACGGCGCGCCGGCGACGCAATCAGGGACGCCTCGCGAGGCTCAACGAGATGCGCGCCCAGCGCGCCGCAATGCTCGGCGCAGCAGGATCGGCGAAGCTCGCGCTCGCCAAAGATGACGTTCGCTCAAAGACCGTCATCGATGCGCAGGACGTCGCGAAAGCCTACGGTGAACGGGCCATCATCCGCGACTTCTCGCTTCGCGTTCAGCGTGGCGACCGCATCGGCGTCGTCGGCCCGAACGGTGCCGGCAAGACCACCCTTTTGAAGCTCTTGACCGGTGAGCTTCGGCCCGACACCGGCTCGGTCACCCTCGCGAAGACGCTAAGCGGGATCGTCATCGACCAGCAGCGCAAGCTGATGGAGCCGCAGAAGCGCGTGAAGGACGTGCTCGCGAACGGCGGCGACTGGATCGAGGTTCGCGGCTCGAAGAAGCACATCAAGGGCTATTTGAAGGAATTCCTGTTCGATCCGTCGCTGACCGAAGCGCCGATCGGGTTGCTGTCGGGCGGCGAACGGTCGCGCTTGCTGCTGGCGCGCGAGTTCGCGCGGGAAGCCAATCTCTTGGTCTTGGATGAGCCGACCAACGATCTCGATCTCGAAACGCTCGACCTGCTTCAGGAAGTGATCGCCGATTATGAAGGTACGGTGCTGATCGTCAGCCACGACCGCGACTTCCTCGACCGCACGGTGACAATCACTTTGGGGCTCGATGGCTCGGGGAAGGTCGATATCGTCGCCGGCGGTTACGAAGACTGGATCCGCAAGCGTTACCAGGACCATCGTCCACAGCGCTCCGGAGCGAAGGAGAAAGGGTTGGCAAGCGCCGCTCAGCGGTCCTCGCCGGCGAGCAAGCTCACCTACAAGGATCAGCGCGACTATGATCGGCTGCCGGGCGAAATTGAGCGGCTGGAAGGCGAGGTCGCGGCGGACGAAGAAAAGCTGTCGGATCCCGATCTCTATACGCGCGATCCAGAGCATTTCGCCGAGTTGACCGAGCGTATCGCACGCAATCGCGCAGAGATTGAGGCAGCGGAATTTCGCTGGCTGGAGGTTGCGGAATTATCGGAGACCTTAAGCCGGCCCGCTTAGCCCTCCATTTGGCTTAACGGCTGTTAACCTTCAATTGACTCCACCTCAATTAGCTCACAATCTCTCACGCCTTGGCTATTTTGGGGGTGCATCATGGCCACTTTATCTAACAATAATCGATACTTGATCTCGATCGCCGGAGTCGCGCTAGTCGCTGCGGCGGCATATTCTGTGGGGCGGATCTATCCGCCACTTGGTCCAACGGCCGGCACGATCACGCCGGCTGACCGCTACCAGTCGAGCCAGATCGGCGAGGGTGATGTGACGCTTGGCGACACGTCCGTTCCCGAGCTCATGCAAACGGATGCGTTCGAGCTTTTGACCAAGGATCCGCAACTTCGTTCGCTCGCCGCGAGCCCGGGCTTCCAGTCACTGGCGGGACAGCCGCAGGTTATGTCGGCGCTGATGAACAATCCGCAGGCGTTCGCAACGCTCGCCGGCAACCCGCAGGCCTTCGCCAATGTCGCACAGGCAGCGGCCGCGTTGCAGGGCGTCGCTCCTGCCGCCCGCGCCAACAACGGGCAGGTGCTGGCCGCAGCTTATGGCCACTCGGCCGCGCTTGAGGGGCTTGCCGCCCATCCGGCAGCACTTGCCGCAATCGCCGCAAATCCGGCGGCGTTCGCCAGTTTCGCGAGCAATATCAGCTCGTTTCAGGCCAATGCGGCGCGGGGCTCGGGCGATGACCGGTTCTCCGCCAATGCAGCCGCGTTCCAGCAGCTCGCTGCCGATGCTGCTGCCATGAAGGCGCTCAACGCCGATCCGAAAGTCTTCAGCGCCATTGCCGCCAACGCGGCAGGCTTCAAGGGGCTTGCAGGTCAGCCGCAGGGGCTTGCGGCGGCGGTGAAAAGCGCGGCTGCGGCGGCGCAGCTCGCTGCCTCGGCAGGCATTTCGTCCGCGGGCCTGGCAGCCTTGTCAGGCCATTCCAATGCCCTCAACTCGCTGGCTGGTCAGCCCAAGGCCCTGCAGGCGGTCGCAGGCCATTCGCAGGCCTTTGCGGCGCTCGCGTCGCAGCCGCAGGCGATGGCCGCGGTGTTCGCCAACTCGGCGGCGTTCGCCCAATATGCGAACAATGCGGCGGGCTTCTCCAAGTTTGCCGCAGCGGCGGGGAACAATGCGCAATTCGCCAGCAGTGCGAGCTCGTTCGCGAAGCTTGCCAGCGATGCGACGGCGATGAAGGCGTTGAGCGCGGATCCCAGGGTGTTCTCAGCGATCAACGCCAACGCTGCGGCCTTCGCGAGCCTCGCAAGCAGCGCTCATCAGATGAGCCCGCAGGCGATCTCGGCGATCGGTCAGAGCGCCTCGGCCTTCGGGAATGCAGCGAACGCGGCCCAGCTAAGCTCGGCGTCGCAGGCCCTGCAGGCGTTCAACGCCAATTCGCTGGCGGCTTCGGCGGCGGCGGCCGGCAAGATCAACGCCGGCGTGATGCAGGCCGTGATGGGCAACCCGCAGGCAGCCTCGGCGATGATGGTGAACCCGCAGGCCTTCGCCTCGATGAGCCACCAGTCGGCGGCGATGGCGACGCTCGCGTCGAACCAGAAGGCCTTTGCGTCACTGGCGGCGCAGCCCAACATGGCGGCGTTGATGGCGAACCCGAGTTTCTCGGCTGCGCTCAACCAGGCGAACCTGGCATCGCAGGCTCATAACTGACGCCTGAAGGGGGGCTGATGTGACGCGTATCGTGGCCGGCGGGCGCGGGCTCGCGCTCGCATCGCTTGCCATCGGTCTCGTTGCAACGGCGGGCTCGGCAATTGCCCAGGCTCAGTCCAATCAGCCCCCTCCACCGCCGCCGGCGGACACGACGACCCATGTCGAGAAACCGGATGCGGTGCCACCTTTGCCAACGGACACGCCGCCGCCAGGCGAACCGGTCCAACCGAGCCCGCCGAAACCGGACGTCGCCGAGCAGAAGCCACCTGAACATGTTCCCCAGGATGCTTCGGGCTTCCGGCTGTCGACGCTCGAAACGAGGAACCTTTCGCTTCTCTACCTCGACCCGATCCAGACGTATCTGACGCCGTATCTCGGCCGGGCGTTCGAGAATGCGCTCGCCTTCCACAAGAAGGAATTTCACTGGGAACCGTGGGAGCGGACGACGGTCCTGCTCAAGGACTTCTCCGATTATGGCAATGCGGCCGCGCTCGGGTCGCCAAGCAACATGGTGCTGCTCGACGTTGCGCCCTTGTCGCTGTCGATGGAGACCTTTTCGCCCGGCGAGCGCTTCTTCACGCTCACCAACCACGAGCTTGCGCACGTCGCCGCGATCGATGCGTGGAACAGCCGCGATGCCTTCTGGCGGCATTTCCTCGGGGGCAAGCCGGTGCCGCTGCAGAAGCATCCGGAATCGATCCTCTACAATTTCCTGACGGCGCCGAGAAACCTCACTCCCCGCTGGTACATGGAAGGCAGCGCGGTCTTCTTCGAAACCTGGATGGCGGGCGGCCTCGGTCGTGCCCAGGGCGGCTATGACGAAATGGTCTGGCGGGCGAAGATCCGCGACAACAACCGCATCTTCTCGCCGCTTGGGCTCGAGAGTGAGGGAACGCAAACCGATTTCATGGTCGGCGCCAATTCCTACCTCTACGGGACGCGCTTTTTCTCCTATCTTGCGCTCACCTACGGGCCGGAGCGAACGGTCGAATGGCTGCGCCGGTCGGAGGATTCGAAAGCTTTCTACGCCAGCCAGTTCAAGCATGTGTTCGGCCGGCCGCTCGGCGACGTGTGGAACGACTGGATCGCGTTCGAGCACAGGTTCCAGCAGGAAAATCTGGCGGCGCTCGCCAAATATCCGCTGACCGAGGTCCAGCACCTCGCGCCGCACGGCCTTGGCTCGATGTCGCGAGGGTTCGTCGACGAGCGGACGAACAGCCTGATCGCCGCCTTCCGTTACCCGGGGCGCATCGGCTTTTTAGGGAAGATGGATCTCGCGACCGGCAAGCTGACGCACCTTACCGATCTCGATGGGATGATGCTCTACAAGGTGACGAGCGTCGCTTTCGACCCGGACAGCCGGACCGCTTTCTACGTCAACCAGAATTACGCCTATCGCGACCTCAATGCGATCGACGTCGACACTGGGAAGAAGCGGCGGCTTTTGACCGACGCGCGCATCGGTGACCTCGCGCTCAACCGCGCCGACAAGAGCTTGTGGGGCCTTCGCCACCAGAACGGCTTCGTGACTTTGGTTCGGATTCCAGCGCCCTACACCAGCTTCAACCAGGTCAAGACGTTCAAATATGGTGAGATTATCTTCGACCTCGACGTGTCGCCCGACGGCTCGCTCGTGTCTGCCTCGTACAGCACGGTCGAGGGCAAGCAGTCGCTCAAAATATGGAAGCGCGAAGACCTCGAGCAGGGCAATGCCGATGAGCCGGTCGCGAGCCTGTCGCTGCCGCCGGCCACGCCGGAGATGTTTACCTTCACCCCGGACGGCAAGGCGCTGCTTGGCAACAGCTATTATACCGGCGTCTCGAACGTCTTCCGCTTTGATATCGCGAGCGGCAAATATGATGTCCTCACCAACGCGTCGACCGGCTTCTTCCGGCCGCAGCTTCGTCCTGACGGCACTTTGCTGGTCTATGATTACGCCGGTGACGGCTTCAATCCGTCGATCATCAAACCCGAGGTTCGCGAGGATTTGGAGCCGGTCCGCTTCCTCGGCACGGAGGTGATCAAGGCTCATCCTGAACTAAAGCAATGGGGCATCGGCTCGCCGGCCAAGGTCCCGCTCGACGAGCTGGTCACCGCGCGCGGCTTCTACAATCCGACGCAGCGGATGCGCGTCGACGCTCATTATCCGATTGTCTCGGGCTACGACCAGAAGCCGGCTTTCGGCTATTACATCCACGTCGCCGACCCGATGCAGTTTCGCCAGCTGAGCGCCGCGGTTTCGGTTTCACCCTTCGGGGACATTCCGGATAGCGAGCGCTTCCACCTCAACGTCGATTACCAGACGCCTTATTGGAAGCTCACTTATTGGCACAATCTCGCCGACGTCTATGACCTCGCAGGTCCGGTGCTGCGCAGCCGCAAGGGTGATGCGGTAATCGCCAATTATTCAAAGCCTTTGATCTACGATCCGCCCCGCCAGCTCGACATCTTCGGGTCGGCGGCGGCTTATTTTGGGCTCGCCCAGCTTCCGGGCGCCCAGAATATCGCCAGCCCCAAGGACCTTCGCTCAGCGGAAATTGGGCTGCGCTACACCAACACCACCAAGGCCCAGGGCGGGGTCGATCACGAAAAGGGCATCGAGGGACGGCTTGCCGTCGGCACCGACCAGGCGGAAGGTCATTTCTATCCCAAAATCTATGGCGGCCTGAACGTCGGGACCGCCTTGCCGTGGAGCAACAGCTCGGCCTGGCTCTACACCGATGCAGGGATGGTCGGCGGCATGCATTCGAGCCCGCTCGCCGCTTATTATTTCGGATCGTTCCAGAACAATTACGTCGATGACCGCTCCGAGAAGCGGTACCGCGAATTGGAAAGCTTCCCCGGCTTCGAGATTGACGAGATCGCCGCGCGGCGGTTCGCCAAGGTCACGGGGGAAGTGAACCTGCCGCCAATCCGCTTCGCCGAAATTGGAACCGCGGCCTTTTATCTCAGCCATCTGCGTCCTGCGGTTTTTGCCGGCGCATTGTTCACCGATGACCCGGCGGGCAAGGGGCATCAATATTACGACTTGGGGGCGCAGCTCGACTTGAACTTCACCGTGGCGATGCGCCTGCCAATGATTTTCTCGGTTGGGGCCGCGGCCGGGTGGGCCGATGGCGACTATCGCAAAACAGAACTGCTCGCTTCGCTCAAGATAATGTAAGCGGTAGCGTCATGGGAATGGAGATGGTTGTGTCCTGGGGTCTCGCTCTCGTCCCGGTCCTTGTGCTGACACTGGTCTTCACCTGGCTCGACGTATTCAAGCTGATGAGCCGGTGGGAGCTTCTGACGTTGCTGGTGCTCGGCGGGCTTGTCGCCGGCATCGCTTACCCGATCAGCGGCGCGTTTCTCGATACGCTCCCGATCGGCTTCAATCTCTACAGCCGTTTCGTCGCGCCATGGATCGAGGAGGCGCTGAAGGCGGGGGTCATCATCACCCTGTTCCGGTTCAACCGTATCGGCATCAAGCTCGACGCGGTCATCACCGGCTTTGCCGTTGGCGCCGGTTTCTCCGTCGTCGAGAACATTCTCTATCTCCTCAGGTTCGAGAATCTGTCGCCGATCGTGTGGATGGTCCGCGGCCTCGGAACCGCGATCATGCACGGGACGACGATGGCGATCCTTGCCGCGATCGCCCAGGAATTTGCGGAGAAGAACCTGCACGCCGCGGCCCGGGACTT
>Ga0070673_100000142_pt1 | contig 33978 bp, 33 predicted proteins | sample KBSM23metaG_FD_65342 | JGI IMG/M metagenome (GOLD analysis project Ga0070673, IMG submission 65342) | Miscanthus rhizosphere microbial communities from Kellogg Biological Station, Michigan, USA - KBS M2-3 metaG | ecosystem: Host-associated > Plants > Roots > Rhizosphere > Soil ... | reverse complement strand
GAGTGGGAGCGCGACTACGGCATCGTCGAAGGTCACTGCAACCGCGACGACATCGGCACCGTGATCGGTGCCGTCGTCGGCGGTGCAATCGGCTCGAAGGTGGGCGAGGGTTCGAACCGCGCCGTCGCCATCATCGTGGGCTCGGTGCTCGGCGCCGCCGTCGGTCGCGAGATCGGTCGCGATCTCGACGAGCGCGATCGCGCCTGCGTCGGCCATTCGCTGGAGCTGGTCAAGCTCGGCCAGAAAGTGCGCTGGACCAACGAGCAGACGCGTGTCTCCTACCTGCTGACGCCGCTCGCTGCCGTCAAGGGCGACCCGGGCGGTTGCCGCCGCTACACGTTGCAGGTAACCCTCGACGGTCGCTCGCGCAACTCCGACGGACGCGCCTGCCGCACCGGCGACGGGACGTGGGCGATCAAGTAGCCCGCGGATAGGGTAAGCTCGCGCACTTCCCCGCGAACGTGCTGGAGCGTGTCGTGTCCTTTTACGGCCTGCTGATCTTTGCTTCGGTTTACCTGTTGGCAGTTGCAACGCCGGGTCCCGGCGTTGCGGCGATCATTGCGCGCTCGCTGGCGCGCGGTACGCAGGGAGCCGTGGCCTTCATCGCCGGCTTCTGGATCGGCGACCTCATCTGGTTCTCGGTGGCTGCGACCGGCCTCGCTGCGCTCGCGCAGACGGCACAGATGGTGTTCGTCGTCATCAAGTACGCGGGTGCGGTGTACCTGCTGTACATGGCGTATCGCCTGTGGACGGCAAAGCCCGCCGTGACAACGGACGAGCAGCCGACGATCGATGCCGGGCAGAAGCCGATGCAGCTTTTCCTCGGCAGCCTTGCGCTCACGATGGCGAATCCGAAGACCGCAATCTTCTTCCTGGCGCTGCTGCCGACCGTCGTGCGGCTGGAAGAGCTGACGGTGGCCGGCTTCCTGGAGATCGTCGCCGTGATCTCGGTCGTGCTGCCGCTCGTCCTCGGCGGCTACGTGTTTCTCGCCGCGCGTGCGCGACGGATGTTCAAGAGCGCGCGTGCGGTCCGCACGATCAATCGCAGTACCGGTGCGGCGATGGCGTGCGCAGCTGTTGCAGTAGCGACCAGGTAGTAAAAGGAATTTCTCTCGCCAAGTCGCGAAGGCGCCAAGACCGACAAGGAAGAATTCTGAATTGTTGAATTCCGGACCTTGGCGATGCTTTGCGTCTTGGCGCCTTGGCGAGAGTTCTCCGCTCTGAGCGTTGCTCAGAATTTGTAACTGAGCCTTCCGTACACGAATCTTCCCGAGCGTCCGAACGGCGAGTAGTTCGAGAACGACGTCGTCCCCGTCGGATTCGCGAGCGCGGTGTTCGGGTCCGGATACTCGTCGAGCAGATTCTCCGCGCCGAGCGCGACGCGGATGCTCTCCGTGATGTCGAAGCGACCCTCGAGGTCCACCAGAGTCTTGGCGCCGAGCTCGATGTCGTTCGGCACCGTGCCGGCGGCGACGGTTGCGAACGTCGCGGCGCTGTCGGGTGACAACACCTTGCCGTAACGCGTGCCGCGCAGCGTCGCGCCGAAGCGATCGAGGTTCCAGTTCACCTGCGCGGTGAACTTGTTGTCGGGCGTGCCTTCCTCGAACGTCAGGATGTTGAAGCGATCGAACAGCACCGGCGGCGGGCTCAACGCCTCGAGCTGCGGCGTGCTCGGCACGCTCGTCACATCCGTATTGTTCCAGTTGGCGGTGAGCGTGAAGTCGAAGCGGCCGGCACCGGTTTCGAACGGCCAGTTCACGACCACGTCGATGCCCTGCGTCTCGGTGTCGACGCCATTGATGAAGAAACGCCCGCCGCCCGCACCGATGAAGCCTTGCGTGGCGAGGTAGTTGCGCACGGCCGCCGAGGTCAGGTTCTCAGACAGCACGATGCGGTCGTCGATGTTGATCTGATACGCGTCGATCGTGATGTCAACCCGGTCGAAGCGGAATACCGCGCCGATGGAGTAGTTGAGTGACTCCTCCGCGTCGAGCTTCTTTGCGCCGAGCGCCACCGCGATGGGATCGCTCGCCGGGAACGTCGTCACGTCGAACGGCAAGCCGCCGATGAAGTTGGTCGAAGTCGTCTGGAAGAACTGCTGCTGCAGCGAGGGCGCACGGAAGCCGTTCTGCACCGACGCACGCAGAGCGAAGCTGCGCGTGAAGTCGTAGCGCGCCGCGAGCTTGCCCGACAGGTTCTCGCCGAAATCCGAGTAGTGCTCGCCGCGCACTGCGACCGATCCAAGGAGCTTCTCGGTAATGTTCGCTTCCAGGTCGACATACGCACCGATGGCAGTGCGGTCTTCGCTGCCGGCGTTCTCTGGCCGGAACCCTGCGAATACCTGCGCGCCGGACGCCGTCGGCTGACCGTTGAGCAGCACGCCGCCGTTGCGATATGAGTCCGGCTCGCCCGCGAAGATCGAATACTCTTCGCGCCGCGCCTCGACGCCCACGGCAACGTTGAGCGGCGAAGCGAATGCCTTCATCTCGATCGGCCGTACGCCCGAGACGTTCATCACGAGCTGGTCGTAGTCGAAGCCGCCGGCATTGAACACCGTCGGGCTCGCGACGCCGAGCGAGCGATTGAGCGTGTTCTCGATCGTGAACTCCATCTTGTTCTTGCCGTACACCAGCGACGAGTCCATGTCCCAGTCGCCGAGCTTCCAGCGAATGCCGTACGCGGCCGAGTAGTCGGTGACCTCGGGCGCGATGAACGGCAGGAAGCCGTTCGGATAGATCTCGATCACGTTGCGGTTCGACGGATCGTCGGCGAGGCGATAGAAGCCGGGCGACTTGGCGTCGCGATCCTGCCAGCTCGCCCAGCCGTACATGTGCGCGCCGCTCGCGAAATCGTAGCCGGCGTTCACGAACACGGTTTTCTGATCGAGGTCCGGCTCGCCGTACCAGGAGTTGAAGCGATCGAAGGTCGCTTCGCGCGGATCCAGCACGTTGCCTGGCAGCAGCGGATACTGCCGACGCATGTCGTAGCCGCCGCGCTCGGTGTGCTCCTGATCCTTGTATTCCGCGGCAACAGTGACGAAGCCGGAATCGCCGAGCGACAGTCCTTTCCACAACGAGGCGACCAGGGTGTCGCCGTCGGAAACGCTGCGCTTCAGCTTCGGCGGCGCGGACCATGTCGGCGCCAGCACCGCGCCGGCGAAACGATCGTCCGCCGGGCCGGTGATCGTTTCGTAGGTCGAATCGCGCCAGCCGTAGCTGACGGTGGCGTCTCCACCATCGGCCGCCTCGCGCAGACGCAGATTGATCACGCCGGCGATTGCATCGGAGCCGTACTGCGCCGAGGCGCCGTCGCGCAGCACCTCGACCGATTGCACCATCGCAGCCGGGATCGTGTTGAGGTCGACGGCGGCAGAGCCGCGGCCGATCGTGCCGTTGACGTTGACGAGTGAAGCCGAGTGCCGTCGCTTGCCGTTGACGAGTACGAGTGTCTGATCCGGCGCAAGACCGCGCAGCGCAGCGGGGCGGATCGTGTCCGTGCCGTCGGCGAGGCCGGGGCGCGGAAAGTTGAACGAGGGCAGCGCAACGGCGAGCGACTGGTTGATCTCGGCAACGCCGACGTTCTGCAGTTGCTCGCTGCTGACGACGTCGACCGGTGCCGCAGTGTCCAGCGCGGAACGATTGGCGACGCGTGTACCAGTGACGACGACTTGTTCGAGCGGCTCATTGGTGTCCGCGGCCTGCGCTTGAGCAAGGAACGCGAGCGCGGACGAAGCTGCCGCAATCGCGAAGCGACGTTGATGAATCATGGAGTCTCCGTGGGCCATGAAAGAAGGGCGGCCCGACTCTAGCAGAGGCGTGCGCCTGCGCGTCAAACGCCGACGGGATAGCAGCTTTTGCGATTCAAGTCGTGCCAGGATCTTGTCGGGCTGAAGCCCGACCTACAGCGCTTTCATCCGCTCGTGTCTCACGTTGATTGGCTGCGCCCTCTTCGTCGTCGCCATGCAGGCCGAGTACGTCCAGCAACGTGTCGCGTCGCTCGGCAAGTGCTACACCGAGCGCCAGCAGATCGATCCCCGTTGCAGTGACTTTCGCAAACAGTTCCTGCTCCTCTTCGATGACGTGCTGCGCGATGCGCCGGTCGAGCAAGTCGATCTCATTGCGAAACGCCGGATTGTCCGAGGTCATGGACTCGATGCGTTCGATGGCCTGTTTCGCCTGATCGTGCTCGACCTGTGCCTGCGCCACCAGCTGCTTGTCCGGTGCCGTCAGGGCTCTGCTGACGGCCGGGTAGAACAATTCCTCTTCGATCTGCGTATGGACGCGCAGCATCTTGCAGATGCGGCGGGCGAGGGGATCGAGCTGTTGAGGAGCGGAACGAGCGAACTCGGCGAACAGCTCTTCGGCGAGCCGGTGGTCGCGTCGAAGCAGGCTCAGTGCATCGGGCGCGACGTCGTCGGGCTCCTCGTCGATCACAGGGGGGCGAGCACGGGCCATGGCTAGATCCTCGATGTGTTTCGGAATGGCGTGCGTGCGGCTTAAGCATCCGGCGGCCATCGCGGTTCCATCGAACCGGTGCGCTATCATTCGCGCATGAGTACACCCCGACTGTCGAAGTACCTGCGCGGCGTCCACTGCTTCGCCTGCGAGACCAGCCACGATCCGCGCACGCTGCTCGGCGTGTGTCAGCGCTGCGGCATGCCGTTGCGTGTCGATTACGATCTCGGCGCGATCCGGCTGAAGCTCTCCGACGTCGCCTCACGCACGCCGACGCTGTGGCGCTATCGCGAGCTGCTGCCGTTGGAGGAGGGCGACGAGGTTGCGCTCGGCGAAGGCTTCACGCCGCTGCTCGCGGTCGAAGACAACGTCTGGGTGAAAGACGAGGCGCGCAATCCGACCGGTTCTTTCAAAGCGCGGGGCATGGCCATGGCCGTGTCGATGGCGAAACATCTCGGTGCCAGGAAGTTCTCGGCGCCGTCGGCGGGCAATGCGGCCGGGGCGCTGGCTGCGTACGGTGCGCGTGCCGGACTGCCCGTGATCGTGGCGATGCCGGACGACACGCCGAAGCCGTTCTTCGACGAGTGCGCGCTGTACGGCGCCACGATTCATCGCGTGCAGGGCACGATTGCCGACGCGGGAAAATATTTGCGCGAGCACGGTCCGAAAGACGCCTACGACGTTTCGACGTTGCGCGAGCCGTATCGCATCGAAGGCAAGAAGACCATGGCGTACGAGCTGGTCGAACAGCTCGACGGCGAAGTGCCGGATGTCGTGCTCTATCCCACTGGCGGCGGCACGGGCCTGGTCGGCATGTGGAAGGCGTTCGATGAGATGGAGGCGCTGGGCTGGATTCCGCGCGGCAAGCGGCCGCGTTTCGTATCAGTGCAGGCTGCCGGGTGCGCGCCGGTCGCGAAAGCGTTCCACGAAGGTGCGCAGCGCACCGAGGCGTGGGCGAATGCGCAGACTCGCGCCTACGGTTTGCGCGTGCCTGCGCCGCTGGGCGGGTTCATTTGTCTGCGTGCGTTGCGTGAGACGCATGGCACGGCGATCGCGATCGATGAAGCGCAGATGCAGCGTGCGACACTCGATCTCGCCGCACGATCCGGCATCGATGTGTGCCCGGAAGGCGGCGCTGCCTGGGCCGCGCTCGCTCAGCTACGAAATAGTGGGTTCGTTCGCCCGAGCGATCGCGTGATCGTGTTCAACACGGGCACCGGGCTTAAATACCGGTAGCCGGAAAAAGTCACGCCTTTTGCCGGCGGTCGTCGCAAGGGCCTTGGCCACTTTCGACCAGAGAACCAGTCCAGCGCAGCAGGCCGTTGAGATCCATGCCGCCGACTTGGCGCGCGATCTCGCGGCCGTGCTTGAACGCGATCAACGTCGGGATGCCGCGGATGTTGAAGCGTCCCGCGACGTTCGGTTCCTCGTCGGAGTTCACCTTCGCGAAGCGCGCTTTGTGCTTCAGGCGCCGCGCGGCTTCCTCGTAGTGCGGCGCCATCGCGCGGCATGGGCCGCACCACGGCGCCCAGAAGTCGACGATCACCGGCAGATCGCTGCGCGTGATGTGCTTGTCGAAGCTCGCCGTCTTCAGCTCCAGCGGATGATCCTCGAACAGCGCGTTGTGACACTTCGCGCAGCGCGGCCCGTCGGCGAAGCGTTCGGGCGGCACGCGCACGACAGCATCGCAGTGGCCACACACCAGATGGACGGGTTCGGCCGCGGCAGCTTGATTTGCGCTCATTGATCCGAGCTTAACGCCTGCTGCGCCGGTGTCACGCGCCAGATGCGATTGCCGACGTCATCCGCCACCAGCAGCGCGCCGTCGCGATCGACGGCGACGCCGACCGGGCGGCCGAGCGCGTTCTTGTCGCCATCGATGAATCCGGTGAGGAAGTCTTCGGGCTTGGCGCCGGTCGGATGGCCGTTGGCGAACGGCACGAAGATCACGCGATAGCCCGAGTAGGGCTCGCGATTCCAGGAGCCGTGCTGACCGACGAACGCGCCGCCGCGATAGCGCTGCGGCAGCAAGTCGCCGCGGTAGAAGACGAGGCCCAACGAGGCCGTGTGCGCGCCGACGGCGTAGTCGGGAGCGATGGCTTTCTGCACGAGATCGGGTCGCGGCGGCTGCGGGCGGTCGTCGACGTGCTGACCGAAGTAGCTGTAAGGCCAGCCATAAAAGCCGCCATCCTTCACTGAAGTGATGTAGTCGGGCACCAGGTCGTTGCCGAATTCGTCGCGCTCGTTGACCGCGGCCCACAGCGCGCCGCTTTGCGGCTGCCAGTCGAGCCCGTTCGGATTGCGCAGGCCGGAGGCGAACACGCGCGACGAGCCCGTCGCGGTATCGACCTCGAGGATCGATGCGCGCCGGTCTTCGTTCTCCATGCCGTTCTCGGCGATGTTGCTGTTCGAGCCGACGGTGACGTACACGTGCTTGCCGTCGGGACTCGCGAGCAGGTTCTTGGTCCAGTGATGGTTGATCGAGCCCGCGGGCAAGTCGGCGACTTTCGTGCCGGGTCCATCGATGCTCTGCGCGCCATCGCGATACTCGTAGCGCATGACGGCGTCGGTGTTCGCAACGTAGAAGTTGTTGCCGACGAGCGCCATGCCGAACGGCGAATTCAGGTCTTTGAGGAATACGCTGCGGACTTCGGCCTTGCCGTCGCCGTCCGCGTCGCGCAGCAGGGTGATGCGATTCGGGCTCGCCACTCCCGCGCCCGCTTTCTCTTGTGCGCGCTTGGAGAAAAATCCCTTGATGCCTTTTCTGTCGTCGGGCCGGTCGGCCGGCGCGTTCGTCTCCGCGACGAGCACGTCACCGTCAGGGAGTACGTAAAGCCAGCGCGGATGATCGAGATCGGCTGCATAGCGCGCGACTGCGAAGCCAGCCGCCGCCGCCGGCTTCTGCTCGCCGCTCCAGCCTTTCGCGGGCGCGACGTTGATCGTCGGGATCGTCTTTTCTTCCGGCTTCGGCAGCGTGGGATTCGGGCCGCTGCTGGCGCTGATGGGCAGATCGCTGCGCGATCCGGCGCACGCAGCGAGGCAAAGGAACGTCGGGAAGACTACGGTGGCTGCACGGTTCCATCTGCTCATGCTGGCCCCTCAGTGAGCCCGGCCGCTCACCTCGACATCGCGGTGGATTTCGAACTGGCTGCGCAGGTTCTGGTACTGCCGCTCGCCCATTTGCTTCGCGCGCTCAACTGCGCGATCGCGCACCTGGCCCACGACTTTGTCTTCGTACTGCGTCGACGGGATCACGACCCCGAGCAGTGCGCCGATCGCAACTGCGAGGCCACCGAACAGGAACGGCTGTTCTTCGATCGCCGTGACCACCCGATACCGGGCGCGACGCGTTCCCGCGCGCGCGGCGGCCACGCGATCGCGGAATTTTCTGCGCATCGTCTGCGACTCGGCGTACAGGGAATCCTGGTCGTCGTACAGGGAATCCTCGCCCGCTGCGGAGTCGTCGTCCGCAGCCGCATAGTCATCGCCGGGATACTGGTCGCCGACCGTGACATCGATCGGCTGGCGCCCGCGGACCGTCGACACGATGAGCCACCCGAGACCGGCGAGCGTCAGCAGGATCGGCACCGGATTGCGCCGCACTGACTCGCCCACGGCGCTTGCCATCTCGCCGCCGTGATCTCGCAGGTAAGAGAGCGAGCGATCGAGCAGCTGGCCGGGCCCAAGTCTGCGCTCCAGCGCATCGAGCGTGCGGTCCAGGTCCTCGCGGATGCGGTCGGCGGTGCGCTCGAGATGCTCGGCATTGCGGTTCTCTTCCGGTCGTTGCGATGACGCAGTCATCAGGTTCTCCTCGCCAGAACATCCACATCACTGCGGACAGATGCGCGCGTTCGATCGATCTCGACGTGCGGTGGCAACAGCTTCTTCTTCGCAGCGAAGAACAGCACGATGCCGATGACAGTGATCACGACACCGACGATCAGTGCCGCGAGCCACGGCGCCACTACCTCGGCCAGACCGAGGACGAGCGCGGCCACTAGCACGAGCGAGCCGGCGAGCAGTGTCGCGACCGCGCCGATCAGCGATGCGAAGCCGGCCTTGGCGCGATCGGTCGAGTCGGACAGCTCCGCTTTCGCGAGCGCGACCTCGTTGCGCAGCAGGGACGTGAAATCACCGACCAGACGGCTCAGCAATCCCGGGGTGGATTGCAGATCGAGCAGGTCGTGGTCGCGTTGCGCGGCGGCTCGGGTTGCCATGTCGAACTCCACTCAGATTCCGCCGGGATTCGTGCCTTGCTCGACGACGATCGACTCGACCTCGTCGGCTTCGGTCAGCGTAGGGGCGTCATCGGACGCGTCGTCGGCGAGGGAGGCAGCCCGCTCGGCGCGGCTCGCGGACGCTTTCGCGAAACGCGCGAGCGCGAAGCCAGCCAGCACGCCGCCCGCAATGAAGAGGACGGGGTTGCGGCGCGCCAGCGCACGCGTGTCATCGACGAGATCCTCGATGCTGCCCTCGCGCAGGCGTGTCGCAAGATTGCTGACGGTGCTCGCCAGCCGGTTGGCCATGTCGGCGAGCGTTGGCTCGTTGTCGCTGAAATGCGCACCGGTCCGCTCGATTGCTTGCGCAATGCCGTCGACGCGTTCCGCGGCCGAGCGCTTGCGCTGCTCGATCGTGCGGCGGCCGTCTTCTTTCAAGCGTTCTGCAAACCCGCGGGACGGGCGCGTGCTGGATCGGGGGTTGGGTTCCATCGCGGCGCTCCCTTGAACTGTAAGGGTTCAAGGGCCGAGCCGCGCTGAGAGTTCCTCAGCTCGCGTTCGCCAGCGGCACTTCCGCTTGCAGGATCTTTGCCAGCGGCCGCGGCTTGCCGATCGCATAGCCCTGGCCGAACTGCACGCCGAGCTCGATGAGGCGCATGCAGATCTCCGGCGACTCGACGTACTCGGCCACTGTCTCCATGCCCATGCCATGCGCCAACTGCGTCACGGCGCGCACCAGCGACTCCGAGCGCTCATTGTGCAGGATGTCGCGGATGAATGAGCCGTCGATCTTCAGCACCGTGAAGTGCAGCGCTTTCAGATGCGCGAGCGACGAGAGGCCGGTGCCGAAGTCATCGAGCGCGAAGCGGCAGCCCAGTTCGGTGAGTCGCGCCATCAGCCGTTGCGCGTGCTCGAGATTGCTGACTGCCGCCGTCTCGGTCAGCTCGAATTCCAGCCAGTCGCCCGGCACGCCGCTGCTGTCGATCTGCACCACCAGCCAGTCGAGGAACGTCGGGTCGCTGAGCGTCGGGCCCGACAGATTGATCGAGAGATGCATCGGCTCGAAACCCGGCTGCTCGCGCTTCGCCGTGGCGAGACGCGTCAGCACGTCGCTGATGACGCAACGATCGATCTGCGGCAGCAGCTGGTAACGCGTCGCGGATGACATGAATTGCCCGGGCAGCACCAGGCGGCCTTTCTCGTCGACGAGACGCAGCAGCATCTCGTAGCGGCGCACTTCTTCGGGTTGCTGAAGCGGCGCAATGGGCTGGCCGAAAATCTGGAAGTTGCCTTTCTCCAGCGCGACGCGCAGCCGGCCGATGATCGCGATGTCGTCGATGCGGCGGTTGATGCTCGAATCGTGGACTTCGTACGACTCGACGCGATTGCGGCCGCGATCCTTGGCGGCCTTGCACGCGACCTCCGCGGCGGCGAGCGCGTGGTCGAAGCTGCGTTCGCCGCCTCGCACGTTCGCAGCGCCGAACGAGATCGACAGCGGGATCGCATCGGTGCCGACGTTCAGGGGTACAGCGCTCACAGCATCGCGGAGCTCGTCGCCGATGGCGCGGGCGCGATCGAGCGGACAATCGGAGAAGAAGATCGTGAAGCGGTCGCCGGACAGACGGCTGAGCACTGCATCGCGGCCCGCGAGCTGCGCCTGGAGCGCGTGCGCCACTGCGGCGATCACCTGGTCGCCTGCTTCGAAGCCGAGCAAGTCGTTGACGACGTGCAGCTGGTCGATGTCACCGTACAGCACGGTGGAAACCGTCCGCGCACCGCGCGAGCCCAGGCGCCATTCGATGAGCTTCTCGACGCCGCTGCGAGTCAGCAGTCCCGTCACGGGATCGTTCGGCAGCGAGATGATCTTCGACAGCTGGTGCGAGAGCACTCCGAGCGCCCGCGCGTCCTCTTTGCTGAACGCCTGCTGCTCCATCGTGCGAAAGAGCAGCGCTACGCCTTCGAGCTGCGTCTTGTCGTCCTGGATTCCGATCGCCAGGAAGCGCCCGAGCAGCGGTCCGTTCGCTTCGTAGCGCACGCGATTGCTGACGACCGGCTCGGGCCGGTTGCGGCATTCGAGCAGGAAGGAATCCGCCACGGTTTCCAGCACGTGGCGCACGTCGTCCGCGTCGGCGGCGGTGCAGTGGAAATCGAAATGGTCGCGCGACGGCGGCGTGAACGCGATCGCGTGACAGGCCACGCGTTGCTGCGCTTCGAAGAGGAATTGTCGGATCGCCGCGGACGCTGACATGGTTCGAATATCGGCAGCGTCAGGACTGCAACGGTGCATGAGTGCGCTGCCTGAAAAACAGCGTAAGCCGAATGCCGGCAGATTGATGAGAGACCAGTCGCAAAGGAATAGGCATTTGTTGCGACGGCCTATCGCGCGACTGGGACTCAGGTCCCAAAGATGTGACTTGCATCACAAGACGCACTGCAGCGATGACAGGTCAACGCTGCAGCGCGCCTAAGGGAGAAGCTCAATCTTCGATGAAGATCGTCGCCGGCTGCTCCAGCATTTCCTTCAGCGCCTGGACGATTTCCGCCGCGTCGTAGCCGTCGATGAAGCGGTGATCGAACGACGACGACAGGTTCATCATCAGGCGCACGGCGATCTGGCCGTGCTGCACGACCGGCCGCTCGACGGCCTTGTTGACGCCGATGATCGAGACTTCCGGCGCGTTGATGATCGGCGTCGAGACGATGCCGCCCAGCTTGCCGAGACTGGTGATCGTGATCGTCGAGCCGCTCAGCTCGTTGCGGCTCGCTGTGCCGTCGCGCGCCGCTTGCGCCACGCGACGAATCTGCGTCGCCAGCTCGCCCAGCGACAGCGCCTCGGCGTGATGCACCACCGGCACCTTGAGTCCGTCGCTCGTCTGCGTCGCGACACCCAGGTTCACGCCGCGATGCTGGACCAGCACGTTGCGCTCGGAGTCGTAACGCGAATTGCACTTCGGGAAGCGCTCGATGACGCGGATCAGGGCCATGCCGAGGAACGGCAGGTACGTGTAGCTCGGCGTGCCTTTCGGCAGTTTCGCGTTGAGATGCTTGCGCAGCCTTTCCAGCTCGGTGATGTCGACTTCCTCGACGTACGAGAAGTGCGGGATGTTGCGCTTCGATTCGGCCACGCGCTGCGCGCTGACCCGACGCACGCCGAGGATGCGGATCTCCTCTGTCTCGGTGCGCGGCTGCCGCCGCTGCGAGCCGTTGCCGCGCGCGGCGATTCCAGAACCGCCGTGCTGCGCTTGACTGATGGCGGCGTCGAGATCCTGCCGCTGAATGCGGCCGTCGCGACCGCTGCCGACGACGGTGGCGAGATCGATGCCGGACTCGCGAGCACGCCGGCGGGTTGCAGGTGATGCGAGCACGCGGCCACTGCGCGGCGCAGCTTGAGCCGGCGGTGCCTGGGTCGGTGGCGGCACGAGCGAAAGATGCGAGCCCGAGGCTTTCTCTTTGGGAGCGGCCGGTGCTTCGCTCTTCGCCTCGGTCTTCTCGGTCGCCGCGCCTTCTCCCGTCTCCAGCACGATGAGCTCGGCGCCGACGGCGATGTGATCGCCCGGCTGACCGCCGAGCGACACGACGCGGCCGGCGACCGGCGAGGGCATCTCGACCACGGCCTTGTCGGTCGACATCTCGACCATCGGCTGATCCTCGGCGACGCGGTCGCCGACTTTGACGTGCCACGCGACGATCTCGGAGGAGACCGTGCCTTCGCCGAGATCCGGAAGCTTCACCACATGGCGGCTCATTTCGCCTCCATCGTTGCCTTCAATGCGGCGGCGACGCGCGCCTGGCCGGGAAAGTATTCCCACTCGAACGCATGCGGATACGGCGTGTCCCAACCGGCGACGCGTGCGATCGGCGCTTCCAGATGCCAGAAGCACTCTTCCTGAATCGTCGCGAGGATTTCCGCGCCGAAGCCGGCGAAGCGCGTGGCTTCGTGCGCGACCACGCAGCGACCGGTCTTCTTCACCGAGCGCACCAGCGTTTCTTCGTCGAGCGGCACGATCGTGCGGATGTCGATCACTTCCGCATCGATGCCGAGCGACTGTGCGGCCGCGATGCAAACGTGCACCATCGTGCCGTACGTGATGATCGTGACTTGCTTGCCGGCTCGCACGATTTCGGCGGTGCCGATCGGTACGCGATAGTGGCCGTCCGGCACGTCGCCTTTCGGATGCGAGCTCCACGCAACCGCAGGCTTGTTCGGGTCGCCGTCGAACGGCCCGTTGTACAAGCGCTTCGGTTCGAAGAACACCACCGGATCGTCGTCCTCGATCGACGAGATCAACAGGCCTTTGGCGTCATACGGATTCGACGGCATCACAACCTTGATGCCGCAGACGTGCGCGAACAGCGCCTCCGGGCTCTGCGAGTGCGTCTGGCCGCCGCGGATGCCGCCGCCGCACGGTGTGCGGATCGTGACCGGCGCGTTGAATTCGCCGCCGGTGCGATAGCGGATGCGCGCCAGCTCGCTGACGATCTGGTCGTACGCCGGATAGATGTAATCGGCGAACTGAATTTCGGCGACCGGACGCAGCCCATTGACGCTCATGCCGATCGCGGTCGCGACGATGCCGCCTTCGGCGATCGGCGAATCGAGCACGCGGTGCTGGCCGTACTTGCGCTGCAAGCCCTCGGTGACGCGGAACACGCCGCCGAAGTAGCCGACATCCTCGCCCATCGTCACGACGCTCGCGTCCCGCCCCATCATCACGTCCATGGCGGAGTTGAGCGCCTGGATCATGTTCATCTGCGTCATTTGGTTTTCTTCTCCGCCTTGTTCTTCAGCTCGGCACGCTCCGCTGCCAGCTGCTGGCGCTGCTTCGCGAGATGCGGCGTCAGCTCCTTGAAGATGTCGTCGAACATCGTGTCCGGATCGAGCTGCGGCCCATCCGTCAGCGTGCCGTACGTCATGGCTTCGCGCCACGCCTCGCTGACTTGCTCTTCGCACTGTTTCGCGAGAGTGGCCTCGCGCTCCTCCGACCACTCGCCGAGCGCGATCAGATGGGACTTCAGCCGCTCGATCGGATCGCCCAAGGGCCACGCTTCGGCATCGTCCTTCGGACGGTAACGCGACGGATCGTCACTGGTCGAATGCGGTGCCACACGGTAGGTCACATGCTCGATCAGCGTCGGCCCGGCGCCCATGCGTGCGCGCTCCGCTGCCCACTGCGTGACTGCATACACCGCGAGGAAATCATTGCCATCGACGCGAATACCGGGAATGCCATAGCCCGGCCCGCGCGCTGCAAACGACTTGAGCTCGCCGCCCGCGAAGGCCTGGAAGGTGGAGATCGCCCACTGGTTGTTGACGACGTTGAGAATGACCGGCGCGCGATAAACCTGCGCGAACAGCAACGCGTAGTGGAAGTCGGCCTCGGCCGTACTGCCGTCGCCGAGCCAGGTCGCGGCGATGTTGTCCTCGTTCTTGATCGCGGCGGCCATGGCCCAGCCGACCGCCTGCGGGAATTGCGTCGCGAGATTGCCGGAGATCGAAAACAAACGCGCTTCGGTCGAGTGATACATCACCGGCAGCTGCCGGCCTTTGCACATGTCGCGCGAGTTGGAGAGGATCTGGCACATCAGGTCGACGAGCTTCTGCCCGCGCACGATCTGCAGTCCCTGATTGCGATAGCCGGGGAACAGCATGTCGGTCGGGCGCAGCGCCATGCCTGCCGCAACGGACACGGCCTCTTCTCCAGTCGACTTGATATAGAAGGTCGTCCGTCCCTGGCGTTGCGCGCGATGCATCCGGTCGTCGTACGCGCGCGTCAGCATCATGTGGCGCAAGCCGAGCTCGAGATCCGAGGGCGCGAGGTGCGGATCCCACGGCCCGACCGCACGATGATCGTCGCCGAGCACGCGCACCAGATCATTCGCGAGATATTCGGTCTGGGCGAGCGGCGCGGCCGGGTCCGGCCGTCCCGCGCTACCTGCCGGCGAGAGCTTCACGTAGCTGAAGTCCGGCTTCTCGCCCGGGCGGGCCGGGGCCTGCGGAACGTGCAGTCGGGTTCGAATGGCGCTCATTGTTCTTCCTATGCTTGTGTGATCAGCCGCTTCGCCATTTCGTCGGCGATGTCGCTGGTCGGGCGGTTCTCCGCGCGCGAGCGCTCGAAGATCTCGGTCAGGCGCTCGGGAATCTTCCTGATCTCTGCTTCGATGGAGGCGACGCTCGCGCCGCCCAGGTATTCGCGCCCGACGCTGATGATACCCCCGGCGTTGATCACATAGTCTGGTGCATACAACACGCCGGCTGCATGCAGGCGCGCCCCGTCCGCGGCCGTCGCCAATTGGTTGTTGGCGGCGCCCGCAATGATAGTCGCCTGCACTCGCGGTATGGTGTTGCTGTCGAACACGGCGCCGAGCGCGCAGGGCGAAAGAACATCTACGCGTTCGAACAGGATTTCGTTCGGCAGCGAGGCCAGGGCCGAGAATTCCTTGCACGCGCGCTGCACAGTTTCCGGTCGGATGTCGGCCACGCGCAGGCTCGCGCCGTCGGCCGCGAGCAGGCCGCACAGCTGATAGCCGACGCCGCCCAGGCCCTGCACAGCGACTGTGAGACCGCGCAGGCTGCTGCGGCCAAGTTGAAATTGCACTGCGGCCTTGATGCCGAGGTATACACCGAGCGCAGTTTTCGGCGCGGGATTGCCGTCAGCGTCCACTGCGGTGCGCGGCAAGCCGCTCACATAAGGAGTCTGAGTCGCGACGACTTCCATGTCCGAAACCGTCGCGCCGACGTCCTCGGCGGTGATGTAGCGGCCTTCGAGCGAATCGACCAGGCGGCCGAACGCTTCGAGCAAGCGCGGCGATTTGGACTGGCCGCGATCGACCATCACGACGGCCTTGCCGCCGCCGAGCGGCAGGCCTGCCATCGCATTCTTGTAGCTCATGCCTCGCGACAGGCGTAGCGCGTCGGTCAGCGCATCGGCGCTCGAGCGGTAATGCCAGAACCGGCAACCGCCGGCGCCCGGGCCGCGGCTGGTCGAATGAACCGCGACGATCGCGCGCAGGCCGGATTCCTTGTCCTCAGCGAAGACGACGCGCTCATGCGCATCGAAGGCAGGGTTGTCGAACATCGGTCAGAACCTGGGGTTGAAGAAGAACGTGCTACATTAGCGCCACCTAGCTAGCAGATTCTTCTAAACGAGCGTTATTCTGGAGCAGAAACTGCTATGACGGCGGAAGCGCAAAGACGCGAATCGAGCCGGGACCTGGACCGCGTGGATCGCCAGATCCTGGCGCTCCTGCAGGCGGATGGCCGACTCACGGTCGCGGAGCTGGCCCGCACGGTCAATCTCACGCTCACGCCGTGTATCGAGCGCGTGCGGCGGCTGGAACGCGACGGCTTCATTGAAGGCTACTTTGCCCGCCTGAACCCGCGTCGCCTCGGCCTGCAGCTGCTCGCTTTCACCGAGGTCACGCTCGATCACGCCAACCCGGATGTCTTCCAGCGCTTCAAGGACACCGTGCAGGTGATCGACGAGATCATGGAATGTCACATGGTGGCCGGCGGTTTCGATTACCTGCTCAAGACGCGAGTGCAGGACATGGAGGAATACCGCCGCGTGCTCGGCGACAAGATCGCGGCCCTGCGCGGCGTGCGTCACACGCAGACCTATTTCGTGCTGGAGGAAGTGAAGTCGACGCACGCCCTGCCGATCCGCGGCAGCGACGCCGTCCGCGTCCCGGTGAAACGAAGACGGAAGTCAGGCTAAGGCCTGACCCACAATGACTGCGTGGGTCAGGCTTCAGCCTGACATCTCCTACAATGCATCCTTATGTCTCGCTCCCAAATCCTCCTCCTCACCGCCCTCGCGATGCTCGCGTTCGCCGGCAATTCGCTGCTCTGCCGCCTCGCTCTCTCGGGCACGACGATCGACGCCGGCACCTTCACGGCGGTGCGCATAGTCTCCGGCGCGCTGATGTTATGGATCATTGTTCAATTTCGCAGCGGCTCTCGCGGACTCGCAGGCACCTGGGCATCCGCTGCCGCACTTTTCGCATACGCCGCTGGCTTCTCGCTCGCATACATCAATCTGTCGGCTGCGACCGGTGCGTTGCTGCTGTTCGGCGCGGTCCAGGCGACGATGATCAGCTACGGCTTCTGGAACGGCGATCGCTTGCGCGGTTGGCAGATCGTCGGGTTTGCGTGCGCCGTGCTCGGTCTCGTCGCGCTGTTGCTGCCGGGCTTGACCGCGCCGCCGTTGCATAGCGCCGCGCTGATGGTCGGTGCGGGCGTTGCATGGGGCATCTACTCGCTGCGTGGTCGCGGCGCAGGTGATCCGACGTCGGCGACGGCGGGCAACTTCGTGCGTGCCGTGCCGTTCGCTGCGGCGTTGAGTCTGGTGATGCTGTCCAGATTTTCTGCGGACGTCGCCGGAGTGAGTTATGCGATTGCGTCGGGCGCGCTGACGTCGGGTGTGGGCTATGCGATCTGGTACACGGCGTTGAAGGGATTGAAAGCGACGAGTGCCGCGACGGTGCAATTGAGTGTGCCGGTGATTGCGACGATCGGTGGGGCGTTGCTGCTTGGGGAACATGTGACGATGCGGATCGTGATCGCATCGGTCGCGATTCTCGGCGGCATCGCGTTGGTGACTCTGAACAGAGCAAGAGTGTCGGGCTGAGTCATGCCACGTCGACTATCGCGGCTGTGTTGGTTGCTCGTGCTGTTCGCAACTGCTGCTTTCGCAGCAGAAGGAAGCAGGCAGGTCGCCATTACGATCGATGATCTGCCGCGCGGCGGCGACAGAGGGCCGAGCGATCTGGCAGGCGTGCAGGCCATGACCGACAAGCTGCTGCGCCCGTTTCGCGAGCAGCACATTCCTGTCATCGGATTCGTGAACGCAGGTCGATCCCAGCTCGACGGGCCGGGCCTGCAGCAAATACTGGATCTGTGGCTGCAGGCGGGCGCGCAGCTGGGGAACCATTCGTACTCGCATCCGGACCTCAATGACGTTGCGCTGAACGTTTACTGCGACGATATCGTGCGCGGCGAGCCCGCGATTCGCGAGGCGCTGGCGCGTCACGGTCAGAAGCTGGAGTTCTATCGTCATCCCTTCCTGCATACCGGGCCCACGCCGCAGATCAAGAAAGGTCTGCAGGATTTCCTCGATCAGCGCGGTTATCGAGTGGCGCCGGTCACGCTCGACGATGCCGACTACATGTACGCCGTCGCGTATCTGCAGCCCGAGTTGCAAGCGCGCGTGCGCGACGAGTACGTGCCGTACATGGAATCGACAGTCGAATTCTTCGAGCGGCGATCGGTGGAAGTGTTCGGCCGCGAGATCCCGCAGATTCTATTGATCCACGCGAGCCAGATGAATGCAGACCTGAGCCCCAAGTTGCTCGACATGTTCCGCCGTCGCGGCTATCGCTTCGTGACACTGAGCACGGCACTCGCCGACCCGGCTTACCGCTCGCCCGACGAGTACGTCGGCCGCAACGGATTCTCCTGGATTCACCGCTGGTCGCAGACCAGGGGGATGGCGCCGAAGGGCGAGCCGGATCCTCCGCAATGGGTTGAGAAAGCGTTCGCCTCGCCACGCTGAGGTTCGTCGGCTTCGAGCGCGACGGAGTTCAATTACGCCGCGCTGAAGGGACGCGCGCGTGCGCTTGCTGCGGCTGAATATCGACCGCCAGAGAAACTTGCGGCGCAGTTCCTGCGCGATCTGACGTACGCCAGGGTGAGGACGCAGTAGCGGCTGTCAGGACTAAGAACCTGACGCACAGGGCGGGAACAAGCACCTGGTTTAGAGCTTGTGCGTCGAGAGCAGCAGGCTCGTTTCGGTGCTCGAGATGCCGTCGATCAATCGAATGCGGCCGAGCACGCGATCGAACGCTTCCAGACTATCCGCGCGTAACTCGGCGACGATGTCCCAGCGACCGTTGGTGCTGTAGAGCGCGCCAACCGCGGGATCGCCGCGCAATGCTTTGAGCACCGCTTCCGCCTTGTTGCCTTCGACGGCGATCGTCATCAGCGCGCGGATGCGCTGCTCCTCGACCTGCGGCCGCAGGCGAACGGTGTAGCCCATGACGGTGCCGTCAGCTTCCAGTTTGGCGAGCCGGTTCTGAACGGTGCCGCGGGCGACCCTGAGCTTCTTGGCCAGGGTGGCGACCGGGGTGCGGGCGTCGTCTCGGAGCAGGGCGATGAGCTGGTGGTCGATTTCGTCCATTGGCTGACCAAATCGCCAGCGGGAGCTGGCAGTTTGCGCAATCCTATCCTCATTTTGATCAGTTTTCTGGCTATTCGTTGACCCTGTGCGCCCGGAACATGGCCCGGTCTTCCGGAGATCTATTCCCATGGTCGATTACATCGGATTGGAACGCGTGCAGGAATTGGTGGCCCGCCTGGGCGCCGCCCGCTTCATCGAAGGTCTCGCGAGCGAGATCGAAGCGGACTACCGCCGCTGGCGCGACTTCGACAAGTCGCCGCGCCACGCGACGCATTCGCCCGTGGGCGTCATCGAGCTGATGCCGATCAGCGATGGCAGTCTGTACTCGTTCAAGTACGTCAACGGCCATCCGAAGAACACCTCGCAAGGTCTGCTCACGGTCACCGCATTCGGCGTGCTGGCGGACGTTGCGACCGGCTATCCGGTGCTGCTCTCCGAGCTCACGTTTACGACAGCGTTGCGTACTGCTGCCATGTCTGCGCTCGCCGCGCGTCACATGGCGCGGCCTGCCAGCCGCTCGATGGCCCTCGTCGGCAACGGCGCACAGGCTGAGTTCCAGGCGCTGGCCTTCTATCACCTGCTCGGCATTCGCGAGCTGCGACTGTTCGATACCGATCCCGCGGCCACCGAGAAACTCGACCGTAATCTCGCTCTGCTGCAATTGCCGGGGTTGCGGGTTGCGCGTTGTCGCTCGACGGCCGAAGCTGTGCAGAGCGTCGACATCGTCACGACTGCGACTGCGGACAAGCGCAACGCGACGATCCTTTTGCCCCATATGATCGAGGCGGGCATGCACTTGAATGCGATCGGCGGCGACTGCCCGGGCAAGACCGAGCTGCACGGCGACATCCTGCGGCGGCCCGACGCGCGCGTCGTCGTCGAGTTCGAGCCGCAGTCGCGCATCGAGGGCGAAATCCAGCAGCTCGAGCCGACGTTCCCCGTCGTGGAGTTCGCCGATGTGCTGACCGGCAAGGCGCAGGCCCGCACCTCGGACAGTGACGTCACGATTTTCGATTCCGTCGGCTTCGCGCTCGAAGATTTCTCGGCGCTGCGTTACCTGCATCGCCTGCATCAGGAAGAGCGCGGCACGAAGCGCGAGATCGATTTGCTGCCGACGCTGGCAGATCCGAAAGATCTGTTTGGTGAGCTCGCGGGCCGGCTCGCGGCTCGCGCGTCTCTCAAGGTTGCCCGCTGATGGCTCCTGCTCGCGCAGCCGTTCTGATCGGCGCACCTACCGACATCGGCGCCAGCGATCGCGGCGCGTCGATGGGGCCCGAGGCGCTGCGCGTCGCCGGGCTGGCCGAGGCGCTGCGCAATCGCGGCCTGGACATCGTGGACCGCGGCAATCTCACGGGTCCCGCAAATCCGTGGCTGCCGGCCACCGAAGGCTATCGACACCTCGCGCAGGTCGCCGACTGGAATCGGCTGATCTACGAAGCGATTCGCGCGGAGCTCGGCGCGCGGCGCATGCCGATCCTGCTCGGCGGCGATCACTGCCTGGCGATCGGCTCGATCAGCGCAGTTGCGCGTCACTGCCGCGAGACCAAGAAGAAGTTGCGCGTGCTGTGGCTCGATGCACACGCCGATTTCAATACGTCGCAGCTCTCGCCGAGCGGCAACATTCACGGCATGCCGGTCGCGTGTCTGTGCGGCTTCGGCCCGCGCGAGCTGACCGGCCTGTCCGGCACGAACCCGGCGATCTCGCCGAAGGCGATGCGGCAGATCGGCATTCGCAGCGTCGACCAGGGCGAGAAGCAGTTCGTGCACGAGCAGGGTCTCGAAGTGTTCGACATGCGTTACATCGACGAGTGGGGGATGCGGCACACGATGCAGCAGGCCCTTGCGGGTCTGGACGCGGACACGCACCTGCACGTGAGCTTCGACGTCGACTTCCTGGATCCGGACATCGCGCCGGGCGTCGGCACGACGATTCCGGGCGGCCCGACCTACCGCGAGGCGCAGCTGTGCATGGAAATGATCGCGGACACCGGCCGGCTGGCGTCGCTCGACGTGATGGAGCTGAATCCGGCGCTGGACGTGCGGAACAAGACGGCGCAGCTCGCGGTCGATCTCATCGAGTCGCTGTTCGGCAAGAGCACGTTGATGAGGAAGGATGAGTCGGGCTAAAGCCCGACCTACAGCGCTAGAATAGCCGCCCTCTGGAATTCGAGGGTTTGCTAATGCGCCTGCTGCTTGCCTGCTCCGTTGCGGTTTCCATCTGCGCTGCCGGCGCCTCGGCGCAATCCGGCCCAACGATCTCTACCCGCCAGGTCGGCACGGCGACGCTGCAGAACGTTCCGGAAATTCCTGCCGACGTCACCGCGGCCGTGCAGCGCTATCAGAACTATCGCGCTGCGTTGTTCGAGGATTGGCTGGCGGACGGCTCGATCCTCATCGCGACCCGCTTCGGCTCGACGCAGCAGATTCATCGCGTGACCGCGCCGGGCGGCGATCGCACGCAGATCACGTTCCAGAGCGAGCCGGTGGCCGGCGCCGTCGCCATTCCGGGCACGAATCGTTTCGTCTTTACCCGCGACACGGGCGGCGACGAGTGGTTTCAGTCCTACGTCGCCGGACTCACAGGCGAGCCGGTGCAATTGACCGAAGCGGGCACGCGCAACGGGTCGCCTGTGTTCAGCCCGGATGGGAAGCTCCTTGCGTACTCACGCGCGACCAAAGGCTCGGCGGAGTATTCGATCTACGTCGCCGATCCCGCCGATGTTCGCAGCGCCAAGAGCGTCTATCGCGAAGCGGGCTCGATCGGCCCGGATGACATCTCCGCGGATCGCGGCAAGGTCCTGCTTACGCGCGGCATCTCGAATCGCGAGTCGCAGCTGTTCGTGCTGGATCTAGCTTCCGGCAAGGCGACGCAGATCGCGCCGAAGGCGGGCAAAGTTCTGTACTCGAATCCGCGCTTCTCCCGCGACGATCGCAGCGTCTACGCCATCTCGACCAAGGACAGCGACTTCGGTCGGCTGGTGCAGATCGACATCGCGAGCGGCAAGGACACGGTGCTGACGCCCGATGCGAAGTGGGACGTCGAGAACTTCACGATGTCCGACGACGATCGCCTGGTCGCGTACTCGGTGAACGAAGACGGCTTCTCGAACGTCGTGGTGCGCGATCTCGTCACGCGCCGCGCTTTGCCGCAGCCGCAATTGCCGCGCGGTGTGCTGCTGAATCTGGCGTTCTCGCCCGACAAGTCGAAGCTCGCTTTCGATCTGTCGACTGCAACGTCCGCAGGCGATGTGTGGACCTGGGACGTGACCGGCGCGCAGCTCACGCGCTGGACGACGTCGGAGCTCGGCGGGCTCGATCCCGCGAAGCTCGCGGAGCCGCAGCTCGTGCGGTTCAAGTCGTTCGATGGGCTGTCGGTGTCGGCGCTCGTCTATCGGCCGGTCGGCATCGCTGCTGAGGTGCGCACGCCGGTGATCATGGATATTCACGGCGGTCCCGAAGGCCAGAGCCGTCCGTCATGGAACGTCGGTGCGCAGTACTTCGCGGGCGTGCTCGGTGCGACCGTGATCCTGCCGAATGTGCGTGGCAGCACCGGTTACGGCAAGCGCTACGCGGATCTCGACAACGCGGAGAAGCGCGAAGACAGCGTCAAGGACATCGGCGCGCTGCTCGATTGGATCGGGCAGCAGTCGAATCTCGACAAGAATCGCGTCGCCGTCTACGGCCAGTCGTACGGCGGTTACATGTCGCTCGCGGTGAGCACGCACTACGCCGATCGCCTGGTCGGCAGCGTCGAGCGCTACGGCATCAGCGACTTCGCCTCGTTCCTCAAGAACACGGAAGCGTATCGTCGCGACAATCGCCGCGCGGAGTACGGCGACGAGCGCGATGCGAAGATGCAGGCTGTGTTCAAGCGCATCGCGCCACTCGCGAACGTGGCGAAGATCACCAAGCCGATGCTCGTGATGCAGGGCGCGAACGATCCGCGCGTGCCGAAGTCGGAGTCCGATCAGGTCGTCGCGGGGATTCGCGCGAATGGAGTGCAGACGTGGTACGTCGTGTTCGCCGACGAAGGCCACGGCTTCCTGAAGAAGCCGAACAACGATCTGCGCAGAGAAGTGGAGACGGTGTTCCTGCGCAAGCTCTTCAGCCCGCCGCGCGCGGTGGGAGAATCGGGCTGATCTCGTCGCCGGGAAAAAACAGCTTCACCGGGCGGATCTCGAAAATCGTGCGCACGCTCGGCAGCGAGCGTGCGACTTCGATCGCATCTTCCAGCGACTTGCAATCCACGATGTAGAACCCGAGCAGCTGCTCCTTCGTCTCGGCGAACGGGCCGTCGACGATGTGCGCAGTCGTGCTCGTGCGGAACTGCACGGCAGTCGTGGTCGGCATCAACCGCACGCACGGGCCGAGCCGGCCCGCGGCGGAGAGCTTCTCGTGCACTTTCAGATGTCGGGAGATGTGCGACTCTTCCTCTTCCTTGGACATCGCCTCGACCAGGTCTTCGGGAGCGTAGATCAGGATCGAATAGAGCATGCGGCTTGCCTCCACCCCCAAGGACGCGGCCGGTCACTGGATTCCGACAGCCGCCGCAGCGACGTTTTCCTCGAGATGCGCGACCGAGGACGTCCCTGGAATCGGCAGCATCACGGGCGAGCGGGCCAGCAGCCAGGCGAGGGCGGCCTGTGCGGTCGTCATCGAGTGCTGCTTCGCGATGCGCTCCAGCTCGCGTGAACCCGAATCGCGACCGACGTGCTCGCCCGCGCCCAGCGGCGAGTGGGGGATGAACGCGATCTTGCGATGCTCGCAATAAGCGATGACGTCGTCCGAGCGGCGGTTCGTGACGTTGTAGCGATTCTGGACCGAGACGACCTTCACGATGGCCGCGGCGCGCTCCAGTTCGGCGACGCTGAAGTTCGACACGCCGATGTGACGGATCTTGCCCTCCTGCTGCAGCTTCGCCAGTTCGCCGAGCGAATCCTCCAGGCGCACGCGCGGGTCTGGTGCGTGAAACTGGTAGAGATCGATGCGCTCGACGCGCAGCCGCTTCAGGCTCGCTTCACAGGCCTGGCGCAGATGCGCCGGGTTGCCACGTCGCTCCCACACGTCGCGGGCAGGGCGCACGAGCCCGCCTTTGGTCGCGATCACGAGGCCGCGCGGATACGGATGCAGAGTCTCGGCGATCAGCCGCTCGCTCACGTCCGGGCCGTAGGAGTCGGCCGTATCGATGAAGTCGATCCCAAGCTCCAGAGCTCGGTGCAGCACGCGGCGCGCAGCCTGCAGATCCTTCGGGTCGCCCCAAATCCCCGGACCTGTCAGCCGCATCGCACCGAAGCCAAGGCGATTCACGCGCAGGTCGCCGCCGATCGTGATCGTGCCGGCGGCTGCCGCGGGTGCGGGTGTATCGTTCATCGCAATTCTCCAAGCGTCATGCTGTCGATGTGGCCCAGGCCCAATCGTCTAATGATTCGAGAACGAGGGCGTTCCAGGAGTCATTCAATGCAATACATGTTACTGATCTACGAAGACGAGCGGATCTATGGGCCGGATCGCGAGAGCCCGGCGGCGCGTGAGCGCCGTGCACAGCACATCGCCTACAGCCGCGAACTCGGGCCGACGCGCCTCGCGGGCTCGGGTCTCAAGGATTCCACTGCAACGACGACGATCCGCACGGCAGCCGGCAAGCAGACGATCCACGATGGGCCGTTCGCCGAGAGTCGCGAGCAGCTCGGTGGATATTATCTGATCGACGCGCCCGACCTCGATGCCGCGATCGCGATCGCGAAGAAAGTGCCGCTGGCGCAGAACGGTGCAGTGGAGATTCGTCCGCTGCTCGTTCCAGGATGACGGGCGCAGCGCTCGATCTCGTGTTCCGCGAAGCGAGCGGGCGCATCGTCGCTGCGCTCGCATCGCGGTTCCACGATCTCGACCTTGCCGAGGATTCGTTCGCAGATGCCTGCGCGCGTGCGCTCGAAGCGTGGTCTCACGAAGGCCCGCCGCGCGACGCGGCAGCGTGGCTGTATCGGACTGCCTATCGCTCTGCGATCGATATGCTGCGTCGACGGCGGACCGAGCAGCGGTTCGCTCCTGAGCTGCAACGAGCTGCAATCGAAGAGCAGAACATGCCCGACGAGTGGACGCCGATTCCCGACGAGCGCCTGCGCTTGATCTTCGTGTGCTGCCATCCGGCGGTTGCGCCCGATGCGCGCGCAGCGCTGACGCTGCGACTCGTATGTGGACTGTCGACGCGCGAAATCGCACGGGCTTTTCTGCTTACGGAACCGACGCTCGCGCAGCGGTTGATTCGCGCCAAGCGCAAGATCGCAGAAGCCGGCGTGTCGTTCGAAGTCCCCGGACCCGAGGCGTGGCCCGAGCGGCTCGATGCTGTGCTCTCGACGATCGAAATCGCGTACGGGCGCGCGCACGAGGATGCAGCAGGCTCGGGGCCACACTTCAACTACGCCGCCGAGATGCTCGAGGTCACGCGCGTACTCGCCGAGTTGCTGCCGCGCGAAGCGCAGACCGCGGCGATCGCTGCCATCGTGCGCTTCGCCGAAGCGCGCCGACCGGCGCGAGTCGACGCGCACGGAATGATGGTGCCGCTTGCTGATCAGGATCCTGCGGCCTGGGTCGAGTCACTCATCGTCGAAGCACGCGGCTATCTCGAGCGCGCGATCTCGCTGCAGCCACGCTCGCCACGAGTCTTGCAGGCAGGCATTCACGCGGCGTGGTGCGCGCGACAAACTCTCGCTGATCCGCCCCCGTGGTCCGAAATCCTTGCGCTCTACGATCAACTGCTGACAGTGCGCGACGACGCAATCGTGCGACTCAACCGCGCAGTCGCGCTCGCGCAAGTCCGAGGTGTCGACGCGGCGCTCGCTCAGATCGCGTCATTGGCTTATGAGTCGCTCGCCGACTTTCTTCCTTATCACGCCGTGCGTGCAGACCTGTTGTGCCGCGCCGCTCGTCGCGATGAAGCGCGGCTTGCATACGATGCCGCGCTGGCGCTGGTGACGACGTCCGCAGAGCGGCTCTGGCTCGAGCGGCAAAGGGCAGCGCTGACAGAGTAGAATGCGCGGCAACATGGCATCGCGCCGCCAAATTCTTACTCTGCTCGGAGCGCTGGGGTTGCCCCTGTCCACCATGACCGACGTGCTAGCTGCCTCGAACGACAAGTCCGCGTCCAAGCCGGTTCGCGTCCGCACGATCACCGCGGGCCTGGAGCTTTCGCCGCGCGGCGAGTCGCCGCGCATCGAGAGCGCGCTCGCTTTTCTTGCAGACGCGAAGCGCACGCTCGTGAACGCGGGCTATGAGGTCCAGACGCTGCGCTTGGCGACGAATCCGTGGCTCGCCAGCGCGTCGTCCAGCGATCGCACTCAATTGCTCGCGCGCGTGCGCGAGCTCGACAAGCTTGTCACCGAGCACGGTGTGATCATGAGCATCGGTCCGCTGCTCACCGAAGATCGTGCCGACGACAGTCTCCCGCAGTGGTCGAACGATCTGATCGCGACCACGCAGTCGACGCATCACTCGGTCGTGATTGCGTCCGAGCGCGGAGTGCACAGCGCCGCGGCCTTGGTTGCTGCGCAGGTGATGACGAAGCTGGCGCAGACCCTCGGCGGCGGCGTCGCGAACTTTCGGTTCGCCGCGGCGGCGAACATTCCTGCAGGCACACCGTTCTTTCCGGTCGGTTGGCATCGTGGGCCGGAGTCGGTCGCGTTCGGCCTGGAAACGGCGTCGGTCGTCGAGCAGGCCTTCGCAAGTCTGAGCAAGGGCGAGAATGCGACCGCGCGTCTCAAGCAGCAGCTCGATAGCGTGCTCTTGCCGATCGAACGCATCGGGCGCGACCTCGCTCGCAAGCACGACCGCGCTTATCTCGGCATCGATACATCGCCGGCGCCGGGAAAAGATCGCAGCATCGGAGCCGCGATCGAAGCGCTCACGCGTGAGCCATTCGGTAACGCTGGAACGTTGGAAGCATGCGCAGCGATCACAGCCGCGTTGAAGACCGTGAGCGTGACGACTTGCGGTTACTCCGGCCTGATGTTGCCGGTGCTGGAAGATCCGGTGCTCGCGCAACGCGCCAGCGAGAATCGCTTCACTGTGCGCGACTTGCTGTTGTATTCGAGTGTGTGTGGCACTGGGATCGATGTGGCGCCGATTCCCGGCGACACCTCCGTGCACACGATCGCCGGATTGCTGCGCGATGTCGCCGCACAATCGGTGCGCCTGAGCAAAGCGTTGTCAGTGCGATTGTTCCTCGTCCCGGGCAAGAAGGTCGGCGACATGGCGCACTTCGCCGATCATTTCATGCTGACCGATTCCGTCGTGATGAAGGTGGACTAGTCGATGGCCATGAAACTCGCCTACACGGCGCTGAGCCCGTACTGCCGCAAAGTGCGCATGGCGATGGAGTACAAGGGACTCGACTTCGAGATCCTGACCGCCGATCACGTGACTGAAGTCCCGGTGTTCAATCCGCGCGCCGAAGTGCCGGTGCTGGTCGACGGCGACGCCGTGGTCTGCAACTCGCCCGACATCCTTGGCTATCTCGATCGCAAATTTCCGCAGCGTCCGCTCTATCCCGCGATCGCGAGCGAGTATGCGGAAGTGCGCGAATGGGAGCGCTTCGCGGATACGCAGGTCGATCCGATCATGACGGTGATCGGCAACTGGAAATTCGCCGAGCTGCCGCCGATGCCGGACGGTCTGCTCGGAGCCGCACGCCGCGATCTCTTGCCGATGTACGACCGCATCGAGGCGCAGTTGGCGAATCGCGAGTACCTGTGCGGAGCAATCAGCGCTGCCGATTTCGCTCTGTATCCGCAGGTAGGTTCAGGCGCGGCGCTCGATCTGCCGCTCGATCGCACGCGTCATCGCGCGGTGTACGGTTGGCTGCGGCGCGTACGCGATCGACCGGAAGGGCAGAGCGATCTGGCAGCAGCGCGCGAGTGGTGGGCCAATCGCACGCACAAGACGACCGACACCGAGCGCGTCAATTGGGGCACGTTTCGTCTGGAGTGGTTGCTGGCGAACGGCGGCGTCGAGTTCTTCGCCGAGCAGGTTCGCCAGGACAAGGTGTTGTGGTCCGTGGGGCCGAACAACAACGCGCGCAACAATCCGGCGGCGCCGGATCGGATCAAAAATTAGCTGCTGGAACGTTCCGAGATCAGCACATTGCGCACCAGACGCGTCGCAATGACGGCGACGAAGGTCTTCACGCGCGCTTCGGAGTCCAGTCGCTTGTGCTCGCTCTCGAACAACTGGCGCACGTGGTCGACCGAGGCGCGATTCTCTTTCGCGAGCGCTTCGATGACCTGCTGGTGGCGGGCAGGATCGCCGGCGTTGTTCCGCAAAACGGCCATTCGTTACTCCTCGTCGCTCAGTGTGAGGCGAACTGCTTGGTGACAGTTTTTATCCCAACCCCAGGGCCGGCATCCTAGCCACCTCGGCAGGTCCTTCCCAATATTTGGTGCCCAAGCAGCTCGACACCGGTAGCACGCTGCGGTGCTTCGTCAGGCGCCTCAGTGACTTGCGCGGCTAACCGGCCGGACTGAAAACAAGCTGTCACATCCGGCGGAACGCCTGGAATGCGCAAGTCAAGGAAAATTGCGCCGTCGCAATATTCTTAACGAGGATTTCCGACGCTGTGTCCGCGTCATCACCTCGTCACACAACTGTGTCAGCGCGCGTGTCGCTCGTGCAGTCGCGCTGCTTCTGCAGAACAACGTCGCACGATATCGAGCAGCACTCGCTGCGAGTCGGTCGGGTGCCAGTCGTGACGCATCGTGAGGCCGATCGGGCGCTCCACGTCGCCTGCTGGATGCGGTAGCGCGACCAGCAACCCAGCCTCGAGCTCGTAGTGAATCTGGTGCGCCGACAACAACATGATGCGATCGCTTTCGAGCAGCAGCGCGCGCGCAGCGATGAGCGAATTGCATTCGATCGCACGCGTTGGCGAGGGCAGTCCGGCCGTCGCGAACATTTCATGCAAGTGCGAGCGCAGCGGCGTGCCCGCACGCGGCACGATCCACGGATACTTGCTCAACGCCGCAACCGTGATTCGCTTGCGTGCCAGCAGCGGATGCTTCGCGCGCACGATGATCGAGAGCGGATCGTCGAACAAATGTTCCTGGACCACGTCGGCCACGGGCGCGGGACTGCGCAGCGCGCCGATCAGGAAGTCAGCCTCGCCCGAGCGGAGTGAAGCGAGCAGGTGCTCGTACGTACCTTCGACGATGGCGACGCTGTGCTCCGGATAGTGCTGAGTGAATTCCAGCAATGCCGTCGGTACCAGGAAGCTGCGCGCCAGCGGCATGGCGCCGATGACGGTGCGCCCCGATTCACCGCCGCTCAAGGCGTGAACTTCGGCGCGCGCCTGTGCAATCTCTGCAAAAGCGAGACGCGCACGACGTGCCAGCTTCTCGGCTTCGCGCGTCGGCGTGATGCCGAAGCTGGTCTTTTCGAACAGCGGCACACCGATCAGACGCTCGAGCTCGCGTGCCGCGCGATGCACGCTCGGCTGCGACATGTGTTGCGCGCGTGCGGCGAGGCTGAAGTTGCGATGCTCGACGACAGCGCTGAGAGCGTACAGATGTGCGGAGCGCATCAGGCGCGTTGCATCGAAGTCGAAATTGCGCGAGGAGCCGCGGGTCAATTCGGCAACTGCGTCTCGCAAATGGCTTATGGAGCGCTCGATGCGGCGCGCACACAGTTCGCCGGCCGCAGTCAGCGCGACGCCAGCGTTGCGGCGGATCAGGAGCGAAGCGCCGAAGTAGCGCTCCACGCCGGCAACGGCCTGCGTTGCTGCCGGCTGCGAGATGTGCACCGCCCGCGCAGCGGCACTGACGCTGCCGAGCCGTGCAACTTCGCCGAATGTATGGAGGTGCCTGAGATTGACCGACGCCACGACGGCAGATCCTACTCTGCTATAGCCATTTCTTATACCTCGGACGCATTTCTAATTAGCCGCGCGGACCGGTCAGGCCCACAATGCCGCCACTGCAGCTTAGGGGAGCGGCGGATGTCTGTCGTGGTACGCAACGTGCCTCGTGTCGAACGGCGTCTGGCGATCGCATTTGCAGAAATCGGCGTCGCGACCGTTCACGAGGCTCAGGGTCGAACTGGATTGATGGCGCCGTACATGCGCCCGATCTATGCGGGCGCACGCATCGCTGGCGCTGCCGTCACCGTCAGTCTGCCGCCCGGCGACAACTGGATGATTCACGTCGCCGTCGAGCAATGTCAGGAAGGCGACATTCTCGTGGTCGCGCCCACTTCCGCATCGGACGTCGGCTACTTCGGCGAATTGCTCGCGACCTCACTGCAGTCGCGCGGCGTGCAGGGCCTGATCATCGAAGCGGGCGTGCGCGATGTTCGCGACCTGACTGCGATGCGCTTTCCAGTGTGGTCGAGATACGTTTCCGCTCAAGGAACGGTCAAGGAGACGCTCGGCAGCGTGAATGTGCCGGTCGTTTGTGCCGGGATGCTGGTGAATCCGGGCGATCTGCTGGTCGCCGACGACGACGGGATCTGTGTTGTCGCGCGCGAGCAAGCGCAGTCCGTGCTCGACAAATCCACGGCGCGCGACCAGAAGGAGGCTGCCGTTCGTGCGCGTCTCAAGGCGGGCGAGCTGGGTCTGGACATCTACGATATGCGCGCCCGGTTGGCGGAGAAGGGACTGACGTACCGGGAAGCTGCCCCGGACTCAGAGGACGACTGAACCGCAATGCTCACCGCGATCCCTTGCACGTTGATGCGGGGCGGGACCTCGAAGGGCTTGTATTTCCATGCGCAGGACCTGCCGGACGATCGCCAGTTGCGCGATCGCGTGCTGCTCGCCGCGATGGGCTCGCCCGACGTGCGGCAGATCGACGGCGTCGGCGGCGCGCATCCGCTCACCAGCAAGGTTGCGGTCATCTCGCGTTCGCAACGCGACGACGCTGACGTCGACTATTTGTTTCTGCAGGTCGTCGTCGACCAGGCCGAAGTCAGCGACAGCCAGAACTGCGGCAACATCCTCGCCGGCATCGGCCCGTGGGCGATCGAAAACGGCTTGGTCGCCATTGCGGGCTCGACGACGCCCGTCCGCATCCACATGGTGAACACGGGCAGCATCGCAGTCGCGTCCGTGCCGACCCCTGGTGGCGCGGTCGAATACGAGGGCGACGCCCGCATCGACGGTGTGCCCGGCACGGCCGCGGCGATTCCGCTGGAATTTCTCGATGTCGCCGGTTCGAGCTGCGGCTCGTTGCTGCCGACCGGTTCGGTTGTCGACACGGTCGATGGGATTGCGGTGACGTGCATCGACAACGGCATGCCCGTCGTCGTGATGCGCGCCGAAGATCTCGGTGTCTCCGGCGCCGAAGCGCCGGAGCAGCTCGAAGCCAACCCGACGCTGAAAGCACGCGTCGAGAAGATTCGTCTGGAGCTCGGTCCGCGCATGAATCTCGGTGACGTGGCGAAGAAGACCGTTCCGAAGATGTGCCTCGTATCCGTCGCACGGCACGGCGGCGCGGTTGCCACGCGGACGTTCATTCCGCATCGGGTTCATGAGGCGATCGGTGTGCTCGGAGCCGTCAGCGTAGCGACGGCCTGCGTCATTCCAGGCACGGTTGCCGCGTCCGTGGCGAAGGTGAGTGGCGGCGAACGGCAGCGGCTCGAAGTCGAGCACCCGACGGGCTTCTTCACGGTCGACATGGAAGTCGTGTCGAACGGCAACAGCGTCGAAGTCAAACGGTCCGCGCTGCTGCGGACCGCGCGCAAGCTGATGAGCGGCGAAGTGTTCGTGCCCGGTCACGTGTGGAGGCGCGGATGAGTCTGCAGGTTTGTCTGCTGGGATTCGGCGAAGTCGGGCAAGCGCTCGTCGTCGATTTTGGCGCCCGCGGTCTGTCGAATCTCGCGGTGTGGGACGTCCTTTTCACGGTCGCCGACAGCGCGCCACGTCGCGCAGCGGTGGGCAAGCCCGTGCGCGTGGCGGCGAATGTCGAAGATGCAGTTGCGAACGCGGATCTGGTGATCAGCGCGGTGACCGCGGCTCAGGACGTCGCAGCGGCTCGCTCCGTCGTGCCGCACCTCAAGCGCAATGCCTACTTCTTCGACGTGAATTCCGTGTCGCCGGGTGTGAAGGTCGAAGTGAGTCAGATCGTCGAGGCCGCGGGCGGTCGGTACATCGAGTCGGCGATCATGTCGCCGATCAACCCGAAGCGCGCTGCATCGCCGATGCTGTTGGGCGGCCCGCATGCGGCGGAGTTCCTGAGCGTCGCGCGGCAGCTCGGATTCACGGCGGCGACAGTGTTCTCGGATCAAATCGGTGGCGCATCGGCCGCGAAGATGTGCCGCAGCGTCATCATCAAGGGCATGGAAGCGCTGCTCGGCGAATCGTTGCTCGCCGCGCGTCGCTATGGCGTCGAGGACGCCGTCCTGCAGTCGCTGGGCAGTCTGCTGAATGCGGAAGATTGGCGCGCCCAGGCGCGCTACATGATCTCGCGCTCGCTCATTCACGGCCGTCGCCGTGCCGAAGAAATGCGCGAAGTGGCGCGCACGGTGGTCGAAGCCGGCTTCGAGCCGCGCATGAGCAGCGCCTGCGCGGTCTGGCAGGACTGGGCCTCGGCGCATCGCGCGGCCGCCGCGCATGAAGACCTGAACCACATGCTGGACGCGATGACGGATGGCCGGAGCAGGGGAAGCGTCTGATGCTGATCATCGATTGTCACGGCCACTACACCACTGCTCCGGACGCGCATCAGCAGTTCCGCGACAAGCAGCTCGCGCGGCTGAAGGATCCAAACCTGCCAATGCCGTCGCCGGCCCGCATCAGCGACGACGAGATCCGCGAGACGATCGAGAAGAACCAGCTCAAGCTGCAGCGCGACCGCGGTGCGGACATCACGCTGTTCTCGCCGCGAGCGTCGGCGATGGCGCATCACGTCGGCGATGAAGCGACGTCGTCTGCCTGGACGCGTGCGTGCAACGATCTCATCAAGCGCGTCGTCGATCTCTATCCGGAGAACTTCGTCGGCGTGTGCCAGCTGCCGCAGTCCCCCGGCGTGCCGATCGCGAATTCGATCGCCGAGCTGCGGCGCTGTGTCAGCGAGCTCGGCTTCGTGGGCTGCAATCTCAATCCCGATCCGTCGGGCGGACACTGGCAATCGCCGCCGCTCACGGACAGGCACTGGTATCCGTTCTACGAGCAGATGGTCGCGCTCGACGTGCCAGCGATGATTCACGTCTCGGCGTCGTGCAATCCCAATTTTCACGCGACCGGCGCGCACTACATCAATGCCGACACGACGGCATTCATGCAGTTCATCGAAGGCGACTTGTTCCGCGACTTTCCCACGCTGCGCTTCGTCATTCCGCACGGCGGGGGCGCGGTGCCGTATCACTGGGGTCGCTATCGCGGCCTGGCGGACATGCTGAAGCGCCCGGCGCTCGCACAGCACGTGATGAAGAACGTTTTCTTCGACACCTGCGTGTACCACCAGCCCGGCATCGATCTGCTGGTCGACGTGATCGACCTCGACAACATCCTGTTCGGCTCGGAGATGGTGGGCGCAGTGCGCGGCATCGATCCGCAAACCGGCCACTACTTCGACGACACCAAGCGTTACATCGATGCACTGCCGATCGAGGAAGAGGACAAGCGGCGGATCTACGAGCTGAACGCGCGGCGCGTGTATCCGCGCCTGGACACGCTGCTGAAGGCGAGGAATCTATGAGCCGGTTTCAGATGGATCGCGACTGGCTCGTTTACCACCCGTCGCCCAAGAAGCCGGACTACGTGCCGCCGGCGGGTGCGGTCGACGCGCACTGTCACGTATTCGGTCCCGGCGACGAGTTCCCCTACGCACCGGAGCGGAAGTACACGCCGTGCGATGCGCCGAAAGAGAAGCTCTGGCAGCTGCGCGACTATCTCGGTTTCGAGCGTAACGTGATCGTGCAGGCCACCTGTCACGGCGCGGACAATCGCGCGATGGCCGATGCGTGTCGCTCGTCGAACGGGCGGGCGCGCGGCGTCGCGACGGTGACAAGAGATTTCACTGCCGAGCAGCTGCGTGAGCTCGATGCCGCAGGCGTGCGCGGCGTGCGGTTCAACTTCGTCAAGCGTCTCGTCGATGTCACGCCGCGTGACGTGCTGCTCGAGATAGCAGAGCGTATTCAACCGCTCGGCTG
>Ga0070673_100000121_pt1 | contig 36215 bp, 34 predicted proteins | sample KBSM23metaG_FD_65342 | JGI IMG/M metagenome (GOLD analysis project Ga0070673, IMG submission 65342) | Miscanthus rhizosphere microbial communities from Kellogg Biological Station, Michigan, USA - KBS M2-3 metaG | ecosystem: Host-associated > Plants > Roots > Rhizosphere > Soil ... | reverse complement strand
GGTCCCGACAGCTCCGCCGACACCTTGCCGCGGATCATGTTGTAGAGGCCCTCGAGGATGTCGACCGACGCGTAGTACGGGTAGACGACCGCCTCCTTGGCGGCGACCCCGATGGACGCCCGCGTGCGTTCCCCGTGCGGCCCGATCTGGATGCCGACCTGGTAGACGCCCTTGTTGAGGTCCGGCTTGACGTTGAAGGCCAACGGCTGGCCGTCGCGCAGCACCTTGATGCTGACCGGCGCGCCCTGGCTGGCCTTGATCACCTCGCTGATCAAGTGATCGGCGTCGACCTTCTGGCCGTTCGCTTCGACCAGCACGTCGCCCGCCTTCAACCCCGCGGCCGCCGCCGGGCGGTTGGCCGCGGCGTCGTCGATCTGCTGCGTCTTCGGCGTGGTCCCGTAGGCCATCAGCACGACGAACACCATCACGATCGCGGTCAGGTAGTTCGCGGCCGGTCCCGCCACCACGGTCAGCAGCCGCATCCAGCGCGGGCGGTTCGGGTAGACCATCGGGTCGGACTTGTCGAACTCCTCGCTCGGATTGAGCCCCGTGATCTGCACGAAGCCACCCAGCGGAATCGGGGCGATCTGAAAGATCGTGCCGCCGCGCTTGAAGCTGGCGAGCGGCGGCCCGAAACCGACCGAGAACCTCTCCACCCGCATTCCGCACAGACGCGCCACCAGGAAGTGCCCGCCCTCGTGCAACACGATCAACAGCGCGAGACCAAAAATGGCAAGGACGAAACTGAACACCGCTGGTGAGCGTAGCACATAGCCGTCGACGGAGGTCGAACGGTGGTCAGGCGGCCAGGAAGCGGAGCACCGGCCGCAGCAGTAGCGGGACCGGGCGCCGCGAACGTGACCCGACGATGTCGACGCCCATCTCCTGGGCGCGTTGCTCGAACACGGCCTCGAACAGCACGCCCGGACCGGCGGCGCGGACGACGACCGGCAGCACGGTCAGCCGGCGCGCGACGATGTAACGGCCGCGCAGCACGACCGCATCGCGGCCCGCGGCGAGGCGCGACAGCGCCCAGGCCAGCGGCGCCAACGACAACGGCTTGCTGGCGTCGAGCAGCACGACCACGTTCCCGCGCGCCTCGGACGTACCGCGCAGGAAGGCGCGGCCGGCGGAGTCGCGGGCGAGCACCTCGACCTCGGGCATCTGCGCCGCCAGCACGCTGGCGATCGACAGGCTGTTGTCGCTGCAACCCGCGTTGACGATCAGGATCTCGAACGCCCGGCCAAGGCCCGACAGATGCGCCGCAACCTTGCGGATCAGATGGCCAATCGAGTCTTCCTGATCGCCGACAGCGACGACGACTGAAATCTCGGGCTCGCTATGAACGCGTTGCGACAAGCGGGGGCCTCGCGTGACATAGAGTTGTCAGCAGGAGGCGTGCCGTCGCGCACGACCAGTGTTTACGGCATCTTAGATGCCGTAATCGGCGGCCAACCGCGAAGAGAGTTACGCGCCCGGCGGCCGATGTGCGTATCCGGTTACACGCCCGTGCCGTCTGCGTGAATTCGGTCGGTGAGCGCTTGCGCCAGCCTGGCCACGTCGCTCTCGACCAGAATCGGGATGCCGACGACACGCGCCTCGGCCGTCGCGAACGGCGCGCCTTCGCTGCGGCCATTGGGCAGCTGGATGGACGACTGCACGAACACGTCGGCGGCGTGCAGCCAGCGAGCGACCTCGTCGCGGGGCACGAAGCCGGGCAGCTGGAGCGAGACGCCGAGCTGATCCGCGAGCCGGCCCAGGCGCGCGCGTTCGGGTCCGTCGCCGAGGATCACGACCTCGATCGCCTGGCCCGCGCCGCCGGCCTGGACGCGCGCGCACGCGCGCAGCAAGCGGTCGTGGCCTTTGATCGGCACCAGCCGCCCGACCGCCAGCACGATCGGGCGCGCGAGCCCGCGCGGCCTGCGGCCCGCGCGCGGCGCCCACCCGTCGCCGGCGGGCGCCAGCACCTCGACGGTGCCCACGCGCGCACCCGCCAGCGCGGCGAAGCGCGAACGCAGCGACTCGCTGACGAAATGCAGCACGACCCCGCCGCGCGCGAGGCGGCGAGCGACGGTGCGGCCGAACGGGATGCGTTCCAGCAACGCGACGTCGCCCGAATGCGCGAAGGCGCGCTGGTGGTGATCCGGCGCGGCGGCGAGCGCGGCGAGCGCGCTTGGAACCAGCCAGTGCGATTCGAGCGCGTCGAACCGGTGCGCGCGCGCGCGCGCCGCGGCGGCAAGCGCGACCGAGAACTGGGCCGCCGTCCACCAGACGCGCGCGCCGCCGCGTTCCAGGGTCTCGGGCGCTCCGTCGCCGTAAAACAGAGAATCACAGGAAGGCACAAAGGCGGGCGGATCGATCCGTGTGACGGTGAGCCGCGGGTGAGCGATCTCGCGCGTCGCGGAGCCGTCGCCCGCAGCCAGCACGTCGACGGCGTGGCCGTCGGCGAGCAGCTGCCGCACCCGATCGCCGACGAAGCTTCCGGCGTAATCGCCGGCGTGGCGCGGGAACGACGTGGTCAAAAGCCCGATCCTCATGACTGCGCCCCCGCTCCCGCGGCGTCGTCGAGCGCCCTGCCCTCCTGCGCGACGGGCGCTCCGCGCCAGCGCGCCCGCACGCGACGGACAAAACCGCGCAGCAAGAGCCACGCGATCGGCAGCGCGACACGCGCGGGCCGCAAACCCGATCGCCAGTTCGGCCCGTAGACAGGACGCACCGGAACGTCGACGACGCGCGCGCGCGCGGCCCCCAGCCGCGCCAGCAGATCGTTCGGGTAGCCATAGCGCGGAAAAAGATCGTGTCCGATGGCGTGCAGCGCCCGCCGCGAGGCCGCGGTGTAACCGCACTGTGAGTCGCCGACGTGCCAGTAACCCGACGCGAGGCGCGTGAGCAGCGACAGCGCCCCGCCGCCGAGCAGGCGTACCGGCGGCATCGCGCGCCAGCCGCCCGGCCACGCGAACCGATTGCCCTTCGCGTAGTCGGCCTGACCGTCGACGACCGGCGCCAGCAGCCGGGGCAGGTCGGCGGGATCCATCTGTCCGTCGCCGGCCATCACCGCGATCGCCTCCGCGTCGAGCTCGAGCGCGCGCGCGTAACCCGTCGTGATGGCCGCACCCACGCCGCGGTTGCGCTCGTGCACGATCACCTGGACGCGGACGCTCTCGGCACATGATTCGCCGCGCGCAATTTCCGCCGTCGCGTCGCGGCTGCCGTCGTCGACGACGATGACGTGATCGACGAATGCGGGGACCGAGCGAATCGTCGCGCCGATCTTGTCGGCCTCGTTGCAGGCGGGAATGACGACGGCGACGGCGCGCCCGCGGAACATCGTTACTCGGTGATCTCGCCCGTCGGTTCGTCGCTTTGAGAAGCGCCTGACGATTTAGTGGCGCTCTTCGAGCGATGACGGGACTTGCCCGAGGACTTGTCCTTGTTCTTGTCTCCGCCGCCCGGCTGATCGGGCGCGGCGCCCGACGCCCCGGCGGCGCCGGCGGGCGGAGGCGGTGCGGCGCCGACGGCCGTCAGGTTGATCGACAGCGGCGTGTCGTCGACGACGACCTGCTCGTAGTCCTCGTAACCGGCCTTCTTCAGGGTGAGCTTCACCGACGCGAGCCCGGTCAGATCGATCGGAAGGGTCACGGGCGTGGCGCCGATGGGCCGCTTGCTCTCCCCCAGGAAGATGTCCGCGCCGTCGGGCGACGACTTCACGTAGACGTGGAACCTGCGGGCCGGATCGCCGATCGACGTCACTCGATTGTCGGTGGCCTGGCGGCTGCCGAGATACTTCCAGCCGCCGAAGCCGGCGCCCGCGAGCACCAGCAACGCGACCGCGGCGGTCGGAAACTTCGCCTTGGGCTGGAGCGAAACCGGCGCGCTGCCCAGCGGTTCGATCGGCATCGGCCGCGCGCCCGAAGCGGTGAGCGCGATGGGCGGAACGGTGCGCGACCGCGTGCTGGCCGAGACCCCTCCCGCCGACCGCGACCCTGAACGCTGGCTGCCCGTGCGGGGCGCGGGCGCGCCGCCCTCGGGCGGGAACAGGTCGTAGAGAATCTGCTGCAGGTGCGTCGGCTGGAAGCGGGCCGCGTGCACGATGTCGTCCAGCGCGTCCGCCATGTCGGCGGCGTTGCTCCAGCGCCGCGCCGGATCGCGCTGCAGCGCCCTCAGCAGGATCTGATCCATCTCGCGCGGGATGGCGGGGTTCGACGCCGACGGCGGCGGCACGTCGCAACGCCGTACGCGTTCGATGGTCTGGACGTCGTTCTGGCCCTTGAACAGGCGGCGCCCGGTCAGCACCTCGTGCAGCACGATGCCGATCGCGAAGATGTCGCTGCGGTTGTCGATGTTGTCGCCCTCGGTCTGCTCGGGCGCCATGTACGCGTACTTGCCCTTGAGTGTGCCGCTCTTCGACGGCTCGGCGTCGCCCAGCGCCTTGGCGATGCCGAAGTCGAGCAGCTTGACCGCGCCCTCGTACGAAAGCATCACGTTCGACGGCGAGACGTCGCGGTGGATCATCCCCAGCGGGCGGCCGTTCTCGTCGGTGAGGTTGTGCGCGTAGCCGAGCCCGCGGCACGCCTCGCGGCCGATGTAGGCGACCAGCTCGGGGCGGGGCGGGCCCAGCGCCTTCCAGATCGCCCGCATCGTCGCCGACAGATCATGGCCGCGGATGTACTCCATCGAGATGAAGTACTCGCCCTCCACGGCGCCCAGCTCGAAGATGTGGACGATGTTCGGGTGGTTGAGGCGCGCCGACAGCTTCGCCTCCTCGACGAACATCTTGATGAAGGACGCGTCGTCCGAAAGGTGCGGGAGGATCCGCTTGACCACGAACACGCGTTCGAAGCCGGCCGGCCCCTGGATGCGCCCCTTGTAGACCTCGGCCATGCCGCCGCGGCCTATACGCTCGAACAGCGTGTACTTGCCGAACTGGATCGGCTCGGGGAGTTGGGTGGCCACGGGGAAAACTTTGCGGGGACGGCCGGGGCCATCCCGCCGTCAGGTGGGCGCATTATATGATACGAGCGGGTGAAACCGCCGCAAACAAAGGCGCCCGTCGTGGTGGTGGTCGCGGGCGGCATCGACCCCTCGGGCGGCGCCGGACTGCTGCGCGACGTGGCCGCGGCCGTGGCCTGCGGCGCCCGCGCGCACGCGGTCGGGACCGCGTGGACCGAGCAGGGTGACCGGGTCCACCGCGTCGAGCCACGGTCGCCCGCGGCGGTCCGGGACGCGCTCGCCGAGGCGGTGATAACGTTGCGACCCGCCGCGATCAAGATCGGCATGGCCGTCGGGCCGGCGACCGCGGCGGCCCTGCTCGAGGGCCTGGGGGACTACGCGGGTCCGGTCGTCGTCGATCCGGTGCTGGCCACGTCGCGCGGCGGATCGCTGTGGGAAGGCGAGCCGGTCGAGCTGGCGCCCCTGCTCCGGCGCGCAACGCTGGTGACGCCGAACGCCGTCGAGGCCGGTGAGCTGGCCGGTCACCAGGTCGAGACGGGCGCCGCCGCCGAGACGGCCGCGCGTGTCCTGATCGCGCGGGATCGCCTGCGCGCGGTGCTGGTCAAGGGTGGACACATCGACCAGACCGAACCGGTCGTGACGGACGCGCTGATCACGGCCGACGAGGCGCGGCGATTCTCTCGTCCGCGCGTCGCCGGACCCACCCCGCGCGGAACCGGTTGCGCGCTGGCCACGGCGATCGCCGTCGAGCTGGGCCGCGGGCGCGCGCTGGGCGACGCGGTCGAGTCAGCGGGCGCCTGGCTGGCCGCGGCGATCGCGGCGGCCGTCGACGTGAACGGCGAACGGCACCTGGGTTGACGGCCCGTCGCTCCGCGCCGTCGGTCACGCGCGGGCGGCCACCAGCTCGCGCAGCAGCCCGTCCCAGCGATCGTTGGTCACGTCCTTCGACCAGCGGCGGCGGTAGACCGCCAGCGCGTTGTCGCGCCAGCGCGCGCGCGCCGAGGCGTCGTCGATCAGCGCGTGCAGTCGATCGGCGGTGACGCCCACATCGTCCGCCCGCAGGTGCAATCCCAGATCGTGCTCGCCGATCCAGCGCGCGATCTCCGAGTCGGCCGGGCCGGCGTAGAGGACGGGGCGGCCCACCGCCAGCGACGCGAAGAACTTCGACGGGACGACCACGCCGGCCCAGTCGTCGCGCAGGCTGATCAGGTGAAGGTCCGCGGCGGCCAGCCGTCCGTGCAGCGACGCCTGCTCCGAGAAATCGACGAGGCTGACGTTGCTGTCGTCGGGGCCGATTGCGGCGCGCAACTCCGCGGCGCGGTTGCCGCGCACGGCGAAGCAGAGCGACACCGCGTCGCCCGAGCGCGCCCGGCATTCGCGCGCCAGACGCAGGAAGGCGTCGAAGTCGTGCGCGCGCCCCATGGTGCCGGAGTAGAGCAGCGCCAGCTTCGCGCGCGGAAACATCTCGCGGCGCGCCGCCGCGTCGATCTCCACCGGGCGATCGGCCTCGGCGAGCGCCCACGGAACCAGCGTCTCCTGGCGGACGCCGCTGCCGTACCCGTTGATGCGTTCGCCCATGCGCGGGCCGATGTCGACCAGCGCGTCGAACCGGCCGTAGGCGAGGCCCATCAACCGCCGGGCGATGGGCGCCAGCACGGCCGCGGACGCGCCCGTGCCGTCGGCGGTGATCGCCTCCGGGTAAAGGTCGAAGCACCAGTGCGCGATCGCGGCGCGCGGGTAAGCGATGCGCAGCGCCAGCGCTTCCAGCGGCGAGAACGCCGGATCGGACCCGATGACGATCGCGTCGAAGCGCCCGAGGCGCAGCGTCCGCAGGAACCAGGCGGTGAGCAGCCAGGCGCTGTTCGCCAGGCGTTCGCCCGGGCGCGCCTGATCCCAGGGCGGGCGAAACACCCGGCGAATGTGCACGCCGTTCCATTCCTCGGATGCGGGCAGGCGCGCGCGCGGATTGCTCCAGGCGCGGTTGCAGGCCAGCGCCGTGACGTCCCAGCCGCGCCGCACCTGTTCGGCCGCGAGGTCGCTGAACATGCGCGCGCTGACCACGTCGTCCGGATGAAAAAAGTGGTAGCAGACAAGCAGGCGGGGCATCGGCGGGCGGTGCGCATGATAGCCTGCGCGCGCGCGATGAGTTCCTGGATCCAGAGAGTTCGCGACGTCGCCCGTCGGAACCGACCGAGCCGCAAACCGCAGCTCTGGGAGGATCCGTGGCTCTCCTTGCGGCGGCGGCTGGCGTTCGAGGTCAACCGGCGAACGCGCGCCGACTGGCTGGACAGCACGCACGTCATCCCGCTGAGCGGCGCCGGGTTCGCCAACGGCGGCGGGGCGCCGCTGTCCCTGGCCGTCGTTCCCCGCGAGATGATGAATCAATCGCTTTTCCTTTATGGCTCGTTCGAGATCGCGGAGACGCGCTTGATCCAGTCGCTGCTGCGGCCGGGGATGACGTTCCTCGATATCGGCGCGAACATCGGCTACTACACGGTCATCGGGGCGCGCCTGGTCGGACCGTCCGGAAAGGTCCATTGCTTCGAACCGCACCCCGAAATCCGCGCGCGGCTGCAAGACAACATCGCGCGCAACGGCTTCCAGAACGTCGTCGTACACGGCGAAGCGGTCGCGGAGAACTCCGGGACGGTCTCGTTCTTTGTCAGCGCGTACGATGAGAATCAGGGCGTCTCGTCGATCCTACCCGGCAGCGGCCGCCGCGAATCACAACCGGTGCCCAGCGTGTCGCTGGATGACTTCGTCGCGGGCCTCGGCCCGGGCGGCGTCGACCTCATCAAGATGGACATCGAGGGCGCAGAGGTGCAGGTGATCAGCGGCGGACAACGCACGTTGTCGGCGAATGATGCGCCGGCGATCATCTTCGAGGCCGCGAACCTGGAGCCGGTCGCGCGCGCGCTGAGCGCCTTCGGTTACCGGATCAAGCGCCACCACTACACGCTGGCGCGCGGTCTCGAGCTGCTCGACCCGGACGCCGCGTTCGACAACATCTTCGGAGAGTACGAGGCGCCGAACTATCTCGCCGCGAAAGACGCCGCCGTGTTCCAGGCGGCGGTCGACGCCGCAAACGCGGCCCGGCCGGCGATGCTGCGCGTGCTGGGACGGATCTGACGGACGGGAACCGGCCCGCCGCCCGCCGTCAGGGGGTGATCTCGAGGCGGATCATCGGCGTTCGCTTGGTGGGCAGCAGGCCCATCGTGCTGCGCGGATCGTTGGTGCGGACGAACGCCTGGCCCGACACCACGGTGCTCGACCAGATGGTGGGGTCGCCGCCGAGCTTGTGGAAGCCGACCCAGATGACGCCCTTGAGCGGCTTCATGTCGACCAGATTCTCGACCACCCAGCGACCGTCCTTGCCGTTGGAAAGATCCTCCTTGGCCAGGGCGCGCGTCAGCTTGTGCAGCGGCTCGCCGGGCGTCTCGAGGATCGTGCTCTCGTAGATCGTGATCTCCAGCTGTCCGGCCGCCTCGGCCTGAAAGCGGAGACGCAGCGGCTTGTGCTCACCGTCGGGAAGCTGGAACCGGACCACGCTCTCGTACTCCTGGTTCGGGAACGCCACGGTTCCGGAGGCGTGGGCGTCGTCGTACGCCATGATCACCTCGCGCTCGGCGTGCGCGGGAGGCGGCGGCGCCGACCCGCACGCGGCGGCCTGCGCGGCCGCCCCGATCACCGCCGCGAAACCGGTCCAGCTCAGGCGCATTCGCCTCGGCTCATCGACGGATCGTCTTGTGAGCTGTACCTGGTACATTCACCCTCCATGGCCAGAACAGGTATCGCGGTCATCGGCGCGGGGCCGTGGGGCCTGACGCTGACGGGCGCGTTCGCGAGCCTACCGCAGGTCCAGGTGCGGTGGATCGCTGAGCTCGACCCGGAGCGGCGGGTGAACGCCGGCGCGGTCCACCCGGATGCGCGCCTGACCGGCGACCTCGACGATGCGCTGCGGGATCCCGAGGTCGCGGCCGTCGTGGTGGCGGTCGATCCGGCGCGACACCACGCGGTCGGCATGCGCGCTCTGGCGGCGAACAAGCACGTGTTCGTCGAAAAGCCACTGGCGCTGTCAGCCCACGACGCCGGCGCGATGTGCGCAGCGGCGGCTGCGCGCGGCCTGGTCCTCACCGTCGGCCACCTCTTACTTCACCACCCCGCGGTGTCTCGCGCGCGGGTGATCCTCGCCGACGCCATGCTTGGCGAACCGCTGACGTTCAGGTCCAGTCGCACCACGCCGGGCGCGCCGCGGCGCCCGGGCAGCGCGTGGTGGGCGCTGGCGCCTCACGACATCTCGCTGGCCTTGCACCTGTTCGCGGGGCTGCCTACCACCGTCGCCGCGACCTGCGCCGACTGGGGTCGGTCGGATGAAGACAACGCGGCGGCGGCGGTGCTGAGCTTCCCCGGCGGCCGGACGGCGCACATCACGGTCGCCCGCTTCGCCCCCCGCAAGCGCCGGGCGACCACCATCGAGGGCGCGCGGGCAGCGCTGACCTTCGACGAACTGGCCACCGCCGATCAGACGCTGCGCCTGCGGACGCCGGAGGGGACCGTGGGACTGCTGTGCGATCCGGTGGACGCCCTGCGCGCGCAGTGTCTCCAGTTCGTGGCGTCGGTGGCGCGCGGCGACGCGCGCGCGGGCAACGGCTCGCACGCCGTCGACGTGGTGGCGGTGCTCGAGGCGGGCGAGCGATCGATGCGATGCGGAGGAGCAGCGCAGCGGGTCGCCGTCGATGGGGCGGTCGCGGCGCCCCTCGAGACCGCATCGTTCGAAGCGGCATGAAACCGTTCTGGCGCCATCCGACCGCGATCATCGATCGCGGCGCGCGGGTCGGCGCCGGCACGAAGGTCTGGCATTTCTGTCACGTCATGGCGGGGGCACGCGTGGGATCGCGATGCGTGCTGGGCCAGAACGTCTTCGTCGCCGCCAGCGCGGTGATCGGCGACGGCTGCCGGATTCAGAACAACGTCTCGGTCTACGATGGGGTGACCCTGGCCGACGACGTCTTCGTCGGCCCGTCGGCCGTGTTCACCAACGTGCGCAACCCGCGCGCGCCGGTGGATCGGAAGGCGGCGATCGAGCGGACGTCGATCGGTCGCGGCGCGACGATCGGCGCCAACGCGACCATCGTGTGCGGCGCTCGGATCGGGGCGTACGCGTTCGTCGCGGCCGGCGCGGTCGTCACGCGCGATGTCGCGCCGTACGCGGTCGTCGCCGGCGTGCCGGCGCGCCGAATGCGATGGATCTGCCAGTGCGGGGCTCGCATCGGGCGGCGACCCCTCCGACGCTGCGAGAACTGCAAGCGCAACCATTCGACGCGCCCCGCGCCTTGACACCCGAGAACTCGCCGCCCTAGATTTCGCAGCACCGCCGTCGAGAAACGCCGCAACACGCTTCCATGTCGCAATCACAGCAGTCACACGCCGGCCGAATGGCGCCGCTCGACGGTCTGCGAGGGTTCGCCTCACTCTACGTGATCGTCTCCCACCTGTTTCCGCTGTTGCGAGGGCCCGGAATCGGCGGGCGGGTCGGGCGCTCCCTCATCGACTTCGGCTGGAGCGGTGTCGATCTGTTCTTCGTGCTGTCCGGATTCTTGATCACGGGGATCTTGCTCAAGAGCAAGGGCGATTCGGCGGGACGGTATTTCGGCGTCTTCTACGCGCGACGTTTTCTGCGCGTCTTCCCCGTGTACTACCTGATGCTCGTGATCTTCCTGGTGATCGTGCCGCGTCTCTCGGTGTTCGAGCGGTTGAACTACTTCTGGTACGCGCGCGGAAACAGCTTTCCGTACTGGATGTATCTCTCGAACTGGGGCGAGCAGCTTCACGCGGGAACGCACCGCTTTCTTTGCGTCTGCTGGTCGCTCGCGATCGAGGAGCAGTACTACCTGGTGTGGCCACTGACCGTCTGGTTCACCAGCCGGCGCGGCCTCGCCATCGCCAGTATCGGACTGCTGGGGTTGTCGGCGCTGCTGCGGAGCGGCCTGTTTGTGATCTTCGACTGGCCCGCCACGACGGTTTTCCACGTGACCTTCGGCCACCTGGACGGCATCGCGCTGGGAAGTTTGCTGGCGGTCGCGTGGCGGGATCGCGAACGCTACGGCGCGATCCTGGATCGCTTCGCCGGGCTGACCGCGCCGCTGGGCGCCGCCCTGCTTGCGGTGGTGCTCTACGCTGGCCTCACGCACGCGGACGGCGCCGAGCAGGCCTACGCGCCGATCCTGGTCCTCGGCTTCCCGCTCGTCGCGCTCTTCTACGGCAGCTTGCTGATCCGCAGCTTGATCAGGCCGGGATCCGTGCGGGCGATCTTCTCGACGCCGTTTCTGCGAATGCTCGGGAAGTACAGCTACGCGGCGTATCTGTTTCAGTTCGCCGCGGCGTGGCTGGTCGACATCGTCGTAGCGCACGCACATGAGCGGGTGCCGCTGCTTCCCGCGCTCACCGGCCCGGCCGGCCTGTTCTGCAAGTTCGTCTTGCAAGTCACCGCGACGTACGGTCTGGCGGCGCTGAGCTGGAAGCTCCTGGAAGGGCCCATCAACGCGTTCAAGGAAACCACCCCGCTGCTGAACCCGCCGGCGAAGCCAGCGGTGATCTCGCTCGGTCCCGCCCCGGCGCCCGGCGGCAGCGCGCCCCTATCGGCCGGATAGCCACGCGGCTACACTGGTTCGGCGCATGAATGTACTGGTTACCGGCGGGCACGCCGGGCTAGAGCGGTTGTCTCAAGTCTTGGGCAACGGCGCCATCATCTGGTTCGCGAGCAGGTAACTCTCGAACGTGCCGGCGTCGGTCCAGGCGCCGTCGTAGACGTCGTAGCCGAGTTGCTCGCGGGCCAAGTAGACGCTGTTCACGCTGGTGATCTCCAGCTCGCCGCGCGCGCCGGGCCTGATGCCGCGGATGACGTCGAAGACCGCCTCATCGTACTGGTAGAACCCGATGACTGCGTAGTCGCTCTTCGGCTGCGAGGGCTTTTCCTCGATCGACACGATGTGCTGCTCGTCGAGCGCGGCGACGCCGTAGCGCTCGGGATCGGAAACACGCTTGAGCAAGACACGGGCGCCCTTGGGCGCCTCGCGGAACCGCTGCACGAACGGCGCGAGCGGCGACGCGAATATGTTGTCCCCCAGCAGCACCGCGATCGGCTCACCAGCCGAGAATGTTTCCGCCAGCGCGAGCGCGTGGGCGATGCCGCCCGCGTCTTCCTGCACCCGATAGGTCAGGTTGACGCCGAACTCCCTGCCGGAACCGAGCGCGCTGACGATGTCGCCCATGTGCTCGGTGCTGGTGACTACCAGGATTTCGCCCAGGCCCGCGTCCGCGAGCTGGCGCACGCAGTGAAAAATCATCGGCTCGTACCCGACGGGGAGGAGGTGCTTGTTGGTGACCTTCGTCAGCGGGTAGAGGCGTGTGCCCTTGCCGCCGGCCAGAATGACTCCGCGCATCGGGAAATCATACTCCTTGATCAGTTGGCCGGCTTGAGCCGAAGGAGCAGGCCGCAGGAGCTCACAGGTTCTTCATCGATCGGCAACAGCGCCGTCTTGTCGTCGAATTCGGCGACGCGTTCGTACCCCGCGAGATAGGGGGCGAGCTTGTGCTCCGACAGGAACACGTAGGGATACGCGACCTCGCGGTCCTGCATGCCAGGCGGCAGGGGTCCCTTGCCGTTCCAGCTCAACATGGAACGATGCACCGTGACCAGATCTTCGGACTTCGCCGTCAACGCCAGCCTGCTGAGAAGCAGGTAGCGCGCGCCGGTCTTCACCAGCTTGTCGAGCATCTCGTACGGTTTCTCGACGCACTGGAGAACGCCGGAGACGTGGAGCAGGTCGGGCGTCCCCAGACTGCGAAGGGCCTCCGACAGATCGGGCAGAAACGTCAGATCATCGGTGCGCAGTCGTTCGGCGAAACGGCACATCACCTCGGTCTCCACGACCACCCACTTGAGACGAATCCGATCACCAAAGAACTTCTTGAAGGTGAAGTAGTGCGCCCCGCACGCCCCACCGAGATCGAGCACCGCGAATTCACGGCGCGCGGGTTCGCTGCCCGCCAGCAGCTGCGCCACGGACAGGAGACCGTATGCGTCGGTCGGCGACACGGCGAGCGGACCGCTGGCGTCGAGCTGGCCCTTGTAGACGATCGTTTTTTCAAGGACGACGCGCGCGATCTCCTCCTCGCCATAGCCCTTGCCACAGGCGCGCATCGCGTCAGCGTAGGAGCGGTACCGTTTCGGCCCGGCGGTTCGGGCGGCGCGCGCCCGGTCGACCATCCTCGCGACGATCGGCGGAACGAAGTCGCGTACGCGCATCGCGGGGCGTGACTATTAGCTCGAAACGAAGGCGGAGTCACCGGCCGATCGACCCGATGACGGGGCAGCTGCCGCGCTCACAGCGCGGAAGGCGTTGAATCGCTTGGCCATTTCGGCTAGCGTGTGCCCCGGAAGGAGCCAGGCGGACCTCTTGTCGTTCAGTCCCGCAGCCCACCATCCCGGTGGGCCCCGACACGTCACGATCATCGAGCCTCTCCAAAGATGGTGGCGGATCGACTGGTCAGAGCTGTGGGCCAACCGCGAGCTGCTGTTCTATCTCGTGTGGCGTGACATCAAGGTCCGGTACAAGCAGACCGCCCTGGGATTCATCTGGGCGTTGGTGCAGCCGCTGTCCGCCGTCGTCGTCTTCTCGGTGTTCTTCGGGCGCCTGGCGCGCATTCCGTCCGGCGACATGCCTTACCCGTTGTTTGCGTACACGGGCACGCTGCTGTGGCAGTTCTTCGCGCGCTCGCTGAACGAAGCCAGCACCTCGCTGGCCGCGAATGAACGGCTGCTGACGAAGGTCTACTTCCCCCGGCTGTTCCTGCCGGCCAGCGTCGTGCTCGCGGCCGTCGTCGATCTGTTCGTCGCGCTGGTCCTCGCCGTTCCCTTCGTCATCTACTACGGCTACGCGCCCGGCTGGAGCGTGCTGCTGATTCCGCCCGTCGTTTTCCTGGTGATGCTGACGGCGTTCGGGATCGGCCTGATCTTCTCGTCGTTCGACGTTCGCTATCGCGACGTGCGGTACGTCCTTCCATTCATCATCCAGGTGTGGATGTTCGCGTCGCCGGTCGTCTATCCGAGCGCGCTGGTGCCCGAGAGATGGCGGTCGCTGTTCGCGCTGAACCCCATGGCGGGGTTCATCGAGGTATTCCGGAGCGGCCTGGTCGGCAGCTATCACGTGCCGTGGAGCATGTTGATCGTCTCGTGCGTCGCGGCGGTCAGCTTCTGCGTGCTGGGGCTGTTCGTGTTTCACGGCACCGAGCGCCGCATCGCGGACGTCGTCTGACAATGTCTGACGTTGCCATTTCGATCGAGGGCGTCGGCAAGCAATACACCCTCGGCCAGCGCGAACGCTACCAGTCGCTGCGCGAGACCATCACGCGCACCGTGCAACGGATCGTCCGTCGAATACCCGCGGAGAAGGAGGATCGCTTCTGGGCGCTTCGCGACGTCTCGCTGACGATCCCCAAGGGCCAGATCGTCGGCCTGATCGGGCGAAACGGCGCCGGCAAGAGCACCCTGCTGAAGATCCTCTCCCGCATCACGGCGGTGACCGAGGGTCGGGTGGTGCTGAGCGGGCGGGTCGGCTCACTGCTCGAGGTGGGCGTGGGGTTTCATCCGGAGCTGAGCGGGCGCGAGAACATCTTCCTGAACGGCGCGATCCTGGGCATGCGGCGGCATGAGATTCAGAGCAAGTTCGACGAGATCGTCGCGTTCGCCGAGGTCGAGCGTTTCCTGGATACGCCGGTGAAGCGGTACTCGAGCGGCATGTACGTCCGCCTCGCCTTCTCGGTGGCCGCTCACCTCGAACCGGAGATCCTCCTGGTCGACGAGGTCCTGGCCGTCGGCGACGCCGCCTTTCAAAAAAAGTGCCTCGGGAAGATGGGCAGCGTGGCCCGCGAGGGACGCACCATCATCTTCGTCAGCCACAACATGGTGGCGCTGATGGCGCTGTGCGAGCGCGGCATCCTGTTCGAATCGGGCCGCCTCGTCGCGGACGGGACGGCCAGCGAGACGGTCGAGCGTTACCTGCGCGACGTCAACAACGTCGCCGAGAACGCGCTGGCGCAGCGACAGGATCGGCGCGGCAACCAGCAGCTGCGCATCGTCGGCTTCGAGATGCGTGACGCGCGCGGCGTGACGGTGCCCAGCGTCGCCTCCGGCCAGGCCGTCACGCTGGCGCTGCATTACGAGAGCGCAAACGGCGCGCGCCTCGCGAACGTCCACCTCGCCATCGGCATTCACGGTAAGTTCGACGAATCGCTGTTTCACCTCTCGAACACCACCTCCAACGACGAATTCGCGCGGCTCGCTGATCAGGGCGTCATCACCTGCCATATTCCCGAGCTGCCGCTGCAACCCGGAAACTACACGTTCAACCTCTATTGCACGGTGAACGACGACGTCGCCGACTGGGTTCAGAACGCGGGGACGCTCGTCGTCGACGGCGGTGACTTCTTCGGCACCGGCCGCATGCCTGGTCCCGAGGGCGGGCCGTTCCTGGTCAAGCATCGCTGGGCCGCGTCCGACGAACCCGCCGCAACCACCGCAAGATCGCCTGCTCTCGTCGCCGTACCGGATCCCGGCAACCTTTCCTCGGGAACGAAATAGCCGGACCGCATGCGAATCGTCGTCGTCGCCGATTGGTTCTCCGAGAAGATGGGCTACTCGGAAAACTGCCTTCCCAAAGCGCTGGCGTCGCTAGGGCACGAGGTGCATCTCGTCACCACGGAGGCGCAGGTTTATTACAACCAGCCCACTTACCGGGCCACGTACGAGCCGTTCATCGGCCCGCCGATCGTGCCGCGCGTCGTGAAGGCGCACGACGGATACACGCTGCACCGGCTGCCCATCGGCGGCAATCACAAGCTCTGGCGCAGCGGACGCTACATCAAGCACCTGTTTCGAACGCTGGCGGTGCTTCGCCCCGAGATCGTCCAGGCGCTGGATGTGGACTGTCAATCGACGCGCGATCTGGCGCTGGCGAAGCCCCTCCTCCGCTACCGGCTGTTTCTTGAGGCCCACACGCACGCGTCGGTGTTCTCGCCCGGCCCGAAGAGCAAGAAGTTGCTCGGGAAGGCGCGCACGCGCATCGTCGGCGCCCTCGGTCGTCTGGCCAGCCGTGCCTCCGTCAAGTGCTATGCCATCAGCGCCGACGCGGCGGCCATCGCGGTCGACCACCTGGGAATGGCGTCCGACAAGGTCGAAGTGATGTCGCTGGGCGTGGACACCGATCTCTTCCGGCCTGCGACCGACGGGTCCGCACAGCAGGCGCGCCGGCAGCTTCGCGGCCGGCTGGGCTTCGCGGATTCGGACATCGTGTGCGTCTACACAGGCCGGCTGTCGAGTGACAAGGGGCCGTTGCTGCTGGCGCAGGCGGTGGATCAGCTGGCGAAGCAAGGTCTTCCCTACCGTGGATTGTTCGTAGGCAGCGGCCCCCAGGCGGACATCGAAAGCATCAAGTCGTGCCAGGGCTGCCGCGTGTCGGCGTTCGTACCCTTCCGCGACCTTCCGCCCTACTATCAGGTCGCCGACATCGGCGTTTGGCCCAAGCAGGAGTCCACAAGTCAGCTGGACGCAGCCGCCTGCGGTCTGCCCATCATCATCAGCGACCGGACGGACGTCCCGGAGCGCATCGATGGCAACGGGTTGACGTACAACGAGCCGGACGCCGCCGATCTGGCAGCGAAGCTGTTGTCGCTGCGAGACCCGGAGCTGCGGCGGCGCATGGGGGCGATCGGGAGCGCTCGGATCCGGGAACGGTTCAGCTGGACCGTCCTGGCCCGGAAGCGTATCGAGGACTACGCAACGTCATTGCGATCTTCGGCGGGCCGTGATTGACCACATCAGACGCCTGCGCAACATCGTCGCGTACGCGTCGAAGATCGCGCGCAACGAAGGTCAGCGGAAGCACCTGCTCCCCTGGCTGCGCTCGTTACGCGAGAACTATCTTCTCGACGAACCGTCGCCGTGGTTCTCGTTCGACGCCATCGACTACGTGCGCGGGTTCATCGCGCGCGGGCGTGCGCAGGCGAAGACCTTGCGCCTGTTTGAGTACGGCAGCGGCGGCTCGACGTTGTTCTGGCAGGCCCACGGCATCAAATGCGTATCGATAGAACACGACGCGCAGTGGTTCTCGTCGGTGCACGATCGCCTGGATCCGACGCTGGTGGATCATCGACTGATCCTGCCCGAGCCCGGCGGCGCCAGCAGGGACGCCGATCCCGGCGACCCCAGGGCCTACGCATCGGGCGACCCGCCGTCCCGCGGATATTCCTTTCGCCGATACGTCGAGGCGATTGACGAGTTCCCCGACTCCCACTTCGACATCGTGGTGGTCGACGGCCGTTCGCGGCCGTCGTGCCTCATGCACGGCGCCAAGAAGGTACGAGCGGGCGGACTCTTGATCTTCGACAACGCCGAGGTCGATTACTACATGCGCAATACATGGGACTTCGTCCGCGACTTTCAGCACAACGAATTCTGGGGCGTCGTGCCGATGAACATGTGGTTTTCCCGCACCGACGTCCACGTCAGAAACGCTTGAGGGCGCGGGGACTAGACCACATGATCGCCCAGATAGTAGATGAGGTCCCCGTGGTAGGCGTGGCCGACCGTCTTCTTGACTGACATCACCGTCTCACGCAGCCGCTGACCGATGCCGGGCCGGGCGGCCTGACCGTTGCCGCGGATCGATCGCAAGGACGCGCCCGCCCCACCATTCGACATGGACGCGGCGACACGGGTCGCACGTTGCAGCGCCTGCAGATACGGCTGGTAAATCAGCTTGCGGACGGGCGGCGTAGGCCGTGTGCCGTAGCGGCGCAGCTGCGGATTGTAGACGCCGGGGGCGACGAGCTTGAGACCGTGAAAGTGGAAGAAGACCAGCGGATCTTCGTCGATGCGGACCTCGTCACCGCGCAACGTGATTGAATAGTTCGCGACGTTCCAGGGGCCGAGGTTGGCGCCCTTTTGCTGCAGCTCGACCACGCCTTTGAACAGCGACGGCCAGCGATCCAGGTACTTCTGGTCGGCGTAGCGATCGCCTTCCAGCCGATCGTGACACCACTCGAGGCAGCGCTCGCGCCACCAGGAGAGGCAACGCAGCCCCTCGTCGCTGCGCCGGAAGCTCAGGAAGCCCACGTTGTAGCGCCCGAGTTCTTCGTAGTGGCGAAGCGCCGGCCGGAAGCGGTGCGCGATGATCCCGACGTCGGCGTCACCGATCTCCTCGAAGACGGGATCGGGGGGGGAAAAGAAGTACAGATCCCCGTCCAGGTAGGTGAGGAGATCGATCTCCGACGCGTGCTTCAGCACGAACAGCGGAACGATGGGCGAACAGGTGAAATAGAACTCCATCAGCGAGCGGTTGGCGCGCGCCGCGGCCAGCTGCCCGTCCCACTGCTCCATCTCGGCCAGGCGGACCAGCGTCAGCTCGGGCGCGTTCAGGCCTTGCAGGCTTTCGTACGCGCGCTCGTCCATGCAGACGATCCAAAGTCGGAACGATGGACAATGACGGCGCAGCGATTCGACCAGCGCAAGCCCGCGCGTGAGATAGCCGGAGTCGAAGTAGGTGCAGAAGAACCGCGTCTGCGTGGTCATGGGGCGGGCGGAGAGCAGGCGCGAACCGCGTCGATGACTTGCTGGACGTCGCCGTCGGCGAGCTGCGGATAGAGGGGCAGACTGAGCACCTCGCGCGCCGCGCTTTCGCTGACCGCCAGGCCGCGGGCGCTCAGCGGCACGCGATCCCGATACGCCGGCTGCAGGTGAACCGGCACCGGGTAATGGATCAACGTGCCCACACCGCGGCGCCTGAGGTGAGCCATCAGATCATCGCGCCCCGAACCGCGCACCACGTATTGATGATAGACGTGGCCGGGGCTGCCCGCCGGCAGGCCCAGCGCCGTGCCGGCCAACCCTGCGTCGTACGCGCGCGCGATACGCTGGCGGCGCCCGTTGTCTTCGTCGAGATGCGACAGCTTGACACGCAGGATGGCGGCCTGAATCTCGTCGAGGCGCGAGTTCTTGCCGGCGATGGCGCTGACATAGCGCTCGCGCCAGCCGTATTCGCGCAGCAACCGTACCGTCTCGGCGATCTGCGGATCGCTCGTCACCACCGCGCCGCCGTCGCCCAGCGCGCCGAGGTTCTTGGTGGGGTAGAAGCTGAACGCCGCGGCGTCCCCCCAGTTGCCCAGCCTGGCGCCCTCCAGGAGCGCACCGTGCGCCTGGGCGCAGTCCTCGATCAGGATCGCGCCATGACGGCGGCAGATACCGCGGATGCGAGGCAGGTCGGCGGCCTGCCCGTAGAGATGGACCGGCAGCACCGCCCGGATCCGCTGGCCCTCGGGCCCGGCGAACATTTCTTCCAGACCGGCGACGTCGAGGGTGAGCGTCCGCGGGTCGACGTCGACGAGAAACGGCGTCGCGCCGGCCAGCTCGACGGCTGCGACCGTCGCGACCGCCGTGTGTGAAACCGTCGCCACCAGATCTCCCGGTCCGATGCCGCAGGCGCGCAGGGCCAGCTCCAGCGCGTCGGTGCCGCTGGCCACGGCGACGGCGTGCTTGACGCCCAGGTACGTCGCGAACTCCTCCTCGAAGGCGCGCACTTCCCGGCCGTGGATATACCAGCCGCTGCCCAGCACGCGCTGCACCGCCTCGTCGATCTCCTCTCGATGCTCGAGGTAAGCGGCCTTGGGGTCGGTCTGCAGGATCATCGATTGCTCCCCGGCGCTACGTGTACTGGGGGAGGCGCTGGCGGTAATAGTCCAACGTTCGCGTCAGGCCCTCCCGCAAGGCCACCTGGGGCGACCACCCGATCCGGTCGCGCGCGAGATCGAAGTTGGAGTGGTAGTCGCCGATGTCGATGCGTTTCCGATCGGCGGGGAACGACTTGCTCTCGTAGCTGCCGCCTCCGTTGACGGTCACCAGCAATTCCGCTAGGTCCTTCAAGCTGATCGTCTCGACGCCGCCCAGGTTGAAGGCCTGTCCGTTGGCGCGATCGTCGAGCGCGGCCAGCATGAGCGCCTCGACGCAGTCGTCGACGAAGGTGAAATCGCGAAGCTGGCTTCCCTCCCACACTTCGAACGGCTTGCCCTGAAGCAGCAGCTTGACCCAGACGCCCAGGAACGTCTGCCGCGCGTCCTTGATGCGCATGCGCGGCCCGTAGGTGTTCGTCAGCCGCAGCACCGCGGACCGGATGCCGTAAACGTTGTTGTAAACGATGTGGTACCACTCGCCCGCCATCTTGTTGATGCCGTTGACGTCGACCGGACGCAGCAGGTGCTTCTCGTCAACGGGCAGGTAATCAGGACGGCCGTAGATCTGTCGCGTGCTCGCGAAAACGATCTTGATGTCCGGATTGCTGGCGCGGCAGGCCTCCAGGATCGACAGCTGCGCGCGGCAGTTGATCTCCAGATCCGCGTACGGATCGGCCATCGAGTCCATGTGGCTGGTCTGGCCGGCCAGATTGAACAGATAATTCTGGCCACGCACCAGGTGCCGCATGCTATGCGGATCGCGAACGTCGGAGACGTTGACGATCACCTTCCCTTCGATCCCCTCGACGTTGTGGATGTTGCCGCCGTACTCGGGGATCAGGCTGTCGACCAGCGACACCTCCGCACCCGCCTCCACCAGCCTTCTGGCCAGGTTGGATCCGATGAAGCCCAGGCCCCCGGTGACGAGGACCTTCTGTCCACGGAAGCGCTGGTCGACACTGGGCGATGACATCCGGCGCCGCTCCCGCTAGTGCGCTGCCTTGAGGGTGAACACGAACCCCAGCAGCCGCGCGTCGACCCGGGAGAATTCGGGTGAGACGCCCGATTCGAACTCCGCCAGCCGGTCGTAGTGTTGTCCCATGAATTCGAGGAAGCGCGGCCTGCTGAACAGCCAGGCGGGATAGCTGGCCGGATAGATGAAGGGCGGGACGCGCTGGATGACCAGGCGATCGGTCGCTTCTTCGCGGAACAGCGTCCTGTCGACGACGATGGTCGGAAATCGCGACTGCAGCAACTCGGGCAGGAAGGCGTACGGTTCGGGCAGGTACTGCAAGACCCCGGAGAGGATGACGACGGTGGGCTGGCGCCGCGGCAGACAGCCCGCGATGTCGGCGAAGAACGTCAGCTCGTCGTTCTCGAAGTGCTCCTTGCCACAGGCCACGAAGCTCGGCTGCTCCACGACGCTCCACTCCAGCCGTTTCAAGGGCGGCAGGAACGCGCGCGTCTGGAAGTAGCTGCTTCCCAGCGAGCCGCCCACGTCCAAGACGCTCAGCACGCCGTCGTTCTGAAGCGCGGCCCGTAAGAGCGCGGCGATGACGGGAAACGAATAGACCGGTTCGTCGAGCAGCACGGAGTCGCGCTCGCCGCGGGCCTCGCCCGCCTTCACCTTGAGGACGGCGTCGCGCACCCGCTCGAGGATCACCTGCGCGTCGTAACCGTCGGACTGACGAGCGGCTTCATCCCACGAGGCAAAGTCGCCGAAGTACCCGTAGTCTTGCAGCAGCGTTCCCACGCGACGGTAAGCGGCGGCCGGCAGCAGGCGTGACAGCAAGGAATTGATCCGATGCCTGAGCACAATCACGGGTGGTCAGCCTTCTCGGCCACCACGACATTGTCCAGATAAAGGTCCTCGTTGCCGGGCAACACCCGGCTCGCGAGCTCGCCGACGATGTTCAGCGGCGCGGTCGACGCCAGCGAAAATGCCAGACGTGTGCGCCCCGAGGTGAACGGATTGATCTTGAACAGGTAGGCGTTCGCCAGTTGAAACAGGACGCGCACGTCGCTCATGCTCTTGCGCGACTCCAGGATCTTCATACCCGCCTCCTCCAGCAGGTGGCGCAGGCCAAACGAGGAGTACCGGGCGTAATCCCAGGGCTGGCAATGCTCGTCCCACACGAACGGGACGGTGATGACCAGAGTTCCACCCAGCTTGAGAACGCGACGGATCTCGCGCACGAACTGGGCCGGCGTGAAGACGTGCTCCAGCACCTGATTGGTGAGCACGCAGTCGAACGACGCGTCTTCGAAGGGGAACACTGTGCCGTCGTAGTAAACGTCTGCCACGCCGGCGGCGCGCGCTTCCGGCCGATCGACTTCCATTCCCACGTAGCGGCTGACGTCGAATATGGACCGATAAGGCTTCTGGCCACACCCGACGTCCAGCATGCTGCCGTGCAGATACGGCCGGCACGCGACCAGGTTCTCGTACAATCCCCGGCGCGCGAAGTAGAAGGGATTCAGCAACAGACCGAGTCGGCCGGGAAGGAATTGCTCCCGTTCGTATGCGGCCCTGAAGGCCTGCTTGAGGATCCCGGCGCCCGGCATGAGCGCGGAAGTATAGGGTTCCCTACCGCCGCCTGTCCACGCGCGGCCGGCCTTACACCTAGCGGGGGCGCATGCGCCGCGCCAGCGCCAGCAGGTCGTGCCCGCGCCGTCCCAGCAACGACAGCGCCACCATGCCCGCCACGCGCGGCAGCGCGCGGACGCCTTCATCGCGCAGGTGCGCGATCGCGTGGCCACGGGCCTCGGCGTGATGGCCCGCCGCGTAGGAGGTATGCGCGGCGTTCCAGTGCATCCGGCGCCGCGCGCGCTCCGCGACGCCGGCCAATTCCGGGGACGCGGTGTTACAGAAGTCCGTGACGATGCGCGTGAGATCGGCCATCTGCACATAGTGTTGGTTTCCCGTCTTGGCCTGGTCGTGCGTGCGGTAGGCGGCCAGCGTCTGCGCCACATAGCGGAGGTTGCGCCCGGCCCGCAGCAGCCGCAGCCAGTACTCCGCGTCCATCGCGAAGTGCAGCGTCTCGTCGACACCGCCGCAGGCGTCCAGCACGCGGCGGCGCATCAGGAATCCCTGCTGCGCGAACGACGTCATCCAGTAGACGACGAACCGCTCGAGGCTGGCCGGCTGCCCGGCAAACAGCCAGGTCGGACGGCTGCCGACGTCAATCACCTGGACGTCGCAATAGACCAGGTCGACATCCGGCGAATCGATCATCGTGCCCGCCATGGCCGCGGCCCAGCCGGGCAGCAGCAGATCGTCGGAATTCAACCAGGTCAGAAGATCACCGCGCGCGCGCCGCCAGCCTTTGTTGATCGAATCGCTCTGGCCGCCGTCGCGCTCGGACACCCAGCCCGCCAGCCAGCGCTCATAGCGCCGGATGATGTCGGCACTGCCGTCAGTCGAACCGCCGTCCATGACGAACACCTCGAGCGCCGGGTAGCCCTGCAGCAGCACCGAGCGGATCGTCTCCTCGAGGAAGGCTGCTTGTTGATACGACGGGATGACCACCGAGATCGTCGGCCAATCTCCCGCGCGCGGCGGCAGCGGTGGGCCCGCCTCCGTCCACGGCCAGCCGGTCCGGCCAGCGGGCGGCGCCGGCAGGGCGGGCACCGCTGGTGGTGTGATGGACGGTTTGCTCACGGGCCGTCACTCTAACCTCACCCGGACCCGCGTCCACACCCGTTGACCCCTTGTGGTATCGTCGCGCCCCCGATGAAGCGGCTGCATGGCCTCGACGCGGTCCGATTCTTGTGCGCGCTGACGGTCGTGCTCAGCCATATCGAACCGCTGCCGCTATTCGGCCCCGGCGCCACCGGCTTCGGTCTGCTGTTCTCGAAAGGCGTGCGGGTCCTGTTCAATGGCCCGGGCGCCGTCATCGTCTTCTTCGTCCTGTCGGGCCTGGTGATCCATTTTCACGCTCTGGGCAGCGAACGGATCGGCCCGTCGTTCTTCGTCAGACGCTACCTGAGAATCGCCGGGCCGATGCTGGCCGGTTTCGGTGTCGCCACGCTGGTCGGGTACGGCGCGATGAGCCTGGTGAACGGCGTGATGTGGAGCTTGTGGTGCGAGCTGATCTACTACACGCTCTATCCTCTCCTTCGCTGGCTGGGCCGGCGCTTCGGCTGGCGCCTGGTCATCGCAATCAGTCTCGTTCCCTCCTACGCGGCCACGATCCTTTACGGACATGGCGACTTCGCGTTCGGCGACTGGAAGCTCGACTGGCTGGTGGGCCTCCCCTGCTGGCTGGCGGGCTGCTGGGCGGCCGAGCAGATCGCCGTCGCCAGGCGTACCGGCGTCCAACAGATCTGGATGTGGCGCCTCGCGATCTATTTCGGCAGCGTCGTGACGCTCATCCTCAGGTTTCACTCGCCGATCGCCTACGGTTACTCGCTGGTTCCGTACTCGTTCGCGGTGACGGCGTGGTTGCTGCGCGAGATCGCGTACTACTCCGAAGAAGGACGCCGGCCGTGGGCCTGGATCGAAGCGGCGGGGGCGTGGAGTTACTCCCTGTACGTCTCGCACCCGATCGTCGGCCGGTGGCTGGAAGTCCAATTCCTCAAGACCGTCGGAAAGCACCGGATGGCGTTCTGGACGCTCACCCTGTTCTCCAGCCTGCTGCTCGGGTACGTCTTCTCCCTCGCGTTCGAGCGCCCGTCGCATCGCCTCGCGCGCGCCCTCGCCCGCTACGTGCGCGATCGCTGGGAGGTCGGCCCGAAGCTGTCGCCCGTCAAACCCGCGCCTTCAGCGCAGGTTTGATCCGGCGCCCCAGCGCGCAAGGCAGGCTCGTTCGACCTGCTCGGCCGCGCGCGACCAGCCGTAGGACTGCATGGTCGCGTGCGCGCTGCGGGCAATCGCGTCGGCTTCTTCCGGGGCGGACAGCGCGCGGCCCAGCGCCGCCGCGAACGCGTCGACATCCAGCCGCGGAACCAGCACGCCGTTGCGGCCGCTCTCGATTACGTCGCGCACGCCGCCCACGTCGCTGACGATCGGGCACAGCCCGCATGCCATCGCCTCGAGCATCGACAGCGGGATTCCCTCGAAGATCGACGGCAATACGAAGATGCCGTGCCGCTGGTAGAGCGGGACCAGCAGATCCGGCTGGACGCGCGGGATGACTTCGGCCGACGCGCGCCACGCGGACGGAAGCTGACCGACGATCTCCTCGGCCGGTACGGTGGTTCCCGCCAGGGTCAGCCGACAGCCGGCGGCGTGCGCGGTCAGCTTTTCCAGAGCGGCCGTCAGCACCTGCGTCCCCTTGTGCGGCAGCCAGTGGCCGAGGAACAGCAAGTGGCGCGCGGGCCGCTGCTCCGGGAAAGGCAACCCCAGAAACGCCGCCTCGATGCCGTTGTCGATCCGCTCGATCCGATCAGCCGGCAGCCCGATGTGGGCGCGGATGTAGTCGCGATCCTCGCTGGACAGGCAGCAGACGAGATCGGCCACCTTCAACGAGGCGTACGCCTGGGACAGCTCGGTCAGCGGCCAGACCACCCGCGACTTCAGCGATATCGTCTCGCCGGTTTTCTTGCGGGTCGCCAGCCGCGTCGCCCACACCTTGAGCTCGCAGTTGTGCACCATCGCGATCGTCCGGACGCGCCGCCGCGACGTCAGCGCCGTCGCCCACGCGATCGGTTCGTGCAGGATCGCGATCGGCCGGTCCGACCCGCCGTTCGACCACGCCCGGATCCGGCGCGCGGCGCGCAACGGGAACGTCAGGCGCGAGAGCTTCTGCGCCGCCGCCGGGGCCGGGTCGGCGAACAGGTAGTCGACGCGATGGCCGCGGGCGGCGAGCGCCGCACCCAGTCCATGCATCTGCCGCCCCAAGCCGGTGGTGTGCGAATCGGCCGTGTCCGCGCCTATGACGAAGTGCATTGCCCGCCGCATCCTACGTCGGCCCGGCGCAATCGGCGCGTAGGAGGTTGCCGCGGATGGCGCTTTCTGCAAAGCTGCCGGCCCTCGGGCGGTACAAAGATGATCTTGAAACAGCTGACGCGGCTCCGGCAGATGGCGGCGGGCGTGGCGCACGAGCTCCGCGGCGGCCTGGCGCTCACCGCGGACCCGCTGTCGTTCCTGCGTTTCGCGTCGGACGTCTTCCTGTCCCGGCTGACCCGGGTGGTCGCGCTCGGCGATCGCGAACGTCCCCACACGATCCGGGTGCGCGGCGGCATCCAGCTCCACTACCGCCTGAACCGCGGCGACATGCAGTCGATCCGCGAGGTCTGGATCGACGAATGCTACCGCCTGCCCTTCGCGCTGCAGCCCGAGCGCGTGGTGGATCTGGGCGCGAACATCGGGCTCACCAGCCTGTGGTTCGCGCACCGCTACGGCGCCAAGACGGTGATCGCGGTGGAACCGTCGCCCGCGAACGCGCGCATCGTCCGGATGAACCTGGAGAGCAACAACATCAATGCGCAGGTCGTCGAAGCCGCCGTCGGCGCGCGCGACGGCACTGCCTATTTTCAGGACGGCGTGGACTCGAACCTGGGACACCTGGCCACCAGCGGTGGCCGCGAAGTTCCAGTGGTCAGCATGGAGACGCTGCTCGGCCGGCTTCCTTCCGGCGCCGAGGTCGACGTCGTTAAGATGGACATCGAAGGCGGCGAGGGACCGCTACTCAAGGAAAATCTCGCCTGGCTGAGACGGGTGCGGTCGCTGATCGCCGAATTTCACCCCGAGGTGATCGACTATCCCGCGGTGATCCGATCGATCGAGAGCCAGGGGTTCCGTTACATCCCCGCCCACTCGGCCGGCCCCGATTCCATGGACGCGTTCGTCCGCGAGACCTAGTCGAAGAACCCGACGACCGCATCGCAGACGCGGCCGATCTCCTCTGCGGTCAGCTCGGCGTGAGCGGGGACGGCCAGCACCTCGCCGCAGGCCGCCTCGGCGCGGGGCAGCTGCCCGGATCGCCCGCCCAGGTGCGCGAGCGCGCGCTGCAGGTGAAGCGGCGTCGGGTAATAGACGGCGGTGTCGATCCCCTGCGCCGCGAGATGCGCCGCGAGCGCGTCGCGGCGACCCTCGGGCACGCGAAGCACGAACTGGTTCCAGACGGACCCCGGGTCGGGCGGCGGCAGCCCGAGGGGCGTGTCCGCCCACGCCCGCCGGTAGGTGTCGGCGATCTCGCGGCGCCGCCGCGTCCACGCGGGCAGCGAACGAAGCTTCACGCGCAGCACCGCCGCCTGCAGCTCATCGAGCCGGAAGTTGCCGCCGATCAGCTCGTGGACATGGGGGGCGCGCGCGCCGTGAACGCGAAAGGCCCGCACGCGCCCCGCCAGATCGGCGTCGTCCGTCAGCACCATCCCTCCGTCGCCCACCCCGCCCAGGTTCTTCGCGGGGAAGAACGACAGCGCCGCGCCCGTGCCCAGCGCCCCCGGCGATCGGCCGTCGGGCAGCGAGGCGCCGATCGCCTGCGCGGCGTCCTCGATCACGCGGATCCCCGAACCGGCCAGGGGCGACGGGTCGACCATGCGGCCGAAGAGGTGCACGACCAGGACGGCGCGCGTGCGCGTTCCGATCCGCTCGCGAACCGCGCCGAGGTCGAGATTCAAGGTGGGCGCGTCGATGTCGGCGAAGGTCGGCGTCGCGCCGACGCGCGCGATCGCCTCCGCGGTTGCGAAGAAGGAGAACGGCGTGGTGATCACCTCGTCGCCGGGCCCGATCCCGCAGGCGGCCAGCAGCGCGACCAGCGCGTCCGATCCTGACGACATCCCCACCGCGTGCGGGACGCGCGCGAACGCCGCGATCTCCTGCTCGAGCGCCGCGACCTCGGGCCCCAGGATGTAGCGGTCGGTGCGCAGCACGCGCAGCGCCGCCACCTCCAGCTCGGCTTGCAGCGGCGCGTGCTGGGCCGGGAGGTTCGCGAGCCGGATGCGCGCCGGCGTCATCGCCCGAGCGCCAGCCTTTGCCGCGCGGGCCGCCGGCGGACGCGACGCTCCCAGAGCTCGCGGACATTCCGCCGTGCCTGCACGGCCAGGTAGCCGACGGCGTCGCCGGGCGTGTCGAAGTGCGCCAGCTTGCGAATCAGCTGTTCCCGCCGCGGGACGCGCGCGGCGGCCCCGTAGTGGTCCACCACCCGCCGCGAGAACGCGGCGACGACGGGCGCCCCCTGCGCGCCGGCCCAGTCAGGAAGGAACGCAGCGGTCAGCGCGACGGTGGTCGCGAAGGGACGCCAGCAGCGCCAGGCGCGGGCCAGCGCCGCGGCCTGTTCGCGCTCGTCCGGCCCGGGCAGCAATCGGCTGAAGTCGAGGAGGTACAGCGCCGGAACATCGAAGTGATCCATCGCCATGTGAAGCGCGTGGAAGACGGCGGCGTGCCGCGGATGCAGCGTCGCCCCGCGGACCTCGCCCGAATCGACGCGCCGGATGCTGCCCCAGACGTCGTCGTAGTCGATCCGGCAGCGCGCGAGCGGCGCGAGGGCGAGATGCAGGTCCACCTCGACGGTCTGACGCGTCCAGGCCACCTCGTGATAGTCGGCGTCGTCGAAGCCGGGCGCCGCCGCGCGCGGTTCGAAGCCCAGCTTGTCCAGCACGCCGAACGCCGCGCGCCGCGCGTCGCCCGGGACCAGCACGTCGACGTCGCTGGTGGGGCGCAATCCCGGCGCATCGTAGAGGGTGGCGTTATACGCCAGCCCTTTCAGAAGCACGGTCTCGATGCCGGCGCCGGAAAACGCCGATGCGCATTCCAGCGCGACTTGCGCCAGCACCGCGTTGCGCGCCGTCGTGATCAGCCGGTCGCGCCGGAACGCTTCCGCCAGCGACGGCATCGTCGCCGGCGCCGCGCGCAGCGACAGCAGCGGCGTCAGCCGGTGACGGCGGGCCACCGTCAGCACCTGCTGGTCGTCGACGTCGGCGGGCAGCGTATACGGCCGGCCCTCGACCGCCGCGAGCAGCGATCGCAGCAGGGAGATCATGGTGGCGGCCCTGAATATTGGGTTACTTTAGCGGCGGGCACCAGGCACAAATGTCCCCGATCCTCGTCTGACATGCGGGTCCTGTACCTGAACCCGTTTTCCCAGGAGGTGAGCGGACCGGACGAGAGCCTGCGCGTGCTGCTGGCGTCGCTGATCCCGTCGGGCGTGGAGGCGCACGTGGCGCTGCCCGCACCTGGACCGCAGGTGGAACGCTACGAGGCGCTCGGGGCCCGCACGCACTTCGTGCCGCTGGCGACGCTGCGCCGATCGTTTTCGCCCACCACCGCGCTGTACCTGGGCCACCTCGCCCGCTCGGTCATCGCGGTCCGGCGGCTGGCGCGCGCGGTGGGCGCGCAGATCATCCACACGAACATGGAGGTGCTGCTGGAGGGCGGGCTGGCGGCGCGGTCGCTGTCGATCCCGCACGTGCTTCACTACCGGGGAAACACGCTGGATCGCCCCAAGCCGGTGTTCGACGCGCTGGCCGCCGCCTGGACCACCACCGCCGACCACATCTACTGCATCTCGCGCGCGACCGCGTCGATCTTCGAACGGCGGGGCCGCGCCGCCAAGGTCGAGGTTCTCTACAACCCGATCGAGGTTCAGGCGTTTGCCTCGGCGCCGCGATCGGCCGAAGTTCGCGCCGCGCTGGGCGCGGGGCCCGACCAGCGCCTGGTCGGCATGGTGGGGCGGATCCACCCGCGCAAGGATCTGGAGACCTTCATCCGCGCGGCGGCCGCGGTGGTCGCGAAGCAGCCGAGCACCCATTTCGTCGTGGTGGGCCGGGCGGAAGCGCCGATCGAACAGGAGTACGAGACCAAGCTGCGCGCGCTGGCCGGCGAGCTGTCGCTGGACCGTCATCTCACGTTCGCGGGCGCGCGGCGCGACATCCCCGCGGTGATGGCCGCGCTGGATGTCTTCGTGCTGACGTCGCGTCACGAGGGTTTCGGCCGTGTCGTCGCCGAAGCGATGGCGAGCGCGCGTCCGATCGTGGTGACCGACGAAGGGGCGCTGCCCGAGCTGGTCGATCCAGAGACCTTCGGCCTGGCGGCGCGCGCCGCCGACCCCGGCGATTTCGCGCGCCAGATCCTGCGGCAGCTCGTCGACGACGACGAGACGCGCGCGCGGGCCCGGCGTGCCGCCGAGCGGGCGCGATCGTTCGACGCGGCCGACACGGCCCGCCGCGTGCGCGCGACGTACGAGCGCCTGGCGGCGCGCGCTTGAGCCCGCGCGGCGACGCGCGTCAGCCGGCGACGGCCTGAACCAGCGCGACACCCGCGTCGGCCCAGGTGTAGCGCTCGGCGCGCGCGCGCGCCGCCCGGCCGACCGCGAACAGGCGATCGCGATCGCGCGCGGCGGCGCGCAGGCGCTCGACCAGCGCGTCGATGTCGCGCGGCGGAACCAGCCAGCCGTCGACGCCGTCGGTGATGCACTCGGGGCCGCCGCCGCAGGGGGTGGTGACGACCGGCGTCCCACAACACATCGCCTCCTGGATGACGAGGCCGAAGCCGTCGCCCAGCGTGGGGAACACCAGCAGATCTGCCGCTGCGTAGCGCGGCGCCAGCTCGGCCTTGGGGACGTGCGGCCAGTGCTGGAACAATCCCGCGTATCCGTCGAGGAACGACTTGGCGAGGCGCAACGGCCCCACCAGGTGCAGCTCCGCGTCCGGGATCGCCGCGCGCTTCCACGCCTCCAGCAGGTACGGCGTCCCCTTGCGCAGATCGTGCGTCCCGACCACCAGCGCGGTGAACTTGCCGGACGGCGCCGCCTGGCGGAGCGCGAATTCCTCGACGGGGAAGCCGTAAGGAACCACGACCACGGGCTTGCCGGCGGCGCGCTCCTCGACCGAGCTGCGCGTGAAGGCGGATGCGACGGAGATCTTCGTCGCGAGCGACAGCTCCCCGTCCTTGCGCCGCCGCTTCCAGCTGGGCTCGCTGTGCGGCGCGAAGTCGATCGATCCCGGCCAGCGCGCCGCCTCGTCGCGCCACAGCGCCTCGATGGTCAGGTAATGCGGCAACGGCAGATCCCACACGCGTTCGATCCCACCGCGCAGCGCCCGGCGAAACGTCCACAGCGCGCCGTCCTCGTAGGCGTAGATGCCGGTCGTCTCGCGCGGCCACGGCACGCGGCTGGCCGCCGCGTCGTGCGCGACGAACAGCGCGTCGTACGGGCCGCCCACGACGCCGAACCGCTTGAGGCCGGCCGCGGCGGCGCGCGCCCCCAGCTCGACCGGCGCGAGCGCGCGCAGGCGAGAGGCCGGGACGTCGCGCAGGATGCGGTTGCGCAGCAACGGCCACCGCGATGCCGCCAGCTCGGCCAGATGGCCGGACCGGCTCTGCGCGCTGAACGCCACGCCGGTCAGGAACGCGGAGAGGCGGCCCGCCCGCGCCAGGCTGGCGGCCAGCCCGCACGCGACCGCTGCCGCGTGCGGATGGCTGACGAGGACGGCGCTCACCGGGCGCCGAGAATACAGCGCGTTCGGGCGTGAGGTAAGCTCGTCGCCCGATGTCGTCCTCCGAGCGCCGAATCGCGTTCGTTTGCCCCAACTTCTACCCGCGGACGTGCGGGGTAGGTGACTTCTCCGCGCGCCTGGCGGCCGTGCTGCGGCGGCGCGGCGATCGCGTCACGATGTTTTCGCGCGCGCCCGTCGCCGCCCACCCCGAGGCGCCGGAGCTCCCGGTGACCGCTTCGTACGCAAAGCTGCCGTTGTTGATCGCGCACGATCTCGCCGCCGCGATCCTCGCCGGCCGCCCGACTGACGTCGTCGTGCAGTACACGCCTCAGATGTGGGACGCCGCGCGCTTCGGCAGCCCCGCCGTCCCGTGGCTGGCACGCCGGATGCGGCGCGCCGGCATCCGCGTCGTCGTCATCGCGCACGAGCTGCACCTGCCCTGGGAATCGCGGCCGGATCTGTTCCTGGCGGCGGTGACACAGCGGGTGCAGATGGCAGCCATGCTGCGCAACTCCGATCGGCTGCTTGTCACCACGGACACACGCGCCGCCCTCGTCGAGCCGCTGGCCCGTCTGACAGGCGCGCCCCGACCGAGCGTGATCCGCGTGGGCGCGAGCGCCCTGCCCGCCAACGGCACCGGCGATCATCCGCGCCCGCCCGGAACCGGCCGGATCGGTGTCTTCAACACGGCGGCGATGGGCAAGCGCTTCGACGTGGTGCTGGACGCGTTCGCGCAGATCGCCGCGGCACTGCCTTCGGCCGAGCTGGTCCTGCTGGGCGATCTGGGACCGCCCGATCATCCGCTGGTCCGTCAGGTCGCGGATACGGTCGCGCGTCACCCCGCCCGCGATCGCATCCGGCTTGCCGGCAAGCAGCCGCTCCCCGAGATCACCGACGAGATCGCGGGACTGGACGTGTACCTGGTTCCGTCGAACACCGGCGCCAACACGCGCAGCAGCACGTTGCCGACCGCGCTCGGCTCGGGCGTGCCGGTGGTCGCCATCGACGGCCGCGAGACCGACCGCGCGCTGTTTCGCGACGGCGAGAACGTCGTGTTCGCGCGCGGCCTGGACGGGGCGGCGTTCGCCGAGGCCTGCCTCAGCGTGCTGCGCGACCGCGCGCTCGCGGCCCGCGTGGCCGAGGGCGGCCGGCACCTTTACCAGCAGCACCTGGCGTGGGATCGCGTCGCCGACCAGCTGGTCGCCGAGCTGTCATGATCCAGGTTTGCGGGCCGTCGCGATCACGTTGTCGCTGAAGCGGCGTCCGCCCACGCGCCGGCCCAGCAGCGACTGCCAGGTGCGGGCCGGGAATCCCGGGATGCCGCCCTGCCCGGTGAACGAGAACGCGATGTCGGTGAACGACGCCTCGCGCAGCAAGCGGTCGAGGTCCTTGGACAGCAGCGCCGTGATGTGAGCGGGATAGCTGGTGTCGCCGAACGCAACGAAGTGGCCGCGCGCGACCAGCGCGAGCAGCGCGCGCCAGCTCTCGTTGTTCGGCGTGGACAGCACCAGGACGCCGCCGGGACGCAGCAGGCGGCAAAGCTCGCGCGCGACCGCCCGCGGGTTCTCGAGATGCTCGATCACCTCGGCGGCGACGATGGCGTCGAAGCGCGCGTCGGGCACGGGCAGCCGATCGTTGAGGTCGCCCTGGATCCACGAGATCGCCGACGGCAGTCCGGGATCGCGCGGGTAGAGGTCGGCGCCGGTCACCGATCGAAACGTCGCCAGGGCGGCCACGCGGGCGGTGAGCTGGCCGGTGCCCGCCCCGAAGTCGAGCAGGTCGCCGCCCGCGCCCAGCTCGACGAGACGCGCCTCGATGGCGGCGTAGATCGCATCGTTGCTGATTCCCTGGCTGTGCACGGAGGCGGCGATGCGCCGCTCGCGCAAATCAGAATCGCGTGCGGGCGACGTCGAGCTCACGCCGCGCGTGCTCCCGCCACGCTGTCGAAGTGCGCGATCAGATTGCGGGCCATGACGTCGATGGTGAAGGCGTCCTTGACGCGGGCGAGGCCGGCGATGCCCATGCGCCGCCGCTTCTCGGGGTCATCGACCAGCGTGGTGATCGCCGCCGCGAGCCCCGCCGCATCGTCGGGCGACACCAGCAGCCCCTGCGAGTCGTCCGCGAAGATCTCGCTCGGCCCGCCGCCGCGCGTGGCGATCACCGGGCGCGCCTGCGCCATCGCCTCGATCACGACCAGCCCGAAGGGCTCCGGCACGCGCGAGGTGTGGCAGACGACGTCGCAGGCGGCCATCAGCCGCGCCACGTCGTTGCGAAATCCCGTGAAGGTGAGGCGTCCATCCAGGCCGCGCGCGCGCGCGCCGCTCTTCAGCTCCTCGAAGTATTCCGGTTCGAGGCCGAACACCGAGCCGCCCACCACCACGAACCGGCTCTTGGGCCGGCTGACCGCCACCCGCGCCGCCGCCTCCACGAACACGTCCTGCGCCTTCCAGCGCTGCAGGCGGCCGAACACGCCGACCAGCACCTCGTCGTCCGCGATGCCCAGCTCGGCCCGCGCCGCGCGCGCGTCGGCGTCGGGCGTCTCGCGAAGCGGTGTGCCCCAGTAGAAGAGACGGCTCTCGACACCGGGGCGTAACCGCTCGATGGTGTCCATCGACGCCCGCGAGATGACCAGCATCAGATCGCAGGGGCCGCGCAGGGCGAGCATGTCGAGCGGCTCATTCGACCATAGCGGCAGCCGGTGGATCATGTTCACGAGAAAGACGGACTTCACCCGGGCGAGACGCGCGGCCACGCCACCGACCACCTGCGGATGCGCGCCGTTCGCGGCCACCACGCGCACGCCGCGCGCGCGCGCCAGCCGCCGCAGCGACAGCAGCATCTTGCTGGCGCCGATCGGATTACGAAGTCGCGTCGGGGGCAGGTCGATCACCTCCGCACCCGCTGCCCGCAGCCGCAACGGCAGGTCTCCCTGCCCATAGCCGAGGTTGGCGATCACGCTGCGCGCGCGCAGCTCGGCGCTGTGCGTGAACAGGTTGAGAGTCGCCGCCTCCGCGCCGCCGACCTCCGTCGTCGACTGGATGAAGAGAAAATCGCGCTGGGCTTCGCTCACGTCGTCACGCGTAGTGCTGCGCCCAGCGTTCCAGGCCGGCGAGGGCGAACAGCTTGCGGCCGATGTCCTCTTGCCCGAGGTGCCGCTCGATCAACCGATCCACCGCCCGCGGGTTGAACCCCAGATGCTTCACCACCGCTCCGGAACGGAGCTGCTGGCGCAGCGCCTCCGTCGTCTTTTCCCGGAACCAGCGGTCGACCGGGATCTCGAAGCCCCGCTTGGGGCGGTGCGCGATGCGCGTGCCCAGCTTGGGTCGCAGCAACCTGCGCATCAAGCGCTTGTCGCGCAGCAGCCCGACCTTCTGCGCCGCCGGCAAGCCCAGACCGAACTCGACCAGGTCTCGCGACACGAAGGGAACGCGCACCTCCAGGCTGTGGGCCATGGAAATCTTGTCCGCCTTCATGAGCAGGTTGTCGAGCAGCATCGTGTGGATGTCCACATACTGCAGGCGCTGCACAGGATCCAGACGCAGGTCGCGGGCGGCGTCGAACAGAGCCGCGAAGCGCTGGGCCGCGCTGTCGGCGCCGTCGCCCAGCAGCGACCTGCGTTCCTCCGCGTTGAAGATGTCGAACCAGGCCAGGTAACGCTCCGGCGAGTCCAGCTGCACGGACTCCGCCGCCTTCGCGGCGCGGCGCGCGACGTTGAACACCCCGAGCGACCGGGAGGGCAGACGATTGGTCACCCTCAGCACCTGACCCGCGTGGCGGCCCAGCGTCGGGCGCAGGCGATCCATGACTGGACCCCAGAAGTAGCGGGCATATCCGCCCAGCACTTCGTCGCCGCCCTCGCCCGACAGCGCGACCTTGACGTGCGCCGCCGTCCCTCGACAGAGGTACCAGAGCGGCAGCGTCGCGCTGTCCGCCAGCGGTTCCTCCAGCGCGTCGACGATCGGGCCCAGGTTGTCGAGGTTCGCCGGACCGAGGTCGATGCGCACGTTTTCGTTCCCGGCCCTGCGCGCCACGGCGGCGGCGAATTCGGTCTCGTCGCCGCGGTCGGAAGACAGAAAGCCGATCGAGAACGTCTTGGGCGGCGCCGTGTGCTGGTTCGCGTAAACGGCCAGCGCGCTGGAATCCAGGCCGCCCGACAAGAAAAGGCCCGTCGGCACGTCCGCGATCAGGTGCTGGCGCACGGACGCGTTCAGCAGCTCGCCGAGGCGATCGAGCAAGCATTCGGGCCGGGTGTCCTCGAGCGCGGCGGGCGCGAGCCGATAGAACGGACGGGATGTCGTCTCACCGGTCGCGAGATCGATCTCCACGATCGTCCCCGGCGGCACCTTGCTGACCCCCGCGAACGCCGTTCCCGGCGAGGGGATGTGCCCGACGCGAAGGAACGTGTGCGCGAACGACGGATCGAGCGAAGGCCTCCCGCGCCCGTCGTGCGCGAGCGCGCGTAGTTCCGAGGCGAACGAGAGCTGGCCAGCGGTCCGGCGCACGTAGAGCGGTTTGATGCCGAACCCGTCGCGGACCAGGTAGAACCGCCGCCGCCGCCGATCGAACAGCGCGAACGCGAACATGCCGGACAGACGCTTCGTGAGCTCTTCGATGCCGAGCTGTTCGTAGCCGTGGACCAGGACCTCGGTGTCGCTGGTGCCGACGAATCGGTGCCCTTCCGCGACGAGACGGGAGCGCAGGTCTCTATGGTTGTAGATCTCGCCGTTGTAGACGACCGCGACCGACTGGTCCTCGTTGAACATCGGCTGGTGGCCGGCCGCGGACAGGTCGATGATCGACAGCCGGCGCATGCCCACCCCGACCCCGTCCTCGACCAGCGCGCCGTGATCGTCCGGACCACGGTGCGCGATGCTGGTCGTCATCGCGTCGATCTCCTCGGGCCGGACCGGCGTGCCGTCGAAGCGGAGAATGCCTGCGATGCCGCACATCAGTGGATCCCGGCGGCAACGGTCTGGTAAGCGTCCACCATCTGGGCGGCGGTCCGATCCCAGTTGAACCGGGCGGCGTGCGCCAGACCACGCGCGACCACCTTCGCGCGCAGCGGCGCGTCGGTCAGAAGCGCGCCCGCATGCCACGCCAGC
>Ga0070673_100000117_pt1 | contig 36753 bp, 27 predicted proteins | sample KBSM23metaG_FD_65342 | JGI IMG/M metagenome (GOLD analysis project Ga0070673, IMG submission 65342) | Miscanthus rhizosphere microbial communities from Kellogg Biological Station, Michigan, USA - KBS M2-3 metaG | ecosystem: Host-associated > Plants > Roots > Rhizosphere > Soil ... | reverse complement strand
GGTCAGGTGCTCGGCCGCCTCCACCGGGTACCCGGCCGCGAGCTCCGCGAGACCGAGCTGTCCGGTCGTGCGCGGCGTGCGGGCCAGCTCGTATGCTTTCTGGAAGTACGGCAGCGCCGGTCCCGGCGTGCCGGCGCGGCGCAGCTCGTTTCCCTTCGCGATGAGGGCCTCGACTTCAGCCGCGTCCGCCCGCGCGGGCGACGAGCCCGCGACAAGCGCGAGCGCGACCCAGGTCGCCACGAAGCCCCGCAACACCATGCGCGCGACCATAGGGATCGCCGCCGATGGGTGTCAAGGTCAGGGCATGATCGGTACGCCATCGGCCGTTTGTTCGGACGTTGGCGCCGGATGGTTGCGTCGGTGGCGCTTCTCGGCCGGCACCGGAGCTGCCGGTCGTGGCATGCGCTCGCCTGTCGGACGCGCCGCCGGCAGCGGGTCCGCCGGAGCCGCCGCTTGTGCCGGGCGCGCGATCGGGACGACCTGTGGCGCTGGTGGGGTTGGCGCGACCGGAACGGCCGCTGTCGGCACCCTGGCCTCGCCGGGGCGCCTCAGCGAAAACCATCCGGCGGCGACCAACACCAAGACAACCGCGCCTCCCGCAACGAGCGCGACGCCCGTGCGTCTCTTTGTCGGGCCCGCGCTCGGCCTTGATTCCGCCGCGGACGCCGTGGACGGTGCCGACGACTGGTCGACGGACCGTGCATCCACCGACGGTTGGTCAACGGTCGTGGGTGTCTGCGCGGCCGGCGGCGTCGCCGGCGTCGCCGGCACCGTCGCCGCAAAGCCCGTCGCGTCCTTCGGTGCCGCGGGCGCGGGCGCACCCCCGGCCAGACCGCGGGCCATCGCCTCGATCAGCGGCATCGCGTGGGTCGAAGCCTTCGGTGGCGCCTTCAGCCGATCGTCGAGGAAGTACGAACGCCACTTGGCGCGAGCGTCGGGGCTTGCGAACTCCCAGAGGTCGCGGCCCAACGCGTGCGCCGACTCGAACCGTTCTTCAGGCGCGGTACGCATCGCGCGCAGGATGATTCCCTCGAGCTTCTCCGGCAGATCCGGACGCAGCGCGCGCGGCGGCGTGAAATGACCTAGAACGATCGCGCGCAGCAGGCCGAAGCTCGCGTGATTCTGATAAGGAAGGGTCTTGGTCAGACACACGTACAGGACCACGCCGATCGCGTACTGATCCGTTTGCGGCAGCGCGCGGCCATCGACCTGCTCGGGGGCAAGGTACTGGGGCGTTCCCACGATCTGCCCTTCGCGCGTGAGATCGCTGGGGATCTCGGGTTTCGCGACGCCGAAATCCAGAATCTTCACGTCCCGCCCGCTGTCGTCGTCGCACAGGAAAATGTTCGAGGGCTTGAGATCGCGGTGAATGATGCCCGCGTCGTGGCAAGCCCGGATCGCCGCACACACGCAGAGCATGATGTCCGCGACTTCGGTGACCGGCAGCAAGGCCGTGCTCGACTTGATCAGCTTCCCCAGGTCGCGCCCGCGCAGGTATTCCATCGCCAGGTAGGGCGTGTCGCCCGAATAGCCGAAATCCAGGACACGAACGACGTTGCGATGGTCCACCTTCGATATCGCCAGCGCTTCGCGCAGGAACCGCTGCCGCACCTGTTCGCGCGAGCTGGAACCGAGCTTCTCGGCGCGGACGACCTTGAGGGCAACCATCCGCCGCAGCCTGGTGTCGACGGCCCGGTAGACCGCGCCCATCCCGCCTTCGGCGATCAGCTCGTCGATCTCGAAGCGATCGACGCGGTCACCACGTGTGAATGTGGAATCCGAGCCCACGGTGCCGTCTCCAGCCGGCGACCTTAACGCAAGCGCCCGTGCTGGGCGACCGGGGTCGGTAATTCAGTCAGCCCGCGAGGCGGCGGGCGTGGGCGCGGCCTTGGGCAGCTTGGCGCGGTAGCGCGCCAGGTAGCTCTCCGCCGCGCGCTGCGGGTCCAGCCGCAACGCGCGCGCGTATTCGGTGACGTAACCGCGCACGTAGACCGCCGCGGGCATGTCTGTGAACTGCTCGTCTTCCAGCGCGCGCAGGTAGCGCTCGCTGATCTTGGTCCGCTGCGCGATCTCGTTCAGCTCGAGGCCGCGGATCTCGCGCACCTTCTTCAGGAACGCGCCGGTGACCTCGGCGTTCGGATCGATCGCGGCCTCGGGTGCGTCCGGACGATCGTCGACGGCCGCGCCCGCGCCGACGCGCGCCGCCGGACGGGTCGCCGCCGCCGCCGCCCGCACCGCGCGCGCCAGGTCCGCCTCGGGCAGCGCCAGGTCGTACAGCCGCCGTCGGTCCGGCGCGAACAGCGTGTCGTGCGCGGCGTTGATGCGCGCGTGCAGCGCGGCCAGCTCGTGGTCGTCGTAGAGCCCGGCGATCAGCGACGACCCGCTGGCGTAGTTGTCCTTGACCGTGCGGTAGGCGCGCCGGATCTCCTCGTCGCTGACGCCAGGCTCGGTCTCGAGGATCTCGTAGTAGGTCTGCTCCTCCTCGGTGCGCAGCGGTCCCGTGACCGGGCGTTCGCGCTCACGCTCGCCGTCCAGCGACAGCAGGCGCCGCCCCAGGCGTTCGATGTTCTTCGACGCCTTGCCGTCGGGATACTCGGCGATCAGCGACCGGCGCCGCCGCGCCGCCAGCCACACGGTCTCGTCGGCCTCGACGTGCCCCAGGTACTCCATCGAGTGCCCGAGCCGGCGCCGCGCCGCCGTCGCCATGAAGCTACCCAGCTTCTGATCGGGCAGGGTGCGCGTCTCGTTCACGATGAACGTGGGCCGGTAGCGGCGGATCTCGTGCGCCAGGCGCTCGGCCGGTCCGCCCGACTCCTTGATGGCGCGGTAGAGGTCGAGCGCACCCGGCGCGGGACCGCCCGCATTCGGGATCAAACGGTCGAGACCCCGCGTCGTGCGCAGCCGCCGGACGAACGCGCTCTTCGCGAAACGATAGGTCGCCTCGATCGACGCCGGGTCCGGCGTCGTGACCAGGATCGGGATGTCCGCCGCCAGCCACAGGTCCAGCGTCAGCGTCGAATCGGGCGATCCCAGGTCGAGCACGAGGTAGTCGACGTCCAGCGCGGCGATCGCCGCCAGCGTCACCTTCGCGGTCATGCGCGGGCGCGCCGCGCCGAACGCGCTGCCGTCGCCCGCGATCAGGCCGACGCCCGCGACCGGCGTGTCGGTGATCAGCTCGCTCAGCCCGGTGGCCTTGCCGCGCAGCAAGTCGCCGAACCCGCGCGCCGGCCGGTTCGCGCCCAGCAACTGGTGCAGCGGTCCGCCCGCCGGATCGGCGTCCAGCGCGACCACCTTCTTCCCTGACTGCGCCAGATAAACCGCGAAGTTGGCGGCCAGCAGCGAGCGGCCGGTGCCGCCGCGTCCGGCGGCGAGCGCGATCAGCTTGGCGCGCGTCCGCGGACGGGCGCCGACGTCGGTGATCTCCGGGGCGGCGAGGGCGGGCGGCTCGGCGTCCGTAACGGCCGGAACGTCGTCTTCGCCGCCGAGGTCGCTATCTTCGGTCGCCACCGGAACTCAGTCTATCCGTATTGGCGCCCGGAGAGTCAGTCTTCGAGCTCGACGTTCCAGTACGAGGCGTCGGCGACGCCCAGGAAGGGGAGCCATTCGCGGTAGCGGACCCGGCCGCCGTTCGTTCGGAAGGTCGGCGTCCAGCGCGGCCGCAGCGGAGGCTTCATCAGCTTCAGGCCCGCCTGGTCCGGCGTGCGCGCGCCCTTCGACAGGTTGCAGTCGACGCAGCAGCAGACGACGTTCTCCCAGGTGGTGCGCCCGCCCTGCGCCCGCGGCACGACATGGTCCAGGTTCAGCTCCGCGCGCGGCAGCTCGCGCCCGCAGTACTGGCACATGTTGCCGTCGCGCATGTAGATGTTGTGGCGCGAGAAGCGCACCTTGGTCTTGGGGATGCGGTCGTAAAGCTGAAGCACGATGACGCGCGGCACCCGGATCGCCCGGTTCACCGTGTGAATGAAGTCGTGGCCGCCGTGGACCTCGACGCTCAACTCCGCCCAGGTCTCGAAGTCGAAGGTCTTGAACTCGGGGTCGATGACGCGCGCGACCCCCAGATAAAGCAGCGAAAACGCGCGGCGGACGTTGGTGACGTGAATCGGCTGGTAATGCCGATTGAGCACCAACACGGCAGCGTTCGTCACATAAGCAACATAGCAGGCCCTCATGCAGCCAGCAAAAGCCGAGTAGAATCAGGCTGCTTTGAGCATCCAGCCGGTATCGGCCCTGGTCGCCGCGATCATCAGCCTGGTGATCGGCATCTCGGTGCTGCTGCGCGATCCGCGCCGCCGGTCGCACGTCCTGTTCACGACGTTCACCGCCAACCTGGCGCTATGGAGCGCGCTGTCGTTCTTCGCCAAGCGGATGGACTCCGCGTTCGTCGACTGGGTGTCGTTGCTGGTCGCGGTTTCCCTCCCGGCCACGGCGCAGCGCTTCTTCCAGGCGTTCCTCGGCGACGACGCCGGCCCGCCGCCGCTCAGCAAGCTGACGGTCGTGGGCGCGGGCGTGTTCTACGCGATGCTGATGATCTCGAAGTTCGTCGAGCCCGTGCACACGACGGTGTGGTTCCGGGCGACGTTCCTCGCGTACGTGTTCGTCGGCCTCTACCTGTCGGTCTTCTATCTTTACGTGCGCTACCGCGCGACCCCGTCGCGCGTCGAGAAGACGCGCCTGCTGTACCTCGTGATCGGCGGCGTCGCGACGGTGACGGCGTCGTTGCTGGAGGCGGTGCCGCACGGTCCCAGCTTCGGCAATCTGTTCATCATCGTCTATCTGTACTTCCTGTCGCAGAACCTGGTCCGTTACCGGCTGCTCGACCTGCGAGAGCTGCTCGGTCGCATGGCGGTGCTGGGCGCGCTGGTGTTCATCCTGGCCGCCATTTACGTGGTCCTCACCAGCTGGGTCGCGGCCGGCGAGGGCGGCCTGTTCATCTTCAACACGTTGCTGGCGTCGGCGGCGATCGTCATCCTGATCGACCCGATGCGCGTTCGCCTGGACGCGTACATCAGCCGCCTGATGTTCCAGGAGAAGTTCGAGCTGTCACGGCGCATCGAGATGCTGCGCGCCGAGCTGGCCAACGTGATCGACATGCGCGTGCTGGTGCCGCGCGTGCTGGCCGCGCTGGAGGACTCGCGGCGGATCACGCACGCCTCCATCTACCTGGCGGATCCCGACGGATCGGGCTTCGAGCTGTCGGGCCACGTCGGCCCGCGGCCCGAGGCGCGCTTCGACGCCATCGCCCACCGCGCCGTCTTCGAGCGCCTGCGCCGGACCGGCGTCATCACCATCGAGGGCATCGAGCGCGAGCTGGCGGCGCGGCGCCCGGTCTCGAACGAGGAGCAGGAGAGCCTGCAGCTGATCCTGCGGACGCTGGAGCAGATGAACGGTTCGGTCGCGCTGGGGTTCTCCAGCGAGGACCAGCTGCTGGGCGCGCTGGTGATCCGCGACGAGCGCTTGCGCGAAGCGTATTCGACCGACGAGATCGAGCTGTTCCGCGGCGTCGCCACCAGCATCGGCATCACCCTGCAGAACTCGCAGGTCTATGAGCGGATGAAGGAGCGCGATCGTCTGGCCGCGCTCGGTCAGATGGCGGCGGGCCTGGCGCACGAGATCCGCAACCCGCTGGGGTCCATCAAGGGCGCCGCCCAGTACCTGCAGCCGGGCCAGAACGCGGCCGCCACGCGCGAGAGCACGCGCGAATTCCTCGACATCATCATCGAGGAGGTGAACCGCCTCAACAAGATCGTGTCGCAGTTCCTCGACTACGCGCGCCCGTACCGCGGCGAGCAGCGGCAGCTGGACGTGGCCGACGTGCTCCGCAAGACGCTGGCGCTGTTCGCCAAGGAAGCCGCCGACCACGGCAAGGTCGACATCGTCACCGACTTCGCCGACAAGATGCCGCCGGTGCGCGCCGACGCCGAGCAGCTCTTGCAAGTCTTCCTGAACCTGTCCCTGAACGCGCTGCAGGCGATGCCGGGCGGCGGCAAGCTGTGGATCTCGACGGCGCTGCGCCGGTCGACGCGGCGGGGCGCGCCGGCCGCGTTCATGGAGGTCCGCTTCCGTGACGGGGGCGTCGGCATCCCGGCGGGCGATCTCAAGAACCTGTTCATCCCGTTCTTCACGACCAAAGAGAAGGGGACCGGGCTGGGGCTGCCCATCAGCCAGCGCATCATCGAGAACCACGGCGGCACCATCGAGGTGCGCTCGCAGCCGGGGGAGGGGGCCACCTTCACCGTGCTGCTGCCGATCGAGGCCGACGTCTACGCCGCCTACCTGGAGGCCGCCCGGGCCGAGGCGGCCCGCCGGACGCCCCCGCCCGCGCCGATGCTGCCGCCGCCCCCTCCCGGACGCGCGCCGCCCAAGGCGCCCGTGCCGGCACCGGGGACACTGCGGAGACAGACGCCACCGACCATCGACCGCGGTAAGATTCCGATCCCGTGACCGCCGCCGCGCCCGCCAACGACGTCAAACGAGTGCTCGTCGCCGACGACGAGCTGAACATGCGCCGCGTGCTGGAGGCGATGTTGCGCCGCGAGGGCTACGATGTGGTCACCGCGGCGAACGGCGCCGAAGCGCTGAGCGGCATGAGCGCCGGCGTCCACACCGTCATCACCGATCTCAAGATGCCGGTGCTCGACGGGATGGCTTTGCTCAAGAAGCTGTCCGCCGAGTACCCCGACGTGCCGGTCGTGATGATCACGGCGCACGGTTCGGTCGAGAACGCCGTCGAGGCGGTGAAGCTGGGCGCGTTCGACTACCTCGAGAAGCCGTTCGAGCAGGAGCAGATTCGCCAGGTCGTCGCCAAGGCGATCAACACGTACACGCTCGCCCGCCGCGACGCGCGGCCCGAGGAGCCGTCGGCGCGCGGGCGTTTCCGGCTGGTCGGCCAGTCACCCGCCATCAACCAGATCTACGGGGTGGTCGAGAAGGTCGCGAACACGCCGTCGACCGTGCTGATCACCGGCGAATCGGGGACCGGCAAGGAGCTGATCGCACGCGCGTTGCACGAGAACTCGGCGCGCAGCGCCGGACCGTTCATCAAGATCAACTGCGCCGCCATCCCGAAGACGCTGATGGAGTCCGAGCTGTTCGGCTACGAGAAGGGGGCGTTCACGGGCGCGGTGGGCGCCAAGCCGGGGCGCTTCGAGCTGGCCCACGGCGGCACGTTGTTCCTGGACGAGATCGGCGAGATCCCGGTCGAGATGCAGGTCAAGCTGCTGCGCGTCCTGCAGGAGTCCGAGTTCGAGCGCGTCGGTGGCCTCAAGACCATCAAGGTCGACGTCCGGCTGGTGACGGCGACCAACCGGGATCTGCTGCAGGACATCGCCGCCGGTTCGTTCCGCGAGGACCTCTATTACCGCCTGAACGTGGTGCCGATCCACATCCCGCCCCTGCGGGATCGGCGCGAGGATATCCCTCTGCTGCTGGAGCATTTCCTGTCGAAGTTCAACGATCGCTTGAAGAAACAGATCGGCTCTGTTTCGGACGAGGCGATCGCCCGTATGGTCAGCTACCACTGGCCCGGGAACATCAGGGAGCTGGAGAACCTGATGGAGCGGACGATGCTGTTCTGCGAGCGGCCCGAGATCCAGGTGTCGGACCTGCCCCCCGAGATTGGCGGGCTGCCCGCGGCGGCGGTGGTTTCGCCGGGCTCCGCGTCGTTGAAGGAGGCGGTGCGCGCCGAGACCGAGCGCGTCGAGCGCGAGCTGATTCAGAAGGCGCTGGACGAGACCGGCGGGAACGTCACCCAGGCCGCCCGCAAGCTCAAGATCTCGCGCAAGAGCCTGCAGACGAAGATGAAGGAACTGGGGCTCAGGACCACCTGATTCCAAAAAATCGGGGGCGGGAGGGGGTTGTGTTATCGTCGGGCACCGCCTTGGCTGCCGACACCTTCAAGAAGTTGTCACGGGCAGTTTTCCCTCTCCTTGTGATGCTGGCGGCGTGGCCGGCGCGAGGAGCGGAGGTCACGCGCGTCGTATCGGCGATGGACGGCAGCAACCGATTCGACTTCAACCTGACCGCCAGCTGGATTCACGACGTCAAGAGCGCCACCGTCAAGCGCGAGCTGCAGTCGGGGCTGGCGCCGCGCAACACCGAGCTGATCAAGGACCTGCAGTTCGCACAGACGCGCGACATCCTCAACCTGCGGGCCGACGTCGGCATCCTGTGGGACGTCGGCTTTCACATCGAGATGCCGCTGGTGCTCGCCGATGCGTCGAACCTCGACTTCGATCAGAGCGAGGGTTCGAACTGCCACTTCCCCAGCTCGGACCCGAACGCGCCCCGGCCGAACTGCGTGAACCAGGACAACTCGACGATGCTGCGCGACCACATCGTTCCCGTGGCGACCGATCCCGCGACGGGCGCGATCACGTCGTGGGGCCAGGACGCCCAGCACAACCGCATGTTCACGCCCGGCTCGACCAACGTGTTCCGCGGGCCGACGCGCAAGGGTTTCGAATATCTCGGCCTCGGCCTCACCTGGGCGCCGTTCAACCAGACACGCGACGACACCAAGCCGACCTGGACGCTGTCGGTCGACGCCAAGCTGGACGTGTTCAAGGACAAGCGCTTCGATCCGTCGAACCCCACGGGCAACACCGCGGTCGGGCAGGGCTACCACCAGTTCGTCGCGTCGACGTTCGTCTCGAAGCGGTTCCGCTGGTTCGATCCCTATTTCGGCGCCTGGTACATGCTGCCGGTGCGCACGAACGGAAGCCCGTTCGAGAAGTACGGACCAGCGCAGTCCAGCGTCAACCCGTCGCAGCAGGCGGGCGCGATGATCGGCGTGGAGCAGATCGCGTGGGAGAACCCGCGCGGCGATCAGCGCGTCACCATCGAGGGGCGCGCCTACGTCGAGGAACACTTCTACGGGCGCGGCCGCAGCGAGATCTGGGAGCCGCTCGCGGGCAGTTCGGCGTGCTCCAGCGCCGACACGACGGCGTGCCGGCCGGACGTCGACCTGCATTACACGCTGACGCCGAACGGGGCGCCGATCGACGCGCCCCATCCCGGTATCACCGAGATCGAGAGCTACGGCACCGTGGGCGGCGACTTCGGCCTCAACGTGCAGGTCGGCCGGTTCATCCGGTTCCGCAGCCTGTTCGGGCTGAGGACCGACATGCCCCACCTGATCACGGACGCGAGCATGGGCCGGGACAACGGCAGCGCCGTCGTTGCCCCCGAGGACACGAACCCCACTTACCGCCCCATCATCGATCAGCCCGGCCGACGTTTCCGCGTCGAGGGGACCAAGATCTGGACCCTGTTCATCCAGGGTTCGATGATGTTCTAGGAGCGGGGGTCTAGAAGCGGAAGATCAGCTCCGCGGCCAGGTCCAGCGACACCACCATCTGATCACCCGTCAGCCAGATCATCGGCGCCAGCAGCTCGGTGACGACGTCGACCGTCGGTGAGACCGGAAACGCGAAGCCCGTCGCCAGCCGCATCACCGGTCCGTTGCGCGGCAGATAGCCGGAGGCGAAGCGGAACGGGACGCGGACGCCGTTGGGCGCGCCGGCCATGTATTCGGCCTGCACGTACGCCAGCATGTTGCTGGCGCGGCCCTCCTTGCCCTTCAGGTTGGCGTAGCCGAGGTAACCGCCGAAGCTGACGTGCGGCGAGAACACGAGATCGAACCGGCCGCCGACGAGATGGTTGTAGAAGTCACCGGGGTAGAGGCCGATCGCGGCCTCGGTCTGCAGCGCGAGCCGCATCGGCAGGCGCGGCGGCGCCGGCGGTTGCGTCGCGGCGTTCTGCACGGTCGGGGGCTCCGGCTCGGGCGCGCCGTCGGCCGCGAGCAGCAGGGCCAGCAGGGACGCGGCGGGCGCGATCATCGGGCCCGCCGTTTCTGAAGAACCGACTCTGCTGCATCGAGCAACGCTCGCGCGTAGGGCGCATTGTGCGCGTCCGCTGCTCGATCCTCGAGCACCAGCAGCAGGTTCCAGATCGCGCGCCCGCGCGGCGTGCTGCGGTCCGGGGCGATTTCGCCCGCGCGCCCGGCGTGTACGGGATGCGCGGGATCCGGGTATTCACGGCCGCGCGAGATCTGCCAGAGGTTCTCCGCCCGCGCCCGGATGCCGTTCATCGGCAGCTTCCGGTGGCACGGCAGGCACGTTTGCGGAGGGGCCTGGAAGGCATGGCCAGCGCCGCGTTCGAGGTTCTCCGGGCCGCTCCGGTGGCAGCTGACGCAACCACCGGGGACGGTCAGGTGCGGAGCCGGGCCCATCAGCGGTTTGCCGGTGAGCGGATCCAGCCCGCCGCGGCCGTACAGAAGCGCGGCGGTCGATGCGCTCGGTGTCGTTTCAAGCGGATCGGGCGTGTGGCAGGGGAGGCAGACGCTGTTCGGAACGTCCGCAGCGCCGGCGGCGTTGGCGAGCAGCGCCGGTTTCGGTGTCGCGCGCAGCAGCCGCGTCGTGCCGCCCGGCCGACGGGGATCGTGAACGGCGTGGCACGCGCTGCACGTGATCCCGACCGCGCCTGCGTCCTCCGGCGGGCGCCTGTCGACGGGCGCCCGCTCGGGCGTAGCGATCGTCGCCAGGAATCCCCATGTCGTGTGGCACCCCACGCAGAGCGCACGATCGCGGACGCTCGGATCTCGATCGGCGCGCGCCATCCTCGTCTGGCGCCAGGCGACGACGTGGCCGTAGCGCGGCGGCGCATCGTGGCAGGTCGCGCAGACGTCCGCGCGCAGCACCGCCCAGCGCGCCGCCGCCTCGGGGATCGCGCCCGGCCCGTGGCAGGCGAGGCAGCCGACGCCGCCGAGCCGGTGGAGGTCGCGCGGAAGCGCATCCCAGCGGCGGGAAAGATCGGCGGCGGCGCCCAGCTCGGACACGACGTGCGCGAAGCCGCCGTCGGGCGCGCCCGGCTCGCCGGTGGCGTGGCACGCGATCGCGCAACGCGGATAATCCGCCGCGGGGCGCTGATCCATCAGCCGCGCCAGGACGGCCGTCATCGGGCTGGCGGCGACCGCGTCGGTGATGGCCGGGTGGCAACCCGCGCGCCCACAGTCGAGCGGCGTCTCGTCGTAGCGGCCCGTGCGCAGCGCCAGCTTCCGTCCGCCGCCGTCGGCGAGCCGCCAGTCGCCGGAGACGTCGGGCAGCAGGCTCGCGTCGCCGCCCGGGGTGTCCAGCGCGGCGTGGCTGTCGTTCGGGCGCGCGGTGATGCGCCAGCCGCTGCCGCCGAGGTAGACGCGCACGCCGACCGGCGTGTTGGGCAGCCCGCGCGATCGGTCGGCGGCGGCCACGCGCACGTCGCCGGTGTGCGTGTGGCCGCGGTCGTCCGACCAGGTCGCGCGCAGCACGATCTCGCCGCGCGTGCGTGGCGACAGCGGCACCACGCCCCAGGGAATCTGACCACCAACAGCGTCGGCGAGCGGGGGCATGCGCGCGGTCAGAGCGAAGCCGTCCCGCGCCGGCTCCAGGTCGCGCAGCGCCGGCCCCTCGATCTGTCGCCACACGACGCGGCCGCCGCCCGGCCCGTCACAAGCGAGGTTCGCCCTGATGGAAAACGTCGCGTTGAATCCGACCGGCGCCTGCGGCCCCTCGAGGATCAGGCAGCCGCGCGGCGCCGCAGGCGCCGGTTCGTGCTTGCGGCAGGCAACCCCGGTCAGAGCGAGCGCGCCCGCGCCCGCCAGGATTCCCGCGCGACCCAGCGTCACGCGCCCCCCCCCACGCAGCTCCCGAAGCGGCAGCGGCCGCCGGGGCAATCGGTGTCCAGCCAGCAGGCCGGCGCGGGCCGTTCCGGCACGCACCAGCCGTCGGCGCAGCGGCTGCCGTCGACGCACGGGCGCGCTCGGTCGCAGGCCTCGGCCAGCGTGTGCGCCGCCGGATCGCGGTCGCAGACGCGGCGCGCAGGCCCTTCGTGGATCGTGCGGCAGCGCCACCCGCTCGCGCGGCCGTCGGGAAAATCGGGCGAGAGATCGACGCAGATCCGCGCGCCCGCGGCGGCGCCCCGGCGCGCGCCGCACAGCCACGCCGGCTCGGGCGCCGAACGCGCCACGCCGGCCGCGCGCTCGCCGCCCATGCAGACGGTCGCGCCCGCGCTGTCCGCGCACTGCCATTCGCCGTCGTCGGGCATGCGCGGGTGCCGCTGCTCGCAGCGGTCGCCGCTGCACGCGAACGTCGGCCCCGGCGCGCGCGCGGCGCCGCCTGTCGCGCGCGCGGCGGCGTGGGGCCCGGCGCCATCCCAGCAGACCCGCAGCGTCTGCACGTTCGCGCAGTCGCCCGCGGCGGCGCGCTGCGGCTCCGGCGCGCGCGCGCGGCACGCCGCCAGCGCGATCAGAAGCCACGGCGCACACGATCGAAATAGACGCGCGAACCCGCATGTCACGTGCTCCGCCTGCTCCGACGCCGGACGAGCAGCACGGCCAGCGCCAGCGCCGCCGCCAGCGTCTCCGTGCTCGCGCGCGCGCCGCCGACGCTGCAGCCGCGAAAGAACGGCGGCGCCGTCGTGTGCACGCACGATTCCACGTGGCCGCTGTCCGAGAGCATGCCCGTCGTGTCACGCACGAAGCCCGCGAAGCAGACCTCGCCGACCCCGAGGTCCGTCGACAGCCTGACCTGGACGTGCTTCACGACGCTGTCCTGGTCCTGCGGCCACGCGCGCCCGGGGAACGGCGTGGGCTGTTCCATCACCAGCGGTCCTTTGGTCTGGAACAGCAGCAGCGTCAGCCCGCTGGTGCCGCCGTCGTCGTTCGCGGCGCCCAGCTGGACGTCGAACACGTAGCGCTCGACCTGGTCGTCGGTGCACTCGTCGTTCGTGTGTTCGAGATCCCACGTCAGTCCCGTCACGCCGTCGAACACCGGCGCCGCGACGTCGTCGGTCCCGCCGGTCTCGAACATCGCCCGCCCGCCCACGCCGGGCGCGGCCGCGTTGATCCCGCGCAGCGCCGGCCAGCGAATCTCGTACGAGCTGTTCGGCTGCAACGGCTCCGTGGGCGTCACCTGCAAGAATTGCTCGGCGCGGCTCCAGGTCGCGCAGGGCTTCGTCATGTTGGGCGCGCACTCGCGCAAAACCTCCTGTCGGCCGTCGGGCGGATGCACCAGCACGACGTCCTCACCCAGGTACTCGGCGGACGTGGCGTAATGGGCGCCCAGGCGCGCGTTCAGCGGAACGCCGGTCGCCATGTCGGGCGGCACCATGTCGACGAGGTCGGGCCTGCCGCACGATTGAGCGCGCGCGACGGACGGCGCAGCGGCCGCGCCCAGCACCAGCGCCGCCGCCGCGAGCGCCCGTCTCACTCGCACACGACGGATTCGCAACGGCCGAGCATCTCCTTCGTATCGCCGTCACCGTCCAGGTCGAATTCGTCGACGCAGCAGAAGTCGTTCTCGATGCAGCACTTCTCGAGCTCGGGCGACCGCATCATCTGGTTCGCGATGGCCCTGCATCGCGGAGGCGGCTGCGACTCGATGCAGCGGCTGAAGCCCATCCCGTCGGCGCTGCACACCTGGCTGCCCCAGAACGTGCAGAACGACGTGATGCAGGTGCGCTCGCTGCCGGGGACACAGACGCCGCAGCGCTTGGGGCAGTCCGAGAAGTGGCCTCCGACGCAGAGCCGCACGTCGCCGGCGTTGGGGCACGGGATCGGCGCGATGTGGTTGTCGACGATGCCGTCGCAGTCGTCGTCGAGCCCGTTGCATTCTTCCTCGGCCTTGGGGACGCAGGTGATCTTGTCAGGCGCGAGATCGGGGGGATGTTCCGTGGGCAGGTCAGGCGGCGCGTCCATCTTCTCGGCCGGAAGATCGGTCGGGCGGTCCCTGCCGCCGTCGGCCGTGGAGGGGTCGTAGGGCGGCTCCAGCGCGGTGCGTCCGCAGCCGGCCGCCGCGGCGATCACCGCTCCGATTAACAGCACGCGCACGCAGGCATGGACACGGCTACGCCTCGGAGAAGAAAATAGTTGAGGTTTGTCCGAGGTCGCAGTGTCTGTTGAATACATGGCGGGGCAACGCACCCGGAGCGCGCGAACCCAGCGTAACACCGGCCGGGGTCTGATCGCCGCTATCGCGCTGCAGGGCGTGGTGGTAGTCACGGGTGCGCAGGCGCAGGAGCCGCCCGCAGAAAAGAAACAGCAGCCGGCGCCATCCGCGCCGTCGCATGCGCCGCAGGAGCCCGCGCAGCCGCCGCCGGCCACGCAGCCGCCGTCCGCTGCGCCACCTCCGGCCGACGCGCAGCAGCCGCCGTCCACCGCGCCACCTCCGGCGGGCACGCAGCCGCCGCCTGCCGGTCAACCGCCGCCGGCGTACCCGCCGTACCCCTCACCGTACGCGCCGCAGGTTCCCCCGCCATATCCTGGATACCCGCCGCCACCGCAGGGCGCGTACCCGCCACCACCCCAGCCCGCGTACCCGCCGCCGAGCGGCTATCCGCCCGCCGCGACTTATGCGCCGCCTCAAGGCGCCTATCCGCCGGCCTACCCGCCGCCGCCCCAGGGCGCGGGCGGGGGCGACGTGCCGACGCTGACCGGCTCCGCGGCGCCCCCGTTCGCGCCGCCGTCGCGCCCGCCGATCGTCGACCCGCAGGGCGATCGCGTCCTGCTGCTGCCGACGGCGACCACGCATCCGAAGGGGACCTTCTTCTTCTCGAACTACGAATTCATCGTCTTCCAGGGCGGCTATGCGTTCACGGACAGCACGCAGCTCTCGGTGACGGCGATCCCCATCCCGTCCGAGAGCGTGACCGCCATCGACTTCAGCCTGAAGGCGTCGGTGTACCGCGGGGGGCTGGTGCGGGCCGCGGCCATCGGCTCGGCCAGCGGCGTCGTCGGGAAGGAGGTCGGCGTCGCATTCCTGGGCCGCGCGGGCGCCGTCGTGCAGGTGTGCCTGGCCCGGCTCTGCGAATCGAGCCTTTCGCTGTCGACGAACGCGCTGCTCGTCGGGACGCTGCTGATGGTGAACGGCGCGGGCGGCATCTGGCGCGTCAGCGACCACGTCTCGCTGCTCGCCGAGCTGGCGACCATGCTGCCCGTCGGCACGGCGGGCGGGCAATTCAACGGCGGGCTGCTGGGCGGCGGCGTCCGCCTGCACTACAGCCACTGGGGCTTCGACTTCAGCGCCCTGCACGTCCTGGACAGCAGCGACAGCGTCGCGACGATCCCGTTCATCGCGATGACGTGGCGGCCCTAACCGTTCGCCGGGCGACGATCAGAAACCGGCGCGCTGGTAGCCGAGCGAGATGATCCAGGCGTCGCCGCGCGACTCCTGGTCCAGCGGGAAGATCACGCCCAGGTGAAACTGGTCCTCGCCCGGCTTCCGGATGCTGAAGGCGGCGGTGTGAAACAGGTGGTTGGTGAGGCCGCTCGGGACGGCGGTGCCGTTGAAGGCAGCCAGGTTCACCAGCTCGAACGCCAGGTCGACCTCGGAGACGCGCACGCAGACGGCGACGTTCCCGCGGCCGAAGACGCTGGTGGCGCCCATGGCCGTGCTCGACTTGTTGAGCACGAAGTCCAGCCCGAGATCCGCGCGCAGGAAGATGATGTCCCACTGCCGCACCGTCGACGCCGACAACCTCAGGGTCGTGTAGCTGGGACCGGTGAGGACGAAGTCCGTCAGGCGTTCGAAGCGGCTCTCAGCGTTGGCGACCGCGCGGGCCGCGCTGTCGGATCCGGTCGGCAGCGCGATGCCACCCCGGAAGATCAGCTCCGAGTTGCTGCGGACCGGAAGATAGAAGCCGCCCAGCTCGAGATTGCCGAGCGCGGTGGCGTCGTCGGCGCCGAAGTCGAACCGGTGCACCAGCGGCAGTTGTCCGTAGACGCCGCCCGAGCGGTTCGGGAGGACGAACTGCCCGAACGGCTCGAGCCGCACGATGAACGCGTCGCTCGCGCCGACGTCGTCAATCTTGTGCCAGCCCGCCTGGAAGCCGACGCGCGTGCTGGCGTCGGCGCGGTCCAGCGTCATGAATCCCGGCATCGGCTCTTCCCACTTCGGCAGCTCGGCTGTCGGAACGTCGTCGCTCGGCTGGCGCGGCCCCGGCGGCTCGTATCCGGGCGGCGGCGCGACGAACGACGGGGGCGGCGCCTCGGGCTCCTGCAGCCGCTCTTCCTTCTGGGGCTTGGGCGCGGCCTTGCGCGCCCAGACGCGCTTTGCCGTCATGCCGGTCCAGGCGAGGGCGCATCCACACGCGATCATGGCCAGGCCGGGTCGGCGGGGGCGCCACGACATGCGCGGAGAGTACGACCGTCGCCACCCGCAAGCAATCAATCGCGCGCGGACGTGATCAGCTTGTAGACGTCGCGGCGCGGGCGCCCGGTCATCTCGGCCAGCGCGCGGGCGACGTCGCGGGTCGACTGTCCCTCCGCGATCAGGTGGCGGGCCCGCGCCACCAAGTCGGCGTCGTCGACGTCTTCGGCGGCGGCCGACGCCGGGGCGCCGGCGATCACCAGGGTCACTTCGCCCAGCGGCCGTTGCGTCGCGTAGCGCGCGGCCAGCGCGCCGAGATCGTCGCGCACGATCTCCTCGTGCGGCTTTGTCAGCTCGCGCGCCAGGCACGCGCGCCGGCCGTCGCCCAGCACGGCGGCCAGGTCGGCCAGCGTCGCCCCGACCCGCAGCGGCGATTCATAGAGGACCAGCGTGAAGGGGAGGGCGCGTACGCTCTCGAACAGCCGCCGCCGCGGTCCCGGCTTGCGCGGCGGAAACCCGAGGAACAGAAAGCTGTCGGTCGGCAACCCGGCCGCCACCAGCGCCGCGAGCAGCGCCGACGGCCCCGGGACGGGCACCACCCGCGCGCCCGCCGCGATCGCCGCGGCGACGATCCGGTAGCCCGGGTCCGACACCAGCGGCGTCCCGGCTTCTGAGATCAACGCGACGCGCGCACCGTCCGCCAGCAGCGCCGCGACCTCGGCGGCGCGGGCGCCTTCATTGGCGTCGAAGCAGGACAGGATCCGCGGCCCTTGCCCGATGCCGCCGGCTTGCAGCAGCTGGCGGGCGCTACGCGTGTCCTCCGCGACGATGACATCGGCCTCGCGCAGCGCCGCCGCCGCGCGCGGCGACAGGTCGGCCGCGTTCCCCAGCGGCGTGGCCACGATGGTCAGCGTGCCCGCGCCGCTGCCGGCCTTCACTTCTTGCTGTCCGCGGGACCGTCTGTCGTTGTCTGGCGGCCCGTCTTCGAGCCGTCACCGGGCATGTCACCGAGCGAATCGCCGAGCTCGACCTCCAGGAAGGTCCGGAGCTTCTTCTTGAGGCGTTCCTCGATCTGCCGCGCGCGCTCGCGGCTGACGCCGTGGTCGGCGCCGAGCTGCTCCAGCGTGGCGGGTTTGTCGGCCAGCAGCCGCTCCTGGAAGATGTGCAGCTCGCGCTCCTGCAGGCTGGCTCCGAAGGTCTGCAGCTTCGATCGCAGCAGCTCCTGGAACTCGCCGTTCTCGACCTCCAGGTCGGGGCGCGCGGTCGGGGCGGCGGGAACGAGATCGCCGTGCGTTCGTCCCGCCAGACTGCCGTCGCCGCGGACAGGCGCATCGAGCGACATCTCCGAGGCGGCGAGGCGGCGCTCCATCTCCACCACGTCGTTCTCGCTGACGTCGAGCGCGGCCGCCAGCCGCCGGCTGGTCGTCTCGATGCCCATCTTCTCCATGCGGTCGCGTTCGCGCCTCAGGTTGAAGAACAGGCGCCGCTGCGCCTGCGTGGTGCCGATCCGGACGATGCGCCAGTTCGCGAGGATGAACTTCAGGATGTACGCCCGGATCCACCAGGCCGCGTACGTGGACAGCTTCACGCCGCGAAACGGATCGTAACGCTGCACCGCCTGGATGAGGCCGACGTTACCTTCCTGGATCAGGTCCAGCAGGTTCCGGTGCGCGCGGCGGTATTCCTGCGCGATCTTCACGACCAGGCGAAGGTTCGCGGTGATGAGCTTGCGCGCCGCGGAGAGCTCGTGCGTCTGCACGTAGCGGACGGCCAGTTCGTGCTCTTCTTCGCGCGACACCGTCGGGTGGGCGCGCAGCGCCTGCATGTAGGCGGTGAGGTTGGACCCGTCGCCCCGCGGAACCCGGTGGGCGCCGCTATCGGACTCGATGAGCTCGCCCACCGCGCTTCCCGACGGTAATTCGTCGAGCGCGGCTTGCGGCGTTGGGGATTCTCCCGCATTTAAGGAGAGCGCCCGCTGCCTCCCGGTCATCCCGGTCATTGCGGGCGTCAGTATAACCCTTCATATCTGTTCGTGCGCCACGACGGTCACATCGGTATCATTGTTCATCCATGGATCTCATCGATGGTCCATCCCCCGACCCTTCCAACCATTCGTCTTCTTCCTCCTCGCCACCTCCGGAGGCCCGCATGCGGCGGCTGAGCAAGATTGTCGTTTTCTTTGCCGCGTGCAGCGCGGCAACGGTCATCACGGTTTTTCGTCAGAATGACGGCATCCGCGTGGGGGCCGACAACCAGCTGCGCGCGGCCACCCGCCCGCTGGCCGGCAAGTACGACCTGGGGCAACTCCCCATCTTCTCGAAGACGTTGTTCTACGTGCGTGAGAACTACTTCGACAAGAACCGGCTGGATCCGAAGCGGATGCTGGTGGGCGCGCTGGACTTCGTTCAGCGCGATGTCCCCGAGATCCTGATCGACCGCTGGCCCGAGCACGATCCCAAGCAGGTCACCGTCAAGGTCAACGGCCAGCAGCGCAACTTCTCGATCGAACGCGTCGATGCGCCCTGGAGCCTGCGCACCAAGCTGCAGGAGATCTTCCAGTTCGTGCAGCCCAATCTGCAGCCCGTTCCCGACAAGGAGGAGTCGCGCCGCCTGGTCGAGATCGAGATGGCCGCGACGAACGGCATGCTCTACACGCTGGATCCGCACTCGGTGCTGCTGGATGTCGAGACGTACAAGGACATGCGCACGCAGACGCAGGGGAAGTTCGGTGGTCTCGGCATCGTCATCGAGATGGACAAGAAAAACCGCATCACGGTGAAGCGGCCAATGCCCGACACGCCCGCCATCCGGGTCGGCATCAAGGCCAAGGATCACATCGTCCGCATCAACAACGAATCGACGATGAACATGACGTTGAACGAGGCGGTCGAGCGGCTGCGCGGCGACGTCGACACCAACGTCGACGTCTACGTCGAGCGCGACACCGCCCCGGGCGTGAAGAAGTTCACCATCACGCGCGCCTTCATCCGCCCGCCCGCCATCGATCCGCCGGCGCGCGTGCTGGCGGTCCCGGCCGGGCCGGGCCAGGCGGCGGCGAAGATCGGCTACTTCCACATGCAGCACTTCTCGGCCAACAGCGCCGGGGATCTGGCGGACGCGCTCACGCTGTTCGACCGCGAGAAGGTCAAGGGCATCATCATGGACCTGCGCGGCAATCCGGGCGGTCTGTACGAGCAGGCGCAGAAGGTGTCCGACGCGTTCATCAAGGCGGGGACGCTGGTGTCGATGGTCGGCGTGGGCGGCGCCCAGCGCAAGGACGAGACCGCGACCGACAGCGGCCACGAGCCGACGGTCCCGCTGGCCGTGCTGGTCAACCAGAACTCGGCCAGCGCGTCGGAGATCGTCGCGGGCGCGGTCAAGAACCTCGACCGCGGGGTGGTGATCGGCGAGGGGACGTTCGGCAAGGGCTCGGTGCAGGTGCTGTTCGACATCCCGTCGCCCATCCCGTTCGGCGATCGCGCCGACGACGACAAGCTGGGCCTCAAGCTGACGACCGCGCAGTACCTGACCCCGGGCGACCTGTCGATCCAGGGGACGGGCGTCATTCCGGACATCGAGACCGACCCGCTGCTGGTCCAGAAGGACGGCGAGCGATCGTGGATCCGCCTGCAGCCGTCGAGCCATCGCCGGCGCGAGGCGGATTACGAATGGCACCTCGAGCACCCGAGCGCCCGCAAGGGTGAAAAGCCGATCGAGACCGTCACGTACTTGCTGCAGCCCAAGCCCGGCGACAAGGCGCACAAGAACCGCGACGAGGACGAGGAGACGGTCGACGATCAGGATGAGCCGACAGAGAGCGACGACGACAAGGATCAGAAGACCGACTTCCTGATCGACTTCGCGCGCGACCTGCTCGCCCAGGCCAAGAACAGCCGGCGCCGCGACCTGGTGCTCGCGTCGAAGGCGTTCCTCGACAAGGTGCGCGCCGCCGAGGACAAGAAGGTGTCGCAGGCGCTGGAGAAGCAGGGCGTGGACTGGACGGCGGGGCCGGCGAGCGGCGCCGATCCGACCTTGCAGCTGACGCTGCAGCCTACGACCGCCGACGCGAAGATCGCGGCCGGCACGCTGGCCAAGCTGAAGGGCGTGGTCAAGAACACCGGCCGCGTCCCCGCTTACCGGGTGCGCGCGGTGCTGGACAGCGACAACCCGATCTTCGACGAGAACGAGATGGTGTTCGGGAAGATCGGCCCCGGCGAATCGAAGAGCTACGAGCTGGTCGTGAAGGTCCCGGCGTCGTCGTTCACGCGGACCGATCAGATCAAGGCCGCGCTGTACAGCCAGCGCGGCGTGGTCAAGGCGGCGGGCACGGACCTGCTGGTCAACATCGAGGGCAAGGATCGCCCGATGTTCGCGTACACCTACCAGACCATCGACGACCAGAAGGGCAGCAACCACGACGGTCAGGTGCAGCGGGGCGAGCAGGTGCGGATGCTGGTGACCGTGAAGAACATCGGCAAGGGCAAGGCGATGCACACGGAGGCGGTGCTGCGTAACGGGACCGGCCAGGAAGGGGTCCTCATCAGCGCGGGGCGCTTCGAGGCCAAGGAGCTCGCGGCGGGCGAGACGAAGACCTTCTCGTTCGTCTACGAGGTGCGGCCGGAGTTCAAGGGCGAGGAGTACTCGCTGGAGCTGGCGGTCGCGGACACCACCCTGGGCGAGTCGCTGACCGACAAGATCAAGGTCAAGGTCGCGCCGGCGGGGCCCGCGCCCGAGGGTCTCTCCGGGACGGCCACGGTCGCGCGCGAAGACGCGCCGCTGCGCGAGGCGGCAGGCGAGGGCGCCTTGGTCGTCGGGCGCGCTCCCAAGGGCACCGTGTTCAAGGTCAGCGGCAAGCTGGGCGCGTTCACCCGCGTCGACATCGACGGAACGCGCTCCGCTTTCATCGCCAGCGCGGACATCAAGGCGGGCGGCACCGCGCACGGGACGTTGAAGCCGGAATGGCAGGTCACGCCGCCGTTGCTCGCGGTGATCGCGCCGACCGTCGTCGTGGGCGACAGCGTCCACATCAAGGGCCACGCCTCCGATGACCGACTGGTCCGCGACGTGTACGTGCGCGTCTGGAACCGCAACGCGAAGATCCCGGTGAAGAAAGCCTTTTACCAGCCGAATCGGCTGGCCGGCGATCGCACCAAGATGGACTTCGAGGCCGACATCCCGCTGTGGGCGGGCAGCAACCTGGTGCAGGTGTTCGCGCGCGAATCCAACGAGGTGCAATCGCTGCAGACCGTCGTGGTGCTGAAGCGCGCGCCCGACGGCAACATCGTCGCGCAGCCGTCGCCGTCGGAGGCGCCGCCCGCGGCGCCGGGCGGCGCCGCCAAGAAATAGCCGGCGGGAAGGCCTGGGTTTCGCGCTGAACACAGCCATCACGCCGACGGGCGTGATGGTGTAGCGTCCACGGCCGCATGCACGAACCGGCACGGCCGCCGCCACTGACGATCGGCGTGGGCGCGCTCGCCGGGGGCGTGGCGGGCGCGCTGGTCGGGTTCGCCGACGGGCTGCGCGCCGCGTTGCTGGTCGGCACCGGCGCGCGCACCACGCTGGCGACGGCGGTTCTGGCGGCGTCGGTCGACGCCGTGCTGGGCGTGGGCGCGGGCGCGGCGGTCGAGCTGGTCGCGCGCGCCGTCGCCTGGGGACGGCAGGCGCGCGCGCCCGGGTGGGCGAGGGCGGTCGCCTTCGTCCTGGCCGGCGGGGCGGCGGCCGGCGCGGCCGCGTCCGCGGTGATGATGACGGCGCAGCGCCACAACCGATTCCTCGCGGCGGGGCTGACGGCGCTCGCGGCGCTCGCGGCGGCGCTGGGCGGCGTGGTCCTGGCCCCGGCCCTCGCGCGCCTGCTGGCCGCCGGGAGATCGCGGCCCGAACCGATGCCGCCGCCCGGGCCCGCGGCGGTTCTGCTCTCCCCGCTCGCGGTCGCGGTGCTGGGGGCGGCGATCTTCTTTCCGCTCGCGCAGACCCGGTTGCTCGTCGGGCCGGAGCTCACGAACCGCGTGTTCGGGGCCGCCGCTCCGGCGGTGCTGTTGCCGCTCGCGATCGCGATGCTGGCCGAGCTGCGCTTGCCCATCGGCTGGCGCCGCGCGCTGCCCGTGGCGGTGCTCGTCTACGGGGGCGGCGTGGCGTTCGCGGTCGCGCGCACCTGGGGTGACAACCTGCGCTTCGCGCCGTGGACGGAGATCGCCGTCGCCGGCGCGGCGGCCGTGGTGGCAGCGGCGCTGGTGTGGACGGTCCGCGGGCGACTGCCCGACAAACCACTGCACGTCGCGCTGGCGGCGATGGCGTTCTGGTTCGCGGCGATCGGCGTCGTGCTGGGCGTATCGCGCCTGGAAGGTCCCCGCAAGGTCGCGGGCGCGCGCGCCGCGTTCGTGACGGATGCGCTCGAGGCGGGCCGCCGGCAGCTCGATTTCGATCGCGATGGCTACGCGCGCGCCCTGGGCGGCGGCGACTGCGACGATCGCGAGCCCTCGATCCACCCCGGCGCGCCCGACATTCCGGGCGACGGCGTGGACAGCGACTGCGACGGTGAGGACGCGACGGATCCGCTGCCGCCGCCGGCGCAGATGGCGCAATTGCCGGACACCGTGCCGCCGAACCTCGACCTGTTGCTGGTCACCATCGACACGCTGCGCGCCGACCACCTCGGGTGTTACGGCTATCCGCGTCCGACGTCGCCGGTGATCGATGCGCTCGGTGCCGAGGGGGCGGTGTTCGAGAACGGCTGGGCGCACGCGCCTTCGACGCGCTATTCGATGCCCGCGATCGCCGCCGGGCGCTGGCCGTCAGCGATCACCTGGGACGAATCGATCTGGTGGCCGCGTCTGGGGCCGGACGTCCGCACGACCGCCCAGGCGTTGCACGCCGCTGGTTACTTCACGGGCGGGATGTTCAGCTTCAACTACTTCGCGCTCGGCGACCACCGCGGCTTCGAGCGCGGCATGGACGAGTACCACGCGGAGCGCGCCACGCTGCACGTCCCCGTCAACGGACCGATGGAGTCGCGCGGATCGTCGTCGCGCGAGATCACCGACGACGCGATCGCCTTCGTCACCGCGCACCGCGACCAGAAGTTCTTCCTGTGGGTGCACTACTACGACCCGCACCTGGGTTACGAGACCCATCCGGAGGTGCCGCCCTTCGGATCGTCGCGGATCGACGGCTATGACGGCGAGATCCGGTTCACCGACCTGCACCTGGGCCGGCTGATCGCGCACCTGCGCGCCAGCGGATTGTGGGATCGGACGGCGGTGATCCTCACCGGCGATCACGGCGAAGGTTTCGGCGAACACGGCGTCACCGAGCACGGCTTCGATCTTTACCCGGCGCAGACAAAGGTGCCGTTCATCGTGCGCGTCCCGGGCCTCGCGCCGCGCCGCGTGCGTGCGCCGGTCGGTCACATCGACATCGCGCCGACGCTGGTGAACCTCGCGCGCGCGCCCGGAGAGGCGGCGTTCGTCGGCAAGTCGCTGGTCGCCGACGCGGCCGGACCGCCCGCCGCCGACACCGACACGCGCGCCGTGTTCCAGGAGGTGACGTCGGAACGTGGCAAGAAACGCGCGCTGGTGACCACGACGCGCCACCTGATCTGGAATGCGGTGCCCAGCGATACGACGGAGTGCTATGACCGGACGCGCGATCCCCTTGAAGCGCACGACATCTGGCAGCAACGCCAGGATGATGCGGACGCCGGATCGTGCGGGGTGCTGGCCAAGGCCCTCAAGCGGATGGTCGCCGCGCTCGCGTTGCCCGAGGGCGCGGCCGAGAAATACCTGCGCGGGGTGACGGCGCCTGGCGCCGCGGCCCCGCCGCCGCCCGCGCATCCGCTGCAGGCGGCGCTCGGCGACGCTGTCCTGGTGCGCGGGTACGACCTCAGCGGCGGGTCGGTCGTGGCGGGCGGGACGCTGGACGTCACCGCGCATTTCGCGGCGGGAAAGCCGTTGCCCGCGGGCTGGCGGCTGTTCTTCCACCTGGAAGGCCCGGCCGGCTACCGAAACCTGGACCACGTGCCGGTCGAGGGGCTGATGCCGCTCGAGCGCTGGCGGACGGGGCAGATCATCCGCGACCGCCAGCGCATTCCCATTCCGCCGGGCGCGCCGCCGGGCACGTACACGCTGTACCTCGGCGCGTACTTCGGGTCGCAGCGGCTGCCCGTCACGCCCGCGTCGCTGTCCGACGGCAACAATCGACTCCGGCTTCTGTCGTTTGCCGTGACCAAATCAAACGTGGGATCCTCGGAGGGTTCCACCCCCCCCGCGAAGGGCTCGAGCGGGCGAAGCCCGCTCTCCCCCGCGCGATGATAGGCTCGGCGCCGCTGTGGAAACGCGCTCGCGGTTGACCACACGCGCCGGACTGGCCGCGCTGGCGGCGGTGTCGCTGCTCGCGCTCGTCGAGACGGCGTCGGCGATCGTCGCGCCGTACCGCGCGCCGGCCGACCAGGACTGGCGCGCGGCGGCGGCCGCGATCCGCGTCGGCTTTCGTCCCGGCGATCTGATCGTCGCCGCGCCCGCGTGGGCCGATCCGATCCTGCGTGTGCACCTCGGCGACCTCATTCCGGCCGAGATCGCGGGCCGGATGGACGACGAACGCTTCCAGCGTGTCTGGGAGATCGGTCAGCGGGGGGCGACCTCCGCGGCGGCGGCCGGCGGCACCGTCGCCGAGAAGCGGCGCTTCGGCGCGCTGACCGTGCGCCGCATCGAGCGTCAAGCGGCGGCGGTGCGCTACGATTTCGTCGCGCGCTGGACCGATGCGCACCTGAAAGAGCGCGGCGCGGACGGCACGATCCTCGATTGCCCGTTGGTCGGCGACCGCGGGCTGTGCTCCGACGCCGGGCGCAACAGCGTGCGCCGACAGCTGGTCGAGGTCGACACGCGTGTGCGCATGGCGCTCCTCGCCCGGCCGGCGGCCCACGGGACCGTCGTGCTCGAGTATCCGGACGTGCCGCTCGGGCGCAGCGTGGTCGTGGCGGGCGGCCTTCACAACGTCTGGCTGCGCAAGGAGGCGCAGCGACCGGTCGACGTGCGCGTATTCGTCGGCGGCATCGAGGCCGCGTCGTTCACGACGCGCAACGAGGACGGCTGGGCGATGCACCGGATCGACACGTCGGCCCGCGCCGGTCAGGTCGCCGCGGTCCGCTTCGAGATCACGTCGCCGGCGCCTCAGGCGCGGCAGTTCGCGCTGGCCGCGGAGGCGCGCTTTTGAAGCTTCCCACACTGGACGCGCGCCGACTCGACTGGCTGATCACGTTCGCGCTCGCGCTCGCGACGGTGTTCTGGCTGCTCGGCGTCGAGGGCAGGCAGGGGTTCGGACGCGACGAGGGCCAGTACTTCCGCGCCGGCGAGCGCTACTGGGGCTGGTTCGAGGAGCTCGGGAGCAACCTCGCCCACGGGGAATTCAAACGGTCGTTTGCGGCGCCGGTGATCGATCGCTACTGGAGCGACAACGCACCCGACCACCCGGTCGTGATGAAGACGCTGTACGGACTGTCCTGGCGCGCGTTTCACCGCTGCCACTGCACGGGCGCCACGCGCGGCCTGCACCCGATCCCCGTCAAGGGACGGCACATCACGCTGCCCCTGTTCGCGCGCGAGTCGACGGCGTTCCGGTTCCCCGCCATCGTGTTCGCGGCGCTGCTGGTCGCGATGGTCTATCGCTTCGCGCGCGGGTGGCTGGCCCGCCCACCCGCGGCGGCGGCGGCCGTACTGACGCTGGCGCAGCCGCACTACTTCTTCCACGCGCCGCTCTCCTGCTTCGACGCGCCCATCACGACCATGGCGTTCGCGGTCGGGTTCGCCTACTGGAAGTCGCTGCGCAGTCCGCGCTGGGGGATCGCGGCCGGCGTCCTGTTCGGCATCGCGCTGGGCGTGAAGCACAACGCCTGGCTGATGCCGATCTTTCTCGCCGGCCACTACCTGTGGATGCGGCGGGGCGACCTGCGCGCGCGGCGCTTTCCGCGCCCGCCGCTCGCGTTCGTGGCGATGTTGGTGCTGGGGCCGATCATCTTCTTCGCGCACTGGCCCTGGCTGTGGAATTCGCCGGTGACGCGGACGCGCATGTACATCAACCGCCACCTGCAGCACGAGCACTACAACTTCGAATACCTCGGCCTCAACTGGAACAACCCGCCGACAACCACGGCCCGCAAGCTGATCCGGTCGACCGCGCCGTTCGTCGAGACGGCGTTCACCCTTCCCGTCACGACGCTGGCGCTGGCGGCGGTGGGCGTCGCCGCGCTGGTCCGGCGGCGCCGAGGCCAGCCGGTGGCGCCCGACGGGCCCGACGAAGGACCGGCGGGCGCCGGCGACGACAGGCCGACCTGGTTGCGGCCGGGCGCCGACGTCGATCGCGCGCCGGGCGCGTTCCTGCTTGTCCAGACCCTCGGCCCGCTGGCAGTGCTGGCCGTCCCCTCGACGCCCATCTTCGGCGGCGTCAAGCACTTCATGACCGCGATGCCGTACCTCGCCGTGCTCGCGGCTATCGGCGTCAGCCGTCTGATTCCCGTGCTCGCGGGCCTGGTACCGGCGGCGCGAGCACGCCTGCGCCAGTTTGCGCCCGCGGCGTTCGCCGTCGTCGTCTGTCTGCCCGCCGTCGTGGAGACGCGGCGCTCGCATCCCGACGGTCTTTCGCACTACAACCTGCTCGCGGGCGGGTTCGCGGGCGGGGCGTCGTTGGGGATGAACCGCCAGTTCTGGGGCTATGCCGTGCTGCCGATGCTGGACGTGATCAATCGCGATGAACCGGCGAATCGTGCGATGTATTGGCACGACGTCATCCACGATGCGATCAACATGTACAAGCGCGACGGGAGCCTGGCGATGGAGGTCGGCGACACCGGCTTCGGCGAGGAAGCGCTGCGCCGTTCGCAGACAGGAATTCTGTTCTACGAGAAGCACTGGGCAATCTACGAGAGCTGGTTCTGGGATAGCTACGGAACGACGAAGCCGTTCATGGTCCGCGAACGCGAGGGCGTGCCGCTGGTGACGATGTACCGGCGAGGGTCGCCATGACGGCGACCGAATCAACGACGGCGCCACCAGCGGCGCCGGGCGCGCCGCCGCCGCGTTGGCTGCGCGCCTTCAGCGGTCGGCGCGGTGCAGCCATCGTGTACGTCGTGTTCGCCGCGACCTATCTCGGCACGGCGGGCGGGCGGTTGGTCGGGCACTCGCCGTACAACCACTACGTCTACCTGGCGGACGGCTGGATGCACGGCCGGCTGTCGTTGCCGGGCCAGCCGCCCAACGAGAACGACTGGGCAAAGGTCGACGTGCTGAAGTTGCGCGACGGGCGCGAGCTGAGGGGAATCTACGGCAGCCGGACGGGCGGACCGGTCGACCGGTTCTACCCGCTGCGGGGCACGCCCGAGACCGTGCCCGGCAGCGAGATCGTGTCGCGATCGTCGATTCGCTACGTGTCGTTCCCGCCGTTCCCCGCCGTGCTGATGACGCCGTTCGTCGCCATCTGGGGGCTGTCATTCAACGACGTGCTGTTCAACGGCTTGTGGGCGGGCCTGAATCCGATGCTGCTGTTCCTGCTGCTGCGCCACCTGCGCGCGCGCGGCCTGTCGCGGCGCACGGAGGTCGACGACCTGTGGCTGACGGCGATGTTCGGCGTCGGAACGGTCTACTACTTCTGTTCGGTCGTCGGACAGGTCTGGTTCACCGCCCAGATCGTCGCGGTGACGTTGTCGATCGGAGTCGTGTGGGCGTCGCTTGGGGCGCAGCGGCCGATGCTGGCCGGGTTGTTCGTGGCGCTGGGCTTTGCGACACGGCCGCCCTGGCTGGTGATCCCGCTCTTCATCTGCGAGGTGGTGCGCTCGGTGGGCGGCTGGCGCGCTCTTCGCACGGGCGCGGCGTGGCGCGCGCTCGCCAAGCCGATGCTACGTTTCTCTCTACCCATCGCGGTGGTCGGGATCATCCTGTGCGTGCTGAACGCCGCGCGCTTCGGTAGTCCGTTCGAGTTCGGGCACAAATTCCTGGCGGTGCAGTGGCAGGAACGGATGTTTCGCTTCGGTCTCTTCAACTACCATTTCCTGTCGCGCAACCTGGCCGCCGCGCTGATCCTGCTGCCGCGCCTGATGACTCACTACCCGTACGTGAAGATCAGCCAGCACGGCATGAGCATGCTGGTCACGTCACCCACGCTCGCGTACAGCGCGTTGCCACAGGCGCCGAATCCTTTGCGCCGTGCGCTGTGGCTGACGCTGCTGGCGACCGCCCTGCCGTCGCTGCTCTATCACAGCTCGGGGTACGTCCAGTTCGGCTATCGCTACAGCCTGGATTACCTCGTGTTCTTCATGGTGCTGCTGGCGATCAGCAGTCGGCCGCTGACGAAGCTATTCAAGGGGCTCGTGCTGTGGTCGTTCGTCGTGAACCTGTTCCTCGCGATCACGTTCGACCGCTACATGCAGTTCTCCTACGACGACTCGTTCTTCCCCCACGGCAACAACTGACCCACCGACCGCAAACGGAAGCCGGGTCGGCGTTAGCGGCGGCCGCCGCGGAAGCCGCCGCCGTGGAAGCCACCACCGGGCGAGCTGCGGAAGCCTCCACCGCCCGGCGAGCCATGCCATCCGCCACCGCTTGGTGCGTGCCATCCGCCGCCGCTCGGTGCGCCGCCCCGCCAGCCGCCCCCAGGAGAGGATGGCGCTGGCGCGTGCCAGCCACCGCCGCCGGGTGAAGGCGCCGAGCCGCCGCGCCAGCCACCACCACCGGGGGACGGCGCCGCGCCGCCGTGCCAGCCACCGCCGGGCGCGCCGTATGAAGGCGCCGCCGTCCCGGGCGCGCCACGCCAGCCGCCGGCCGCCGGGCCGCCGGTGCCGGAATGCAACGGAGACGTTCGCGTCGCGGGCGGCGTGCCGCGCCAGCTACTTCCGCCCTGCGCCATACCCGCCGGCGGCGTACCGCGCCAGCCTGTCGGCGGGACGCGCGTGATGGGCGGCGCCGCACGGAAGCCGCTACGGTAGTAACGGCCGCCTGCGTAGTACGACGGGTAGTACGAGCGGTAATAGAACGAGTAGTAGGGCCAGTAGGACCAGAAGAACGGATCGTACGCGCCGCTCCAGTAGAACCAGGGGCCGACGACGGTGAAGTAGGGCGACCAGGGCCGCCACCAGTGGTAGTGGCCGCCGACCATGAAGCACCAGCCACCGCCGTAAGTGTCCGCAACCGGATGCGCGCCGTAGTAGTTGTAAACCTGCCCTGTGTAGCCGAAGTCGCGCGGGTCGCCGATGAAGTAGTAGCAACCCTCGCGCTGCGCGAAGAGGCGCATGTCGAACGGCGCGTAGTTATGGGTGTGCGGTGTCGTGATCGCTTCCCAGCCACCGCCCGGAGCGGGGTGGGGACCGCCGTAGCAGTAACCGCCGCCTGCAACCTGGACGGGGGCGGCCTGCACCTGCGGCGGAATCATGTTCTCTTCCGCCGGTGCTGGCGCGGTGGGAGCCGCCGCGGCGGGCGCCGGCGGGAGGGGGGCCGGCGCGGGAACGCCGGGGGCAGTCGGCCCGGCGACGGTGACGGCGCCCGACAGCTCGACGTTTTGCGCGTGCGCGACGCCCTTCAGACCGCCCAGCGAGAGCCCGACCCCCACGACCGTCGCGAACGCCGCGCGCGCGAAGCTCGCGGCTGAGACGGAACCTGGTGCTTGTTTGGTTGCAGGCATGACTCCACGTTCAAATGATAGCAATCGGCGCGCCGAGCCTACCTCGACCTCGGTCCACGTAAAACCGCGACCTTTACCGACGGAACCCGACACGACCGTGCCGTTCATTCACAGGCGTGGCGGTTGCGGGACTGGGGCTTCGAGGTTACGGTTCCACTCCCATGTCAGTTGAGACCGACATCCAGGAGCGCCTCAAAGGAGCCATGCGTGCCAAGGACGCGCGCACCGCTGACTGCATCCGCATGATCAAGACCAAGCACATGGAGCGGCGCACCGCCGCCGGCTTCAAGGGGCCGCTCGACGACAGTCTCTGGCTCGATGTGATCGCGGCCTACCAGAAGCAACTGCGCAAGTCGCGCGAGGAATACGCCGCGGTGGGCGAGCGCGGTGCCGACGCTATCGCGCAGATCGATTTCGAGATCGGATTTTGCGCGCAGTTCTTGCCCAAGGCTGCCTCGGACGACGAGACGCGCGCGATCGTGCGCGAGACGGTCGCGCGGCTGGGCGTGTCGGACGCCAAGCAATCCGGGCGCGTCGTCGGCGACATCATGAAGGCGCACAAGGGCAAGCTCGAAGCCGCGACCGTCAAGCGCATGGTCGACGAAGAGCTGGGCGCCGCCAAGACCTGACGCGCTTCACAGGCGGTCTGGGCGCGATCGCGAGGTCTTCGCGGACTGGCGGTCCGACAGCCAGCGATCGACCAGCGTCAAGCGGGGCGCCATGTCCGGGATCGCCGCGTAGCCATCGCGGGCCTCGGCCGCGAGCTCGAGGGCGTGGCGGCGGTCCGCGGGCGCGGCGTCCCAGATCGCCTGCGCGAGGCTGAACGCGGTTTGCTCGCGCATGCCGCCGTCGGCGGTGTGGATCGAACGAATTTCCCACGCGCGCTCGAGCAAACCCTGCGCGTCGGCGGGCCGCCGCTCGGCCAGCGCGACCTGACCCAAGCCGGTCATAGGATCGGCGAGGAACGGATGATCGCGTCCCAGGACGCGTTCGAACGTGTCCAGCACCGCCTCCATGTCGGCGCGGGCCTCGCTGCCGCGATCGAGCGCGATCAGCGCCTGGCCACGCACCAGACGGGCGGCGCCGACCTCGTACGATTCGGCGGGAAAGAAGGCGCCGGCGATGGTGAGCGCGCGGTTCGCGATCTCGAGCGCGCGTTTGGGATCCTCGAGCAACAGCACCGCGCGCGCCTGGTTGATCATGGAGGCGGCCAGATCGGGGTGGGCCGCGCCCAGCGCTTGCTGTCGGATCTCCACCGCCGCCGAGAAGTCGCCCTCCGCCAGGCGCCACATTCCCTGCGCCGCCATCAGGGTTCCCCGGTTGTGCAGGAACCAGCCCCGAATCCGCAGCGGGACGCCCCGTTCGATCGTGGTGTCGGCCGTGCGCGCCCATCGCTCGCCCGCGTCGAACCGGTGTTCGATGCCAGCGATGGCGACCAGCTGGATCGCCGCCTCGGCGGCCAGGCCGTCCGCGTGGATCGCCTCGCCGCGCTTGAAGGCTTCTTCGTAAAGGGGCGCGGCTCCTTCGGGATCGAACGGCGCGCGCGTGCGCGCGTAAACGAGCAGCGCCTCCACCAGCAAGGGTTCGTGTCCGGCGGTGCGCGCCTCGTCGACGAGGGCGCCCATCGGTTTCAACGCTTGCCAGTCGTGACCCGAGGCGGCCATCGCCCACAGCGTCGCGAGCCGGCCGCGCAGCCCTTGCACGCGCGCCCGCACCGCCTCGTCGGGCGGCAGTGCGGACGCCTTCACCGCGTGCGCGTCCGCGCAGCTGTCCAGCGGCGGGAGGGCCAGCGTCGCCGCGACCGCTTTGCGGACGACCTTCGCGTCGGCTTGCGCGAACGCGTCCGCGAGTGCGCCGAGCTGGTCGGTCCGCTGGTCGAGGCACGCCGACCGCTGCGCGAGCAGCTCGCCGGGGCCGATGTCGGCCGCCTCGCAGATCTGTCGGTGCATGGCCGCCGCGGCGCCAGCGTACGTGTCCAGTGACTGGCTCGTGCGCTCGAAGCGCTCGCGCGCGTCGGGGACGTTGGCGGCGAGGAACGCGCTTCGGATCTGGGTGCGGCGCGCGGCCTCGGCCGCTGTCGGCCAGGCGGCGGTGAGCTTTTCCGGCGGGCTCGCGCAGCGGGCGGTCACGCGTGCTCCCCGCAGCTGCCAGCCGAGGCCGAACGTCAAGCCGAACGCGACAGCGCCGGCGACCGCCCCCGCAGCCAGGATGCGCCCGACGCTCATGCGCCGGGTCGCGCACTGCTCCAGCGCCTTGAGCAATGTGTCCATGTCGGCGAAGCGCTTGCCGGGGACGACGGAGAGGCCGCGCAGCAGGATGGCGCGCAGGCGCGCGGGCACGCGGCTGCCGAGGCCGGCGGGCCGGGGTTTGCCCGAGAGCACGGCCGCGCGCAGCTCGGCGAAGTTGTCGCCCGCGAACGGACGCTCGCCGTAGAGCGCCTCGTAAAGCGCGACGCAGAAGCTGAACTGATCGGCCCGCGGATCGACGGTCTGCCCGCACAGCTGCTCGGGCGACATGTAAAGCGGCGTTCCCAGGATCGACCCGATGCGCGTCAGCCGCGGCGCCTTGGGACCGTGCAGCGTCTGCCGGAGCGCGGCCAGGCCGAAGTCCATCACGCGCACGGCCCCGTCGGCGGCGACCATGACGTTTTGCGGTTTGAAGTCGCGGTGGATGATCCCGGCGCGGTGCGCGGCCGCCAGCCCGCGCCCGGCCGCGATGAAGACGCGAAGAATCTCCTCGCGCGACCGTCGTTCGCGATCGAGCCAGGCCGCGATCGTGTCGCCCTCGACCAGCTCCATTGCCACGAACACGCGCCCGGCGGAGGTGCCGACGTCGTACACGGTCACGAGGTTCGGATGCGACAGCTTGGCGATGGACCGCGCCTCGCGCATCATCCGGGCGGATTCGATCTCGTCCGGGTAGGTGTCGGCGCGCATGATCTTGATGGCGATGTTTCGATCGAGCTCGGGATCGTGCGCGGCGTAGACCTCGCCCATGCCGCCGCGGCCCACGAGGTTCAGGAGCCGGTAACGCCCGACCTTTCCACCGGGGTGGGGCAGGTCGTCATGGAAGTCGACCGAAGGGGTCAGGTCCTGCGGCTCCCGGGTACCCGTCGTGCGCCTGGGCCCGGACGGCGGGTCCGCGATGGACGGCCCGCCCTCGACTGGCGGCGCACCGGCCCACTCCAGCGTGATGTGCTTGACGACGGTCGCCGGCACGGCGAGCGCGACCAGCGTCGTGCAGTCCGCGCAGCCGAGCAAATGGCGCTCGACCTCCGCGAGCCGGGCGCCGGCGAGCGCGCCGGTCACGAAGGCAACGACGGTTTGCTCGTCGAGACAGGCCATCACCGAAGCGACAACGATGATAGCCTAGGGTGATGGCGGGTTCGAAAGAGCCAGCTTACGGCGAGCTGTTCCTTCGCGAACGGCCGGGGGCGGGCGATCCGGCGGCGCTGGACGTCCGCCTGCGGGAAATCGCCACCAAGGCGGCGCTGGTCTGGCCCGACCTGGCCATCGATCCCGCCCGCCTCGTCACGCATCTGGCGCGGGTCATCGGGGACGACGTCGCCCAGGGCCTGGCCGAGCTGTATGTCGAGGACCTCGCGCTGGGGCTGGCGTGCGCGGACAATGCGCCGGGGGCGCTGACGCACGTCGAACGCCTGTGCGGGCCTGTGATCGACGCGGCCGTGGGCCGGATCGACCGAAGCCCTGAATTGCGTGACGAGGTCCGGCAAACACTGTGGCAACGACTGTTTGTCGGCACGCCGGAGCAATCGCCGCGCATCCTGTCGTACGCCGGGCGTGGGCCGCTGGCGGGCTGGATCGCGGTCGCGGCGCAGCGCATCGCGCTGGACCTGCGCCGGGCGGCGACGCGCGCGGCGGGGTCGGATCCGCTGGCCGACCAGCTGCTGCCCAGCAAGGAGCATCCCGAGGTCGATTACCTGCGCAACCGCTACAAGAGCGAGTTCGAGGATGCGGTCCGCGATGCGCTGGAGGCACTGCCCGATCGCGATCGCCTGTTGCTGCGGCTCACCACCGTCAGCGGGCTGAGCCACGAGCAGATCGCGAACATCTACAAGGTCAACCAGTCGACGGTGACGCGGTGGATCGCGCGCGCGCGCAGCGAGGTGCTGCAGGCGACCGAGCGCACCGTGTGCGGGAAGCTGGGCGTGCAGCGCGACGAGTTCATGTCGCTGGCGGGGCTGCTGGTCAGCCGCATCGACCTCAGCATCTCGCGCGTGCTCGAAACGTCGTCGCCCGACTAGCTGCTCCCGCGCGAAGCGCGGGTATGCAGCTACCTTCTTGATCTTCAGGCGAGCGTGGCGATGTGGGCGGCGAGATCGGCGGGCAGCGGGCTCTCGATGGTGACGGCGTGCTTGCCGACCGGGTGCGGAAACGTCAGCCGGTGCGCGTGCAGCGCGTGGCGGGGCAGGCCGTCGAAGCAGGCGAGCAGCTCGGGCGTCAGCGGCTCGTCGCACGAGCGCATGAACAGCTCCTCGCCGGCGCCGTAAAGCTTGTCGCCGACGATCGGATGGCCGATGGACGCGAAGTGGACGCGGATCTGATGCTGGCGTCCCGTCAGCGGCCGCGCCTCGCACAGCGCGTGCTCCGGCAGCCGCCGCAACACCCGGAACTGTGTCACGGCCGTCAACCCCGAACCGTCTTTCGCCGGCCCCATCATGATGCGCGACTTCGTATCGAGCAGCCGCAGCGGCAGATCGATCTTGCCTTCGTCGAGCGGGTGCCCCTTGACCAGCGCCAGGTACGTCTTCTCGACGGCGCGGCGCGCGAACGCGCGCGTGAGAAAGCTGGCGATCTGACGGTTGCGCGCGATCAGCAGCACGCCCGACGTCTCGCGGTCGATGCGGTGGGCGATCTCCATCTGTTCGTCCGGGTAGCGTTCGCGCAGCAGCGCCACCAGCGTGTTGCGCCAGAATTTCGCGGTGGTGTGCATCGGCAGGCCGGCGGGCTTGTCGATGACCAGCACGCTCTCGTCTTCGAACAGGATGTCGAAGCGCCGCGGCACCTCGGGTTCGACGGGCGCGGGCCGTCGCAGCAGGATGGTCTCGCCCGCGCGCACCGGCGACGACGGGCGCGCCGGGCGTCCGTCGGGAAACGAGATCTGTTCGCCGATGATCGACTGGATGCGCGTGCGCGACATGCGCCCGATGCGCCGCTTGAGGAAATGATCCAGACGCCAGCCGCTGCATTCCGGCGGCACGACGATGTCGCGCTCGATGACGTCGTTCGAAAGTTCTTTCGAAACTTCGTTCAAAACTTGTTTTCCTGCGTCGCCAGGCGCGCCTTGCTGGCGGCCTTCGCCTCGTCGAGACGGCGCGCGCCTTCCATCAACAAGTACGTGGTCGACGCCTGGATGTCGTCGACGCCGCCGACGTCGCCGGTCAAAAAATCGAACGACCCGGCGCCCCAGGTGAGCATCCGGTAGACGGCGAGGGCGCCCGTCAACGCCGGTTCGTCGATGGCGGCGCGGATGATTCGCCCGCGCCGCAGGAACAGCCGTCCCGTCTCGCGCACGTGCTCGATCAGCAGGATGCCGTTCTTGCGTTCCATCTCCAGCACGACGAGCACGCTGGACAGCGAGATCTGATCCAGCTCGCCGCGCATCGCCGACAGCGGCCGGTGGCCCGCCGACGGCTTGTGGGGATCGACTGACCGCTGCGGTCGCTGCGGCAGCGCCGGCTCGCTGGTCGCCGTGTCCACTGGCTGCTCCCCGAGGACCTCAACGATTGTCCGCTCGAGATCTTCCCCACGGAACGGCTTGCGCAGCTGCTGGTCCGTCGGCTCGGCGCCCGAGACCTCTGCTGCCGCGTCGCCGGGCGGCAACAAGAAGACGATGGGCGTGTGCGCGCACGCGGGCAGGGCGCGCAGCCGCTCCCACCACGACCAGCCGTCCAGCGCGGGCAGCGACACGGTCGTGACGACGACGTCGGGCCGGATGCGCGACGCGAGCGCGAACGCGCTGGGCGCATCGCCCGCCAGGCTGACCTGGTGGCCCTGCTGTCCCAGCACGCTGGCAGTCGTGCGCTGAATCCAGAGATCGTCGTCGACGACCAGGACCCGCGCCGCTTTCATCGCCACTATTCTACCCTCGCGGGCTGATCGCGTGCAGCGAAGGCGGGCTCTGCCCGCCGGAGCTCATCGCGGGAGGGTTTGGGAGGGGAGAGGGTGGGGGCCCCCACCCGTCCCCTCCCAATTCATTCGTCGTCGGGATTGCGGTCCCACCGCCAGTTGCCACGTTCGCGCTCCTCCGGCTTGGGACGCGTGGAACGCTTCTTCTCGGGCCGCTCGCGCTCGCGGCGCGGCGGTGCGTCGGGGCCACGGCCGCCGCCCGGACCGCCGCGGTTGTCGGCGCGGAAGCCGCCTGGCCCGCGCGGGGGACCGAAGTCGCGGGGCGGACCGCCGCCTGGACGGGGCGGGCCGTAGCCACCGGGGCGGGGACCACCGGGACCGCCGCCGGGTCCGCCGGGACCGCGCGGAGGGCCGCCCGGGCCTCCCGGGCCGCCGCCCGGCCGAGGTCCGCCGAATCCGCCGGGTCGAGGGCCGCCGCCGAATCCTCCCGGCCGCGGGCCGGCAGGCTTCGCCTGGGCTTCCTCCACGATGATCGAGCGGCCCTGCAGCACGCGGCCTGACAGCTTTTCGATCGACGCCTTGGCGCCGTCGTCCGTCATGGTCTCGACGAACGCGAATCCGCGTGGCCGGCCGGTCTCGCGATCGAGGGCCACGCGCACGCTGCGCAGTTCAATGCCTTCACCTGTGAACGCCTCGCGAAGCTCCTGCTCGGTGACGGCGTACGAAAGGTTGCCGATGAAGAGTCGAGTACCCATCCGTCCTTCTGTTTTTTTTCTGGGGCTGTTACCGGGTCAAACCTGCCGGGTCGTGATCACGCCGGGCGATGGTTGACCTTGTCTCGCAGCTCCTTGCCGGGCTTGAAGGTCGGGACACGGCGGGCCTCGATC
>Ga0070673_100000109_pt1 | contig 37756 bp, 33 predicted proteins | sample KBSM23metaG_FD_65342 | JGI IMG/M metagenome (GOLD analysis project Ga0070673, IMG submission 65342) | Miscanthus rhizosphere microbial communities from Kellogg Biological Station, Michigan, USA - KBS M2-3 metaG | ecosystem: Host-associated > Plants > Roots > Rhizosphere > Soil ... | reverse complement strand
ATCCGGCGCAGCTGCCGTTCGACGGTGACGGCTACATGGTTCTCGGGCCGTGGCGCGCGCGGCGCGCGAACTACGCCACCGAGGAACTGGTCGGCGCCGTCGTGCGCGCGTCGCGCGCGGTGGAGCGCAGCGATCCGGGTGGCGTCGCCGCGATCGGCGACCTGTCGCGCCGGAGCGGCGGCGATTCGGCCGAGCACAAGTCGCACCAGAGCGGCCGCGACGTCGATGTCTTCTTCTACGGAATCGATCGCGACGGGCGGTCCGTTCGTCCGGGAGATGCGATGTTTCACTTCGCGCCCGACGGTAGGGCGGTCCGCTGGTCGCCGCCGCACGGGGTGCGCGCGCCGTCCGCCGCCCTGCCGACGGTTCGCTTCGATGCACGGCGAAACTGGGCGTTCGTGCGCGCGCTGCTCTCGGATCCCGAAAGCGAGGTGCAATGGATCTTCATTCACCGCGCTCTGGCCGCGGCCCTGCTGCAGGAAGCGACGATTGAAGGCGACGATCCGGCGCTGGTCGCGCGCGCGTCCTTCATCATGAAACAGCCGAGCGACGCCGAGGTGCACGACGATCACATGCACGTTCGCCTGTATTGCGCGGCCGCCGATCGGCGCCTCGGTTGCGTCGACAAGGGGCCGGTCAGATGGTGGAAGAAGATGTGGAAGTACATGAGCGTTCCGTACGGACGGCCGCCCGTCGAAACGTTGGGCGCCGACGCGCTGGCGGCGTTCGGACGTCTATTCCGCGGCGAGTTGCCGCTGACGTTCGTTCCGGGCGACGCGACGTCGTAGCCGGCGGCGCGCGCTGATGGTGCGTCAGCGGCCGGCGTCGGGTTTGGATTCGGTCTTCGCGTCGAGACGGATCGGCGCCTCGAACGTCAGGTGCGCCAGGACCCACTCGAACGGACCGGTCGCGGCGGCGAGATCGGTGGCCGGAGTGGCCAGCGTGACGACGACGGCCTGGCGCGCGTCGGGGCCGCCCTCGATCTTGCGGACGATGTAGAGCTGGCGCAGCGCCTGGTTGCGGCGCGTGGCGCGTGCTTCCAACTGGACGCCATCGTGGGGACCCGGCGCGGTCTGAACGATCGTCAGGCCCTGCGCGAGCAAGCCCGGCTTGCTCTGCTCGACCAGCGCTGCGGCATCCTTCACGGTCGTGCGATCGACGGCGACCGATATGCGGCTGCCACCCGGATGGACAAGCGCGACCAGCACCGTCGGATAACCCGTGTGCTGTGACAGCGCCCAGCCTGGCGGTGCGTCGACACCGACGCCGTGGCGTGCGCTGAAGAAGCGGCGTTCCTTGCTGCCGCCCGTTCGTGTCGTGTCGGCGAGCGCCGACGCGGCGACGACGATCGCGATTGCGGCGGCGGCCAGCGCGACGCGCATGAGTCGGCAGTATAGGGCGCCCTCGACAGTCGGTCTAAGGACACGCTCCGCCGCGCGAACACGTTCGCCGCCGTCGCGAGCGGCGAGCCACTGAACGGAATCACAGTCATTTTTCTATTGAGCAGATTCTATTCAATAGATTAGGTTCAGTATCCGATAATGAAGCGGCCAGCCTCCAACTCGCGAACTCCCGGTGCACTCGCCGATGAGGCGACGCGCGCGCCGACCTCGCTGCGCGGGCTACTGGACGATCGCGAGCTCGAAGAGATCGAGCGCTCGTGGCCCGACGGAATGACGTCGCGCCAGATCGTCGACGTGTTCGAGACGCGCGGGATCCGTTTCTCGGAGGCGACGCTCCGCAAGTACGTGCAGCTCGGTTTGCTGCCGCGCTCGGTGCGCGTCGGCCGCAAGGGCAAGCACCGCGGCTCGTGCGGGCTCTACCCGTCGCACGTCATCCGCCGCGTGAACGTCGTCAAGGGGATGATGGCGGAGGACCGGACGATCGAGGAGATCCAGCGATCGTTCGCGCGCTTCAAAGACGACATCGAGTCGGTCGAGAAACACCTGCGCGAGCTGATCAGCGGCTTCGAGCGCGAGGCGAAGTTGCCGGGCGTGGCCGCCGACGGGCGCCGCGAGCTGGAACGCGAGATCACCGAGGCGAAGCGGGCCGCCGGCGAGTTGGTCCGGCGCATTGCCAGCCTCGAGCGACGGATTTCCCAACACGTCGAACCTGCATCCGGCGGCTCTTCAGCCGGCGGTGGGAGCGACCTGTATTGACCGTGGCTGAGCGACCGACCGAGGAGGAGCCCCATGGATGACGATTTCGACGATCCGCACTACGAAGACGACGACGTTCCACAACCCGAAGTTGCGCGCATCCGTCGCAAGGTGCATTCGGCCGGACGCGATGGGCGCGTCCGCTCGAAGACGATCGCGCCCAAGCGCCTGACGCGCGACGAGCGGCGGCTGTCCGAGCTGCTGGTCTACCCGTCGGACGTCGAGCGACCGAAGTGCCGCGAGGAATGCGCCACGATGCCGCGTCCGTGCCCGTTCGTGAGCTGCTCGCACCACCTGTACCTCGACGTGAACCCGCAAACTGGCGCGATCAAGCTCAACTTCCCGCATCTTGAGGTCTGGGAGATGGCCGAGACGTGCTCGCTGGATGTGGCCGATCGCGGGGGCATCACGCTGGAGGAGGTGGGCGCCATCCTGAACCTGACGCGCGAGCGCATCCGACAGGTGGAGGTGCGCGGGCTGTCGAAGATCAAGGACCACACGGGCGGCGAGCTGGGCCTTCCGCCGGAGCGGGCTTCGTAGAAGCAGTGTCGTAGTCAGTTTCGTCGCCGCGGGCTATCCTGCTGCGCGCGATGGAGCTGCGGGCCCTCACGTTCATAGACGTTCTTCAGCCGCAGCTCGCCGGTTTCCTGCAGACCGTCGCGCAGGGTTTCCTGCCCCTCGACGGGCAGGCGTCGCTGGTCGTCGAGATCGCACCCGGGATCGCCATCAATGCGCTGACCGACGTCGCGCTGAAACGCGCGCGGGTCGCTCCGGGGATGCAGATCGTGGAACGCGCGTACGGCCTGCTCGAGCTGCATGCCTTCGATCAGGGTGAGGTGCGGGCCGCGGCCGCGGCGATTCTGGGAGAACTGAAACTCGCCGAGACTGATCGCATGACGCCCCGGACACTGTCGCGCGAAATCATCACTGGCATCGACGGGCACCAGTCGGCCATGATCAATCGCATGCGACACGGCGACATGCTGCGCGACGGCGAGACGCTGTACACGCTCGAGGTCGCGCCGGCGGGCTACGCGGCCCTGGCGGCCAACGAGGCCGAGAAGCGCGCGGACATTCGCATGCTGGAGATGGTGACGTTCGGCGCGGTGGGCCGGGTCTGGCTGGGCGGCAGCGAGGAGCAGATCCGGCAAGCCGCCGACGCGATCGACGGTACGCTGGCGTCGCTGTCCGGGCGCGCGGCGGAGGCCCGCCGATGAGCGCCGCCGCCGGGGCGCCGGCATCGCCGCTGGACGCGATCGACGCGGCGCTGGCCGAACGGTTGCTGGCCGCGGCGCTGTCGTCGGGCGGCGATTACGCCGATCTCTACTTCGAGCACCGCTCGGGCGCGGATTACGTGCTGGAAGACGGGCGCATCCGCACCGTCGGGCGCGGCGTGACGCTGGGGCTGGGCGTACGCGTGCTGCGCGGCGACGCCACCGGCTACGCGTACACCGAGGAGCTGGACGAGGCGCGCATGGCCGAGGCGGCGCGCACGGCCGCGCAGATCGCCGCCAGCGGCGCGGCCCCGGGGCCGATCGCGGTACGCCCGGTGCCGCTCGCGGATCGCTATCGTGTCGCCGAGCCGTCGCTGACGCGGCCCGGCGTCGACAAGGTCGCGTTGCTCCGCCAGGCCGACGCCGCCGCGCGCGCTTACGATCCGCGCATCGTCCGTGTCGAAGCGTCGCTGGCCGAGGAGTGGCGCGAGGTCCTGGTCGTCACGTCCGACGGCTACCTGGCGCGCGATCAGCAGCCAATGATCCGCTTCGGCGTGTCGGCCGTCGCCGAGGAAGGGCAGCAGCGACAAGGCGGACGGTCGGGCGGCGCGGGACGTTTCGGGATGGAGTTCTTTGCACGCTCCGGCCAGAGCCCCGCGGAACACGGTCGCGAGGCGGCGCGCCTGGCGATCGGAATGTTGCACGCCGTCGAGGCGCCCGCCGGACCGATGGAGGTCGTGCTGGGCGCGGGCGAATCGGGGATCCTGCTGCACGAGGCGGTGGGCCACGGCCTGGAGGCCGACTTCAACCGCAAGCGCACCTCGAATTACACCGATCAGATCGGCAAACCGGTGGCGTCGCCGCTGTGCACGGTGATCGACGACGGCACCATCGACAATGCGCGCGGGTCGATCAACGTCGACGACGAGGGCAACGCCGGCCAGCGCAACGTGCTGATCGAAGGCGGGACGCTGGTGGGCTACATGCAGGATCGCCTTTCGGCGAAGCACTTCGGCGCCAAGCCGTCCGGCAACGGGCGCCGCCAGAGCTTCCGCCACGAGCCGCTGCCGCGCATGACCAACACGTTCCTGGCGCCGGGCAACGACGACCCCGAGGACATCATCAAGTCGGTCAAGCGCGGCGTGTTCGCGAAACGGTTCGCGGGCGGGCAGGTCAACATCTCCAACGGCGACTTCGTCTTCGCGCTGACCGAGAGCTACTTGATCGAGGACGGCAAGCTGACGGCGCCGCTGAAGGGGACGAACCTGATCGGCAACGGCCCCGACGTGCTGCGCAAGGTGACAATGCTGGGCGGTGACTTCGAGCTGTCGCAAGGAACGTGGACCTGCGGCAAGGACGGGCAGTCGGTGCCGGTGGGCATCGGTACGCCGACCATGAAGATCGCCGAGATCACGGTGGGTGGGACCAAGACACGATGACGACGACAGGGGGAGGCGGCCGCCGCGTCCCGGATCCGAAAGCGTGCCAGCGCGTCGCCGAGCAGATGCTGGCGCTCACGCTGAAGGCGGGCGCCGACGGCGCCGAGGTGCTGGTGCGCGACGGCACCGAGCTGGAGGTGAAGGTCCGTCTGGGCGAGCCGGAGCTGATCAAGGAGGCGGGCAGCCGCGCGCTGGGTCTGCGCGTGTTGAAGGACCAGCGCGCCGCGGTCACCTACACATCCGATCTGACGACCGCGGGGCTGGAACGGCTGGCGCGCGACAGCGTCGAGCTGGCATCGCTGGCCGAGCCCGATCCGATCGCCGCGCTGCCGGCGCGCGAGGAGATGGCGCGCGACGTCGCCGACCTGGACCTCTGGGACGAAGGGGTGCTGTCGCTGGATGTCGCGGAGGGGATCCGGCGCGCGCGGGCCGGCGAGGCGGCGGCGCTGGCGTTCGACAAGCGCGTGACCAACTCCGACGGCGCCGTGTTCGGCCGCACCGTCGGCGCGTCGGCGTTCGCGACGTCGGCGGGATTTTCGGGATCGCTGCGCGGTACGCACGTGTCGTTCGCGGTCGAGCCGCTGTGCGACGACGCCGACGGCAAGAAGCGAAACGGATCGTTCTGGACCGCGTCGCGCTTCGCGGCCGGACTGGCCGACGCCGAACAGGTCGGCCTGGAGGCGGCGCGCCGCACCGTCGCCAAGCTGGGCGCGCGCAAGATCCCGACGGGCGCGGCGCCCGTCATCTTTTCGCCGGACGCCGCGCGCGGGCTGCTCGGCCAGCTGGCGGGTGTGATGTCGGGCGGCGCGGTGTGGCGGCGTTCGAGCTACCTGGCGGGCCGCGAAGGCACGGCCGTCGCGTCGCCGCTGGTCGAGGTCATCGACGATCCGCTGCTGCGGCGCGGACCGGGCTCGCGGCCGTTCGACGGCGAAGGGCTGGCCAGCCGCACCAACGTGCTGGTGTCGGAGGGCATGCTGCGAACCTACCTGTGTGACGTGTACGCGGCGCGCAAGCTGGGGCGCCGGTCGACCGGCTCGGCGGCGCGCGGCATCGGCGGGAGCCCGCACGTCGGCGTCTCCAACCTGATCCTGCGCGCGGGCCGCACGCCCGCAGCCGACCTCGAGGAGATCGATCGGGCGCTGTACGTCACTGACCTGATGGGCTTCGGCTTCAACTCCGTCACCGGGGACTACTCGCAGGGGGCGGGCGGTTTCTGGATCGAACGCGGCGAGCGCGCCTACCCGGTCACGGAGATCACCGTGTCGGCGAACTTCGACGAGCTGTGGAAAGGCATCGACGCCGTCGGCGACGACCTCGACACGCGCACGTCGGTGCAGTGTCCGTCGTTTCGCGTCGCCAGCATGATGATCGCCGGCAGCTAGACGGTTAGTCGAGGGCGCCGTCGGGTCAGGAGGGCGCGACGATGGGCGCCAGCGTCTCGATGACGAAGTCGTGCAGCGGCCCGTTCGACGCGACCAGGCCGCGGCGGTTGAAGAGGTCCGGCTGGTCGTAGACCAGCGGATTGCCGTCGACGTCGCTCATGCGTCCGCCCGCCGCGGTGAGGACCGCTTCGGGCCCGCAGGTGTCCCAGATCTTCGTGCGCCCGCCCGTGTAGACGTAGAGATCGCGCAGCGCCTCCGAGACGAGGCCGATCTTGAGGCCGATGCTGCCGACGTTCATCTCGTCGGTGATCTGCAGGGCGCGCTTCACCTCGTCGATGCGCGACGACCGGTGCGACTTGGACGCGACCAGCCGGATGTCCGGCGGCTGCGACAGCGTCGACGTGTGCAGCGGCATGCGCTCGCCCGATACGCTCTCGCGCCAGGCGCCCGCGCCCACCACGCCGGCGTACACGTATTCGGTCAGCGGGTGACCGACCGCGCCGACCACCGGCCGCCCCTCGACGGCGAGGCCGAGCATCACCACGAATCCCGATTCGCCGCGGACGAAATCGCGCGTGCCGTCGATCGGATCGACCATCCAGACGCGCGGCTTGCCCAGGCGCTCGCCCGTGTCGGGCAGTTCCTCCGAGAGCACGACGTCGTCGGGGAACGCCTCGCGCAGGCGCGCGACGATCAGCGCGCTGGCGGCGTGGTCCGCCTCGGTGACGGGTTCGTCGCCGCCCTTGATCTGCACGTCCAGCTGCTTGCCGTGGTAGCCGCGCACCAGCACCGATGCGTCGCGGGCGATGCGCGCCGCGGTCGCCAGCTCGCGCGTGTAATCGGTCACGCGGGCACCGCGGACGCGCCCTGCAGATCCCGGCGCAGCGCCCCGCGTCCCGCCAGCAGCACCAGCCCCGCCACCGCCAGCAACAGGCCGGTCACCAGGACGGGCGCTTCGAGGCCGATGCGGTCGGAGACCGCGCCGATCGCGGGCGGCGACACCGCGTCCCCGAGCAGGTGAATCGCGACCACGTTGACCGCGAAGCCGCGGCCCCGCAGCTGGGCCGGAAGCACGTTCGCCATCGCCGCGTTGAGCGGTCCGGTGTTGACGAAGGTCAGCAGCAACGTGGCGGCCATGGCGGGCCAAAAGATAGCAGGCGACGGGTGCAGGATCGCCAGCAGCGTGAAGGGCAGCGAAGCGATCAGGGTGACCGCTGAGAGCACGAAATGTCCGTCGGCGCGCTGCCGCGCCATGCGATCGCCGAAGCGGCCACCGGCAAGCGTGCCGACGAAGCCGGCGACCAGCAGCATCCCGCCGAACTTCAGCGTCGCGTCGGCCAGCGACAGGTGGCGCGCGCGCACGAAATAGGTCGGCATCCAGGCGGCCAGACCGCCGGTGCTGAACGTGAAGATGGTCTGCGCCGCCGTGTTGTAGATGAAGCTCGGTCGGGCGCGCAGCGCGCGCAGAGCCTGCCCGGTCGTGGGCGGCGCCTCGCCGGTCTTGGTGTCCAGCGCGCCGCGCTCCGGATCGCGGAACATCATCAGCGCGAACGCCAGCAGCGCACCGGGGGCGCCCACGATCAAGAACGCCGCCCGCCAGCCGTAGTGGGCCTCGACCTGGCCGCCGATCGTGTACGCCGCGGCCGTGCCGATCGGGATGGCCGCGTAGAAGATCGCGAGCGCCCGGCCCCGCCGGTCGGGCGGGTAGAAGTCGGACAGCAGGGAAGGGGTCACCACCACGTAGCTGGCTTCGCCCACGCCGGTCAGTGCGCGCGCGAACGCCAGCGCGCCGAACGCCGGCGCCAGCCCCGAGCCGAAGGTGGCGGCGCTCCAGACCAGGACGCCGACGGAGGCGACACCGAAGCGGCCGGTGCGGTCGCCCAGCCACCCCGCCAGCGGCGAGACCAGCATGTAGCTGACGATGAACAGCGTCTGCAGCACGCCGGCGCGCGTGTCGGAAAGGTGCAGCGACGCGCTGAGGGCCGGCAGCACCGCGAACGGCAGGAACCGATCGAGGTAGTTGAGCAGGTTCAGCCCCGTCAGCACCGCGAGCGCCGCGCGAGGCGACGGAAGCAACCGGCCCATCGCGGCATGCGTACCACGCCGGGGCGCGGTGGTGTAGATTCCCCGCCATGCCGACACTGACAGAGATCCTCACGGTTCCCGGAACGCGCCCGAAGGTGGTCGCCGACTGCGTGACGCTGGTGCAAGAAGAGGTCGACGCGAAGGGCGGGCTCTCGGGGCTGGCCATCAAGGCGGCCTACGCCGTCGTCAAGGCGGTCAAGCCGGGGTTCATCAGCGAGGCGCTCGATCACATGCTGGACGACTTCGCGACCAAGCTGGAGCCGTTCTGGGCGGACGCGCAGGCGAAGAACGAGCCGATCGGCGCGCTGATGAACGGACGCGCGGGCGAGGTTGCGGATGCGCTGCTCTCGATCAGCGACGCGCGCGCGGCGCGCGCGAAGAACCAGGGCGCGAAGAAGGCCTACGAGAAGCTGCGCCCCACCGGAAAGAAGCACGTCGAGACGGCGGTCCCGCGCCTCGGGCGTCTGATCGCGAAGTACACCGGCGCCGCGGCGTCGGCTTCCGCGCCGCCGCCGGCCGCGCCGTAAGGTTTCTCCCTCTCCCTCTGGGAGAGGGTCGGGGTGAGGGCCCGCGCTAGTTGCAGCCGCCGATGCGCGTGGGCGCGACGGCGACGTCGTCGTACCACATCTGGCGGGTCGGCCCGTGAAATGACTCGAAACCGAACTTGAAGAAGGTGGCGTTCACGGTGGCCGTCGGGTAGTTGGTCGCGTTGATCAGCTGCGCGCCACCGACGAACAGCTGCTGGACGTGGCCGGTCCCGTTGAACGAGATCTCGACGCAGTGCCAGGTGTTCGCGGGCAGCACGTACGGGTTGGTGCCGCCCGTCGTGAGCCGCCCGTAGCCCATCGGCCAGACCACCATGTCCGACGTGTTGAAGGCGATGCCCACGTCCTCGGCGAACTCGATCTTCATGTCGTTCGGCATCGAGCCGATCGATGCGCCTGCGAACGCGTTGTGGTCGCCGCCCATCGCCATGTCGCTGCGCACCCAGAAGCGCGTCCAGAAGGCGCCGGCGGTTGCGGGCACGGCCAGCATCCGGTACCCGCTGCCCGACGAGCCGGCGGCGCTCTGGTTCTTGACCAGCAGCGACGAGTTGCCCGCGTGCTTCTGGGTGGTGTCGATCGCGAAGTCGCGGCTCCAGTCGCCGGGCGCCGCGTTGACCGCGTAGATCGCGCCGGTCGGCAGGCCGGCCGTCTCGAACGTGGAGCAGAAGGTGGCGTTGGCCGGGCAGCCGGTCGTCGTTCCGCCGGCGCCGGTCGTGCCCGCGCTGCCGGTCGTTCCACCGCTGCCGCCGGTGCCGGCACTGCCCGTGGTGCCGGCGCTGCCGGTGGTGCCGCCGCGCCCGCCGGTGCCCGTGGTGCCCGCGCTGCCGGTCGTTCCCCCGCTGCCGCCGCCGCCCGTCGTACCGGCGGTGCCGGTCGTGCCCGCCGTTCCGGTCGTCCCCGCGACGCCGGTCGTGCCGGCCGTGCCCGTCGTGCCGGCGCTGCCCGTGGTTCCCGCCGCGCCCGACGTCCCGGCCGTGGCGCCTGTGCCGGCGGCGCCCGTGGTCCCGGCGCCGCCGGAAGTCCCGGCCGTACCGCCGGACGTCCCCGCGCTCCCGGTGGACGACGATCCGCCCCCGCAACCGGCCGCGATCGCGGCGCCCAGGACGAGCCCGAGCAGGGGCTTCGAGAAGATAGGCTTCAGGTTCGATTCAAGCTTGGCCAAGGTGATACGCATGGCCGACTAGTATCGCCCGACCGCCCGTCGGTGAGAAGAAGAAGAACGACAACTGTCCTTGACGTGCGACGCGAGTTGATGCAACTTTCCCCGGCTTTCGTACGTGATGCGGGGTGGAGCAGCCTGGTAGCTCGTCGGGCTCATAACCCGAAGGTCGCGTGTTCAAATCACGCCCCCGCTACTTCCGCTAGACATCGCCGCTCCGGTATCCCCGGAGCGGCGGTGGTCAAGGGGTTGCTGCGATAGCCGCCCGGCGACCACGCACCGTCCCGGACCTTATCGCGCCGCGAGCCCAAGGCCGAACGAGGCGCCGTAGCCTTTCACCCAGAGGTCGTAGCTCTTGGTACCGATCGACACGACGGCGTGACCGCCGGTCTTCACCACGACGGGAGGCGTCGTGGCGAGCGCCAGCTCCCAGATGGATGTCGGCTCGGAGGCGTCCGTCGGCCCGTAGCCGTAGGTGCAACTCTTCCGCGCTTCGACGTGGAACCCGAGCACCTTCTCGAGATCGGCGCTCCCCTGGGCAGAGAGCGGGGTGGCCTCGAAGGCGGTCGCGAACACGAGGGGTCCCTGCTTCGAATCCCTCAGCGAAGCCGTGAAGTCGTCGGTAGCGTCGGTCCAGAATTGCTGACCGACGGCAGGCGCCGGCCAGACGCCGGGGGATCTGCAGAACGCGACCTTGATCGCTGGATCGACGGTCGTGAAGTCGAAGCACTCGTACTGGTCGCCGTACGCGAGGCGCCGGCCCGCATAGAAGGCCTCACCCGAGAACGGCAGCGCGGAAGAGAACCCCGAGAAGTCGAAGGGGATGTCCTGGATTTCGTCGTTGGCCGACGCGCACGCGATCGGCGCGCCCACCTCGAGGCCCGCCAAGAGCGGCGCGAGATCCTTCGCCCTCACGGAGACGGTGAAGCCCTGGTCGTACGGCTCGAAGTAGTCGGCGCAATTGACGCTCGCCACCGAGACCTGCTTCGACTGGATCGTCACGTCATAGTCGACGCCGCCCGCGCGCACCGTTCGGGTCTCGTCGTCGGCGATCGTGGTCTCCGTGTCGCCGCGGACGACGGTTGTCTTGTACACCGCCGTGCCCCTCGCGCAAGAGTCCGACCAAGCGCCCGTGCAGGACGTTGGGCCGTCCTGGAACGTCAGGGGAGCGAACACCGAATCTGCGCCGTACCAGGTTCCGAAGAGCAGACGCCCGTCCTGCTTGTCGCGCACGGTGAAGTAGGTCCTCGGCGGATAGAATGGCTTCGCGGCGACGTTGCCCGTCGCGGGCTTGTGCAGCCAAACGCGAGCGCCCAGCGGCAGCGTGGGCAACGCCCCAAGGCCGGAGATCTTCGCGTGGCGCGGCAGCGGGCCCACCGCGCCCGCGTCGGGCGCGCCACCGTCGGCCGGCGCCGAGACGGCGGGAAAGAACGCGAGGACCAGCCCGTCCGACGCGGTTCGCTCGACGATCGCAGGTCCGTCGTACGGCGGGCCACCGAGCGGGCCGTCGGTCGAGATCCCGAGGCTGACCCTCGCCGGGTCGCCGCCATCGGCGCCGGGCGCGTGGCACCCGCTCGTCGGGGCTTCACTGCCGCCGCCATCCGTGCTCGCGTCCGGGAGGGGGCTCGGGGGCGTGTCGGTGGTCTGGCCTGTGTCGCCTTGCTCGTCGGGGCTCGCGTCCCGCTCCATGCTCGCGTCGCCTCCGCTGGCCGCCGCGTCCGGGCCCCCGCGCGAGCCGTCGTTTGGTGACTGGCAACCGGCGAACGCCGCCACCAGGAGAAGAGAGCAGAGGGAAGGACCACGACAAATCGTTCGTTCGGTCACCGGACGAGCCTTAGCAAGGCGTGTGCTTGCCTAACCCCGCGTCGGATCTCGACGCGGTCCCGCGCGCGCCGCGGAAACGCCCGATATTCACGACATCCATGTCGCGTTTGTTCCTGCCAGGCGGTACACCTTTGCAGGTCGGTTGCTGAACGACTCGTCTTGTCCAATGCAACGCCACATCGCAGCGCTCGCGATCGCGGCGTCGGCGCTCGGTGGCTGCACGACCACCCACCTGATCCGGCGGCCCGACACCGTCGAGCAGATCGAGCCGCTCAACACGAAAGCGCGCTACCGGATGACGCTGCTCCACGAGCGGCCGCCGGGAGCCACGTCGCCCGTTCTCGCGCCGGCCGCGCCGGTTCCGAACGCGACGGCGGACGGCGAGGGCGCGCCCTTGGTCGATCTCTCGAACCTGCGCGGATACAGGATCAAGCGCCGGGGCCAGGGCGCGCTCGAGGGGTGGGGCCTCGGTGTTTTGGCCGGCGCGGTGGCGGGCGTTGCCGCTGGGTTCGCCGCCGGCGACGATCCGCAGTGCATGGACACGAACAGCGAAGGAGGCTTCTGCATCAGATTCACGGCGGGGGAGTACGCGGCCGGCCTCGGCGTTGTCGGCGCGCTGGTCGGGGGTTTGCTGGGGACGCTGATCGGCTTCGCGGTCGGGCACACGGACGAGTACATCTTCCGGAACCCCCAACCCTGAATGAAGTCGCGCGCGCCTGACGCGAACGGGACGCGCGTCATCCCGGGAGGTCATCGACGTCGTAGACGGCGACCTTCGTCCAGTACTTGACGCAGCGGGCGTGGAACGCGTCGTGGATCGGATCGATCTGATAGGCGTCGTGCGCGGCCAGGTCCTCGAAACGCACCGTCAGCCCGAACGTGTACGATCGATCCACCACCGCGCGGTTCGTGGCCGACGGTGTCCCGACCCAGCCCGCGTTCACGGACGGGATTGAAAGCAAGGTCCGGAGGCCGCCCGCGAAGTCCGCCCGCTCCGCGGCGGTCAGATCGGCCTTCGCCCAGAACAGAACGACGTGCGTCAGCATGGACCGTTTGTAGTCCGACCGCGCGGCCCGTTCAAATCGCTCAGCGCATCGGGCGCGACGAGCGGCCGCGGGCGGCGCCCGGACGGATGCGGGTCGGATCGCGGGGTGGCTTGGCGCTTCCCTCGAGCGCGGCGCGCAGCCCCTGGGCCAGCGCGGCGCCCTGGCCGGACGATTTGTCGGCGAGGATGAGGACGGTCTTCGAGAGCGCCCCCCGCACGTCGGGGTGGCGGGCGCCGCGGCACTCTTCCTCGAGCCAGGCGGCGCCGCGATCGCCCGCGCGCAGGCCGGCCGCCACGGTGGCGAGCGTGCGCGGCAATGCCAGCAGCAACCGCCGGCGCGCGTCCGATCGCTCCGCCGCCCGCGGCGCGCCGGCGACCGCGGCGATCGCGCGCGACAGATAGTCGAGCAGCGTCTCCGGTTCGGCCAGGGCGGCCAGCGCCTGGCGGTCGGCGAACACCTCGACGACCACGCCGGCGGCGCCGAAGCGCACCTCGCGGTCGTCGAGCTCCAGCCAGTCGATCGCCTGCGCCAGCAACTCATCCCCGCCACCGGGATGGCGAGAGAACGACGCCAGCGCATCCAGCGTGCCCAGTCGAACCGGCGTCCGTTCGTCGCCCGCCAGCGGCGCCAGCGCCGCCCAGGCCGCTCCCACCTCGCGCTCGGCCCGCAACCGTCCGACCCACCCGTGCGCGGCGGCGATCGGGAGAAACACCTCGGCCGTGTCGGGCGCGGCGTCGTTCGCGCCCAGCCGGTCGAGCAGGCGCGCCGCGCTCCCGGGCAGCGCGGAGAGCTCGGTGCCGAACGCCGCCGCCAGCCGGAAGTTCGGCCGCGCGCCGTGCCCGTCGCCGCGGCGACTGAGCAGATCCTCGAGCGGCGCCGGTTTGCCGGCGAGCGCTGACGCCAGCGCCGCGCGCAACGCCTCGTCACGAAAGCCTTCGTGGGACGACGCGCGCGACATCAGCTCGCCGCCTCCACCAGTGCGTGGCGCGTGACCGTGCCCGACAGGGTCTCGGCACCGATGGTGACGTAGAGCAGGCCGTCGTTGCGCAGCAATGTCCAGCGTGCGTTGCGCTCGGTGAGCGCCCCCAATCGATCCAGAAACGCGGGCTCGAGCGCGTAGACCTCGATCTGATCGGCCTTGTGGATGGGCCGGCTCTGGGCCTCCCGGATCAGGAGCCGCGGATCGTGCTGCGTGAAGACCACCACCCGCGGCGAGGCCTTGCTGACCTTGTGCAGGCGCTCGGCGGACGGCGTGCCGAGCTCGACCCACACGCGCAGGTTGCCCTGCAGATCCTTCACCCACAGGGCCGGCTCGTCGGTGGTGGACAGGCCCTTCGAGAACGCGATCCCCTCCTCGAACAGCAGCGCGTAGGCGATCACGCGCGTCAACAGATAAGGCATCGACTCGGAGGGGTGGCGCGCCACGCGGAGATCCAGCGACTCGTAGACGCCGCGGTCGACGTCCGAGAGCTCGATCTGGATGTGGTAGACGGTCGCCGACAACGCCATCGTCAGGGTGCGAACTCGCAGCGCCGGAGCTGTCTCGTGAAGGTCCCCATGCAGCCCTGCGTGAATGGCGTGCACGCCAATCCATCCGGGCAATCGTCGGCGGTGTCGCAGTAGCGGGCGCAGCTTTGTCGGGAGGGACCGGTCGGTGCGGTGAAAAACGCGCAGAAATGACCCTTCACACACATCATCGTTCCACCGCACATATCTCCGTGCACCTGCGTCCCTCCGGGATCGGCGATGCAAGAGATCACGATTCCGGTGTCCGTGCACTGCTGTTCACACTTCATCCCGGTCGGGCAGTCTTGCGCCGCGAGGCTACATTCGTCTGCGGGCGCGTCGCTCTCGGCCACCTCGCTCATCACGTCGATGACGGCGGCCTCGGCCGCAGCATCCTTCGCCGCACCCGCGCTTGCGCCGCATCCAGCCGCGGCGAGCGCCACCAACGTCGCGATTCGCATGCCGCCATCCTACTGCGAATCCACCTTCGAATCGGCTTCGGCGATCTCGCGCTCGAGCGCCTCCCACTCCGTCATCAGCGTGTCCAGCTTCGGAGCGAGCGCCGCCAGCTCCTCGCCGAGCGCGTCGATCTCGTCGTGGCTGGTCTTCGCGTAGAAGGCCGGATCGGCGTAGCGGTCATGGATCGCCTGCTTGCGCGCCTCCGCCGCCTCGATCGCGGCCATGACCTTGTCGCGCAGCTTGGGCAGCTGCGCCACGCGGTTGCGGCGGCGCTTTCGCTCCTCCCAGGAGAGGGCAGACGACAGGGCCGCGCCATCGTCACCCGTGCTGGCCGTCTCGGCGCGCGCGCGCTTGGCCTTCAGCACGACGGCGTCGCCGTCCAGGTGGTCGTCTCCGCAGCGGGCCAGGTACTCGGCGTAGGTGCCGGGAAAGTCGTTCGGACCCGCGGGCGTGAGCTCGATGATCCGGGTGGCCAGCTCGGAGACGAACCAGCGATCGTGCGAAACGAAGATCACCGTGCCCGTGAATTGCTTCAGCGCCTCGACGAGCGCGTGGATGGCCTCGAGGTCGAGGTGGTTGGTCGGCTCGTCGAGCACGAGCACGTTCGGCTTCGCGACGGAGAGCAGCGCGAAGATGAGGCGGGCGCACTCGCCCCCCGACAGCAGGCGGACCTTTTTCCCGGCTTCCTCGCCCGAGAACAGCACGCGTCCGAGCTGACCGCGCACGAAGGTGGGGCTCTCGCCCGGGCAGGCCTCCTCGAGAATGGACAGCGGCGTCGTCTCGCCGTCGGTCAACACCTCGCGGTGGTCCTGCGGGAAGTAGCCGGGGCGCGCCTCGTGGCCCCAGCGGACGCGGCCCGCGTCGGCGTCCAGGCGCTCCACGGCGATCTTCAGCAGCGTCGACTTGCCGAGACCGTTGGGGCCGATGATGCCGACCCGCTCGCCGCGCCGGACGGTCAGCGACACGTTCGCCAGCACGTGGTTGTCCCCGTACGACTTGCTGACGCCGCCCAGCTCCAGCACCTCCCGTCCGCTCGGACGCTCGGGGACGAAGCGCAGCGCCGGCGCGCGCCGCGAGCTCTCCACCAGCTCCTCGACCTCGATGCGCTCGATCTGCTTGAGGCGGCTCTGGGCCTGGGTGGCCTTGGTGTTCTTGGCGCCGAAGCGCTCGACGAACGCGCGCTTGCGCGCGATCTCTTCCTCGGCGCGCGCGACGGCCGTCTCCTTGCGGGCGCGCGCCGCCGCCTTCTCGGCCATGGCCGCCGAATAGCCGCCCTTGATGAGCGTGATGGTGCCGTAGTCGACGTCCAGCGTATGGCTGGTGACGTTATCCAGGAAGCGCTGGTCGTGCGAGATGATCACCGCGCAACCCGCGTAGTCGGCCAGGAACTTCTCGAGCCAGCGGATGGTCAGGATGTCGAGGTGGTTGGTCGGCTCGTCGAGCAGCAGGATGTCGACACCACCGACCAGGACCTGGGCCAGCAGCACCCGCAGCTTGAACCCGCCCGACAGCGTGCCCAGCGGCGCGCGGTGGACCGCGGTGGGGATCCCCAGCCCCTCCAGCACCGCGGCGGATCGCCCCTCCAGCGTGTAGCCGTCGTGCGCGGCGATCTGGTCCTCGAGATCGGCCATCCGGCCCGCGTCGACGCCGGCGTGGTCGCCGCTGTCGGCGAGGCGTCGCTGCTCGGTCACCGCGTTCCAGACCACCGCGTCGCCGCGCATCGCGAGGTCGAGAATGATCTCGCCGTCGTCCAGGAAGCGATCCTGCCGGAGCACCCCGACGCGCGCGCGCTTGACCAGCGTCACCGTCCCCTCGGACGCCTCCTCGTCGCCGGCGAGGATCCGCATGAGTGTGCTCTTGCCCGAGCCGTTGGCCCCCACGAGGCCATAGCGGCTTCCGGCGTTGAGCTGCAGCGTCACGCCTGAAAACAGCGTGCGGGCGCCATATTCCTTGGCGAGGGCGGTCGTGGCGATCATCTACGTTGCCGCGCGGAGCCTAGCGCGGACCCTTGCGCTACCAGCTGCCCTGGTTTGGCATCGACGCCCAGGGCTCCTGCGTGGGCAGCGCCGGGCCGCGTTGCAGCAGCTCGACCGACTGGCCGTCGGGTGACTTGATGAACGCCATGTGGCCGTCGCGCGGTGGGCGCAGGATGGCGACGCCGGCGTCCCGCAGCCGCGCGCACGTCGCGTAGATGTTCTCGACCTGGTAGGCGAGGTGGCCGAAGAACCGCCCGGTCGGGTAGGGCTCGGTCTGGTCCCAGTTGTAGGTCAGCTCGATCTCCGCGCCGTCACCCTCCGCGCCCGAGCCCAGGAACACGAGCGTGAACCGCCCGGCATCGTTTTCCTGGCGGCGGAGCTCGCGCAGGCCGAGCTTCGCGACGAAGAAGTCGAGCGCCGCCGGCAGATCGCGGACGCGCAGCATGGTGTGGAGGTAGCGCATGGCGGCGCGAGCCTACCGATTCTTCAGCGCCGCGGCCGCAGAATCCGACAGGGCGCGGAGCTCGAGCAAAGGAATCAATACGGTAATCGCGAAGGGGTGCTATAAGGCGGCACGCTCATGCAGGATCGAGATGAGCGATTGCGGCAAGCAATCCGCGTCGGAAATATCGGGATCTTCGATCACGACCACGACAGCGATGTGATCTTCTGGTCGCTCGAGCTGCGCCAGCTTTACGGCTGGGATCCGGAAGAGCCGGTGACGCTCCCGAAGATCTTCTCGCACGTCCATCCCGAAGACGCGCCCCGGGTCGGCACGGCCTTGAAACGCGCTCACGATCCGGACGGTGACGGGGCCTTCGACATCGAGCATCGCATCATCGACCGCGCCGGACGTCTGCGCTGGGTGGAACTGCGCTCGAAGACGCTCTTCGCGCTCACGGGGCGGCGGCGGCCGATTCGCACGATCGGCGCCGTTCAGGACATCACCCACCGGCGCACCACCGAGGAGCGCCTGCGCGTCCTCGACACCGTCCTGAGCTCCAGCGGGCAGGCGATCGCCGTGGCCGATCCGGACGGAACGCTGACGTTCGCCAACGCGGCTGTCCGGCGACTCTGGGGCTACGCGGATCGAGACGATCTGAGCGGCCGCTCGCTGTTCGAGCTGTGGAAGACGGCCGAAGGGCCCGCCGTCGCGCTCCGGCGGATCAGAGATGACGGCATTCACAAGGTAGAGACGCCGGCGACGCGCGTGGATGGTTCGCCGTTCTACCTGGGCGTCACCGCGGAGGCCGTCTGTGATGCGAACGGCGCGCTCACGCAGGTGCTGGTGACCTTCGCCGACGTCACGGATCGGAAGCGGCTCGAAGATCAGCTGACGCAGGCGCAGAAGATGGAGTCGATCGGGAGGCTTGCGGGCGGCATCGCGCACGACTTCAACAATCTCCTCACCGTCATCTCCGCCGGCCTCGACCTCGGCCTGGCCCCGCTCGCGCCCGATCATCCGAGCCGGCCCCGCCTGGTCGAGGTCGCGGATGCCGCGCAGTCGGCGGCGGCGCTGACGCGGCATCTGCTCGCGTTCTCGCGCCAAGAGATCATCGCGCCGAAGGTGCTCGATCTGAACGACGTCATCCGCCGCGCCGAAAAAATGATCCTTCGCCTGATCGGCGAGGACATCGAGCTCCAGGTGAACTGCGCGGAGGACCTGCCCCCGATCCGCTTCGATCCCGGGCAGGTCGAGCAGATCCTGGTCAACCTCGCGGCGAACGCGCGCGACGCGATGCCGGCGGGCGGGCGGCTCAAGATCGAGACGACCAGCGTTCGCTGCCCCGACAGGGCCCGGGCATACACGTCGCTGGCGGTGTCCGACAGCGGCGCGGGAATGACCGACGACGTGCGCGCCAAACTCTTCGAGCCGTTCTTCACGACGAAGGGCCCCGGTCAAGGCACGGGTCTCGGGCTCGCGATGGTGTACGGCGCGGTCCAGCAGAACGGCGGTCGCATCGAGGTCGTGTCCGAGCCGAATCAGGGGACGACGTTCAGGATCTTTCTCCCGCCGGCAGACGGCGCTCCGGCGCGACCGTCTCCGCACGCTCCTGCCGCCGACGGAAGCCGCCGCGCCAGGATCGTTCTCGTCGAGGACGACCCGCGCGTGCGCCGCCAGGCCACCAATGCGCTCACGAGCCTGGGACACGACGTTCACACGTTCGCGAACGGCGCCGATGCGCTGAGCGCGGTGGCGTCGCTCCGTCCCGTCCCCGAGTTGCTGATCACCGACGTCGTCATGCCGGGTATGAACGGGCGGGTCCTGGCCGAGCGAGCGGCGGCGATACTCCCAGGCCTCCGCGTCCTGTTCGTCTCCGGCTACGCGGAGGACGCGATCGTGGAACGCGGCATCCTCAAGACCGGGATCGAATTCCTCGCCAAGCCCTATTCCATAGAGCAGCTGGCGCGACGGATCCGCGAGGTCCTCGACGGCGGCGTGCCCCAATGAAGCGGCTATTCCCGGTAGAACACCGTGATCGCGAGACAGTGGAACGCGTCGTCCGACGACAGCGTCACGACCGTGTCGACGATCTCCCGGCGCGGGTTGCTCTGGATCCACGCCGTGACCTTGTCGCCCAGGGATTCGCGGTCTTGCGCCATCGTCGCGCTGAACACCTTCGCCGCATTGAACGGTTTGGTCGCGAGGTCACCTATCGGTTGCTGGATCATCGAAATCCTCCCAAGGGCCGACTGTGCCCACTTGCGTTGGCCGCGCCTATCGGGGAATTTCCCCTTCCACCCGACCTTCTGTCGGGGATTCCCTGACAATGGCACGAATCGTTCTGGCTGACGACCACACGCTGGTGCGCGACGGCCTCCGTCGTGTCATCGAGGCCGAGGCCGACTTCAATGTCGTCGGAGAGGCGGCTAACGTCGCCGCGACCATCGCAGAGGTCGGGGCGCTGCGCCCGGACGTCCTCGTCCTGGACGTCAGCATGCCGGGCGGCGGCGGCATCGCGGCTTTGGGCGAGATCCGGAAGGCGAGCAGCGCTACCCGAGTTCTCGTCCTGACGATGCACGAGGACCCGGCTTATCTACGGATCGCGCTGGCCTCCGGCGCGTCGGGCTTCCTCGTCAAGCACGCCGCCGGTCGAGAGCTGGTCGCGGCGATCCACGCCGTCCTTCAAGGCCGCACGTACGTCGATCCCGTGCTGGCCGGTGTCGCCTTGCACGAGGTGTTGCAGCCGCCCCCAGCGCAGCCGGCCCAGGAAACCGGACCCGAGCGCTTGAGCCCGCGCGAAACACAGGTGCTACGTGACCTGGCGCTGGGCTTCACGAACAAGGAGGTGGCGGAGCGGCTGGCGGTCAGCGTGAAGAGCGTCGAGACGTACCGCGCGCGTCTGTTCGAGAAGCTGGGCCTCGAACGCCGGGCAGAGCTGGTGCGCTACGCGATCGCGCACAACCTGATGACCGATGACGACAAGGAGCCCGTCGGGGCGTAGGAGATTTCGATGAGCGCGCCGACGCGCGCCACAGGCTGGACGGAACTCGTCGCCTCCGCCGTGGCGCATGACATCAACAACCTGGTTCACACGCTGGCGACCGAGCGCGCCCTCAGCGGTGGCAGTGCTGGTGGCGGTGGCGGTGGTGGAGGCGGTGAATCGACGGATCTCGTCGAGGACTGCCTGGCGGAGTTCCGCAAGCTGGGCGCGCGGTTGCACACCCTGGCACGCGCCGGCGGCGCCGGCGCCCACGCGCTCGTCGACGATGCGTGCGTCGACGCGCTCGTCGAGGTCGATCCGACCGGCGCGCGCGTGCTGCGCGGCCAGCCGCCTCCGCCCGGCACGTGCGTTCGCGGATCGGCGGCGGCGGTCAGAACGGCGATCGTGTCGCTGCTCGAGCACGCGCTCGCGGCGAGCCCGACCTGCGCGGCGATCCGGATGGCGGTGCGTCAGGTGCCCGGCGAGACGACTGTCGTCGAGATCGCCGCCCCCGAGGTGTCGGGCCTGGGCGCGATCGACGACGGCCGCCTCGACGCGTTGCTCACGACGAGCTCGCGCGATCTGCGCGGCGACGCCTCGCTCGTTCTGGCGGGTGCGATCGCCGATGCCATCGGCGGCGCGGTCCACGTCGGATCGAGTCCGGCGTGTGGCCTCGTGCTCGCGCTGCACCTCGCCCCCGCGAAGCACGCCGCCGGCTGATCAGGCAGCATCGGCCGAAAACCGTGGCTCTCTTCACGACCGGCCCGAAGCGGACAGTTCACCAGGGCGATGCGCTGCCATGGCTGCGTGCCGAGGGCACGCTTGCCGGCGGCAGCGTCGTGACGTCGCTGCCGGACGTCTCCGAGATGACGGCGATGGGACTCGACGGTTGGCGGCGGTGGTTCGAGGAGGCAGCGGTGTTGACGATGCAAAGCGTGCCCGACGAGGGCGTCGCGATCTTTTTCCAGAGTGACGTGAAGCGCGCCGGGCTCTGGGTGGACAAAGGTGCCATGGTGTCGCGCGCCGCGGAGCGCGCCGGGATGGGCCTGCTCTTCCACAAGATCGTCTGCCGCAAACCACCCGGGACGCTGACGCACGGTCGGGCCAGCTACTCGCACCTGCTCGGTTTCGCGCGCTTGCTCCGGCCGACGCTCCGGCACGCGACGCCCGACGTGCTACCCGATGGCGGCCTTCAGCCGGGCGTGAAAGCGATGGGGGTGCTCGCCTGCGTGGACGCCTGCCGGTTCGTGATCAACGAGACCACCACCCGCACGATCGTCGATCCGTTCTGCGGTTGGGGAACCGTGCTCGCCGTGGCCAACGCCCTCGGGCTGGACGCGATCGGGGTCGATCTGTCCGCGCGTATGTGCAAGCGCGCCCGACGCCTCTCGGTCACGGTGGACCGGTAGGTCCGCGCCGCGCCACCAGATTCGGCTGTACGGGGTCGCTCACCGCCTCGGTGACGATGTCGACCGGCCACACGCGGAGATTGCGCTCGGCGCCGCCGACCAGGAGCGCGGTCCCGTCATTGAAGAACGCTCGTTCGACCTGGCGACCCACGCCCTGAGGTATCGCATGGGCGGCGGACGACGTCGCGCGCGCCAGCGGTTCAGGGCTGCGATGGTTCGATGCAGTTGCGGAGCACCGAGCGTTTGACGGTCGATCCGTTGTTCTGATCGAGCCAGCGTTCGGCGGCGCGGCGCGACTCGGCGCCGGGGTGATCGAGGCACTCGATGATGACGGCGTAACCGTCCTGCAGCTGCCACTGATCCTCGGGGAAGTCGCGGCGATATTGCGCGAGCAGATCCTTCATCACGGCGACGTCCTTTGCATCCGTCGCGTCGTCGAGCGCGAAGGCGATCCGGTTCTCCGCGAAGATCCGCTGGTGCTGCGCCGAGATCGGATGGGGATGCAGCGGTCCGGGCGGCCTCGGATCCCCGTCGTGCTGCGGCATGAAGCCGATTCCGTCGGCGGCGAGGTGTTCGGGGGCCGCGGACGCGGCTGGACGTTTGGCGTCGCGCGCGAGCGGCGGCGTTGCCGGTGGCGCCGGCGTTTCCACCGCCACCGTGTCGTCGGCGACGGACGGTAGGCCGTGACGGGCAGGGCGCCGCGCCGAAGCCAGCCACGCCGCGGCGACCACAATCGCGCTCAGCACGAGCGCGAGCACCACGACGAGGCGTTTGGATGTCGATCTATCCGCGCGCAAGGTGGCGCCCGACTACGTCGACGTTGGTTACTTGGTGAACGTCCACATCACCGTCTGGATGGAGTTCTTCCAGGCATTCCGGTGGCAGTACCAGCCCGACGGCGCGTTGGGCTGGCAGGTCGAATCCTTGTAACGGACCAGGTCGTCGCCGGCGTTGTCGTACGCGGTGGCCTTGATCGTGTGCGATCCGGCCGCGAGCGTCGACGTGTTGAACGTCGTGCCGCCGTTCTTCATGACCGTCCCGTCCACGTCCCAGTCGACGTTGATGACCGCCGCGTCGACGACGTTCACCTTGAGCACGCCCGGGCTGGTCACGGCACCCGCCGCCGGCTCGGTCGAGTCGATCGGTTTCACCTTCTTCCAGATGCTCATCACGATCTGCTCGCGCGAGACGGAGTTGAACGCCGTGTTGGGCGTGCACTTCGTTTGATCGGTCGCGTTGCAGAACATCGAGTTCATCATCGAATTCGCCGTGGGCCGATAGTTCGAAGCGTTGTAACGGCTATGCGACCAGGTCGACTGGACGCCGGTCGCGCCCGCCTGGTTGTAGCCGATCCACTTGTCCCACTTTCCGTCGGTGGTCATCGGGTTGCCGGCCGAGTTGATCTCTTGATAGGCCGTGAACGTGGTGCCCGTGCCCTTGGTGTCGGATCCGCAACTGGTCCCTATGCAGTCGGCGTACTCGTCCGCGAGCGCGTGGAAGGCATGGCCGCCCTCGTGAAGCGCCGCGGCCGGTTGGTCGGAGTGCCCGCCGGCCAGGGTGAGGAGCCCCTGACCGCCGGAGTTGCAATAGTCCGTGGTGTTGAACATCCCCGCTCGCCAATCGATGATGAGCGATTTCGGCAGTTTGCTGTTCGCGTAGGTCATCATCGCGCTCGTGTTGCAGCTGCCCACGCGATCGCCCGTGCACGCGCACCCGAACATGCCCGGCGTTCCCGTGCTCGCCGGCCGGAGCACGCAGATGTTCACGAAATTGCGGTAACGAAGGTACGGCTGCGCGTTTTCGCTCCAGCGGCGCGGCAACATCTTGTTGAAGTGCGTTTCGACCAGGCCGCCGGGCGCCACCTGGCTCGCGTTGTACCCGTCTGCGTAGATGACGAAGTTGATGCGGTTCGCGGGGGAGCCGTGGTTTTCGATCACCCAGCCATCAGGGCCGCAATCCAGCGGCGGCGGCGGCGTGGTCCCGCCCGTTCCCGCGGCGCTGCCTCCGGCGCCCGTCGTCCCCGCGGCCCCGGTCGTTCCGCCGCGTCCGGCGGCGCCCGTCGTGCCGCCGCGCCCGGCTGTACCCATCGTTCCCGCGACTCCGGTCGTCCCCGCCGCTCCCGTCGTCCCACCGCGCCCGGCCGCGCCCGTCGTCCCCGCCATGCCCGTCGTTCCCGCCGCTCCCGTCGTCCCTGCGCTGCCATTCCCGGCGGTCGCCCCGGTTCCGGTCGTGCCGGCCGTGCCGGTGGTTCCTGCGACCCCCGCCGACGATCCGGCCGCGCCGGCGCTACCCGTTGTCCCCGCGCTGCCGCTGGTGCCGACGGTCCCTGCGCTACCTGGCCCCGATTGGCCGGCGCTTCCGCTGCCGGTCGTGGTTGCGTCAGGGACGCATCCGGCCGCCAGGGCCAGCGCGCATACCTTGGAGACGAACGAAATGCGGCTCATGACGGTGTATGTCGGCCTCCCTGCGTTTCCGTGGACGTCCGAGGCGGTGATCGACGGTCTTGTGAGCGAGCCATGCGACAAACACGACGTTGTTTTTGATGATCAGTTCGCTTTCGTCCGGACATTCACGCGGGAGTCCTGGCTGGAGGCCCGGGCCGCACGAGCGGCTCGTCACCGGTACCCGAACCGCACCGCGGTGGCGCCCGACGGCGCATTCAGCCCACCGAGCCGGAGGACTTGCCCGTCGGAGAGCGGCGTCTCCACGGAATTGTCGAACGCTGCGCAGGTGCCCGAACAATCGGTGCACACCTCGACGCTCGCGGCCATCACCTTGGGGACGAGCGGGCTGTCCCAGGAGCGTGCCAGCTCGACGGTCGCCCCGTCGGGATGGCGAAGCTTCACGTAACGCGCGTCCGGGCTGTTGCCGATCGCGAGCGTCAGATAGCGGGCGGCCGGTGGGAGCACCACCGGAACCGCGTCGGCGCACGTCGCCGCGACGGCGTTCGCCGCCACCCCCAGGCCCAGTGTCCCGAAACCCATGAACGGCGCGACGGTGTAGTGACCGGCCGGGACGCTGAGCGCGCCGGTTTCGAGCGCGCCATTCCAGCCGACCCCCTCGATGTGCAGATCAGAATCGAGCGCGCACCTCGCCAGGTTGAAGCCGCCGGACGAGAGGTCCGCGTCGTACCAGACCAGCGAGGTCTCCTGCGCCAGGTCGAACGTCGCGAACGCGCCGCTGCCGTCGCACCGCTCCGACAGATCGGCGGCCGCTCCGCCCAGCGCCATCGGATCCGCCGTGCACTCCCAGATCGGCACGCCGGCCTCGTTGGCGTCTTCGGTCTGAGCGTGCCGCCACTCGTCGTCGAGCGCCACGCCGTAGATTTGCTGAAACGTCGCCGCGACCTCCGCTTCATCCGCGGCCGCGCGCGCCGTCGAGTAGAAGGCGATGAACGTTGGTACCGGGTGATGCCGCAGCAGATGCGCGACGAACCAGGCCCCGCCCCAGTACGCGATGTCCGCCGGTAAGCCGCCCGCCAGCGGCGGCGCGCCCAGCACCTCCTGCCAGCTCTGTGTCGGTGCCCCGAAGGTCCGCCCCGCCGGCGCCAGCGCCTCGGCCAGTCCCTCCTCGAACATCGCGGGTGGCCGGCCCAGGTGGCGCGTGTAGACGTGGACCAGCTCGTGCCGATCGAGCGCGAGCGGGCTCTGGATCGCCCACCCGTTCGCGCACGCGGTGGAACGCTGCGGACAGTCGCTGTTGTAGACGAAGTCCGTCGCGTTCCGGTACTTGTAGTAGTCGATCGTCCCGCCCGGCCATTCGATGCCGAGGTAGGCGTTCACCAGCGCAAAATGCGCCTCGAGCTTGTCGACGACGTCAGGGCAAACGCCGGTATCGTCGGCGCGCGTGGCGTAGCGAAAATGCGCGGATGTCCAGACCTGGTCGGACGGCAGGTTCATCGGATCGTTGCAGCCCACCCCGATGGCCAGCCAGACGAGCGCGAGCCGAACGAACATTCGAACGAAGCGTAAACCAGATCGCGACCACGATCGTCGCGAACGTCGCTGCCGTGAACGGGCGCTGGATGTAAAATCGCGCCGGCCCTCGAGATGAGCAGCTTGCACGAAGCGGTGGGGAGCGCGCCGTCCCGGCTGGGGCCGTACACGATCATCGACGCGCTGGGCGAGGGGGGCATGGGCGTCGTCTACCGGGCGCGCCACGTCGAGACCGGCGAGGAGGTGGCGGTCAAGACCGTCAGCGTCCCGTATGGCAGCCGGCTGGCCAGCCTTCGCTGCGAGATCCACGCGCTCACGCGGATACGCCATCGCGGCGTGGTCCGGCTGGTCGGCGAGGGGATCGAGGGCGGACTGCCCTGGTACGCGATGGAGCTGCTGGAAGGCCAGACGCTGGATCGCTTCATCTACGATCTCTGGCGCGGGATCACGGTGGTCGCGCCGCCGCCCGGGTCGCCCCCCGACGCCTCGACGATCACAGACGCCGCCACACCCGCCAGCGGGCGGCCGCTCGGTGAACCGTCGCCCGCGCCGCGGTTCGACGCTCCGGCGGTGACGTCCACGATCGGGTTCGCTGCGACCGCGCCGCCGATCGCCGGGCCGTCCCCGCCCGCCGGACCGCGTCCGAAGGCCGCCGCCGGGCGCTTGCCGGAGGTGCTGACCTTGATCCGGCGGCTGTGCGCGCCCCTGACATTCATCCACGGCTCCGGGATCGTCCACCGCGACCTCAAGCCCGGGAACGTCTTCATTCGAACGGACGGCACGCTGGTGCTGATGGACTTCGGCCTGGTCTCGGATCTGCGGGGTGCCGTCGGGCGCGAGGTCGTCGCGGTGACGGCCCACCTGCAGGGGACGCTGTCGTACATCTCGCCGGAGCAGATCCAGCTGGGGCTGGTCGACGCGCGCAGCGATCTCTATTCGCTGGGCTGCATCCTCTACGAGTGCGTGACCGGACGCTGCCCGTTCGTCGGCGGGGGCTATTACGAGCTGATCTCCCGACACGTCTACGAGAACGTCTCGCCGCCGTCGCGCTGGGTCGACGGCGTGCCCGAGGCGCTGGACGCCCTGATCCTGCGCTTGCTCGCCAAGGAGCCACGCCACCGGATCGGCCACGCCGACGACGTCGCCGCGGTCCTCGCCGAGCTGGGCGCCGAGGTGGGCGAACCCGACGCTCGAGGCGGGGCGGCGCCGGGTACGCGCCTGCGCGCGCACCTCTATCGGTCGGAGCTGTACGGGCGCGAGGAGACCCTCGCCGCGGTCCTGGCCCGTCTCCCCGATGCCGTCGGCCCGAACCGGGGCGGGCTCGTGCTGCTCAATGGCGAGAGCGGCGTCGGCAAGACCACGCTCGCGACCGCCGTCGCCCGCGACGCGACGGTGCGCGGGCTCCAGGTGGTGCCGGGCGAATGCATCCCGGTGGCCACGCCCGACAGCGGCGCCGGCGACGTGCGCAGCGGGCCGCTGCACCCGTTCCGCCCGTTGTTTCAGGTGGTGGCCGATCGCTGCCGCGAAGGGGGACGCGCGGCCACCGACCGGATCCTCGGCCAGCGCGGGAAGATCCTGGCGCCGTTCGAACCGTCGCTGCGCCAGCTGCCCGGCCAGGAAAAATACCCGGACCCGCCGGAGGTGCCGGCCCAGGCCGAACGCCGGCGCATCCTCGATGCGCTCTGGGAGACGATCGCGGCGTTCGCCGCCGAGCGCCCGCTGCTGCTGATCATCGACGATCTGCAGTGGGCCGACGAGCTGTCGCTCAGCTTCATCGAGTCGCTGGCAAAAGGGCTGTTCGGCGACGCGACTGCCGACCCAGGCCTGCTGGTGCTCGGGACCTACCGCTCCGAGGAGGCGTCGCCCGCGCTGACCGCGCTGGGGGAGGGGGGCGCCGCGAGGGTCCTCCACCTCGCGCTCGGGCGCCTCGGCGAAGCCACCCTGGGCAACATCGTCGGCGAGATGCTGGCGATGGCCGCGCCACCGCGCGGGTTCATTCGTGCGCTCGCGCGCCGGTCGGAGGGCAACCCTTTCTTCGTCGCCGAGTACCTGCGTGCCTGCGTCGACGAGGGATTGCTTTACCGCGAGCACGGCACCTGGCGGCTGGCGGGCGGAGACGACAGCGAGGCCGCGTACGAGGCGCTGCCGCTGCCGCGGTCGCTGCGCGATCTGGTCGGCCGCCGTCTCGACGGTCTTGCCGCCGACGCGCGCTCGCTGGTCGAGGTCGCGGCGGTGCTGGGCCGCGAGATCGACGGCGAGGTCCTGGTCGCGACCGCGGCGATCGATCAAGCGACCGCGCTGATCGCCATCACCGAGCTGCTCGCCCGCCAGGTGTTCGAAGAGGTTCGACCGGGTCGGTTTCGCTTCTTCCACGACAAGCTGCGGGAGATCGCGTCCGAGAACACCGCCCCGGAGCGCCGGCGCGCGCTGCACGGCGCCGCCGCCCGCGTCCTGGAGCAGCGCTCGGCCGGTACGGAGGACCTCGGCCTGATTTACGCCGAGCTGGCCCACCATTTCGCCGAGGCGGAAGAGATCACCCAGGCGCTCGACTATCTAGAGAAGGCCGGCGAGCAGGCCGAGCGAAGATTTGCCAATCAGGAGGTGGTCCGCGTTTTCAGCGAGGCGCTCGCGCTCGACGAGAAGGCCGGCCGTCCCGTCCCGGCGGCGCGGCGCGCGGCCTGGGAGCGGCGACTCGGCAAGGCGTACCTCGGGCTCGGGATCCTGGTCGAGAGCCAGAAGCACCTGCACGAGGCGGTCGCGCTGCTCGGCTCGCCGATGCCGCGGACCGGGACGGGGCTCGCGCTCGGTTTCGCCGGGCAGGTGCTGACCCAGGTCGGGCACCGGCTGCGGCTCCCCCGCTTCGACCGGTCGTCGCCCGCGCGGCGCGGCCTGCTGCGCGAGGCCGCGCGCGCCTACGATCTGCTGATGCCGGTCACCTACTTCGTGACCGGCAACCTGCTGCGCATCCTCTACGCGACGTTGCGAAACCTGAACCTCGCCGAGTCCGGTGGACCGTCGGCCGAGCTGGCGCTCGCGTACGCGAACGCGCAGGTCACCACCGGTCTCATCCCGTGGGTCTCGCTGGCGGAGGCCTACGGCCGGCGGATGCACGAGACGCTGGAGGGGATCGACGATCCGGCGGTGCGCAGCTGGTGCTACGTGCTCGCGGGCTCGTACGCGTGCGGGATCGGCGCCGAGGACCGCGCCATCGACTTCGGCGCGCGCGCCCAGGCGATCGGCGAAGAGGTCGGGTTTCCGCGCCGGATCGAGGAGGGCCTGGGCGTGCAGGGCGCGTCGCACAACCTCGCCGGCAACTTCCGGCGCGGGCGAGACATCTCGCACGCGCTGTGGAGGTCAGCGCTGCGCGGCGATCCGCAGACGCAGGTCTGGGGCGCCTCCGGCGAGGCGCAGAACTGCCTCGTGCTCGGCGAGCCGGCGCGCGCGCTCGCGGCGATCGAGCGGGCGCAGCTCTGTCTGGCCCAGGATCTCGGTCGTCCAGAGAAGATCATCTGCCACGGCGTTCTCTCCCTGACCGCGCTTCGCAACGGCGATCGCGCCCGCGCCCGCGCCGCCGCCGAGGAAGCGCTGGTGGCGATCGCGGCCGGCACACCGATCGCGTTCTACTGCATCACCGCCTACTCCTGTGTGGCCGAGGCCTGCCTCGATCTGTGGGCCGAGGCGGTCGCGGAGCGGCGGCCCGCCGGTGAGCGCGCGTCGCTCGCCCTGCTGGCGCGCCGGGCTTGCCACGAGGTGGGGCGCTCGGCCAAGGTGTTCCCGGTCCATCGCGCGCGTGCGCTGTTCCTGCGCGGCCGGCTGGAGGCGCTGCGCGGGCGAAGCGGCGCCGCCCGCCGCCTCTGGCAGCGGGCCGCGGCGGCCGCCCAGCGGTCGAAGCTGCCGTACGACGGCGCGCTGATCGACGAGGCGCTCGCCCTGCAGCTTCCACCGCACGAGGCGCGCCGGCGCAAGCTGCTGGTCGGGGCGCGCGACGTCTTCACCGCGTGCGAGGCCGCCTACGACGTCGCGCGGATCGACGCTTCGCTGACCTCGCGCTCGGGCTGACGCGCGCGCAACGACCGCGCCACGCCGGCGAGGTGCCCCGCGACGTCACTCACCGCCGCCCCGAACGATTGCTCGTGGTACGGGAGGCCCTCCTCGCGGCAGAAGGCGCGTGTCACCGGCCGCCCGCGACGGAGCCGACCCGTCGGCACCGACGGGAAGAGGTGGTGCTCGATGTGGCTGTTGAGGCCCATGAACAGAAAATCCATCATCGGCGAGCCGCCCAGGTTGCGGGTCGACGACAGCTGGTGCTCGAGAAAGCCGGGCGCCTCGGCGCCGTGCGCGCGCCGTCCCAGGTGGTTGACCGGGATGACGACGCCCAGATAAACGCCGGCGACCGCCGAGCGCGCGAGGTAGTTGATGACCGCGCCGCCGATGCCGACGAAGCACGCCGGCAGCACGAACCACAGCCCGACATGCAGCAGCAGCGCCAGCTGATCCCAGCGCGTGCGCCGCGGGTTGCGGGCCACGTAGGTGAGGGCGTCCCACTGCATCGTCAGCGCCCAGAGCGGGAAGAAGATCGGGATCAGGACGTGCTGCCAGCGGGTCATGAGCACGCCGAGACCGCGCTTCTCCCGGGCCGACGATTCGAACACGCTGAACAGCGTCGACTGCGTGTCGGGATCGGCCGCCGCCTCGTTGCAATGGAAGTGATGCAGCTCGTGGCTGCGGCAGAAGTAGCTGAAGGAAAAGCCGACCAGCACCGTGTCGAACAGATGGCCGACCAGGCGGGTGAGGGCGGGGCGGCGGCTCACCGCCCCGTGCATCGCCTCGTGCGCGAGGAAGCACCCCTGGACCAGCACGAACCCGATCGCGAGCCAGCAGCCGATCTCGATCGGCCAGGCGGGGCGCCGCAGCAGCGCGCCGAACGCAGCGACGAAGACCGCCAGGAACGCGACCGCGCGTGCGGCCGGTTGCCAGGTGACGGGGGCGAAGAAGCCGGCCGCTTCGAGGCGGCGGCGCAGGCGCTCGTAGCGGGCGTCGCTGCGAAGGCCCGCGAGGCAGTCGGGCGACGGGCCCGCCGGCGAAACGCCCGCGGCGATCCGGGGCGACGCGAAGTGGTCGAGGGTCCGAGCCTTGGCCGCGTTCACGGAGCGGCAGTGTCGTCCCGCGCTGGTGTCCCCGTCAATGAAAGGAAGCGCGCGCGGCGCCGCGGCCGCTTGACCGGTTCGCGCCGCCGGTGCGAACTTCGCGCCGGTGAGCCTGCCGCGTGGTCCGTCGAACCTGGTGGGGATGTTCGTCCACTACCTCCTCGACCCACACGGCGCCTTCGCGGCCTGCGCGCGCAAATACGGCGACCCATTCTTCCTCCCGCTCGCCGGCGGCGGCACCGTGGTGACCGGCGATCCCGAGGGGATCCGCGCCATCATGGGCTCGGATCCCGACAACTTCGTGTCGTATCGGACCGACGCCACCGAGGCGATCCTCGGTCCCCACTCGCTGTTCTTCCAGAGCGGCTCTCGCCACCGGGCGGCGCGCCGGATCCTCGGCGTCCCTTTCCACGGCGCGCGCATGCGCCGCCTGGGCGCGCGCATCGAGGCGAGCACCCGGGCCCAGCTGGGCGCGCTCGCCAGCGGCGAGCCGTTCAGCCTGCAGCGCCTGGCCCAGCGGATCGCCCTCGACGTGATCGTCCCGGCGATCTTCGGCGTCACCGACGAGGAACGCGTCGCCGTCTATCACCGGGTGATCTTCAGCGGCTTCGATCGCGTGGGCCCGGCGGTGCTGAACTTCAAGTGGTTGCGCCGCCCCTTCGGCGGCCTCGGTCCCTGGGCCCGCGTGCAGCGGATGGTGAACGATCTCAACCGGCTGACGGCCGAGGAGATCGCGGCCCGGCGCGCGCGCCCCACGCCTTCCGACGAAGACGACGTGCTGGGCGGGCTCCTGCGCGGACATTATGACGACGGCGCCCCGATCCACGACGACGACATCCGCGACAAGCTGTTCGACATGGTGATCGCCGGCTACGAGACCAGCGCCATCGCGATCGCGTGGGCGGGTTACGAGATCTTCCGCGATCCGAGCGTCCACGCGCGGCTCGTCTCCGAGCTGGACGGCCTCGGCCCCGATCCGGACTTCGAGGGTCTGATGCGGCTCCCATACCTGAACGACGTCTGCCAGGAGGTGCTGCGCCTCCACCCGGTCTTCGCGCTGCTCACCCGCCGGCTGGCGCGCCCGCTCACGATGAAAGGGTTCGAGCTACCGGCGGGGGTCGGCGTCTCGGCCGCGATCGGCTCCGTCCACCTGCGCGACGACCTCTATCCCGATCCGCGCGTCTTCCGCCCCGAGCGCTTTCGCGCCCGCGCCTTTTCCCCCTTCGAATACCTCCCCTACGGCGGCGGCGCCCAGCGCTGCGTCGGCGCCGCGTTCGCGAGCTACCAGATGAAGATCATCCTGGCGACGCTGCTGCGCCACACTCGCCTGCGCCTGATGGCCGACGGTCCGGTCCGGGCTGTCGCGCGCGCGGCCACCGTCGCCCCTTGGGGCGGCGTCGAGGTGGCGATCGCCGAACGGCGGGATCAGCGCTCGATGGTCATGTCGAGCTGATTGTTCGGGATGGCCGTGCCCGGGCAAGCGAGGGGGCCTGTGACCTTCGCCAGTTGAAGGGTCGACGGGTCGTTGAGCCCGTAGTTGAAGGTGCCCTCGGACGAACACGCCATCGAGAACGGTTGCGAGTCGCTCGCTTGCATGAACCACTCCGTCGACGTGATCGGAACGGGGGCCGTCGTCCCGATGCCGAGATTCTCTTGCATCGTCGAGATGTGGACGAAATGCTGCTGGGGCGAACCGCGGAAGCGGAGGTTGCAGTACGGCCCCGCGCAATATTGGTTGGTGGGAAGGTTGGCGCCGGTCCAGGCCGAGATCGTGCCCGTGATGTCCGCTGCGAACTGGGTCGCGCTGGTCGCGGACAGGTAGAACATCGCGGACAGCGACCCGCTGCCGGGCGTCGCGCCGCAGGCCCCGAGGCGCGTGACGTTCCGGAGCGCGACCTGAAAGCCCTTGAGGACCGACGTGGTCGGCGCTTCGTTGTACGTGAGCGTCGAGCCGTCGCCGATGCAGTACCACGCGTCTCCGTAGGGATCGGTCGCGGGCGCGCGGAACACGCCGGCAGAGAGCGGCTGCACCTCTCCCGACTTCTTCATGGCCCCCGCGTACGCGACGGTCATCCTCCCCGTGCGGCCCATCGTGATGTCCCATCCGCCCGGCATCCGTTCGACCCAGCTGTACTCGTAGTTACCGATGGGCGCGGTGAGCGGGGCGTCGGACACCTTCCCCGTGCCCGTGGTCCCCGCCGGGCAGGTTCCGCCCACGCACGCGAACATCCAGGGCGTGCCGAAGGAGTACGTGGAGACGACGTACAGCTGCCGCTGGACCCAGATGATGTTCGCGTAGGGCTTGCTCGGCCTGAATTGCGCGCACTGCGTGCCGGCGTTGAGCGGCCCCCACCAGAGAAGCTCCTCCGCGTGGCAAGGCGTGTTGCTGCCCCACAGCTCGAAGTCGAACGGACCCGAGCCCGTCACCAAGAACGAGAACGCGTTGTCCGCGCCCGCCAGCAACGGAGACGGCAGGACGTACGTCTCGCTGTAAACGGCCTGCTCGTTGGGGACGCCGAGGGTGGTCGGGGCGTTGGTGCAGTCGGCCGTGGTTTGTGGGGTCGGTGGCGTGCAGGCCGCGACGGTCGACGCGTCACCGGCGTCCACCGATCCGCCGGTACCGCCGCCTGCGTTGCCGGCGGTCGATCCTCCTCCGCCTCCTCCGCCTCCTCCGCCTCCGGCGCCTCCTCCGCCTCCCGCTCCGCCCGAATTGGTTCCCGCCGCTCCACCACCGCCGTCAGGGTTGGCCGCTTTGGATCCACAGCCCGACTGGCATGCGAGCAGGACACCCGCGCCGATCGCGAACCGCGCCAGCTTCGCGCTCAACCCCACGCCCCTCATCGGGAGGGACTCTAACATGGGCGCCTTGCCGGCCGCGTTTCCGTCAGTTGATCTGTCGCAGCGCGACGTCGTCCAGGCAGACGGTCGCGGGCGCGCTGGCGGTGATGTTGAACGCCAGCCCGGCCTGCGGATCGTACGCGGTCGCCGTGAACGTGTGGCTGAACGTCTGCAGCGCCGTGCCGGGTATGTCGTTCACGAGAAAGTCGGTCAACGTGTAAGGTGGCGCCGCCAGGCCGACCTTGGCCTGGAACATCACGAGCGCCGCCGTCGTCTGCGCCGCGTACGACAGCTGATACGTGGTCCCGTTGCCTATCGAGACAGCGAGTGACAGGTCGCCGGGCCAGCCGAGCGTGACCGTCGCGTTCGTTCCGAGCTGGACGCAGAACTGGCCGTTCACGACCGATTGCCCCACCAGCGATCCGGCCTGCAGCGTCACGACCCAGTAGGTCTGCCCGTTCGAGAAGTCGCCGTTCACGATCAGATTCGGGAGCGTCGAGCTACCGCCCGCACCGCCGGTGCCTCCTCTCGCGCCCGCTCCGCCCGATCCGCCGGCGCCGCCAAATCCAGTGCCGCCGCTGCCCGCCGCGCCGCCGCTTGCGCCGGCGCCGCCACTCCCGCTCGCGCCGCCGCTCCCGCCCGCGCCCGAGCTTCCCGCGCTGCCCGGTCCCGTGATCGGACACGCGACGTTGCAACTCCCCGGCACGTCGTTGAGCAGATCGGGACAGGAATACGCGGAATAGATCGCCAGGCAACTGTTCCCGGCAACCGGGTCATAGGCGGGTGTGCAGGTCGCGCCGGCGCAGGCTTGCGCGGTCTTGCTTCCCTGGCATTCCGAGAGCGTCGTCCCGAAGTCGGCGGCGAACGTGTCGCTCCGCTGATCCGCCGGAATGCATTCGAACACCAGCTTGCAACCCTGCCTCCACAGCGCCTCGCAGAACGTCATCGCATCGGTCGGACCGCCGTTGCCGCCCGCGCCGCCGTTGCCGCCCGCACCGCCATTGCCGCCGTTGCCGCCGCCGCCCGCGGAGCAGACCTGACTGCACACGCTGACGTACGTCGGGGAGTTGAAGTCCTCACAGGTGATCGTCGACAGCTCGTCGAGACACAGCGTCTTCGCCGCCGTGTTGACGTGCTTTCCCCCGGAACAGTTGACGTCGAAGGTCACGCCGGCGGGAGGCGCATCGCTGCACGTCTTCGCCCACACCGTGGTGCACTCGGCCTGGGACGCCCCGCCCAGGAAATCGTCGCCGCGCATGTCTTCGGGCGTGCACGCGTACAGCTTCGCGCAGAAGGCAGAGGCCCAGTCGCGACAGAACTGAGCGCCGGCGCTCGATCCACCGCCGCAGCCGGCGGCAAACACGATGGACGGCAGCACCAACGCCAACCCCCGAGCGACTCGCATGCGGAGAAAAACGTCTCGCATGGAGGGCGAGGCGTCAAGTTGCCCTGCAGCCGCGGCGCGGCACCGCTCCGCGGGAACGGCGGCTTCTTCGAGGGCGCGCCGGTGCGCTACGGCGCGAGCACGAGGAGGACCTGGCTGGGCGGCTGGTCGAGGATGTCGCACTCCGGCGCGCGGAGATCCAAGACGGTGCCGGCGCACCCGGCCGGGGCGCGGATCTCCGTCTTGCCTGTCTGCCAGATCCAGTGACCGATGACGTCGCCGGCGGCGACAGCGTCGTCGATCGCCAGCCCGCTCCAGTCCAGGCGGATGGGCACCGTGCCCGCCTCGGCGAAGCCGGCGGGCACGCTGACGAGCTCGCGGTTGACGGCGTCGAAGGTCTCGAGGGGCGTGGCCTCCGGCGCGGCCGCCACCGCGTCGGGGACGGTATCGGGCTCGGCCTCGGCGGCCAGAGCGTCGGGCGGTGCCGCCCGCGCGAGGCGGAGCGGCGCGCGCCGTGCCTTCGCCTTCGCCTTGCGCGGTCTTGCCGCCGCTTTCCGGGCGGCCTTCTGCTTGACCGGCTTCCTTCGGGCGGCCTTGGCCGCGGGCTTCTTCTTGGGCGCGGGCTTCTTCTTGGGCGCGGGCTTCTTCTTGGCCGCTGCCTTTTTCCTGGTGGGCTTCTTCGGACTCATGGCTTCTCCGGCGGTAGGATCACGGTGGTGTCGTCGGGATCGGGTTTGCGCGCTCCGGCGCGTTCGTACTTGGTGCCCCACATGACCTGGCACATCTCGTAGTCACGGGTATCGCGGCCCGGCTTTGTCGTCTCGTCGAGAAAGCGATCCGACACGCGGCTCGCCAGCCCGCGAAGGAGATCCATCTTCTGCTTCGGATCGGCCGATTGCATGGCCGTCGCGATCGCTCGGCGGACGGCGTCGTCGCTGTCGAAGTGCGGGCCCCCGCCGGGCGGGTCGGGCCAGGGCGCCGCCGGATCCGCGGACGGGATCACCTTGACCTCTTGATCGACGCTGGCGAGCAGCACCCGGAGAATCTCGGCTTCGATCTTGTGGAACTCGGCGAGCGCGACCTGTTTGTACCCGATCGGGAATGCGGCATCGATCGGTTCCCATGCGACGCGGTCGTCGCAGTGAGGAGCCGCCACCGGCGTCAGCGCCTTCCACAAGTCGGACAGGCGTCGCAGCGGGGCGTAGACGGCGACGCGTTCGGGCGCCTCCATCGTCCTGAACACCTGGAGGTAGCGAAACTCCATCGGGGAGTCGAGCAACGAGCCCACGTTCAACTCGAGCCACTGGGTCGAGTCGCCCGCGTTCACGATCCATTTGCCGCCGTGGTCGTGCGCCGAGGCGTAGAGGATCACGTTGTTGCCGTGCTTCGCGCGCAGCGCGCCGAGCTTCTCCCGCGAGCCGTCGGTCAACGCAGCGAGAGGGTGGTGCGCGGCGATAAAGACCAGCGCGTTTTCGCGCTGCGCATCCGCGAGCCATTCGGAGATCGCGTCGATCTCGTCGGGCGGGATGTCGCCCCGGAGGCCCGCGTTCGGCGCGAAGACGGTGCCCAGGACGGGAATATTGTCGAGGGGAAGCAGCTCGGGCCGCTTGGTGTAAGCGGCGCTGTCGATGAGGATGGCGTAGACGCGCCGGGCGGGCGGCCGATCGGGCGCCTCTGACCACGACAGGTCGACCTCCTGGGCGATCCACGAGCCCCACCGCTCGTCACGGCGAACGTGCCAGGCCGCTCGCTGGAAGTACGCCCACTCCGCTCCTTGCCTGCGGTAAGCGAATGTTCCCGCTTCCTGTCCCGTGAATTGTTGGGCGAACTGCTTGAAGCCCGGGTCCGGTTCCGACACCGACCCCTGTTTCTTCAGCGCGCCCAGGTAACCACTGACGACGCCCGCCTTGTCGAGCGGCGCGCTCCCGGCGCAGGCCTGGCCCCACAATGACGCCGGCGTCGTGGCGCCGTCGTAGTTGCCGTAGAAGAAGCCGTCATGGTTGCCGGGCGCATAAACCCAGCGCTTGCGGCCCTGAACGCGGGCCATCTCCTCCAGGAAATGCTCGAACTCGGAGGCGCACGAGATGTCGCTCACGTCGCCGAGGTGGATGATCGGCACGTCGGCGTGAATCGCGCCCAGCGTCCAGCGCAGGAAGCGCCAGCCCCAGAGATCGGCCTGCGGCGGACGGATCGCCGAGGCCGAAAACCAATCCGCGACGTTCGTCTGGATGACGGTCGGCGTGCCGTAAAGGTAGTGAGCGTGCGAATCGGCGATCAACGCCACCTGGCGCGACAGCTGATTGGGCGTGGGCGGCGGATTACGGAGGATCGTGTATCTGGGCGAAAGATTGGTGCCGCCGCCGCAGGCCGCCAGCGCGCCGCTCGCCAAGCAAAGGAGCGCGGCCCTTCGCAATCGTGTCGGCACCGGCGCGATGGTAGCCCCGGCGAAGCGCAAACACCACAACGCGGCTTTGGATGTCTGTTTACGCCGTTCGCGTGACCGTTTGTAAACACGATGGCCATTGGCGGTTCCGCATTACTTTTGGAACTCGTCCAATATTCGAGGAATATCTGGCGGCCGCGCATGAGCAGCGAGCGAAACTGGCTGGCGCTGATCCTCCTCCTCGGGGTGGGCGTTCCCGTCGGCACCTGGCTGGCGGTGCCCGACGCGCGCAAGTACGTGATCGCCGGCGAGGGAGGCGCCGAGCCCGTCGCGAGCAAGGGCAAAGCCAAAAGGGACGACCAGAAAAAGGACGCAAAGAAGCCGAAGACCGCCGACGCCCTGGACGCGCTGTTCGCGCGTGGAGAGGAACAGGCGTCGTTT